>OGOJ01000075.1_pt1 | contig 93000 bp, 81 predicted proteins | sample 1552601 | NCBI WGS metagenome assembly OGOJ01 (sample SAMEA2580184, study PRJEB22360) | human gut metagenome | biome: human gut; feature: human-associated habitat; material: faeces | place: Denmark | collected 2008/2010
AACACATTAGCAATCAATTTGTTAGGAAAAGATTAACATTTCCCGACAGTCCCTACATTAGAAAAATCGAAAGCTTTTCAGGCATTTCACGATAGGCCCTAAATATTTTCAACTTATTATTTACTTCTCCTGCCTGGCCCTTCGGCTGGAAATTAATGAATATTAGTGAAGGGCAGCGTTTTTTAAGTGGATTCGTGGTTAGGATTGAAAAAGCCAGATTCGTTGCAGTAAACTCCATACCTTTTGTATTGAGTATTCATTTTGAACCCGTTGAGCCGCAGCACGTCCCATTTGCATAGCCTCAAATGGGTTATTTAACATATAACAAAGAGATTCTCGTAATTTATCCACATTTTTTACTGGAATGCAAATGCCACATGGGGTATTTGTATGTATGTTCAGCATTTCTGGAATCGCTCCCACTGTTGTAGCAACTATCGGGCATGCACAAGCCATACTCTCAATAATTACATTAGGGAAGCCTTCAGAATAAGAGGGGAGCACAAATACGGAAGCAGATAACATTTCCCTAATAGTTTCATTAGATGGCTTTGCTCCGCAGATATCTATCTTATCTTTGTTTATGAGAGACCTAAGTTTCGTTACTACTTGTTCGCTAATGACTGGACCGACGAAATGCACTTTTACCCCATCTAATTGTTCACAAGCTTGTGCTAGTTCATATATACCTTTTGTTTCCAGCATCTGACCGACAAACAAGACACTTCTTGGGATACGTTTTATTCCATAATTTTGTTTAATCACTTTCTGAGTTTCTGCCGAAAGAGGATTAGGAATATATTCAACCTTATTACAACCTTGTTCTTGTAATGTCTTATATGATGCCAAATCCATAACGATCACTTTATCGGAGAGGGCGATAACCCATCTAATTAATTTTTGCTCCCAACATGACTTGGAAAAAATTATTGGAATACGACCAAAGTGAAAATGAACAATGCATTTAACATTATATTTTTTAGCCATGTTCGCAATAACTATATCTTTAACTAAACCGACAGAGGCACTTGTGCAGATGTGGATGACATTTAGATGCTCTTTGATTAAGGAGGACTTTACTTGTCGAATAATTGGAAGATAGTTTGTTATGCCTTTTCTTAATCGCTGAAATAAGCTCTCTTCTGGTAAAGGATTCTTAATGTTCTTGTTATAGCAAGGTATCAGTTCTATTTGGTCAGAACCTATGTCACTATAATAATCGTATATGTTTTGAGTCCACTTAGCAATTCCTCCGATAACGTTACTTACCAATGGTGAAACAAGCAGCACCCTTACTTTATTATTTTTATTCATATAAATGCTCTAAGTACTCACGACTGAAACGTTGCTCTTTTGGATAGAGTTTTTGTTCATGAGCCATGATTTTGTCTATTGTCCAATTGATTTTAATTACTCTTGCCGGGACACCGCCGACTATTGTATATGCAGGAACGTCTTTAGTTACAATAGCTCCTGCTGCAATCGTTGCACCACGTCCGACATGCACTCCAGCCAAGATAGTAACATTACATCCTATCCATACATCTCTGTCAATGATAACATCTTGATCGTAACCTTTAGGTTTATTACTTTCATTTATATCAGTCACGAACATTCCGCATATACGAGCATGATTGCCAGTATGTATTGTCAGGTTTTCAGCAATGGCACAATCCCCTTTTATAATAACTTTTGCATTTGGCGTCGAAATATAGGCATTTGATCCAATTCCTACGTTATCGTAAATATAGCAGTTTTGTTCATCTATAAAAATGGGGGGGGTGATTTTTACATTATTACCAATATGTCCAAAACGAGATTTTGATATGCCAAGATATTGCTTGATAAACATATACAGACCTCTTACGCGGAAACTGCTCTTTATAAATTCTAACATATTAGCTATTCTTGATGTTAAAAAGTTTTTCGTATTGCATTGCGCATGTCGTCATAGTAAATGGTGTATAACTATTCAGTACGCACTCTCTCATATGTTGTAGTTCCTCATTATTCATATTCAAAAATCTTTTGAGCGCATAGTAATAACATTCTTCACTCATGCCGCTTGATAGAAAACCATTTTTGCCGTCTTTTATGAGATCGACTATGCCACCGACGGGAGTGCAGACCGATGGGAGCCCGAGTCCCATTGCCTCTAATAAAGAAATTGGCAGACCTTCAAACAGACTGCAAAGACAAAACACATCTGAACATTTCAGATATTCTAGAGGATTCCTTTTTTCGCCAAGAATATGGACATTCTTACAATTCTCTTGCTCTATTTTATTTTTTGTATTCAAAGAGCTTACTCTTCCAATCAATATCAACGCAATATCGTAGCCTTCTAGAGATAATCTTTTCACACACCGAACAAGCATATCTTGATGTTTTACCTCATCAATATGCGCAATGTTTATCAGAATTTTTGTCGTTGAATCAAGTTTATATTCATCAACTTCTTGCATAACGTCTTTAGACACATGCATTGATTTATCTACATTTCGTCCGTTATAGATCAATGGCGCTGTCATCTTATATGTGTTTTCGAAACTAATCAAGGACTGTTTAGATATTGTTACAGCTATAACCTTTCGACTTTTAAATGCACGCTTTCTTATGGCAAGCATAATTTTTGTCCCAGCCTCTTTTAATGCATCATTATGAACAGTATGAAAACACTTGACGTTATTTATTCCTAATAAAGCGAGATAGACATATGGGAGTGCATTCAGATGCGTATGAACGACATCGGGACGTATCTTCTTTATTACCCGACGTAGTTTAAAAACCAGAGAAAGATCAATCCCAGAATGCTTTTGTATTATTTTAACATCAACTTTTTTATTTAATTCGCCTTCATAAAAATTTGCTTCTGCATTTCGAAAAAAATACAACAAATGCACTTCATTGCTCTTTACAAGTTCATTACATAAATCAACAACAAAACGCTCACCTCCACCAGAGCCAAGCTGAGGAATAATTTCTACTATTTTCATAAATAAATCACCAACAAGAGTATATCATATAGAAAAATGAAAACAAGTCTGATACAATAAACATTAGCATCGTAAACAGTATCAGTTTTGTTCTCCGGGTTGTATGCAGGTAATAAGATACGACTATCAATAACGGAAAACACATCATATGTAACGTTCTGTTTGTCACAAAAGAGGATGTGTTTTGCCCTAAAAATAACAAAGCGATATAAAATAGCACAAAAGAATACTGGAACAAAATCCTCATTGGTTTTGTCATGCAGATATTCTTAAAAACAAATTCCTTAATCAAAGCGTAAAATAATAAAAATCGGGGTATATAATCAATGGTAAGTCGAATAATTCCATTGAAATTTGCTTTAGATTGCTCTGATTCTAAATAGCTTGTTGCAAATCCGATCGTTCCTTCCGAAAAAATATTTGAGCCTAAAACATCAAATACAACCGGAGAGACAAATCGCCTTAAAAGAGGAAATAAGATAATTAATAATATTAGAGTCTGTTTATTCAGAGGAAAAAATGATAACAAAAATAAAAAGACAAAAAGAGGGAGGCTTTTATGTAAATAAAAAGCAGTTGTACATCCTATAATAGCCAATAGATAAGAAAACAACTTATTATTGGATGGTTTTAATATGAATGACAAAGAATATAAGAATAATGTTATACCTAAAGCACCTCTTGTTATAGCAAATTGCTGTAATAAGATTATCGGAAAAACAAATGAAACAGTTGATGGATCCAGATTGTAGCGTTTACAACATTCAATCATTAGGACTAACGCCGTCCCCCACACCGCAAAACGCCAAATATAATAGTTATGAGGGAGCGTTTGGATAAGCCAATAATAGAATGGTTCAACATGCACTCGTTCGTTAAAGAACAGCATATTATCATATATTGTATGATAATGATAAGTATCAGCTTCAGAAAACGCAAATGTGCAAAATAAACAAGTTAAAAGATATAGTATGTGATATTTTGCTTTGTGTGTGTGTCTCTGAAAATATACTGATTTATTAATAAAAACAAGTAGTAGCCATAGGACAAGATTAATGATTACTAACTTGCCATTATAATTATATTCCATAATTTGTTAACAAAATGGGGGATACGATTTGTATGGTGCTGACATGACGAGTTTTACCGCATCAAATGTTCCAATTAAGACGGCTAATGGAGCCATCCATAACTTGTGATAAATGTATATGAAACTGAATAACAAACGAGATGTTAACGATAACATAAAGCAAAGAAATGAGAACAATTTTTTGACCTTGCTGCTCGGTTCATATATACTTCTATACCACACAAGAAATAAACAAGCTGAAGCTTTTCTAATGTGGGCCTCATTAATTACACGTGTTTGAGAGCCAGCATCTAGATGCACAACACCAGAATTAAACCAGACATATTCATTTGCACCTTTTTTATACATTTTATAATGAAATAGTTGGTCCTCACCTAACGCATAGCCAAAATCATCCATCCATCGCTCGTCTTCAAATTGAATATCTAAATACGTTGATTTTCTACAAAGAGAGCAAGCACCGGAACCTGTATTCGTCTTCATAAACTCATATTTAGGTTTGATATTGTAATAATAACGACCACTATATGATATTTTTAGTCCCCATAATTTAGATATCATCGGAAATACAAAATTCATTGCAGAAACCACTATATTATGTAGTGTTTTTCCCTCTGAGAAGATTTGTGATACTAAGACATCTGCATTTGAATTAGTAACAAATGACATTGCTCGTTCAGAATAATCACTTGGCAGATAAACATCATCGTCTAGAAATAATATCCATTCATCTTGAATTTGTTCATATTTTTGTGCACGTTGAGTTATCATTCCTTTCTTACAACGTATATATTTTTCTATGCCTATGGTTTCTTTTGGTAAAGCATACCCATATGGTATATATACATATATGTTTGTCGGCTTTATTTTTTGTCTTGCAAGGCCATCTAATGTCTTTTGATACTTTGCGCCTGCAGTCCCCAACGTTCTTATTGCAACGGAATACGAAAACATTATATCTTATTTTTAATTTTTGCAAAATAGTTTATAGCATTTATGATACCCCCACATATAGAATACCAGAATGTTTTTAGCCCATAAAAACTTGTTTTAACTACCAAGTATCTAAAAAATGGTACAACATGCCTTATATATGCCATATATGGCTTAAATTCTTTACAAAAAGATTTTTGTGATATAGGTGATGATATAGCAACAAAATATATATTACCGATAATATACCTATCACGATAATACGGAATACAGGACATATTCTTTACTGCAAAATCTATAAAATATTTATTAACTTTATAGTTAGGCTCTTTGAGAGTATTCGCAGTTAGACTATTATCATTTATCCCAAAGCAGTAATGATAGTATGCTTTATTGAGATATGATATTGATATATCATTAAGTAATAATTCTAAACAAAATTGACGATCCTCACAAATGTTAATACCAGAAACAAATTTTAATCGATATTTTAATATTTGTTCTCGTTTGATTAATTTGTTCCAACATGAACCATGAATATTGCCCTCAAGTATAGCTATTAGCATATTCTTATTTGTAATAGGGTTGCATAACTGCTGGCTCATATATTTGCTTCTACCATCAGCATAGTCTTGATAAAAATCACAAAAGACTAAATCTGCGTTAGTCTCTTTTGCAGTAATGTACAAATCCTCCAACATTTTTGGCTCCATCCAATCATCTGGATCGGCATGAATGACATACTCGCCCTTTGCGGATTCAAGACCAGCTTGACGTGCAGCACCAACTCCTCCATTCTTTTTTTTATGGATAACTCGAATTCTCGTATCTTTTCGTGCATATTCATCGCATATGTATCCAGAGCAATCTGGACTACAATCATCAACAATAATGATTTCAATATCTTTAAGTGTTTGATATATGATGCTATCTAAACATTTTCTAATATAATTTTCCGCTTTATATGCAGGAATAATTATGCTGATAATAGGACATTTAGCAGTCATGACCTAATGTTATTTTAATGTTTGTGAAAATTTTCTGACACATTCTGATATTATCTTTTTGCAAGGTTTTGAGAAAAGTTCATGTTCATAATCATTCATCCCTACTAGCCAAAAGGACGGGATATAAAATATTGTAAATACGATAGCGGAAATGAAGAACTTAACAAAAGTCATATCTCCCATAATTCTAGAGTTTAAAACTAAATAGCCAATAACAGCGGCAATTACGGGAATGACACTCATTTTCACAATTTCTTTCCAGAATTGTAATATGTCTATGTGTTGTTTATAGTAATAATAAAAATTCATAATTAAACCTTGTCCGCAAAAAAGACCTATGCCGGTTGCTGCTGCACAGCCATAATATCCGAAAGTCTTTACTAGTACTATCGACAGAAACAGACTGCATATAGCTATAACCGTTAACAGAATAGACCTGAATCGCATTTGATTACGTGCCTGTAATATCGTGATGCCAATATTTTGAATTAAATCTATTGTAAATGGAAAGAAAAAGATCAAACACAGATAGTATGCATCAGTATAATTATCACCAGCCCATAATCTTATAAATATCTTTCCAAAAACCACAAACGAGGAAAGGATGAAACCGATAATAATATATTGAATACGTCCCATTCGAATAAACAGATTAGACACCCATTCCTCGTTTGCTCCATTTGTTATCATATTAGTGACTTTTGGCAACATCACACCAGATATTGCTGTGGAGAATAACATATACATGTTTTGCAATTGTATTGCAACAGCGTACACCGCTATCGCAATAGCTCCTTTATATATGCCAAGCACAAATTGTCCGGTGCTCCAGTATAGGCGGTCCATTATTCCATTAAGGAAAATCCAGAAACTATAGATGGAGACTTCTTTCAATAAACCCCATTTGAACTTAGCAAAGCGTATCTTTATCTTGAGTCTGTTTTTGCAATACCACCAGTTGATCAATAAGGTAGCCACATTAAAGGCGGTAGTTACGACAACCATTGCCACGGCCTTGTAACCAATAACAAGCAGAAGCACCATCACGATCGGATTCAGAACAGAACGTATTATACTGATGATTCTTTGAAAAACGAAACGCTCATAGGCTGTCATGATACTACCCCAAACGCTCATAGGGAATGTGAAGGCGAGATTAAATGTCATCAGCCATAGCATTATCCTTGTTCGTTCGACCTCGATTCCTGTCATAGAACGTGAGAAAAGGTGCTCGACGTTAAGTGATAGCGCACTACCGATAGCCATTGCTATCACCCCGATGCCTATATACAGAATGAAGAACATTCCGAACATCTCCTCCTGCTCTTTCTGTTTCCCTTCTGCACGATATTTGGCTGTATATCTAATGATTGCATTGCCGAAGCCAAGGTCTAGTATCGTGAGATAGGCTATTATTGATGCTGCCAATGAATATAATCCATACTCTGATTGTCCTAACATATGAAGCATATATGGTGTGTAGATTAATCCTACCACCATATTTAGAATAATGGATATATAATTCAAAGCCGCTCCTGCTTTAAGTTGGTTCATTCGAAAAATCTGGTTGTTTTTATAAATTTTTGAATTTATGTCGGCACCTCAAGAAGCCTTTATTTGATTCCTTATGGCACAATTGTATGGATGATTTGACTAAATCCTTGAATTACCGTTAATGTTTTCACTTTTAGCGAATCAGAAAACGCTCTCTTCATAAGACCTTCAGAACTGCGTACTTATTGTAAATAATGCTGTTACGCCTTTGATGCAATCCGTTACAGTGGGTGATTCGTTTCTTGTTCTTCACCACCAAAAATCCGTGCCAGTTCAGAAATATCCATATTGTACTGGTTGTCCAATAAATACTTCAAAGCCATCTTTAAAGCTCTGAATGCAGAGTTGCCGTTAATCGCTGTTTTCGTCAGAGTCATTCAGCCAGAGGGAACCATTATTCATCGCACCATAATGTTCTGAACATTGGCCACACTTCACCTTGTTGGCGAGGAGTAAGTTTTGCGAAATGACACTTTTGATAAAATCCGAGAGCGCTATGATTACTTGTGTGATACGCCTTAACTGTCAGAAATACGCATCCAGCCAATGTCTGCCGTTTTGCGTATTCGGCAATCTCATCAACAATCGCTTTTCCTAAATTTTTGTGCTGGTAATCTTCTCTCACTGCCAAATAAGCGATTTCCAGAGCCGGATAAACGGACTTGTTTTCGAATTTTATTCTATGATTTTCCTCAACTTTAGGACTCCAAGTATCAGAGATTCCGCTATTCATTTCCTCAAAATCATCAGTCTCAAGGACTATAGAGTCAAATGCCAACGCGAATACCGCTACTACATCATCGCTTCTATTTTTCGTTGAAACTGAATAAGCCGAGCAATAGTGATTCTTTGAATATATTTCCAGTTCAGAATGAATAAACTCATCCAGTGGTTGAATTCCACAAGAAAAAGATTTCAAGGATTCGAAATCACAAACTAAATCATTATTTCCAATCGAAATGATACTTCTTTTCTCCCGAGTCTTTTTTTTGAGATACTTGTTTAGAATTTGCAACGACCGAGTCCTTTGCTGCTTTTCTTACTGCTGCAGCAAATTTCCCGGTTACAATAACCATATGTTCCTTAATTCCCAACATATCTTCAAATTCTTAATGCAAATATATTCATAAATTACAATATTCCAAAAGATTATAATAGTTTGATCTGCTTACTCATCGTAAAATGCACTGTTTGAGAGTACAATGGTCAGAATTTCCTCCAAACCATCTTATTAACCACGCCCACGTAGCTCTGGATTATCTTCACGACCTTAGTGCTGACGTTTTCATCGGTGTAGTCTGGAACCGGTGTGCCGTAGTCACCATTCTTCACTAATTCTACGGCAGTCTCAACAGACTGAAGCAGTCCATTGGTGTCGATGCCGGAGAGAATGAATCCGGCTTTGTCGAGAGATTCAGGACGCTCGGTGGAGGTACGGATACAGATGGCAGGGAACGGATGGCCTACGCTGGTGAAGAATGAACTTTCTTCAGGAAGGGTGCCGGAGTCGCTGACCACTGCGAAAGCATTCATCTGGAGGCAGTTGTAGTCGTGGAATCCTAGCGGTTCGTGTTGGATGACACGCGGGTCTAGCTTGAATCCGCTGGATGCCAGTCTGTTGCGGCTGCGCGGATGGCAGCTGTAGAGAATAGGCATGTCGTATTTCTCGGCCAGTTTGTTGATGGCATTGAAAAGGCTGAGGAAATTCTTTTCCGTGTCGATGTTTTCTTCACGATGAGCACTTAACAGGATATATTTGCCTTTCTCCAAACCGAGACGTTTGTGGACATCACTTGCCTCGATTTCGGCGAGATTGTTATGAAGCACCTCGGCCATAGGGGAGCCTGTGACATAGGTGCGCTCCTTTGGCAAGCCGCAGTCGGCAAGATAGCGGCGTGCATGCTCGGAATATGCCAGATTCACATCGGAGATGATATCTACGATGCGGCGATTGGTCTCCTCCGGAAGGCACTCGTCCTTGCAGCGGTTGCCGGCCTCCATGTGGAAAATCGGAATGTGAAGACGTTTCGCGCCGATGACCGAGAGACAGCTGTTCGTGTCACCGAGAACCAGCACTGCGTCCGGCTTGGTCTGGGCGAAAAGCTTGTATGAACAGTTGATGATGTTGCCGCATGTCGCGCCGAGGTCGTCACCGACTGCATCCATATAGACTTCAGGTTCAGCGAGTTTGAGATCCCTGAAGAAGATGCCGTTCAGGTTGTAGTCGTAGTTCTGGCCAGTATGGGCGAGGATGACATCGAAATATTTGCGGCATTTTGTGATGACAGCTGCCAGACGGATAATCTCAGGGCGCGTACCTACTACGATACAGAGTTTGAGTTTGCCGTTCTCCTTCCAATGAATATCTGAATAATCGAATTTAGGTGTCTTTTCCATTTCTTTATTTCTCCACTTTATCGAAATATGTGTCAGGTCTTTCAGAATTGAAGACTTCGTTGCAATACATTACGGTCACGAGGTCTTCGGTCTCGGAAAGATTGATGATGTTGTGAGTGTAGCCCGGAAGCATGATGACAGACTGGATCTTGTCACCGCTTACTTCGTAGTTCAGGACTTCATCCGTACCTTCCTTGCGCATCTGAATGAGCCCATGGCCGGAAACCACGATGAACTGTTCCCATTTCGAGTTGTGCCAATGCTCTCCTTTCGTGATGCCAGGCTTGGAAATGTTGATGCTTACCTGACCGCAATTCAGTGTGTGTACCAGTTCGGTAAACGACCCGCGCGGATCCACGTTCATCTTCAAATCGAAAATCGCCTTTTCTTTCGGCAGGTAGCTGAGGAATGTGGACATCAGGCGATAACGCAGACCGTCTTGCGGCATTTCGATTGCAGTCGAAGGTCCTTCAGCAGAATCCGGCACAGCACGCACAGCACGTGCACATTCATATATGGTATCAACGATTTCTCCAAGCGTAGTCTTGTGAGTAACAGGACAATAGCAATAACGTCCTTCAGCGGATGGCAGTACGTCAAGTCCCTCGAATTCGCAATGATGTTCCTGACCTTTGAGCGCGCAAATCATCTCCTCCACCAAATCGTCGATATAAAGAATTTCCATCTGAACGCTCCTGTCATTGACCTGGATAGGGAGGTCATTGGCGATATTGTTGCAGAACGTGGCGATGGCTGAATTGTAGTTCGGGCGGCACCATTTTCCGTAAAGGTTCGGGAAACGGTAGACGAGCACTTTCGCACCGGCCTCCTTGCCGTATTCGAGGAAAAGATCCTCGCCGGCTTTCTTGCTTCTGCCGTATTCGATGTTGCCGAAACGTCCTGTCAATGAGGCTTGTTGCGAGCTGGAAAGCATCACAGGACAAGTGTTGTGGTGCTTTTTCAATGTGTCGAGCAATGTGGATGCGAAACCGAAATTGCCCTTCATGAACTCGTCATTGTCCTTCGGCCGGTTCACGCCCGCGAGGTTGAAGACGAAATCGCATTCGCCGCACCAGCTGTCCAGCTGTTCAGGAGTCGAGTCAATGTCGTATTCAAATACTTCATCGACCTGGAGGTCTCCGTAGCAGCGGGCCTTGCCTTCTTTTATGTTGTTCAGTTGGCAGCAAAGGTTCTTTCCTACGAATCCTTTGGCGCCGGTAACCAGAATCTTCATTATTTTGCGAGGTTTTCAACTCCGTTCAATTCGTTCTGGATATATTCCAGAGCACCGATCTTGGCCTTGGTCTCTTCCAAGTTCAGACGGTATGTGTTGTCAGAATTGAACTCTTCTATGGTAGCACGCTTTACATCACCCTTGGTGAAGTACTGGTCGTAGTTCAGGTCGCGGTTGTCTGCCGGAACACGATAGAAGTTGCCCATATCCTCGGCTTTGGCGCATTCTTCCTTGGTAAGGAGTGTCTCGTACATCTTCTCGCCGTGGCGGATACCGATGACCTTGATGTCCTCTTTCTTGCCACCGAAGAGTTCGCAGACAGCTTCTGCCTGTGTCTGGATGGTGCATGCAGGCGCTTTCTGAACGAGAATATCGCCATTGTGGCCATGTTCGAATGCGAAAAGAACCAGGTCCACAGCCTCTTCGAGGGACATGATGAAACGTGTCATCTTAGGCTCTGTAAGAGTGATAGGATTGCCGCTGCGGATCTGCTCGATCCATAGTGGAATCACGGAACCGCGCGAGCACATGACATTGCCATAACGAGTGCAGCAGATCTTGGTGTTGCGGGAGTTACGGCTCTTGGCTACGGCGATTTTCTCTTCAATGGCTTTGGTGATGCCCATTGCATTGATCGGATATGCTGCCTTGTCGGTAGAGAGACAGATGACCGCTCCGACATTGTTTTCGATAGCGGCCGTAAGAACATTGTCAGTGCCTATCACATTGGTCCTCACTGCTTCCATCGGGAAGAACTCACAGCTCGGAACCTGCTTGAGGGCTGCTGCATGGAAAATATAATCTGTGCCGGGCATCGCCGAGCGCACGCTTTCCAGACTTCTGACGTCGCCGATATAGAATTTTATCTTGTGTGCAACATCAGGGTATTTCGCCTGATATTCGTGGCGCATGTCGTCCTGTTTCTTCTCGTCGCGTGAGAAAATCCTGATCTCAGCAATGTCTGTTCTGAGAAAACGCTTCAATACTGCGTTTCCGAAACTACCGGTACCACCGGTAATCATCAATGTTTTTCCAGCAAAAATGCTCATGATATGTTAAATTTAATAATCGTCATTTAATGTTTTCAATCTACCCCCCAAGCCACAAGCAGTCTCCACATATCTGTGGCCTGATAAAAAAACACTGCATAAGAGCGAAAATATGTATAATTATGCTCTCAATGAGTGCAATATCATCAAGAAAGTCTACACTTCACACGTTACTCAATTTTCTTCACGTGCTTCTCCACCAAAAATCCGTGTCAGTTCAGAAATATCCGTATTGTACTGCTTGTCCAACAAATACTTCAAAGCCATCTTTAACGCTCTGAATTCAGAGTTGCCGTTAATTGCTGCGAATAAGTTCTTGAAGCGCTCATCCGTGTTTGACGTGATTGACTTGGATAATTTGGTGAATTCCTTCAGAGTTGACGGAAGGTTGTATTTTTCCGTATCGACTCCTTGCTCTTTAGCGCTGTCCAATACAAATTTATCCACGGCAGGAGAAATCGTAATCAGATACTGATGACGGGATTTATGCTTCAATAATGTCAGGTGCTCAGTCTTGGCAATCTCGTCACAATCCTGTATATAGCCGAGTTCTACCTTATCTTTATCGATAATTCCGATAGCGAACTTGTCTGCAAATGTATTGTTCAACTGGCCCACTACCTTTGAGCAGCAATGTTGATGATTTACTACTCCATCCAGAAGATATTCTATCAGGTTTGTATCAATATAGCACTCAGGCATTACGTTCAAAATCTTCCGCTTCATACATACATCTCGAAATTGAAGAACATATCTACGCCGTTATCGTAAGCTTCGTGTATCTCCTCATCATTGAGCTGCTTTATGGAAAAATCTCTGCTGGCAGGCTTCTGTGGATGAGTGAACATTACTGACAATTCTTTCGGGGCTGCCTTGATCAGCTGGTTCAGAACATACGGACTATGCGTCGTGATGAAAAGCATGTCTCCGTGCGTTTTAATCTGCTCCAGCATCCAATTCACGAATTGGCATTGAGTCGGAGGGAACAAATTATCCTCTGGCTCTTCAAGGAAGATCTCGCTATGATCAACATTGATATACTCCTGACAAATCGACTTGAACTTCTTCGCCTGGTCTGGCTTGGAAAACGAATAATCTACACCATCGATGGTGACGACTTCAATCGTCTCGTCATGGTTGAAATCCTTTTCATAGAGATTGGCATAAATGTTCGACAATAGATTTTTGCGCTCTTCTTTCTGTTCATACGACATCTTGCCTGCTTCTGCATTGTATTGGCCTGCAGTAAGATAATCGAGATGTACATACATGGGGAGGAGCGATTGGATACCGCTGGAACTCTCCTTCAGTTTTAGCGGAGTTCCGTTCTCCAGTCTTATATTGTCAGTATTTGTCTGGGAGTCATATGTATAAGACATGCCCAGATTCAAGAAATTCTCCTCGCTCTTTACAAACTTCCTGGCCCGGTCCCAATCTGACATGAAGTCAAGCATGTTGCCATCCAATGGAAGGAAGCTCCACCCCGGAATTGAAGCCACCAAATTTCTGTCGGCAGGGACATAACTTACCTTTGGCCTCTTATAGTTCCAATGATCCTTTTTCCATCTCATCGTAAACTCCTTTTCTGAATGGCTGTATGAGAAGAAGACATGTTCGGTTTCATATTCGATGTAGGTATCCGGATGGACGTATCCTGCCATTTGATAATAGCTGGTCATGGTGTCAATGAAGGCCGAGCCGTTACCGAAACCGTTGACCTTCTGAGACAATTCAAGACGTTTTTCAACCCAGGTACAATAGCACGCCGTCTTAAGTACGCAGCTCTTGCCGGAACTCTGCATACCTATCAATACATTTACCTGTCCAAGTTGAAGGTCCGCATTGCGAATCGGACCGAAATTCTTTATGACCAAGTGTCTCATATCTTTGGGCATTTTAATATCTCAATATATATCAGCATTTCCAATCGAAATGACATTTCTTTTCTTTCGAGTCTTTTTGGGAAGATACCTGTTTAGAATTTGCAATGACAGAGGCCTTTGCTGCTTTCCTGACAGCTGCTGCAAATTCTCCTGTTACGATAACTCTGTGTTCATTGATTCCTAACATGTCATCAAATTGGTTAGTCGTTTTCATATCCTAGTAATTCATCCCGAAAGCCCAGAGAGGAATGACGTTGCCTTGGGCGAACTCGATGTCGTCTTCACATCATCCCTGAGCTGTCCGATCAACTGTGCTCTTTCCAGAAGGGAGAGGTAGTCTTGTACACTATTTCTGCTGATGCCGATTTCCGATGCCAGACTGTCCGCATTCGCAAGCCCTCACAACTTATCCTCCTGCCCATTCTTTACACTGCGCAGGTCGCAATTGAAATCTTTGCGGAAATCTCGTTTGGCCTTCTCCATATCGCTATTCGCTTTGTTTGACGGATAGGAATTTGCTACTATTCTTGCACGTATGTCCTTATTCGACTGGTGTCTGAATTTTGGATTCTTCAGAGTGTCACGCAGTTGTTCTATTGCATGCAGAATATCTTTTCCTTTCAGTTCGACAAATAATTCAGTCCAGTCTTCTTCTTTAGCTGTACTATCTTTTCTGACAAGAATCAACTTGTCACATTTTCGTCCTTCCTCTTTCTTTATAATGTATCCGTCAATCTGAAATACCGCTGAGCATTTGTCATCTGTCGCAAGTCTATATTTCGTTCCATTTTCGCTTACTGAAACTATTTTGCGAACCTTCAGGTCCTGCTGCGGAGAGTAACCTTCTCCTGTCAGTCGACTGTATGTCGAGGGGTATTGTTCAAGATTACTATTCATCTCCATATAAGACCTTGTTACACTGACTGATTTTCTCTTCGACCCAATCCGAAACGCCGTCAAGTTGCATTCCGTCAAGCATTTGAAGATCTTCATCTACAATGCTTTTGAAAATTCCGTCTTCGTCGATGAAATACCCTGAAACGTCGGACGGATTCAAAAGGAGTTTGCTGTCAATGATGCCTTTGCCGGATTCTTTACTTGAAGCGGCAGATGCTGAAAGCAACACATTTATGACAGAAAGAATATATGGGCTATGTGTTGTCAACATAATCATACTCGGCTCAGATTCTTTTTTTTGAGCTTCCGCAAGAGCTTTGACCAAACTCAATATAATCAGACGTTGAGATTCAGGATAGAGATTCTGTTCAGGTTCTTCAATGAAAACTTGAGCTGACTGGTATGTGAGTCTCTTGGAATTCGGCTCTTGAATAGCATTCAAATCCGACATTGACATCGGAGCCCTTTTCCCGACTTGTGACATCATATAGTGCGACATAACATCCAAAGGTGTAACAGACTGGATACCACTGGAAGCATAAAACGCCGGAGATTCTGTACCGTCTTTTCTTATGATGAAATCATTTCCGGATTTATTCGCATAACTGAAGCCTCCTGTTACCGATAATCTATATGGATTTGATTTGGTCGAAGGAGATTTAGCCTCGTCCCATTCATAAATGAAGTTGAACAATACATCTCTTTCGGTAGCCTTATATGCTCTATCAATGTTCTGAAGGGCGGAAACAAGATTCCGTTCGGCAGGGATATAACATATTTTGCTATTGTAACGCCTTTGAGCGAAATCTGATTTTCTGCTGATTTTAGGATTCGTACCTCCGCGATATTCGATAGTTATGGTATCTCCCTCATATTCAATACTTGTATTTTTCTTGAAATAATCATCATTGAGTCTATGGAATTGCTTGAGTTCCTTGACAAAACGTCCATAATGGGTATATTGGTTAATGATATCATCAGTCGATACCATAACTCGTTTTTCTATCCATCGGCAGAAGCAAAGCACTTTCATAAAAGTACTTTTTCCGGAACTCTGACGTCCGATGAGTACCATAAGAGGCGTGAATTCAATCCTGGTAGAGTCCTCAATCGGACCGAAGTGTTTGATGTGTAATGATGCCATATTACTTGAATATATCATTTACTTAAGTCTGTCAGTGTAACAAAAGTAAAGAATTTTTTATTGATTATCAATGAGTTTAAATTCCATCACCTATTCACCCACCCCCGCAACCGATCATACTGCAGCGGAGTGATGCCTAAAAGGCAGAGGAGGGACTTGAGGCGGTCGTGGGCCGGGGCCTCGGGGTCGGTCAGTACGGACCATTCGCAGCCGTGGTAGGTTTGGCGCCAGAGCTTGCGGTATTTCCTTTCGGACAGCAGTGGGGTCAGGGGGCGCTTGGCATTGAACTCCAGATACCTGAAACCTTTGCGGAGGCTGTCATTGACCGGCTTGCCGGAATAGAATTTCTTGACTATCTCGACATTGCGGCAGATCTGACGGAATCTGGAGAGGCAGCTCTCTTCGGTCTGGACCTTCGTAATGGATGTCGGATTCTGGTAATAATGATAGCATACGTCGTGGTTGTATGATATCGACTTGCAATGATACAGAAGCTGGAGCGACAGGCACATGTCTTCACCCATTCCGTCGGTCGGGTAGATTATGTCGCTATGGCGGTATACATCCCTCCTTATAAGCTTGTTGCACAATGACCACCACATCTTTCCGTGTATCATATCTGCCAGACACTCAGCGGTTTCCGTGCGGTTTCCGGTGAGGGCCTCCTTTATCGTCCTCTCTCCGTCGGTATATTTGCAGACGAACGCGACCATGTCCGAACCTTGGGCCGCGGCCTGGTCGTAGAGCGTCCCGTAAAGATTCGTGTCCACCCAATCATCGCTGTCGCAATGCGCTATATATTCGCCGCTTGCGGCCTTCAGCCCTGTCTGACGCGCATGGACGAGCCCCTCATTCTTCTCATGACGGATGATCTTGACCTGTTCCTGCCTGGCCGGATACGAAGAAAGCACGCTGTTGAGGACGGAAATCGAACCGTCCGGGGTGCAATCGTCCACGAAAATGTATTCGATGTCTTCCAATGTCTGTTCGAACAAGCTTCTGACGCACCGTCCGATATATTTTTCGACTCCATATACCGGGACGATGACAGAAACCTTAGGCGTTTTCTTCATGCACATTTTATGCGTGTCAATGTTTTCTTGACGAAACAATATACGTTGTACAGAGGCGCACCGATGCATATTCCGGCCAAGGCGCTGCAGCGGGAGATGCGGACCATCAGCCTTGAAGGCCATGGGCGCGACTCTGCATGATGAGGCTTCAATTCCGACAACAGCTTATAGGACGCGGAATACTTTCCCCTTGCTATCAGCTTCTCTATCAGATAGATGACCGTTTCATCAATCGGGCGCGCGAACAACGGATGCTTCTTCTTGAAATCAATGCATCGCTGCGACGAATGTATGAGATCATTGCAACGCTCATTGTTCGTGGCACTGGACGGATTGTCGTAATAGTAGTAATACAGCACGTCGGGGAGTCTCATTATCCTTTCCGCATGCTCCATGCATGAAAAGACAAACAGCTGGTCTTCAGCCAGTTTCATGCTTTCGTCGAACCTGATATGGTTCCGTCGGATGATATCGGAGCTGAAGACGGTTCCCCAGACGCACTTGTGCAGGGCGGCATTGTTCACATAATCCCGGTTTGCGAAGATTTCCGGCTCGGAATTGTCCGCCGGGCCAAGGTCCGTTGCGTTCCTGGAAAACGAGAACTGCAGCATCTCCAGGCCTTCGCAACGTGACATGCAGATTTCCAGTGTGCGGGCGTCTATCATGTCATCGCTGTCCACGAACGTCACATATTCTCCACGTACGTTCTCCAAGCCCAGGTTGCGCGCGGAACTGACGCCGCCGTTTTCCTTATGAAAAACACGTATGCGGGCGTCCCTGCCGGCGTATTCATCGCAGATCCCGCCGCTTCCGTCGGGAGAACCGTCGTCGACCAGAAGAAGTTCCCAATCCGTATACGTCTGATGGACAATGCTTTCGATACATCGTCTCAAATGTTTTTCTGCCTTGTATACGGGAACTATGATACTTGTTTTCGGCATGTCAGTCATGCAGGTTTTCCAATAACAACTCTTTGCTTGCCCTTCGTTTTTCCTCCAATATGCTGTTCACCTCGTTCCAATCTATCGCCTTGTGGAAATCGAGATTGTCGAGGTCCGCTTCGTCAACGAGCCTGTCTTCCAGGTGGAACATTTTCAGTAGGGAAGTGAAACGGGCCATGCCCCGCTTTTCGTTTCCTATCACCCAGAAAGGCTTGTTGAAGATAATCGAGAACACCGCTCCGTGGAAACTGTCCACGATGGTCATTTCCGCGTCCATGAATGCCCGGAGCCATGCGGTGACCCTCGGAAATACGAAATCCCCGATTCTGAATTTCATGTCCTCCCGCGTATGATTTCCGATAAAGCGCTTCGGCATTACTTGAAATGCTTTCAATCCGGTTTCAGCGGCTACCTTCCCGACAAATGAGGTTTTCCTGTCATCGGGGTCCAGGATGTAGTGGAAAAGCGTACCTTCTGCACGCGGTTCATTTTCCGCTTCGCACAGATGTATATACTCCTCTTTGGTGAGAAGCATTGTCGGGTCCAGCACATGTGTGGCGTCCGCTCCCAAATATCTCTTGCACAGCCCGGCTCCCGAATCCTCCCGTACCGTTATGAGGTCGAACTTCTTCGCCAGAGGTGCGCAGATGTCGGTCTGCTGAGGAGAGAACTCCCATTTGTCCGTTCCGAAAGATGCCGCATAAGCGATTCGTCTGACTTTCTTGTCCCGGGCGAAGTCAAGAAACATTGCGGGGAGATAATAGTTGTAACATGGTCTCCAGCATTGGTCGCTGCCGACCACATATGCCTCGTACCCGCCACGTTCTGCCTGCTTCGCAAACATGTCCCCGGAGGTCAATGCCTCCGTATGGCGTATATATTTGTTTACGAAATAACCGGTATTGCGTCTGATTGCGGAAATTTCGTCAGCGCTCGGCCTGTATACCGGCTCCGGCCAGCGTCTCGGAAAAAGAGCATGACGGACGCGGATTTTTATCCGGTACAATGATTGCCTGAATCCTTCGGGCTCGTCCCAATCTATCGTCTCCACTTCAAATCCGGCTCTGATAAGTATCTGTTGGAGGGCATAATTCTGCAAAAGCCCGCCATAGTTGGTGCGGAGCGGTTGCGTCAGTATGCCTATTTTCATCTTTCGTCCCGTCTTTACGGACAATCCGTACGAGTTCCAGCCTTCCGATTTGTCTCTGAACGATATCGACTTGATGGTCGAATCAGATGTGGTCTTGCTGCGTTGAATCTTGCGGAGCATGACCCGGCAGATGTTTTTCAGCCTTTTTCTGAATGTCCATCTCGTGCATCTGTCGACCAATGTGTTCAGGTCGTCGGTCGAGTCCAATGAGTCGAAAAACATTTGTCTGTTTGCCGGTCTCGACGCGTAACGGTAGCAGGAAGGATTCAGAGGCTTAATCTGTTCGTATTCCGCTTCCTTGGAACTGAACGTGGCGAGGTCCAGCACTGATGCTCCTTTGTCCGTGTTCACGAAAACCATGCTCGTCCCTTTGTCATCATCCATTTCAGGGAATATTGATGAAATTCCCCAGAAATCTGCCAACGTGATGTCGCTGTTGCTCCTTCCTCCCTTGGACTTGCATTCATAGCATGACGGACGCAGGATGATGTCGGACAGAAAAGCCCTCATGTAGTGGCTTTTACGGAATGGCACATACACGGAATCGTCTCCTTTTTTCCGGATGTCCGCCTTCAGCTGCTCCAGATATTTTCCCCAGACTTTCGGACTTGGAACTCCATGACAGACGAAATCCACGGTCAGGAGATTCTGATAGCTTTTCCTCAGATATTGATGCAGTCCGGCTATCTGGCATGGCGTACCTGTAAACATCACATGCCTTCCTTCCTCAAGGAAACTTTTGGCTGTTTTATAGGCATCGCCTATGGTCGCCTGCACATATTTCGAACCCATGAACGGCTTTATCCCGTCGAGGGTGTCGGCATGGTCGAACACGACCTGCCAGTTTTCATCGAATCTGGCCCCGAAAACGATGCCGCCTTTATTGATGACGTTTTCTGCCAGTATATGAAAAATGCCGCCGGAAGAACTTTGCTTCCTGATTTCTTCATTGCGGTTTATTGCTGCCAGTACTTTCAGCGGGGCATGTTCCTCTCTTCGGTGCAATATGTTGCAAACCTTCTCGCACAGGCCGCATTGGACGCAGTCCGACGTATTTACGTGAGGGTACAGGAAGCCCTCATTGTCCGCAATCATTGAAATGCATGACTTCGGGCAAACCTGCGCGCATGCGCCGCAGCCGCAGCAATCCTCTGCTTTCTTGATGTCGATCATGCCTTGTCGAAGATTTTGTGGAACATCGAAATGAACAGGTTCCGTTCTTCATCCGTCATGCTGAAACGGAAGAACAGCGGGATATAAACCAATGAGAATGCAGCTATCCCCAGTATCAGTTTTCCCCAGGAATCCAATGCGAAGAAGTGACGGATAACCAGCATTGAGCTGAATATCAGGACAATGGGGATTATAGACATCTTGCTTATTTCCTTCCAGAATGTCTTTATGTCGAGGTCCTGCCTGCGCTGGTAATATACGTTCATTATCAGTATCTGTCCCACGACCAATGCGCCCGAAACGCCCATTGCGCAGCCGATGCCGCCGAAAAATCTGGTCAGCACTATCTGCATCGCAAGGCTGACAAGGGCAATGATTATGTACAATACGGACCTGAATTTCATTTCGTTACGTGCCTGAAGAATCGTTATCCCCAGATTCTGGATGAGCGGCACTGTCAGCGGAATGAAAAACAGAAGTGATATTATGTACGCGTCAGAGTAGCCTGCTCCGGCCCATAACTCTATGAATTGGCGTCCGAAGATGATGAATCCGGAGAGTATGTACGCCAGAACTATATATTGCATGCGTCCTGTCCTTATGAACAGGTCCGATATTTCCTTGCGGCTTCTGTTCGTGGCTACCATGGCGGTGACTTTCGGAAGGAAAACCGAGGAAATCGCCGTGGAAAACTGCATGTACATTCCTTCCAGCTGGATCGCTATGGCGAAGATCGCCACTGCTGCCGTCCCGACAATCGCTCCGAGGACGAATTGTCCGGTGCTCCAATACACCCTGTCCATGATGGCGTTGAGGAATATCCAGAAAGAATAAATCGCGACTTCTTTGAGGAATCCCCAGTGAAAGTGCTTGAACCTGAAATATATATGAATATTTAGCTTCCTTCTGCAATATATGAAGTTGACTACAAGGGTCAGGACGTTGAATATTGTCTGGACCACTACCATCGCCACGGCCTTGTAGCCGAAGTGGAGCAGGCAGATCATTACTGCGGTATTGAGAATGACCCTAAAGATATTCAGCGATTTCTGGAAGATGAAATCCTCGTATGCCTGGATGATCGAACCCCAGATGCTCATCGGAAAGGTAAATGCCAAGTTGGCCACCAGAAGGAGCATCATAATGCGGGCACGGTCGAGTTCGACGGCTGTCATCGTGTCCCCGAAGAGGGTGCCCACATTGAAATAAAGCCCCAGCCCTATACCGAATGCGATGATTCCTATGACGAGATACAGCAGGAAGAACATGCCGAACATCTCATATTGTTCTTCCGTCTTCTTTTCTGCCCGGAACTTTGCGGTGTATCTGACAATCGCATTGCCGAATCCGAGATCAAGTACGGTCAGGTACGCAATCACGGATGCAACCAGAGAGTACAAGCCGTATTCGCTCTGCCCCATCATCCTGAGCATGTACGGTGTGTACAACAGACCGACGACCGTGTTCAGGAAGATTACGACATAGTTCAGGACGACTCCTGCTTTCAGTTGATTTACCGGCATTTATGCAAGTTGGTTCTATTTCGCGTAGTAACCCCGATACCACTCGGCGAACTTCCTCAGGCCCTCACGCAGGGGAGTGGAGGGCTTGAAACCGAAGTCCTGCTCCAGCGGTGTGGTGTCGGCGTAGGTGACAGGGACGTCGCCCGGCTGCATCGGAACCAGTTCCTTGTGCGCGTCGAAATCGTAGTCGGATGGCAATACGCCGGCGCGGAGTAGTTCCTGCTGGAGAATGTCGACGAATTCCAGAAGGTTCTCCGGGTGGCTGTTACCTATATTATATACCTTGTACGGCGGAATCGGAAGACCGTCCTCGCCGTTCTGCTTCTCAGGGGCATGCTGCATGACACGGACCACGCCCTCGACGATGTCGTCCACGAAGGTGAAATCACGTTTGCAGTTGCCGTAGTTGAAGATTTTTATGGTGTCGCCGTGGACAAGCTTGTTCGTGAAGCCGAAATATGCCATATCGGGACGTCCGGCCGGACCGTAGACCGTGAAAAATCTCAGGCCTGTGGACGGAATGTTGTAGAGCTTCGAATAGGCATGAGCCATCAGCTCGTTGCTCTTTTTCGTCGCGGCATAGAGGCTTACCGGATTGTCCACCTTGTCGTCAGTCGAATACGGCACTTTCTTGTTCGAGCCGTAAACGCTTGACGATGAGGCATATACCAGATGCTCTACCTCGTAGTGGCGGCAAGCTTCCAGGATATTGTAGAAACCGATGAGGTTGCTCTCGATGTATGCGTCCGGGTTCGTGATCGAATAACGCACACCGGCCTGTGCCGCGAGATTCACCACCACCGCAAAATGATGCTCCGCAAAAAGGTCATTGACAATGCCTTTGTCGGCAATGCTTGCTTTCACGAAGGTCCAGTCGCGGTTCAATGCCTTGATTTCCGCCAGTCGGCCATATTTGATGTTTACATCGTAATAGTCTGTGACAGAGTCTATTCCGACGATTTTTATATCGGTGAATTCTTTGAAAAGTCTCTTGACCAGGTTGCTGCCTATGAATCCGGCTGCACCGGTCACCAGAACGGTTTTCCCGTCCAGAGAAACATTGTAGTTTACCATCCTGAAAGTCCTGAATTAATCCCTTCTGAAGATATCCCTGGTGTAAACCTTATCTTTTACGTCATCGAGGCAGGTGTCGTAGCGGTTCGCGATGATGGCCTGTGACCTCGCCTTGAAAGCTTCCAGGTCATTGACCACTTCGCTGCCGAAGAACAGTGTGCCGTTTTCCAATGTCGGCTCGTAGATTATCACCTCGGCACCCTTCGCCTTGATACGCTTCATGATGCCCTGGATGGCAGACTGACGGAAATTGTCTGAATTGGATTTCATGGTCAGACGGAAGACGCCGATGACGCATTTCTTCTCCTGATGGCTGTCCCACTGGCTGTTGCTGCTGTAGTAGCCTGCCTTGTCAAGTACCTGGTCAGCAATGAAATCCTTTCTGGTGCTGTTCGAATCCACGATGGCCTGGATAAGATTCTCAGGCACGTCATTGTAGTTCGCCAGAAGCTGTTTCGTGTCTTTCGGGAGGCAATATCCGCCGTAGCCGAATGACGGATTGTTATAGTGTGTGCCGATTCTCGGGTCCAGACCGACACCGTCTATAATGGACTTGGTGTCAAGACCTTTCATCTCGGCGTACGTGTCGAGCTCATTGAAATAACTTACGCGGAGCGCGAGGTAGGTGTTGGCGAAGAGCTTTACGGCCTCGGCTTCGGTCGTGCCCATGAACAGCACCGGCACGTCCTCCTTGATGGCGCCTTCGTGAATGAGGTCCGCGAAGGTGTGCGCTGCTTCCTTCAGGCTGTCGTCGCCGTAGCCGACAATGATTCTGCTAGGGTAGAGATTGTCGTACAATGCCTTGGATTCTCTCAGGAATTCCGGTGCGAAGATGATTTTCGGCATCACGGTCTTCATGGTGCCGTCAGCCATGCGCTCGCGGTATGAGAATTTCTCGCGTACGGATGCCGTATATCCCACTGGCACAGTCGATTTGATGACCATGACTGCTTCCGGGTTCACTTTCAGGACCAGTTCGATGACTTCTTCCACGTGTGAGGTGTCGAAGAAGTTCTTCTTGCTGTCGTAGTTCGTAGGGGCGGCGATTACCACGAAGTCTGCATCACTATATGCAGCCTCGCCGTCAAGAGTCGCCGTCAGGTCCAAGTTCTTTTCTGCCAGGTACTTCTCGATGTAGTCGTCCTGGATGGGGGAGACCTTGTTGTTGATTTTCTCGACTTTTTCGGGAATGACGTCTACTGCCGTTACCTTGTGATGCTGTGAAAGCAATGTTGCGATGGAAAGTCCCACATAGCCTGTTCCGGCTACTGCTATTTTCATTTCTTTCATAATGACACTAATTATCTAAAACTTCGTATTTGCTCTGTCTGCTCTTGTATTCAGGGACAATGTCCTTCATCACACGCACGATAGCCATGTCGTCGAATGACTTGGATACTTCCAGAAGGCGCTCCTCGTTGGCGCATGCCGTGGCGTAATCGTATTCACGCACCTTTGCGACCATGATTTTCGGATTGGATGTCGGGATGGTGCCTTCCTTGTCGTTCAGCACCTCTTCGTACAGCTTTTCGCCGTTACGCAGCCCTGTGAACTTGATTTCCACGTCGGTCGCACCGGAAAGCGCAATCATTCGTTTCGCCAGGTCCACGATTTTCACCGGCTTGCCCATGTCGAACACGAAAATCTCGCCGCCCTTGCCCATCGTGCCGGCCTCGAGTACCAGACGGCAAGCCTCGGGAATGAGCATGAAGAAACGGACAATGTCCGGGTGGGTGACTGTTACAGGTCCGCCCGTACGTATCTGCTGCTTGAAGATAGGAATGACGGAACCGTTGGAACCCAATACGTTGCCGAAACGTGTGGTGACGAACTGGGTGACACCTGAAACCTTGCCTTCCATTATCGCCTGGTTCAGGCTCTGGCAATATATCTCGCAGATTCGCTTGCTGCAGCCCATGACATTGGTCGGATTCACAGCCTTGTCGGTCGAGATCATGACGAATTTCAATGTGCCGTATTTCACTGCCAGGTCGGCGATTACACGTGTGCCGTAGATATTGTTCTGCACAGCGATCGCCGGGTCGTCCTCCATCATCGGAACATGCTTGTAGGCAGCTGCATGGAAAACGTACTCAGGCCTGTGAGCCTCGAAAATCTTCTCCATGTGCTCCTTGTTGGCAATGTTGGAAACGATGGTCTCGTTCTTGATGTTCGGGAACCGTCTGGCCATCATCATCCTGATGTCATGCATCGGAGTCTCCGCCTGGTCGATCAGCGTCATCTCCGCCGGGCCGAACTGCGCTACCTGACGCACGATTTCGGAGCCGATGGAACCTGCCGCGCCGGTGATGAGGATACGCTTGCCGCGCAGCTGCTTCTCTATCTCAGCCATATTGACCTCAATCTTGTCGCGAGGCAGCAAGTCCTCGATGTCTACCGCATGCAACTGCTTGTGGGACAATGAAGATTCGTCGCCGTTCCATTTGGTGCCGTAGGTCATCATCATTATCTTGATGTCCGCGTCGATGAACTCGTCCACCATCGCGCTGTTCTGGCGGAACTTCTCGGTTTTCAGCGGCGAAACGAGCAATGCTTTCACGCCTCTCTTCTTCAATTCCTTGGCAATTCCCTTGTGGTTCAGGAACACCGGCTTGCCCATTATGAACGAGCCGCGCATCTCCTCTCCGTCGGAGATGAATGAGTCCAATGAATATTTCTTGTCCTTGAGCGCGACAATGCTCTTGGCGATGCTGATGCCCCCGGCTTTCGTGCCGTAGATGGCGGCCGGAATCGCTCCGTCCAGGTGGAACGAGTCGAAAAGGCGTTTTACGACAATGCGTTCTGCCCAGAGTAGCACCGTGCTGCTTATGAATATGATCAATGAACTCTTGAAACTCGGGAATACTATCGCTGTCTGTCCCCATGCTTCGTTGACTACCTGATGGAGGAAGTAACAGGTGAGCGTTCCGATAAACGTCGCCGTCGCGACTTTCTGCAAGTCGACGAAGGACGAATAGCGGACAATGCCGGAGTATGTATGTAAGGCTCTGAATGCGATAATGAACGGCACCATGCCGATGGCTATGCCGTACGTTAATGGCCAGAAAAGTGAGGCCAGCTTATCCCCGCCCATACTCAGGTAGCATCCGATGTAGCTGGATGCCGCTACGATTGTACAGTCGATTACCAGAATGCACCAGTAAGGGAGTGCTGCTTTGGAGAAATACCAGTTGGATATTCTTTGTAGAATAGTCATAAATATGAGTGAATTATTGTTTAGTCTTTTGTAACAGGTTTCACGTCTTCGTTCCGTATGCCGCTGAATGCTACCGCAATGCCGCCGAAATCCATGACGAGCTGACGGTCGCGGTCAATGCGTACGATGTATCCTTCCTGCCCGGCGAACGGACCTGTGAGCACACGTAGCAGTGTATGGGTTTCCGCGAATTTGACGAATGGTTTGCGAAGGAACCTGACGCGGTCAGGATGTACTGATGCGATTTTCATGAAAGGCTCCATCAGTGCATCCCGTATGATGGCAGGTCTGCCTGTGCTGCAGTCTTTTACCAGATGGTATGGCGGATAATACTCGTCCAGATATTTCTGGATTTCGTCCGGTTTTCCTTGCAGGAATACGAGTCCGCTCACCGTGGGTTTCAATTCCTTTTTAGGTGTGCCGTGGGACATTGTCTTCTGCCATGTCCTGTGGATGAAGCATTTGAACTTGGCGTCATTGATTACGCGGTCTTCGAATGAGGCGACGCGCATGTTGTGGATGTTGAGGTAGCTCCAGGTTTCGGCTTCCTTGCCGGTGGCCGTGTGTCGGCTGACAACTGAAATATCACCTGACATGACTTTCTCGTCTTGTCCGGTAATCTGCTGCCCTTCAGGAACTTTGGTCGTTCCCTCGGCTATAGGGTTTGAGTCAGAGCTATCCAGCGTCATCATCGTTTCCTATTTTATGTTCTCACACATTGCAGCTCTTGGCTGCAACTGCACCTCTTTTTCGGAATTATACTTATCCATCATGCGAGATTCAGTTTTATTCCACGACTCAAGTTCCGCAAGTTTGAGGTCTGTCACTCGTTCGAAGTTCAAAACCCCACGCACGTTTATCACGTTACCCTCACCCTAAATCCCTCCCCTCGGGGAAGGGACTTGCCGTCGCCCTGGCGGGCTTTAACAGAAGTGTCAAGGTTTCTACGAAACTGCAGTGACAAAGATACTTATAATAGATGACGAAAACAATTAATTTTGGTTCATATTATGGAATTTCGTGGGGGGGGGAATAGACGATAATATGCTAAAAATGAGGATGTTATAAGTGTAAACATCCTCATTATGAAATATTCTTGTCGAAATCGACGTTACCCGATGAAATACCTCATCAGCGATGTCTGCGGTATCTGCTTGTCCGACACAGGAATGAAGTAATGCAGGAATTTCATGAGCCTGTGCGCCTCGCTGTACTCCGGACAATTCTTCGGCACCGTCGCCAGAATCCTCTCGGCATGGCTTCTCAGCACCGCGAACTCCACCAGATATGCGGAATTGAACAATACGTCCGCATCCTCCTGGTACGGATAGATCCATTTCACCTCCGCGCGGCGGACATTGGGCCAGTTCGAGATGGTCTCCCGGGCCGAGAACGCACCTTTGTTGAAGTCGCGCACGATGCGGCGCAGCAGGCGGTTGTCGCTGGTCGGTATGCAGTTGTGGTCGTCCAGCGAGTAGCTGGTGATGGTATTGATGAAAATCTTGAACTTCTCGGAATCGGAAATATTGTCCAGCAGTTTCGGGTTCAATGCGTGCAGGCCTTCGATGAGCAGCACGGAGCCTTCTTCCAGTTTAAGGCTCTTGCCGTTATATTCACGTATGCCCGTAACGAAGTTATATTCAGGTACTTCCACGGTCTCTCCGGAAATCAGTCTTAACACATCTTTCTGGAGCTGCGCGTGGTCCACGGTGTCGAAATTGTCGAAATCGTAGCTTCCGTCCGGCAGTTTCGGCGTATCCAGCCTGTTTACGAAATAGTCGTCCGTGGAGAACGAAATCGGGTGCAGTCCGCATGTCATCAGCTGGACGCTCAAACGCTTGCAGAACGTGCTTTTTCCGCTGCTGGTCGGTCCGGTGATAAGTACGATCCGAACCTTCTGCGGTGAACTGTACCTCTTGTTGATTTCCTCTGCTATCTGGACTATCTTCTTCTCCTGCAATGCTTCCGCTACCTGGATAAGGTCGGTGGCCTTGCCGTCCAGACACGCCTTGTTCACGTCGCCGACATTGTCCAGGCCCATGATGCTGTTCCATTTGATGGCCTCCGAGAACACTTCGAAGGTCTTCGGCTGCTCATGGAACGGCGCAAGCTGCTCTGGATGGTGTCTGTCCGGCACGCGGAGCAATGCCCCGTTACGGTACGGCGTCAAATCCCAGATTTTCAGGTATCCGGAGCTAGGAACCAGCACATCATAATAATAGTCAGCTGTCCCGCCGAGCGTATAATAGCTGATGTAGACCTCGCCGCAAGACTCCAGCAGCTTCACCTTGTCGAAATGTCCGAGCTTCCGGAACAAGTCGATTGCTTCCGCGATCTGCACTTCGTGCCGGTGAAACTGAATATCCTCTTCGACAATCTCGCGCATCCGCGCCTTTATCAGGTCAATGTCCCTGGCAGACAATGGATTACCATCGCACTTGTCAATGCTGCAGAAGAATCCTTTCGAGATGGGGCGGCGCATCACGACCTTGCAGTCCGGGAAAATGTCCAATGCCGCCTTATATAATAGGAAGCAGAGTGAACGGCTGTAGACATTGCGCCCGCTGTAGGTGCGGTAATCCAGAAATTCGATGTCGCGGCTTTGGTAGACCCTGAATTTCAGGCCCTGGGCGACATTGTTCACTCTTGCGGCAATGATTTCGTAAGGTTTCTCGAAGTCGAATTCATTGATCATGTCGAGAAGCATCGTGCCCTCCTGGAACTCCTTGTAAGTTCCTGTGTTCTTGCAGAATATCTTTACCATTGATTCCGTATGTGATTGTTTATGTCCCAAATCAGCGTCTGCTCATGATTGGAATTTGCACAAAAATAGATAACTTTACGAAAAATTAAAAATAATGAGCCAAATCCACGTAATAGACCATCCGATGATCCAGCATAAACTGACGATCATGAGGAAAAAGGAAACCGGTTCTAAAGATTTCCGCGAATTACTTAAAGAGATTTCACTTCTTATGGGCTACGAGGTTACCCGTGACCTGCCGTTGGATGACATTGAAATCGAAACCCCTATCTGCAAGACCATTGCCAAGAAAGTTTCCGGAAGGAAGCTGGCTATCGTGCCTATTCTTCGTGCCGGCATCGGTATGGTGGATGGTTTGCAGACACTCGTTCCGGTAGCGAAGGTCGGACATATCGGCCTTTATCGTAACGAGGAGACCCATGTACCTGTAGTGTATTACTGCAAGCTTCCGGAGGATATAAACCAGCGTCTCGTCATCGTGACCGACCCGATGCTCGCAACCGGCGGCAGCGCCTGCGATGCATTGTCAATGCTGAAGGAGCGTGGCTGCAACAATATCCGCCTCATGTGTCTCGTGTCAGCTCCTGAAGGAATCGCACGTGTGCAGAAGGAGCATCCTGACGTAGATATCTACGTGGCAGCAGTCGATGACCATCTGAACAAGGACGCCTACATCGTTCCTGGTCTGGGTGATGCCGGCGACCGTATCTTCGGCACCAAGTAATTTGTTCTAATCGCATAAAAAAACAGCGTTGTGAATTATCACAACGCTGTTTTTTAGTAGATATCATTTTTAGCACTCTGTAGCTGACTCGAGTTTCTTCATGATAGAGAAGATGAAGAGGGCTGAGAGGATACAGAGAGTGATGAGCAGGCTCCATACACCCCACAGAGGAATCTTGTTCCAGAGAAGTCCAGGGATGGAAACGAGGTAGTTTCCGAGAGCAGTGGCAGCGAACCAGCAGCCCATCATTGCACCTTTATATTTAGGAGGAGCAACCTTGGAAACGAAGGAGATACCCATAGGAGAGAGCAGAAGCTCTGCGAATGTCAATACCAGGTATGTGGAAATCAGCCAGTCCGGTGAGATGAGATCCGGGCTTACTGTTCCGCCGAGTTCCTTCGGAGATGCCAGGTTCATGGATGCGAATGTGAGGATACCGAAACCGATGGCTGCCACGAACATGCCCAGACCGATCTTACGAGGTGCTGAAGGCTCCTTGCCTTTCTTCGCCAATGCGCCGAAGATGGCGAGCGATACAGGGGTCAATGCCACTACGAAGAACGGATTGAACTGCTGGAAGTCTGACGGAAGGATGTTTACGATAGCCGGCATTCCTGCATAAATGGCGTATGCGCCGCCCCAAAGGAGGAGTGTGGCTCCGCCGCAGAGTGCCTTGCCGCTTGTCTTTTCAGACTGGAATGCGCCGAACAGCGTATAGATGGAAACGGCGATGAGGAACAGGCTCCAGATGTTGAATCCGATTCTGGTAGCTCCTGTTACGGTGCTGGCTGTGTAATCTCTTGCGAACAATGTCATTGTCGCTCCGTTCTGATGGAATGCCATCCAGAAGAAGATGACCACTGCAAACACGAGCATGAGGGCTGTGATGCGGCTCTTGGTCTGCTCCGGAGTGAGTTCCGCTTCTGCCTTCTGTCCTGCAGATGCCTGCTTTACATTGACGTCAGCATCCTTGAACCATGAACGGCAGCTGAAGTAGATGGCTACTGAAATGATAAGGGAGATGCAGGCGATTCCGAAGCCGTAATTGTATGCTGTAGAGAGCTTTTCGATATAGAACTGGCTGAATGTGCCGAGGTCCATCCCTGCGGAACCTGACATGGTGTCGGCGATAGCCTGGAGTTTTTCGGCATTGGCAAGATTGCCGTCCATGATCTGGTGGGCGAGTGCAGGGACATTGGCATCATATACGAGGCCGGATTTGCCGAGGAAGAAATTGGTGACAGCCTTTGCCATTGAAGGAGCGAACATTGCACCGATGTTGATGGCCATGTAGAACAAGCTGAACGCCGAGTCTCTCTTGGCTGCGTATTTAGGGTTGTCATAGAGGTTGCCGACCATTACCTGGAGATTGCCCTTGAACAGTCCGGTTCCGACGGCGATGAGCGCCAATGCGCCGAACATCAGGATCTTACCTGCGATGTCCGGTCCCGTAGGAATCGCGAGGCAGAGATAACCTACGAACATGACGGCGATACCTGTGGTAACGCATTTGCCGTAGCCTATCTTGTCGGCCAACATTCCTCCGAAAAGCGGCATGAAGTAAACCGCAGCGAGGAAAATGGAATAAATCTGAGTGGAGACGGCTGCGCTGAATCCGAATTTCGCCTGGATGAACAGGAGGAAGATAGCGAGCATCGTGTAGTACCCGAAGCGCTCTCCGGTGTTGGCGAGAGCGAGGGCGAACAATCCTTTCGGCTGGTCTTTGAACATTGTCTTCTAATATTTTTAAGGTTTAAATTTCCTTACTGTGTTGCTTTTCAGCTTATTTGATGGAAAAGGCCGTGGTAAACCGTTTCCATTATTGTGCAAACATACATAAATTTTCTTATATTTGCCATGCTGTGGGCTTCAGAAGTTGAAAATGTGAAACAGGATTTATGAGCGCAGGAGTGAAAATAACGGAAATGCTGATGCGGCTGCTGGCGTTGCAGCCCCTGAAAATGCATTATTTCTGGGGGAGGTGCCTTTCATGGTTCGTCTCCGGGCCGATGCATTACAGGCGTGATGTGGTGATGATAAATCTGGCGCGGTCGTTTCCGGAGAAAAAATACAGTGAGCTCCGTAAGATTGCCGATGATTTCTACAAGCATTTCGGGGACTTGTTCGCCGAGACTTTCTGGTTCGCCGGATCGCATGACACGAAGAGACTCAGGGACTCGCATATCTGCGAAATGGAACATGCCGATGTGCTGAACCGGCTGTACAATGATTGTCCCGGAGTCATTGTCCTGACTTCCCATCTCGGAAACTGGGAACTTACCGGCGGTATCCTGAATTACGTCTATGCCCCGGACAAGGTGGATTTCGGCGAGAAGAACACGACGGTCGTCTACAAGGAACTTTCCAACAGTTTCTGGGACAAGGTTTTCGGTGACAACCGCTGTGCGCCGATCGCGAAGGAGAACAAGGAGACTTGCTATGTGGAGTCGCGCAAGATCCTGCGTTTCGTCATTGCCCACCGTAATGAAAAGAGGCTGTATATTTTCCCGACGGACCAATGTCCTTACAAGTATGCTTCGGCACACACCGTGGACAATTTCATGCATCAGCCGACATTGACCATGACGGGAGGCGCGGCGCTGGCGCACAAGTTCGGTTTCGCGGTGGTCTACATGGCTTTCAAGAAGAAAGAGAACTTCGGCTACAAGATGTCGTTCAGGGAAATTTGCCCGGATGCATCGAAATTCACGCCGGAAGATATCATGAACAAGTTTTACTCCTATTTGGAGGAAGATGTAAATGCACAGCCGGAGAATTATCTCTGGACTCATAAAAGATGGAAAAAATAAGTATGAAAATGAATAAGTTGATTTTGGCAGGGGCCGGAATGATTTTGGCTGCTGCAATGTCTGCCCAGGACCCGGAGGGCAGCCTCGTTTATTCGTTGCCTTCTACGACCGTCAGGCTTCAGGTGAAGGCTCAGAAGGAGAATTTCTATGCCGGTCCGTATGCGAAATATGCCCAGAAATATCTGGGAATCGATGTGCGTCAGAAGGATGCCGTGACCTGTACCGTGACGTCCGTGACCATGGAGTCATACACTGAGGCTGACCAGGCTGTACGATATACGATTGCCCCGGGCGCCCAGATGCCGGCCTTCCTCACATTGACCTCGCAGGGTCTGGTGTCGGTGGCTTCAGGTGCTGCGGAGTCGACGGAATGGCGCTTTCCGGCTGCCGGCAAGGCTGATTTCTCGGACAAGGGCCTGACTTCGAACCTCACTTCCGAATCCACCACGCTTTATCGCAATGTGAAGAACGAGTCGGCGTACAACAAGGTGGCTGTCCAGCAGGAGATGGTGGTTCAGAAGTCATTGGAATCCAGAGCGAAAGAGGCTGCGGAGATGATTTTCAACCTCAGGAAGAAGAGAGTGCAGATCGTGACAGGCGACACTGACGCGACTTTCAACGGCGAAGCCATGCAGGCTGCCGTGAGCGAGATTACGCGTCTCGAAAACGAGTATATGTCAATGTTCATCGGATACAGCGAGTACTCGGAACAGCAGATGAATTATGAGATAGTTCCTTCGAAAGAGAATGAGTCCCAGCTGTATGTTGCGTTCCGTCTTTCTGATTCCAAGGGTCTCGTGCCGGCGGATGACTTGTCAGGAAAGCCGTATCTGATGGAGCTCGTGCCGCAGGATGTCAAGATTCCGGATGAGAAGGGTGCACGCGTCAAGGGCATCGTAGCGCATTACCGCATACCGGCAGTGTGCACAGTGAAGCTCAGTGACGGTGTCAATGTCTTGCTGCAGAGCAGGATACCGGTTTATCAGCTCGGTGTCGAAAGCACATTCCCTATAGTAGTGAAATAACTATATAATTAATTATAGAATTATGACAATTAAAGATTTAGAGCCGAAAAGCGTATGGACCAACTTCTACGATTTTTCGCAGGTTCCACGTCCGTCCAAGCATGAGGAAAAAGCACAGGAGTTTCTTCTTGAATGGGGTAAGAAGCACAATGTCGCTGTCGAGAGAGATGAAACGGGAAATATAATTTTCAGAAAGCCGGCTACACCGGGATACGAGAACAGAAGGGGTGTCATCCTTCAGGCGCACATGGACATGGTGCCTCAGAAGACTGCCGAAACAGTGCATGATTTCTTGAAGGACCCTATCCAGACACAGATTGACGGTGAGTGGGTTACCGCGAAGGGCACCACGCTTGGAGCCGATGACGGCATCGGTGTCTGCCTCGCATTGGCAGTGCTTGAAGATGATACATTGAAACATGGTCCGGTGGAGGTACTCATCACTTATGATGAGGAGACCGGTATGACCGGAGCCGAGAATCTCAAGCCTGGAAAGTTCGAAGGTGACGTTCTGCTGAACTTGGATTCCGAGGCTGAGGGCGAGCTTTATATCGGCTGCGCCGGCGGTGTCGACGGTAAGGCGGATTTCTCATACAAGACTGTAGAGGCTGGCAGCGGATATGTCGGCTACAAGCTTACTGTCAAGGGACTTGCAGGAGGGCATTCCGGTCAGGATATCGTCCTTTACAGGGCTAATGCCAATAAGATCGCTGTCAGGATTCTCTTGCCTCTTCTCGAAAAGTACGGCGTGAAAGTGGCTGACTTCACTGGAGGCAGTCTCCGCAATGCGATTCCGTTCGAGGCAGAGGTGTCAATGCTTGTTCCTGCTGAAAATGAGGAGGTTGTAAAGGCTGAAGTTGAGCGAGTATTCGCATTGGCGAAGGCAGAGTTCGCTGATACTGATCCTGCTGCCAAGTGCATTTTCGAAAAACAGACAGAGCCTTATACCTCTTATATAGAAGATGATGTCATGCTGAGGGCTGTCAAGGCTATTTATGCTTGCCCTAGCAGCGTGGAGAGAATGAGTCCTACGATGCACGGCCTGGTGGAGACATCTGTGAATATGGCTGTTGTGCGTACAAAAGACGGTCATCTTACAGTGTGGTCTCTGATCCGCAGCTCCGTTAATTCCGCAAAGGAAGAACTTGCGCAGAAGATGCGTTGCCTGTTCGAAATAGCAGGTGCCAAGTTTGAGACTTTCGGTGCATATCCGGGATGGACTCCTGTTCCGACGGCGCCTATCATCGGTACGTTGAAGGACGTTTACCACAAGTTGTTCGGCAAGGATATGAAGGTCATGGCGATACATGCCGGCCTGGAGTGCGCTCTTCTGGGTGCCAAGTATCCGAACTGGGACATGGTGTCACTCGGACCTACACTTCTCCATCCTCATTCACCGGATGAGAGAGTGAAGATCGATACCGTGGACAAGTGCTGGAAGTTCCTCGTGGCTGCCCTCGAAGCGATGCCTGAGAAGAAGTAGAATTCAAGACATTGATATTGATAGCCTTGCCGCTCCTTAACGTGCGGCAGGCTTTTTTCGGTAAATGCTCGCGTAACTTTTACACGCAAACTCGCGTAACTTTTATGACCATATTAGCTGAAAGCGGTGCGACCAAGACGGATTGGCGCTCGATTGCTTCTGACGGGACCGTTTATTCGATGCGTTCCACGGGAATGAACGTGGCGACTGCGGATGTTGCTTTCGTCGAAAAGACTCTGCGTGAGGCAATTCCCAAGCTGAACCCGTCAGGAGAGACTGTAGAACGGATACATTTTTATGCTGCCGGGATGATTCCGACCCCGGGCAATCCCGTTCCGGAAGGTGCGGTCCGTCTGCATGGTGAATTCATGAAGGCGTTTCCTGAAGCGGAAGTGGCTTATGCTTCAGATTTGTTGGCGGCAGCACGTGCCCTTTTCGGAAGGAAGCCCGGAATAGCCGTGATATTGGGAACCGGTTCCAACAGCTGCGAATATGACGGAAACTGGATTGTAAAGAACGTCCGTTCAGGCGGCTTCATCCTCGGCGACGAGGGCGGCGGAGCCAGTCTGGGCAGGCAGTTTGTTTCAGATTTCCTGAAAGGAATCGTGCCGGAACCTGTGGCCTCGGAGTTTGCCGCGAAGTATGATATGGAATATTTCCACGTGGTGAAGAATGTGTACAGAGGTCCGTCGCCTGCAAGCTATCTCGGCTCTTTCGCGCCCTTCATCATGGAGCATTACGACAGTTGTCTGTATGTCAAGTGTCTGGTGGACAATAATTTCCGGGCATTGTTCGAAAGGTGTCTGCTGCAGTACGACATTGAAGGGAAGCTTGTCGGCGTGGTCGGCGGCTTCGGCTTTGCGCACAAGGAGATTCTGTTGAGAGTCGCACAGGAATACGGGGTGGGGATTTCCGATATTGTCTCTTCACCGATCGAGGGGCTCGTAAAATATCACATTGAAGAAAATGAGAACTGAAAAATATCCGTCGGAATTGCTGGAGAACGCTGTGGATGCGATAAGCTCGCTTCCCGGAGTGGGGGAGAAGAGCGCGCTGAGGCTGGCTCTCCATCTGCTGAGGCAGCCTGTGGACAATGTCCGGCATTTTACGGAGTCCATCCGCCTGCTTCGTGAGAATGTGAAGTATTGCCGCAAGTGCATGATGATTTCCGATGAAGAGGAGTGCTCGATTTGCCGTGACACGAGCCGTGACCATGACACGATTTGCGTGGTGGAGAATGTCCGGGATGTGATGAGCATTGAGGCTACGGGCCAGTATCATGGTGTGTATCATGTACTTGGCGGAAAAATATCGCCTATTGACGGCATCGGTCCGTCGGACTTGAAGATTGCAGAACTGAAAGCGCGTGTCCAGGCAGCCGCAGAAGGTGCGCAGTCACCTGATACTGTCGAAGTTATCTTGGCATTGAGCGGTGACGTGGAAGGCGAGACCACTTCATTCTACATTTACCGCCAGATCGCCCCGTACGGCGTGAAAGTCTCCTCCCTTGCCAGGGGTCTCGGCTTCGGAGATGACCTGGAATATGCTGACCAGCTGACACTTGGCCGCTCCATCGTGAACCGGCAGGTGTTCCGGCCTTAGCTGTATTTCCTAGGATACCTCAGCAGAATTGCCAGCACGGCGAAAGCGCCCATCGTATACGGGTAGAAGAGATATTTGATGATGGACAGGGATGAGATTCCGGCGAGTCCGGAAGCCATAAGCATCTGTGCGCCATATGGCAGCAATCCCTGGATCATGCATGAGAACGTGTCCAGGATGCTTGCAGTCTTGCGCGGGTCCAGGCCGAAACGCGTGGTGATGTCTTTCGCGATCCGTCCCGTGGTGAGAATGGCGATGGTATTGTTCGCGGTGCAGACATTGGCCATGCTGACGAGCGCCGCGATACTGAATTCCGCGCCGCGTTTCCCCCTGATGCCCTTCGTCAGAATCCGCACCAGATAATCGATGCCGCCGTTCTCGCGGATGACCTCCAGCATACCTCCGGACAGCATCGTCACGATAATAAGGTCGCCCATTCCGGCGATGCCGGTTCCGATGCTGCCCAGCCATGTCGTCCATGTCAATGTTCCTTGGCAGAAGCCGATGATTGCGTTCACGCCAATGCCTATGGCCAATACCTCGATGACATTGACCCCGGACATTGCGAGTCCGATGACGAGGACGTATGGTATCAGGCGTGTCCAGTTGACCGGATCCGCCGGTGCGCTGAAGCTCGCGCCTTGACCTATTATTATATAAATGACGGCTACGGCCAATGCTGCCGGAGCTACGATTTTCAGATTGACCTTGAACTTGTCGGACATCAGGCAGCCTTGCGTCTTGGTGGCGGCGATCGTGGTGTCGGAGATGAACGAGAGGTTGTCCCCGAAGAATGCTCCTCCTGCGACGATGGCAGTGACGAAACCTGTGTCAAACCCTGATTCTGAGGCGATTCCGGCTGCTACCGGGACGAGTGCGACGATGGTGCCGACGCTTGTTCCGATGGCCATGGATATGATGCAGGATGCCAGGAAGAGGCCGACGAAAAGCATTGACGGAGGCAGGATGTTCAATGTGGCCGCAACGGTGGCGTCGATGGCGCCTATTTGTCTGGCTGTCTCGGCGAATGCGCCCGCGAGGATGAATATCCAGAGCATCAGCAGCACGTTCTTATGTCCCGCGCCACGGGAAAATACGGCGATCTTGTCTTCGATTGGGGCTTTTTTGCTTATCAGGAGTGCGTATGCGGATGCTATCAGGAATGCTGCCGCGATGGGAATCTTATAGAAGTCCTTCGCTATGAGGGATGATACCAGGTATATGCCTAAAAAAACTGCGAGCGGGCTCAATGCGAGCAGTCCGCTGTTTCTGATTTTGTCTTTCATGTTGCAAATATACGCTCTTTTTCTTCCTTCTTTCAGGAAAAATTGATAATTTTGCAGTTCGCGTTATGGAATGCGAACTGGCAGAAAGTTAACCACCTGATTTTGTGCTTTCTTTGGATATCATGTTCCAGGGAGGTGCTGAGGTCCGGATAAAACCAGAAAAGGTATGGTCACAATCTTTTACAGATCTAGCGGAGCAATCCTGATGTCCCAGTCTATGGCTGATCTTGATACCTTCAAGATGGATGACGTTATTTGGATTGATCTCTTTTCCCCTTCCGGAGATGAAAAGAGAGCCACGGAGAAATTCTTGAACACTGAGATCCAGAGCCGTGCGCGAGCGGAAGAGATCGAGAGTTCTTCACGTTTTTCCGAGACGGAGACTGCCATTTTCGCCAATACGAACTTCCTTATTCCAGGACCTGAAGAGTATTCCATGGAACCGGTGTCTTTCACGCTGGTAGAGAACGTGTTGACTACTCTGCGTGACGTGCCTCTGCGAAGTTTTACTGAACTACAGCGCAAGATGCAGGCGCTTCCGCGACTTTTTCCCAATGGTTACTGGGTTTTCGTGAGCATCATGGACCAGCGTGTCGACCTTGATGCCGACATGATAGAGCTCATGTCCAAGGAAATCGCCCTGTACAGCAGGCGCGTGAACCAGCAGGAGGATATCAATGAGGCTTTTCTCTTGGATATCAACCAGTTGCAGGACAATACGATGACTGTCCGCGAGAATATCGTCGACAAGCAGCGTCTCATTTCCAATATGATGAAGAGTGACAAGTACCCTGTCGAGCTGGAGCCTCGTTTCAATGTCCTTCTCCAGGATATTTCGTCTCTTATCAACCATTCCAATTTCAGTTTCGAGAGGCTGGAGTATCTCCAGGATACCGTCGTCGGTCTTATCAACTTGGACCAGAACCGCATCATGAAGATTTTCACGCTCATCTCCCTGCTTCTCATGCCGCCGACCCTCGTGGCCAGTTTCTACGGCATGAACGTGGCGTTGCCGCTTTCAGACAAGCCATGGTCCTGGCTCCTCATCCTCGGCTTCATGCTGCTCTCCCTCGCATTCATCCTCTACCTCTTCCAGAGGCGGAAAATGCTGTAGTGGCGGGGACTCTCTCGTGCGTGAAATGGCCCGTTTTACTCACGACATGACATTTTTTCACCACGACGTGCGTGGAAAACGTTTTAATGCTCACGGGGCGAAGGCAAATTTTCTCAGCATGCCGATTTGTTCCGGAATTGATCACAAGAATCTGCGTGTCGTGGAAAGACTGCGTGGGTCCCCTCCCTTTTCGGGAGCCAATGCCGGCTCCACCCTCCGTCCCCATCCGGGCTTCATGAAACGTAATGTGGTGGTGGTAAAGACATTGCCAGCGTGAAGGATTGCTGAAAGCCTTGTCGACTTGCCGGCTGTCGGGGTACTTATTACCGGAAAGTATATCTCAGACCGAAACTCAAACTGAAATCAGTGGGCTTGTCAGAATAAATGGTGCGCACCTTGGAATTATTGCTGAAATGGTGGCTGACACCCGGCTCCATATAGAGACCCAGCTGCGGCAGGATATTTACCTGAATGCCGGCAGCACCGTTTACTGACCACTGCAATCCTTTCTGCTTCAGGGATGTAGACGAGGAACCGTGATACTTGCCGTCAAGATACTCATCAGTCTTCAATGAACCTCTGACGCATTTTTCCATGAGACCGCCGGCAGTTACATACGCATTGAAATACCTGGAAGAGAAGATGTTGAACGAAAGATTCAGCGGAATGCCTAGATAATGCATGCTTTGGACACCCTTGCTCCAGCCGCTCACGGCACCCTCCTCACCTGTCTTCAAATCAGACGACAAGAACGAATAAGTGAGGCCGGACTCGATGCCGAGAAATTTATTGAAATCGTATCTTATTGATGCTCCGATTTTTACAGGCATCTTGTGTGAATATTCCGTGGTTACCACCGGCTGGTTGTAGACAATGACGCCGGCCACGCTCTCAACCCTTCGGTCTACCCAGTCCGCACTCGATACGCCGCAATCCAACGGGTTCGCCCCTAGCGTAGCCGCAGTCGGTCTGCTGCTCAATGAAGATGCTGAACCGGAACCGTTTACGGACAATCCTGCCGCGAGCTTGCCTCCACGTTTTGTCCTCTGCAACTCAGGCTCCGCCAACACCCACTTCCACGCATCAGCGAATCTGCCGCCATCTTCATCCGGCTCAATGTCCTCTTCCGTGTCAGGCTCAATGGTGCCCTCAATTTCATTCTTTTCGCTGGTCTCAGCTGTCACCCCGACAACCTCACCAAACGGCTCCACGGCAACCTCATCGGACGGCTCATCGGAAAAATCTCCAGACACCGCCGCGCCACGGAAATCCCTCACCTCAGTCTCCACGTAAAGCCCCGCTTGACTGACCTCGGGAACACTCGTAATATCATTGTCCTGAACGACTCGCGCCGAAACGACAGGCTCCTGCCCGACCTTTACCGCCTCTGCCGTCATTGTTGCCGGAACATCCTCTTTCGCATTGAAAATAAGCATTGCACCGAACAATGCCGCAGCTGCGATTGCGGAACTGGCGAGAAGCCATAATGGAACTGCGCGGTGCTTGTTTCCGGTGAGACCGGCAGCAGCACTGATGCCCGCCCACACGCTGTCCGAAGGCTGCTCCGTGTAGCCCTCCATCTTGTTTTTCAGTTTATTTGTCCAATCCATCATTGGTGCTGCTTTACATAATCATTGATTTTCTTCGCCAGAATCTTTCTGGCCCTGTGGAACTGGGAAGCGGAAGTGCTTTCCGTGATGCCCAGCAGATCCGCTATTTCCTTGTGCGTTTTTTCCTCGAAAACCACCAGGTTGAATATTGTGCGGTAACCGTCAGGGAGCTCCTGTATCATCTTCTGTATCACCTCCGGAGGAACCGACTCCACTTCCGGATCATCGTCTTCGTCCGTCATGTCAGGAAGCCGGTCCCCATAATCTATGAAACTGCTCTTTTTCTGCTTCCGGAGATATTGCAACGCCTCATTTACAGTGATTCTGCTCATCCATGCCTTCAGGGAACCATTGCCCTTCCAGGTGAAAGAACCTATTGAAGAAAGTATCTTGAGGAAACTGTCCTGGAGAACATCCTCAGCGGTGGCATGGTCGGGTATGTATCTGGAACACAACGCCAAAAGATACCCGGACGACTCGTCGTACAGCTTCTTTACAGCTGCATTGCTGCCATTCCGGATATCATCTGCAATCTGCTTTTCAGAATATTTGCCGAGTCCAAACAATTTCATGCCCCATCACGCTGCAATTCTTCTGCCAGAAATTATTTGCCGTCTCCGGGGCGGGTCTTGTAATTGAACTCGATGGTCTTGGTCTTGCCTGAAGAAGCATTGTACCTGACTTTCAGCTTCACAGTTTTGCCCTCAGTATCAGGAAGTTGGTTCAATCTGAAAGCGACGTATGCCTCTGTCGGAATCTCCTTGATGTCGCCATGGTCGTTGTGCCTGAACTCTACCACATACGGGTCGGACGGGTCGACTCCTGTGACCAGATTCACCTCGTGCTGAATGTGATTGAACCTGCTCCACAATGCCCTGAATCTCAATGTCAGATAGCCGTCTTCGCATACGGTAGGGAAGGCGTCAATGATTTCTACCGGATCGCTGCCATATTTCTCGGCATCTTTCTCCGCGCCCTCTGAAGCTACAGTCTGTTTGGTAAGCAATGCCTTGAGCCAGAAAACGTTGCCGATCTGCACTCCATTGGACTCGCTTTCCAACTTATAGTTCGTGAATGCACGTACTTCCTTGTCACCATACGGTGATTTGGTCATGTTGGAAGGATAAATTACGGTCTTGTCATCCAATTGAAGATAAAACTTGTCGCCGTCCGGCTTGACCGTAACTACGGCGTTCGGTATCAAATCTTCGTATGAAAATCCGTCATCCTTCGTGCATGACTGCATTGATACTGCTGCGCCCAATACTGCAGCAATGATAATTCTACTTGTTCTCATATCGTTTACTTTTAATTTCCATATTATAAATGCGGTTTGGCGAAAACATTGCATTATGCCATGCGAAAAAAAATTCGTAATTTTACGTGTTTTTGGTAATTGGACATAATTATGAATAAAAAGAATATTGCGTTATCATTTGCCGCAGCCCTTTTATCGGCGACATCTCTCTGCGCAGCAGGCGGGACGAATGCGGTTTCAGGCAATGCCCCTGAGGCGTATGAAATTTCACAGACGAAAAAGTCGCAGCTGAAATATGCCCGGGAACTGCTTGATCACGGCATGTATGCCGAAGCGCGAAAAATCTTCTCGGAGTATCCTGCCGATCCTGTCGCGGGCGGTTATGCGCTCATGTGCGATGTCAAGATGAAATCCAACGGCTATGAGACCAAACTCGCGAAATATATTTCAATGTTTCCCTATTCCGGGCTCGTTCCGCAGCTCCGATATGAATATGCATTGAACCTCTTCGATGAAGCCGACTACAAAGCTGCTTCTGCGGAATTTGCATCTGTCACTCTTTCAGGACTTTACAGGAACCAGCTTGCGGCATACACATTCAAGAAGGCATACTCGGATTTCGAGATCGGCCAGGAAGAAGCCGCATTGCAGGGCTTTATGAAAGTGTCCGGAATGAAGAAAAACGACTACCAGGCACCGGCCGCTTATTCCATTGCATATATATGGTACGGAAGGGAGAAATTCAGCGAAGCCATAACTTGGTTCGAAAAGTCTGAAAAGGACCCTCGTTTTGCCGACGTCTCTTCCTATTATATAATGGAGTGCCGTTTCATGAACAAGGACTACCGTTATGTTACTGACAATGCTGCCAAGATGTATGCTTCCGTGCCGGAAGAACGTCGTCCGCACCTTGCCCGCATAATCTCGGAATCCTATCTGGTACAGGGAGATGCGGAATCCGCGAAGAAATACTATGACAGGACCGACGTGGTAGCGGGAAAGACCAGGAAGGACTATTTCTATGCGGGCTCATTGTTGTATGCGCTGGAGGATTTCAAGGGCGCTGTCGACAATTACAGCCTAATGACCGACCGCACCGACTCTCTCGGCCAAATCGCCAACTACCAGATGGGTTACAGCTATATCCGGACCAAGAACAAGGTTGCGGCAATGCAGGCCTTCAAGGATGCCTCAGCCGGCAGCTATGACAAAGCAATTCAGGAAGATGCGTATTTCAATTACGCCAAACTGGCATTTGACCTGAACAATGACCCGTCCGTGTTCGACAGCTACATCAGCACATATCCGAGCAAAGCTAAAGGTGACAAGATTTACAGCTATATCGCCCTTGCAGCATTGTATAACCATGATTATGCCGGTGCGGTAGAAGCTTACGACAAGATAGACGTCCTGGATGAGGACATGAAGAACAACTATATCAAGGCCAACTATCTGCGTGCTGACCAGCTCATTGAAGCAGGCTCATATCGGAAGGCGGTGCCGTGCCTGAAGGCGGCTGCGTATTATTCCGACAAGCGTTCTGCCTTCAACCAGCTCTCCCGTTACTGGCTCGCCGAAAGCTTATACAGGTCCGACGACTATGCCGGAGCGGCGGAAGGATACAAGGTATTGTACAATGCATCAGCACTTTACGGCCGTCAGGAAGGCGGACTTCTTCCTTATGACGTGGCATATTGCTACTATAAGTCGGGAGATTATGCGAGTGCGGAGAAATGGTTCGACATCTATCTTCAATCCGGAGACAAGAAAGGACGAAGGGACGCATTGACCAGAAAAGGAGATACCTATTTCATCCGCAAGGACTATCCTGCGGCGATCAAGTCTTACGAAACCGTCATCGCGGAATATCCTCAGCTGGATGACCTTTATCCATATTACCAGGCCGGACTCTCTTATGCATTGACAGACAAGCAGAAAGAAGAAACGGAGCTGCTTGCGGCTACATTGTCGGCGCCGGTTTCGGCCGCATTCTGGTGCGAGACGGAATATGAACTCGGACGCGCTTACATGCATATCGGCAGCAATGCCCAGGCCTCGCAGGTTTTCGCGCGTATCGCAGATGAAGGCCGCGACTCGACTTACCGCGCCCGCGCGCTTATCGGCCTGGGCATGATTTCGGCCAATGAATTCCAATACGACCAGGCATTGGACTACTATAAGAAAGTGGTTTCGGAAATGCCGACTTCGGAGTATTCGGAGGATGCCCTGCGTGCCATCGAGGCCATTTACCAGACAAGGCAGGAGCCGGAACAATATTTCGCTTACCTCAAGACATTGTCCGGAAAACAGGCGTCTGAAGAGGATAGGGAAAGCATTTTCTTCAATGCCGCCGAGCAGATTTTCCTGGCGGAGAACTATCAGAAAGCCATTACCTCGTTGCAGGCATACATTGACGAATATCCTCATGGTACCGATGTGAACCTGGCGGAATTCTATATGGCTGAGTCATATAAGAACGTCGGAAAGAAGGAACAGGCATGCGACTGGTACCGGAAGGTGATTGAAAGCGGCGAGGGCTCTTTCGTCGAGGCTTCTTCACTGAATTTCGCGAAGCTGTCATATAGCCTGGAGCGTTACAAGGACGCGTATGCAGGGTATGAATCGCTGCTTGCCAATGCCAAGATCGAGAAAAACAAGCATACTGCCATCGTCGGAATGATGAATTCCGCATATTCGGGAAAAGACTGGCAGTCAGCCATTTCCAGTGCTGAGCAGGTGGCAGCCGACAATCGCAGCGACAAGGATGACGTCCGCAGGGCCAAATATGTGGAAGCCAAGTCATTGCTTGCCACAAGCCAGCGTGAGAAGGCATTCGCTATACTCAAGTCACTTTCCTCTGAAACTGCTACGCCGGAGGGCGCCGAGGCTGCATACCTCATAATCCAGGACAGCTATGACCAGGGCAAGTTCGAGGAAGTGGAGACATTGGTATACAGGCTATCGGATTCCGGTACGAACCAGACATATTGGCTTGCGAAGGCGTTCATTGCGCTTGGTGACTCATTCGCCGAGAGGGGCGAGATGAAGCAGGCGAAGGCCACATTCGAGAGCATCCGCGACGGCTACACTCCGGAAGGAAAGGCTGACGAGGTTCTTGACAATGTGAACATGCGTCTGCGCAAAATCGAGGAAAGGGGAGAGTAATTTATTCTGAATCAATATGAAAAAGATATATCTTTCAGCAGTATTTTTCGTTGCGTTGTCGGCCGGGGCACAGAACCTTAACCCGACAGTTTCGGTAACCAGGGATTACGAGGGAAAACTTATGGAGGTGCACAAGCCGTCCATGGCCATGTTCGTGCCGGATTCCCTGTATAGATTCGACCTGGATTTCGATTATTCCGTTTTCGCGAATCCGTACAAGGGAGCATACGATTTCAAGCCTTACGTGCTGGAAATGCGTCCGGATGCGGAACCATATTCAGGCAGGAAGCTGTATCTGAAGGCGGGGGCGGGATATCAGCTCAGGCCAATGCTGGACTTCGTGTGTGAGCCGCAGCTGAAAACGCCGAAATTCAAGATGGACATTTATGCGTCACACCATTCGTATATCGGTGATTATAAGAACATTGGACTGAATTCTGACAATAAGCTCGTGAGTATGGGCAATGCCGGTAATGGTTATGATATGTATTCCAATGCCGGAATAAACGGGCAGGCGGACCTGAATATGGCGAAGTTGTCTTTCGATGCGGGCTATGTAGGGATTCATACGAAATTCGGAGGCAATGCGACCGGTTACAATGCTGCTGAAGCAGGCTTTCGTGCAAAGTCGGAGAATGATGCCGATACCTATTTCTATTACGATGTGGACTTTAGGTATCATGGTGCAAATCAGGGTATTGGCGATGGCGTTGCTGCGGGAGGCCGCTCGTTGAGAATGAATGACATAGACTTCAATGTGACTTTGGGGCCTGTGATGCATCGGTATCATAGCATCGTGGCGGATTGCGGCGTGGGGCTGTCGTATTACCGCGGGGCGTTGGCGACCGATGTGGGGACGGCTTACATTACTCCGAAATATGTGCTGAACAAGAACCGATGGCGCCTCCATGCTGGACCGAAATTCAGTTTCAATATCAGTGACAGGGATGGTGTGGATGCGCTCAATACCAATAAAGGTATTCTCATTTATCCGGATGTGTATATCGGATTCGAGGCGGTACGGAACTATATGAACCTGTATTTCAAGGCAGAGGGAGGCGATTACAGGAATCCGTACAAGGACATGAAGGAGAAATTCCATTTCCTGCTTCCGTATTCCAAGATGTCCAATAATTCAGTGATGCAGGCTGATTTTGCGCTCGGTTTCAACGGCAATATCTGCAGCCGTTTCCGCTATGATATCCGTGCCGGTTTCAGAAGTTTCGAGGCTATGCCGTTCGATGTCGTGCTGGGAGATACGTCTTATAGCCCACATCTGTATTCGACTGGTTGGGATTATTATGACGGTACTGCCGTGTACTCGGAAATCCGACTTCAGTGGGAGTCGAAGGACTTCGTCCTGGATTCCAGATTCAGTGTCAATGATACCAGATTGAAGAATCGTAAAAATGTGGATTATATGTGTTTCGAGCCGGCAAAATTCAGTGGATTCGTTTCCGGAAAATATAATTGGAAGAAGAGGATTTTCGCCGGTATTTCGGCGGAGTTCGCTTCAAGGCGTGACGGAAGAATGACGCTGATATATAATGATGCTGCCGGTATGCCCGATATTACTTTCTCTGCTGCGCGCATACCCGGCTGGATGAATCTCGGCGTTTATGCGGAGTTCGCATTTACCAGGAAATTATCGTTCTGGCTTCGCGGTGACAACTTGCTCAATGCAGATATACAACGCGTTCCGCTATATACCGAAGGCGGAATCGGCGCCACCGTCGGAATTTGCCTGAATCTATAATTTTTACTATATTTGTAGGCTTATATTTAGCTCAGGCAAGTCGCCAGACTTGCGGAAATAGAGAGATAACAATTAAATTTTTTAGGATGGAATCGAACGAAAAGATGCGCGAAGCCGAAGAACAGTATTCGGCGGGCAGTATCCAGGTCCTTGAAGGACTTGAGGCTGTAAGGAAAAGGCCATCAATGTATATTGGAGACGTCGGCGTGCGAGGTCTTCATCATCTTGTATATGAGGTCGTTGACAACAGTATTGACGAGGCCATGGCCGGATACTGTGACCATATCGAAGTCACCATAACAGAAAATAATTCTATCCGTGTCCAGGATAACGGTCGAGGCATCCCTACCGGAATGCACCCGAAAGAACACAGGTCTGCGCTTGAAGTCGTACTTACCGTGCTCCATGCCGGCGGTAAATTCAGCAAGGACAGCTACAAGGTCTCCGGAGGTCTCCACGGCGTCGGTGTATCCTGCGTCAACGCATTGTCCGACAGCCTTATAGCGGAAGTCCACAGAGAAGGCAAGATCTATGAGCAGAAATATTCCAAGGGCAAGCCGATTACATCGGTTGAGGTCATCGGCGAGTGCAATGACACCGGAACCATCATCACTTTCCATCCTGACCCGGAAATCTTCACTGTCACCACTATCTATGATTACGACACTCTTGCCAAGAGAATGCGTGAACTCGCCTTCCTGAACAAGGGAATCAAGATAACATTGACCGACAAGAGGACGCTCATTGACGAGTACAAGACCGATGAGAACGGAAATTACAGTCCTACAGGAAAGCAGGTCTACAAGAGTGATGTCTTCTATTCACAGGAAGGTCTGAAAGAATTCATCAAATATCTGGATGCAAGCTCTGAAGAACTTATCCCTGAGCCGGTTTGCGTGACCTCGGACAAGATTATCCCTATCGACATCGCACTCCAGTACAACACCGGGTATAAAGAGACGATCCTCTCTTATGTGAACAATATCCACACTATCGAGGGCGGTACACACCTCCAGGGTTTCAAAATGGGACTTTCACGTTCACTTAGGAACTACGCTGACAAGAACAAGCTTCTGGAGAAGGTGAAAGTGGAACTCTCACAGGAAGACTTCCGTGAAGGTCTTACGGCGGTCGTTTCAGTGAAAGTGGCTGAGCCTCAGTTCGAAGGACAGACGAAGACCAAGCTCGGAAACAGCGAGGTTACATCTGTCGTATCGCAGGCTACATCCGCCGCCATGGACCAGTACCTGGAAGAGAATCCTAAATATGCCAAGATCATCATCGAGAAGGTGATTCTCGCCGCTACTGCCAGGACAGCTGCCCGCAAGGCACGTGAAATGGTACAGCGCAAGACCGTCATGTCCGGCGCAGGTATGCCGGGCAAGCTTGCAGACTGCTCCGAGCGTAATCCTGAGCAATGTGAATTGTTCCTCGTCGAGGGAGATTCCGCAGGCGGTACCGCCAAGCAGGGCCGTGACCGCCGCATCCAGGCCATTCTTCCGTTGAGAGGTAAGATTCTTAACGTGGAGAAAGCTGCGGAAGACCGTGCATTCGACAGCGAGGAAATCCGTAACATCTACACGGCGCTCGGCGTGACCGTGGCACAGGAAGACGAGAACGGCGAGAAAAGAATGGACCTCAGCAAGTTGCGTTACCACAAGGTCATCATCATGACCGATGCCGATGTCGACGGTAGCCATATCGCGACATTGATCCTCACATTCTTCTTCAGATATATGCTCGACCTTATCAGGAACGGCTATGTATATCTTGCGACCCCGCCGCTTTATCTCGTGAAGAAGGGCAAGGAAGAAATCTACTGCTGGACAGACGCGCAGCGTGCGGAAGCTACCCAGAAACTGGGCAAGGGCTCCGACAAGGGTGTCACCGTACAGCGTTATAAAGGTCTTGGTGAGATGAGCGAGCACCAGCTTTGGGACACCACAATGGATCCGTCCAAGAGAAGGCTCCGCCGTATCACCATCGACAATGCCGCTGAGGCGGAGAGGACATTCTCAATGCTGATGGGTGACGATGTTCCGCCACGCAGGCAGTTCATTGAGGAAAATGCCCATTACGCGAACATTGACGCATAGCAATTTTCTAAAATCTAGACAATATGTTAGACATTTTTGACAGAATTGAAAGAGACTCAGGCGGCCCTATCGGCCAGTATTTCAGCCAGGCTTACGGTTATTACATGTATCCACGTCTGGAGGGAGAGCTCGGACCTCACATGATTTTCAACGGAACAGAGGTCCTGAACTGGAGCCTGAACAACTACCTCGGACTTGCAAATCATCCGGAGGTTCGCAAGGCAGATGCTGAAGCTGCGGCTAAATGGGGCCTTGCATACCCTATGGGCGCCAGAATGCTGTCGGGCAATACCAGATATCACGAGAAACTTGAGAAGATGTTCGCGGAGTTCGAGAAGAAGGAAGATGCGTTCCTCTACAACTTCGGATATCAGGGAATCGTTTCCACAATCGACGCTCTTACAGCACGTCACGACGTAATCGTCTATGATGCAGAGTGCCATGCTTGTCTGCTCGACGGTATCCGTCTGCATATCGGCAGCAAATACAAATATCGTCACAACAATATCGAGGATTGTGAAAAAGTTCTCGCACGTGCGTGTGAAGAGGCTGATGCAAACGGCGGTGGCGTTCTCCTTATTACAGAGGGCGTTTACGGTATGACCGGTGCGCTCGGTATCCTCGACAAGATCGCTGCCCTCAAGAAGAAATACAACTTCCGTTTCATGATTGACGATGCACACGGATTCGGACTTCTCGGCGAGCACGGCCGCGGAACTTCCGAGGCTCTCCACTGCATGGACGAGGTTGACCTTTATATCGGTGCATTCGCCAAGTCAATGGCTTCCATCGGCGGATTCGTTGCAGGTCCTCACAAGATCATCAACTATCTCCGTGCGAACATGCGCTCGCAGATGTATGCCAAATCTCTTCCTATGCCGCTTGTTATCGGCAATACCAAACGTCTGGAAATCATCATGTCTCCTGAAGGCGATGAACTCCGCAAGAAGTGCTGGGCCATTACCCATGCTATCCAGGACGGCTTCAAGAAAGAGGGCTTCGATATCGGTGAGGCTGAGGCTTGCGTGACCCCTGTTCATATCAAGGGCGGTGTAGCCCAGGCTACCAAGATGGCCAAGGACCTTCGTGAGAACTACAAGATTTTCTGCTCGATGGTTGTCTATCCGGTCATTCCTAAGGGCATGGTAATCTTCCGTATCGTCAGCACCGCTGCACATACCATGGAAGATGTTGAATACACGCTCAAGGCATTCAAGGAAATCAAGGCCAAGCTTGATGCAGGTGCATACGATGGAGATGATATCGCTGCGATGACTGTGGAATAACAGTGAAACATATTATTGTTCAACTATGAACAAGACTTACTTCAAAGATAAAGTAATAATCATTACAGGAGCCAGCTCGGGAATCGGGTTGGCTTCTGCCAGATTATTCGGAAACTGTGGCGCGAAGGTCGTCATGGCTGCCAGACACCTGGACAAACTGCAGGCGGAAGTGCCTTCCGTGAGTGATGATTCTGACAATGTCCTCTGCGTCAAGACAGACGTCAGCAAGGAAGAAGATTGCAAGATGTTGATCAACAAAGCGGTGGAGAAATTCGGCAGGATAGATATACTGGTGAACAATGCCGGTATTTCCATGCGTGCGATGTTCAAGGACCTGGATCTGTCGGTGATAAAATCCCTCATGGATGTAAACTTTTGGGGTACAGTGTATTGCACCAAATATGCGCTGCCTTATCTGCTCCATTCGAAAGGGTCAGTCGTCGGCGTCATTTCTATTGCCGGCTATTCAGCCTTGCCCGCAAGGACAGGTTACTCCTCATCCAAATATGCTATCCGCGGCTTCCTGGACACGATCCGTATCGAGCATCTGAAAGATGGCCTGAATGTCCTGGTATTTGCACCAGGATATACGGCATCCAATGTCCGCAATGCAGCATTGACCGCTGACGGCTCCGCCCAGGGCGAGACACCTCTCGACGAGAGCAAGCTGATGAGTGCAGAGGAATGTGCCGGGCATCTTGCCAACGCATTGGCCAAGCGCAAATCAGAGGTTATCCTTACCGGATTGGGAAAAGCTACCGTGCTGGCACACAGGTTGTTCCCGCGGCTTACGGATAAGATGACCTATAAATTCATTGCAAGAGAAAAAGACAGTCCGTTTAAATAATTTCTGGATATGGCAAAGACCGGAATACCTCGCGACCCGAAAATTTACTTTTCGCTGTTCGTCCTGTTCGTTCTGCTTCTTCTGATGATGCCTAGAACGGGGAAATTCAATTATGACTACAAGAAAGGCTCACCGTGGGCCTATGAAACTCTGGTCTCGCAGATTGATTTTCCTGTATTGAAAACGCAGGAACAAATCCAGTCGGAGAAAGACGCGGCAGGGTACAGCATTGTCCCTTACTATAAGTTTTCAGCCAGCGCGGCGCAGGACGTGATGCGTGAGGCTGAGGGACTTAACTATGGACAATACTCGTACATGAGGCCGAAAGTCATTGCCGTATTGTCGGAAATCTACAAGAGGGGAGTGATGGCCGACGAGGTCTCCGGAAAGGAGGAAAACATTGCCTCGGACGATATCATTTTCGTGCAGAAGGACAAGCGTGCGACGAAGCTTCCGGCTTCGGACGTCTATACCGTGAGCGGGGCGAAAGCTGCACTCTTGTCAGAAATGTCGCGCGCGTTTCCGGACGTGCTGACGGATTCTGTAATGACGGCGTGCGGGGTCGACGACGTCATTCTTCCGGACCTTTTCTACGACAAGGAAACCACCGACCTGGTCCATGCCGAAACGGTGGATTTCATATCTCCGACACAGGGCTTCGTCAATGCCGGCCAGCTGATCGTGACGAAGGGCGAGATCGTTACCGCCGAGATTGCGCAGCTGCTGGATTCGTACAAGGCTGAATATGAGGAGAGTCTGGGCTACAACGGCCCGCGTGCGTTCCTCTGGATCGGCAATGCCCTCATTTCATTGGCACTTGTGCTCATCCTGTTCCTGTCGATATTCTACACGAACCCGGATATCTTCCACCAGACGAACAAGTACATATATCTGCTGTTCATCTTCATGTTCACGGCATTCGCGGCATTCGTCACCGACAAGGTTGACCCGTCATTGCTGTACATGATACCATTCTCATTGGCAGCACTTTATCTGCTGGCATTCTTCAGAAAGAGGGTGGTGCTGCCGGTTTATGTGGTGTCGCTTATGCCGCTGCTTATCTTCGCGCACAACGGCGTGGAACTTTTCCTGCTCTACCTCGTATCGGGCGTCGTGACAATGTATGTCTTCGAGTTCTTCAACCGGAGCTGGAAACAGTTCGTGACGGCGATTATCGTGTTCGGCAGCCTTTTCCTGACCTTTGTCGGATTCAGGCTTATCAATGACGGCAATGCGTTCAGCGACCCGTGGCTCGTCCTTTACCTGTTCCTCGGTTCAATGCTTTCGGTTGCCGGCTATCCGCTCATCTATCTGATGGAGAAGATTTTCGGTCTGGTTTCCAATTCCCGCCTGCAGGAATTGTGCGACCCTAACAACAAGCTGCTGAGGATATTGGCGCAGAAGGCGCCGGGAACATTCCAGCATTCGCTCCAGGTCATGAACCTCGCTGACGCCGCCGCCAGAAGCATCGAAGCCAATGTTCTCCTGGTACGCGCCGGGGCAATGTATCACGACATCGGAAAGACCGTGAACCCTCAATGCTTTGTCGAGAATGAAAGTGTGGGCGCCAAGTTCCACGACGGCCTTACCCCCAAGGAAAGTGCGGAGATGATCATACGACATGTGTCCGACGGAATGGCGCTGGCTGTCAAGTACAAGATTCCGCAGGTGGTGAGCGACTTCATCCTGACACATCACGGAACGACCTGCACGGCATTCTTCTATAACAAGTTTATCGAGGAAGGCGGAAGCCCGGAAGATGCCAAGTCGTTCTATTACAATGGAAAACGTCCGTGGACAAGAGAGCAGGCGATAGTGATGATCTGCGATACGATAGAGGCGGCCTCCAGGACATTGAAAGACAATTCGCCGGAAACTTTCGACAAGTTTGTCGAAGATATCGTCGCGGGTAAGATCAATGCCGGTCAGCTGGACAATTCCGAAATTTCATTCAAGGAAATCAGCCGTATCAAGTCCGTGCTCAAATCTTATCTGGGCCAGATATATCATGACAGGGTGGTTTATCCCAAGTAGGTGTTCCGCACTTGCGTAACTTGAATTATTTCATTATTTTTGCAAGCTATACCGGAAATCGGAAAAATATAAAAAACATATCATAGAAATGAACATTGTAAAAAACCAGATTGATGAGCTTAATCTTCAGCTCACTGTCACAGTAGCACACGACGATTACGCTGAAATCGAGAAGAAGGAACTGCAGAAATGCAAACGTACAGCCGAGTTCAAAGGCTTCAGAAAAGGTATGGTTCCTATGTCTCTCATCCAGAGAGTTTACGGAGAGCGTGTACTTGGCGAGTCTGTGAACCACGTGCTTTCAGAGGCTATCAACAATTTCATCAAAGAGAACAATATCAAGATGGTAGGTGAGGCTCTTCCTAGCGAGGACCAGCCGGAAATCGAGTGGAAGTCAGGCAATGATTTCACATTCAAGTTCGACATCGCCACAACATCTGAGGTAAACTTCGAGCTTGGCAAGGATGACAAGGTCGCATATTACGAAATCGAGGTTTCTGACGAGGCCAAGAAAGAAATGAAGGATAACCTTCTCCGTCAGTTCGGTTCACTTACCGACGCTGCCGAGGCCAAGGAGGATGACTTCGTTATCGTAGACTTCTCACAGGAAGGCAAGACCGTTGAGGGCTCTTATGTAGGCGTGAAGAACGTAGAGGGCGAGGCTAAGAAATCATTCCTCGGCGCAAAGGTCGGCGACCAGTTCGATGTCAATGTCAATGAGGCATTTACAAACGAATCTGACCGTGCTTACATGCTGAAGGTGAAGAAAGAGGAACTTGCAGGCCTGAATCCGGAATTCCACGTTACCGTGAAGGAAGTGAAGACATTTGCTCCGGCCGAGGAGAACCAGGAGACCTACGACAAGATCTTCGGTGAGGACAAGGTTCACAATGCAGAGGAGTTCGACAAGGCTATCGTAGCCAGACTTGAGGAGAACTACAAGCAGGAGTCTGACTACAAGCTTTCCAAGGACCTCAGGGAGTTCCTCGTGAAGAAGGCTGACATCAAGCTTCCGGAAGAGTTCCTCAAGAGATGGCTGTTCCATATCAATGAAGGCAAGTTCACCAAAGAGGATATCGAGAAAGAGGCACCTGCATTCTTCGAGGATTTCCGTTGGCAGATGGTCCGTGGCTATCTGATGGACAAATTCGGTCTGAAGATCGAGGAGAAGGACGTTCAGGAGGCTGCTGAGGCTTATGTCGCTTACCAGTATGCTGCATACGGCATGGGCAATGTTCCTGATTCCATCATCAAGGACAGCGTAGGCCGTGTACTTCAGGATGAGAACACCAGCCGCCGCATCATCGAGAATGTAGAGACGACCAAGGCTGTAGAGGCGGTGAAAGGTGCAGTTACTCTCAAGAAATCCAAGGTTTCCGTTGAAAAATTCCGTACTCTGTAATTTATGGGCAGAAACAACGAATTCAATAAATTTGCAAGTATGGGTCGTGGAATCAGTTCCATGACCCTTCATCGTTATGAGTCTGCCGTAGACTCATATATCAATCCTACCATTATCGAGGAGCGCAAGCTCAATGTCGCTTCCATGGATGTGTTCAGCCGTCTGATGATGGACCGTATCATATTCCTGGGCGTTCCTATTGATGATGATGTGGCCAATATCATTCAGGCACAGCTGCTTTTCCTCGCTTCGAACGACAGCGCTGCCGATATTTCGTTGTATCTGAACACCCCTGGCGGACAGGTTTCTTCCGGTCTTGCCATCTATGATACCATGCAGCTCGTGGAACCTGATGTCGCTACCATCTGTACAGGTATGGCCGCATCTATGGGTTCCGTATTGCTCTGCGCAGGTGCTGCCGGAAAGAGATCTGCACTTCCTCATAGCCGCGTGCTGATTCACCAGCCGCTCGGCGGAGCGCAGGGACAGGCTTCGGACATCATCATTGCCGCCAAGGAAATCGAGAAGACACGTACTGAATTGTGCAGCATCATTGCGGAGCACAGCGGCCAGTCTTTCGAGCGTATTCTTGCGGATGCCGACAGGGATTTCTGGATGACTGCCCAGGAGGCGAAGGATTACGGTATGGTGGATGAGATTCTTACCAAAAAGAAGAAGTAAAAGTGGCAGAGAAGAAGAAAACTATCAAGCATTGCATGTTCTGCGGTCGTCCTGAGAATGAGGTTCCGTTCATGCTTTCAGGCCTGGACGGTTCGTACATCTGCAGCGACTGCGTGAAGATGGCTGCTGACTATCTGAAGGAAGTCGAGGTCCGGAAAGCTGAAGAAGAGTCTTCCGCAAGGATCGAGAAACTCCAGAAACCTAAGGAAATCAAAGCGTTTCTGGACCAGTATGTCATCGGTCAGGACAGGGCGAAGAAACTGCTTTCTGTAGCGGTATACAATCATTACAAACGCATTAACCACAACCTTGCTGACAAGGCTGATGACGGCGTGGAACTGGAGAAATCCAATATCCTTCTCGTCGGCCCTACAGGTACAGGCAAGACATTGCTGGCCAAGTCAATAGCCAGGTTGCTGCAAGTCCCGTTCACGATTGTGGACGCGACCGTGCTTACCCAGGCTGGTTATGTGGGCGAGGATGTGGAGAGCTTGCTTTCCCGTCTTCTCCAGGAAGCGGATTATGATTTGGCAAAGGCGGAAAGAGGCATTGTCTTCATTGATGAAATCGACAAGATCGCCCGCAAGGGGGACAACCCGTCGATTACCCGCGACGTTTCAGGAGAGGGCGTGCAGCAGGCATTGCTGAAACTTCTGGAAGGAAGTGTCGTCAATGTACCTCCGCAGGGAGGCCGCAAGCATCCGGAGCAGGAGTTCATTCATGTCAATACCCAGAACATCCTGTTCATCTGCGGCGGTGCCTTCGAGGGAATCGAGCGTCGTATCGCACAGCGTCTCAATACCCAGGTAATCGGTTTTACGGCATCGGAAAAGCAGAAAGTGGACAAGAATAATCTCCTTCGCTACGTGGCTGCCGAGGACCTGAAAGCCTATGGCCTTATCCCGGAAATCATCGGACGTCTGCCTGTCGTGACATATCTTGACAGCCTGGACAAGGATTCGCTTCTCCGTATTCTTACCGAGCCTAAGAATGCCATTCTGAAGCAATACGAGAAGATGTTCGAGATGGACGGCATCAAGCTGATAATCGAGGATGGAGTCAAGGAACTCATCGTAGACACCGCCATCAAGAACAAGCTTGGCGCCCGCGGTCTCCGTTCCATCTGTGAAAAGATTTTCGACGATGCCATGTTCGATGCTCCGTCATCACGCCGGAAGACCTTCACCGTTACCCTGGCCTACGCTCAGGAACATCTGAAAGATGAGATATAGCTATTTCTAAAAATAAAAAAAAAGGTCCCTCCAGAGATGAAGGGACCTTTTTTTATCAGATTGACCGAGCTACAGATTCGCGGTATTGGCTGCTGCCAGGCCGGCTGCCTCCGCGAAATCCTCTCCGTTGGAAGCGTAGATGATTCCACGTGAAGAATTTATCAGGAGGCCTCCAAGGGCATTGGCACCATGGGCAATGACCTCTTCGGCTGAACCGCCCTGTGCGCCTACTCCAGGGACAAGGAAGAAATTGTCCGGGCAGAACTTGCGGATTTCGGCCAGTTTGTCAGCCTTGGTCGCACCTACCACGAACATCATGTTGTCAGGTGTGGAAATGGATATCATCTTCTCCATAACTACCTGGTAGAGAGGCTTTCCGACCTGCTCCGCCATCTGGAAATCGGCAGAAGACTTGTTGGAGGACAGGGCCACCACGATGGCGAACTTGCCCGGATATTCGAGGAACGGGGTGACGGTCTCGCTTCCCATGTAAGGAGAAATGGTCACCGCATCGAAATCCATCGTTTCGAAAAACGTCTTTGCGTACATCTTGGCCGTGTTTCCGATATCGCCGCGCTTGGCATCGGCGATAAGGAACTGCTCAGGGTAGTTCGCGCGGATATAATCCACGGTCTTCTCCAGCGCCAGCATGCCGTCCCTGCCGTAGCACTCGTAGAACGCGAGGTTCGGTTTATATGCGATGCAATGCGGGGCAGTCGCATCCACTATGGCCTTGTTGAACTCATAAAGGGAACGGGCAGTTCCGCCGAGCTTCTGGATATGTGCCGGCATCTTGCTGAAATCAGTGTCCAGACCGACGCAAAGCATTGATTTCTTGGCCTGTATCTGACTGTATAAATCTTTTGTATTCATATTAGAGATAATCTTCGAAATACATTGTTACCTTGTCCATGAGGTGGATGCGGTCCTTGCCCAGTACATTGTGCTCTGCACAAGGGTAAGGGAAGTAATCTACCTGGACATTGTTCTTTATACACTCGCGGATGAAGCTGAGGCTGTGCTCCCAAACGACGGTATTGTCGATGGCGCCCTGGCAGATCAACAGCTTGCCTTTCAGGTCTTTGGCCTTGTTGATCAGGCTTGTCTGCGCGAATCCTTCAGGGTTGGAGTCCATGGTGCTCATATAGCGCTCGCCATACATTACCTCGTACCATTTCCAGTCGATGACAGGACCGCCTGCGACGCCTACCTTGAACACTTCAGGATAATTTGTCATCAATGAAATCGTCATGAATCCGCCGTAGCTCCAGCCATGTACGCCGATACGCTCCTTGTCCACGTAAGGGAGGGTCATGAGCTCGCTCAATCCTGCCATCTGGTCAGCCATCTCGCACTGTCCGGCATAGTTGTGTATGGCTTTCTCGTACTCTGCTCCATGACATTCCGTACCACGGTTGTCCTGAACGTAGACGATGTAGCCGCGCTGTGCCATATACATTTCCCAGAGTCTTATCTGGCCCAGCCAGCTGTCGTTGACCATCTGTGAATGAGGGCCTCCATATACATAAAGCACGACCGGATATTTCTTTGTCGGATCGAAATTCACAGGTAGATAAAGCCTGTACCAGTTCTCGAACTTGCCGTCGGCGCTTCTGACTGTTCCCATGCTTACCTCGCCAGTCGCATAATCCTTCAGCGGATCTTCAGCGGTAAACAATGTCCTGGAAACCTTGCCGTCAGCAGAAGCTACCTTCACTACGCGTGGAACATTGAAACTGCTGTAAGTGTCTATGAACCAGGTGCCTTCAGCATTGAACTGGACATTGTGCCAACCCTCTTCCGGCGTCAGCCTTGTCGGCGTGCCGAATTTTACGGCGCCTTTGCGGGAGACATTGACATTGATGCTGAACAGCTGCTTTTCGACAGGGGAGACCTCGGAGGAGGTGTAGAATATTTTCTCGCCGTTTTCCGCTACGAACTCGACGTCGGCGGCGACCTTCGTGATGCGGTCAATGTTGCCGAGCGTGTCGCAGAGGTAGAGGTTCTTGAAACCGTCGCGGTTGTCAGTGCGGTAGATGAATTTGCCTGTAAAGCCGAACCAATGCAGAGGCTCGGACGGCTCCACCCACTTTTCATTGTCCTCAGTCAGGATGGTTTTCTCGAATTTTCCGTCGGAAGCCCTGTACATGTTCAGTCTCATGTGCTTCTGGGTGCGGTCCAGAACCTGGATGAAGATGTGGCGGCAGTCAGGAGACCATGTGACATTGGTCAGGTACTGGTCATATCCGAAATCGTCAGCCTGGAGATAAATGGTGGAGTTCTCCGCCAGGTTGTACACGCCGACCCTCACGTTTTCGGAAGTCATGCCGTTCATCGGATATTTGATATTCACCAATGAACCCGTGCGGGTGTTGATGTCCAGCAGCGGGAAATCTGTCACCAAAGTCTCGTCTTTCCTGTAAAAAGCAATGCTGCGTCCGTCCGGAGCCCAGAAAATGCCGTTTTTGATGCCGAATTCGTTGCGGCTCACGGTCTGTCCGTATGTGATGTTCCCGTTTTCGCTCTCCGCGATAAGGTATTTGTGTTTGCGCTGGTCAATGTACCAGAGGCTCTTGCCTGAAGTGTATGCGAAAGCCATCGCTGCATTGTTGGGAGTCACATTCTCGGCATCTTCCGGCAGTTCTTTCCTCAGATAATCGCCCGCGCGGCCGGAGAACTTGCCGTAAATCTCGTCCTCCTCGATGTCATTGCCTGTTACTGCATCGTAGAGCTGCGTCTTGCCGTCCTTCCTGTATACCAATGAGTTAGGACCGAACCATGTGGCGTAGAACCTTTCCGGAATCAGGTCGCCCGAATAGACGGCCTGGCCCATGGTCATCATTTTGCCGTTGTTGTTGGCAGGATGGACCGCAAACTCTTTCATGCCCTCTGCTTTCGGGTAGTCTGCTGCATTTACAGATACGGCGGCCATGATGCCGGCCGCCATACTTAAGGTGATAAGTTTTTTGAACATATCTATTGATTTAACAGTCATATCTACTATCCCAGGAATCCGAGCAGGATACCGGCTGCTACTGCAGAACCGATGACGCCGGCCACGTTAGGTCCCATTGCATGCATGAGAAGGTGGTTGCTTGGATCCGACTCCCTACCGACCATTTCTGATACGCGGGCACTGTCCGGAACCGCTGATACGCCGGCATTGCCGATGAGCGGATTGATCTTGTGTCCTTCACGGCAGAACAAGTTCATGAATTTCACGAACAGGACTCCGCAAATCGTCGCGATGACGAAGGAAATCAGACCAAGTACGAAAATCTTTATGGATGTGGCGGAAAGGAATTTGTCGGCCTGTGTCGAGCAACCTACTGTAAGTCCTATGAGAGTGGTGATTACATCGATGAGCGGTCCTCTTGCCGTTTCTGCAAGACGCCTGGTTACTCCGCTCTCTTTCAGAAGGTTACCGAAGAAGAGCATGCCGAGCAGCGGCAGTCCTGAAGGCACGATGAATGCTGTCGTGAGGAAGCCTACGATAGGGAAGATGATTTTCTCTCTCTGGCTTACGGCACGTGGAGCAGGCATACGGATGAGACGCTCCTTTTTCGAGGTGAGCATCAGCATGATAGGCTTCTGGATTACAGGAACGAGCGCCATGTATGAATAAGCCGACACGGCGATGGCTCCCATGAGGTCCGGTGCGAGTTTCGAAGACAGGAAGATGGCTGTAGGACCGTCTGCGCCTCCGATGATACCGATGGCACCCGCCTCATTAGGCATGAAGCCCGTGGACAATGCCAGCAGATATGCTCCGAAGATACCCATCTGTGCGGCTGCACCGATCAGGATAAGTCTCGGCTGCGAAATCAGGGCGGAGAAATCAGTCATTGCACCGATGCCGAGGAAAATCAGCGGCGGATACCAACCCTGTCTTACGCCTTGATACAGAATGTTCAGGACAGAACCGTCTTCATATACTCCGATATTCAGTCCCGGGAACATCGGAATATTGCCGATGATCATTCCGAATCCGATAGGAACGAGAAGCAGCGGCTCCCATTCCTTCACAATCGCGAGAGTAATGAAGACAATGCCTATGCCTATCATCACCAGATGCTGCCATGTCATGTTGCAGAATCCGGTAAACTCCCAGAATTGCTGTAAACTACTGATAATCTGGTCCATATAGCTTATGCTATGGTTACGATTGCAGCGCCCTCAAGAACAGAATCACCCTTGGCGACATTGATCTTGGTGACAACACCTGCCCTGTCGGACTGGATTTCGTTTTCCATCTTCATAGCTTCGAGAACGGCTACCTTCTGTCCTGCCGCTACCGTATCACCCTCTTTTACAGATACTTCGATGATGACTCCAGGGAGTGGTGACGTAACCGGTCTGCCTTCTCCGGCAGGTTTTGCCACTACTGGTGCAGGAGCTGCAGCTACCGGTGTCGGAGCTGGCTTTGCAGCCGGTGCAGCTGCCTGTGGAACCGCCTGGACAGCAGGCATTTCATTTTCAATTTCTACCTTGTAGTCTACGCCGTTTACAGTTACGTCAGCGACATTGCCGGTGGTTGAATTGATGGCGATATTGTAATCGTTGCCGTTGATCTTGAATTTATATTCTTTCATGATTTCTGATTTTTAATGTTTATTTAGGAAGCTGTCTGAAATTCTGTCCCTTGCTGTTCCAGCTGCTCTGCTTCCTGTCGATTGTGAGCACGAAACTTTCATTGTCATGGACAGCGTCTTCCATATACAGGTGCAATGCCAGTGATATGGCTGCATAGACTTCGCCGTTCATTTCCTGGTCGAGCGCCAGTCCTATGGCGGCAGCTATCTCAGGAGTAATCTTGCCGGAGGTTTTCACCTTTGCCTTGTCAGCCTTTTTGCATTCGCATTTTTCTTTCTTCTCGCCGGAAACTTTCCCGAGCAGGCTGAACAGCCACCAAAGGATGATGAGCGCGCAGAAAACCACTGATACAGAGACGATTGCGAGTATGAATCCATGCTTGTCCTCATGAGCCATCTTCTGGCTTCCGGTCTCAGTGACGTCATCGCCGTTCACCGATCCCGGTGAAGGTACGGCAGGATCCGGCTCCACCTCGAACACCATCTGACGCAGGTCATTGGCCGTTTTCGCAACTGATTTTCCGACCGGAAGAGTGGTCGGGACAATGATGGAGTCCACGACTGTGCGTCCGTCGTTGCTCACGAGATAGATGGTCGAACCTCTGCGGATTTCGAAGTTCACGTAGAAAGTGCCGTCACCATTGTTGCCGCTTGCGTGGAACAATGCCACCTGACGCGGACCTATTTTGGTCCTGTTGTCAGATCTGGTTATCGGGCTCTTTTTCAGATTGTTACGGTCATCAGACAGAAAACATCCGCCATAATTGACCGTACCTTGGGATTTATTGAAAATCTCAATCCACCCTGCACGGCGGCCGTAGTCGTCCATGATGCAGCTGCTGTCAGGTTCCGCCAGGACCTCGGAAATGATGAGGTCGCTGACGTTCTGCGCATGCGCCATGAAAAGTCCGCCCGCAAGGATAGTACTAATAGTCAATAATATACGTTTCATTCCCCGTAAGCTTTAGAGAGGAAGATTGTCGTGCTTCTTGGCCGGCAATGTCGGTTTCTTGCCCGTAAGCTGCTCGAGTGCGCGTATAACACGGAATCTGGTGTTCCTCGGTTCAATGATATCGTCAATGTATCCCATTTTGGCAGCCTGGTAAGGGTTGCAGAAGAGGTCATTGTACTCGTTCTTCTTCTCTTCTGCGAGTTTTGCCTGCTCCTCAGGATCCTCCACGGCCTTGAGTTCCTTTCCGTAAAGAATCTGGACGGCACCGTCCGCACCCATCACTGCAATGTTAGCCGAAGGCCATGCGTAGTTGATGTCTCCGCGTATCTGCTTGCAGCTCATCACGATATGGGCGCCGCCGTAGGATTTTCTCAATGTTACCGTAACCTTAGGTACCGTAGCTTCCCCGTAAGCATAGAGAAGTTTCGCACCGTTGGCAATGATTGCTCCGTATTCCTGCTGTGTTCCGCAGAGGAATCCCGGAACATCCACCAGTGTCACGATAGGGATGTTGAACGCATCGCAGAAACGTACGAAACGTCCGGCCTTTCTGGAAGCATTGATATCCAATACGCCGGCGAGGAATTTAGGCTGGTTGGCCACGATACCTACGCTGCGTCCGTTCATGTGCGCGAAACCCACGATGATGTTTTTCGCGTATGCCTGATGGATTTCGAAGAACTTGCCGTCATCCACAATGCTCTTGATGACATAGTACATGTCGTAAGCCTTGTTCGGATTGTCCGGGATGATTTCGTTCAATGCGTCGTCAGTTCTGCTGATAGGGTCATTTGTAGGGACTTCAGGAGCTTCTTCCATATTGTTCTGCGGAATGTAGCTCAGCAGTTCCTTTATGATTCTGATGCCGTCCTCGTCATTTTCCGCAGCGAAATGTGCAACGCCGCTCTTGGTGGCATGTACGCTGGCTCCTCCGAGGTCTTCTGCCGATACGGTCTCACCGGTGACGCTCTTCACCACTGCCGGACCAGTAAGGAACATGTAGGATGTGTTCTTCACCATGATCGTGAAGTCGGTCAATGCAGGGGAGTAGACTGCTCCGCCGGCGCAAGGTCCGAAAATTCCTGAAATCTGAGGTACGACGCCTGATGAGAGGATGTTTCTTTCGAAAATTTCACCGAAACCTGCCAGGGAATTGATTCCTTCCTGGATTCTGGCTCCTCCGGAATCGTTAAGCCCGATGCATGGCACACCGTTTCGTGTGGCCATATCCATTACTTTGCAGATTTTCTGTGCCATAGCTTCGCCGAGGGAACCGCCGGATACCGTAAAGTCCTGTGCGAAGACATATACAAGTCTTCCGTCAATGGTGCCTTGTCCCGTTACTACGCCGTCACCGTCGAAGTGCTGCTTTTCCATTCCGAAATTTGTGCAGCGATGCTGGACGAACATGTCGAATTCCTCGAAACTTCCTTCGTCGAGAAGCAGAGCGATTCTCTCACGTGCCGTGAGCTTCCCTTTCTGGTGCTGAGCGTCAATGCGTTTCTGTCCTCCGCCCATAGCGGCATTGGCCCTGCGCTCGACCAGTTTCTTGATATTATCCTGCTGGATACTCATTTGTACTGTATATAAATTAAGTTATACTCTAAATTATAATCATTTAACTCGCAAATATAACAAATATTTCGTCCAAATGCGAATGTCGGATTTGATTGTCACGTGCACGGAGCGGGCTGTCCGATATTTCGGACAATAAAAGATAGATATGGAATATTGCTATATTTGCAGAATGAAATAGAACAAACCACATAAAATAATGATAAAATTCAGATTTATTGCCATTATTGCCTGCGCTGTGGCAGCAGCATCGTGCTGCGGCAATGCAGAGCCGGATTATATCGAGAATCCGGTGGACTATGTAAGCACACTTGTCGGTTCAGAGTCCACATTCCAGCTTTCCACCGGAAATACCTACCCTGCAGTGGCCATGCCATGGGGCATGAACTTCTGGACGCCGCAGACCGGCAAGAACGGCGACGGATGGACCTACCAATACACCGCCACCAAGATACGCGGCCTGAAGCAGACCCATCAGCCAAGCCCTTGGATCAATGACTATGGCGCATTCTCCATCATGCCTGTGACGACTGGTCCGGTTTATGACGAGAACAAGCGCGCAAGCTGGTTCTCGCATAAAGCGGAAGTCGCCACTCCTTATTATTATAAGGTATATCTGGCAGAACATGACGTGGTGGCCGAAGTCTCTCCTTCAGAGCGCGCCGCCGCATTCCGCCTTACCTATCCGGAAAAGGAAATGTCTTACCTCGTAGTGGACGGCTATGCCGGCGGATCATACGTGAAGGTGATTCCGGAAGAAAACAAGATAGTCGGCTACGTTACGAACAATCATGGCGGAGTTCCTGCCAATTTCAAGAACTGGTTCGTAATCGTGTCCGATACGCCGTTCGAAATGACGGAAACCATTGCAGATGACAAGATTACGGGCAACAATGAGACCGCTGCCGACCACGCTTTGGCCATGGTAGGCTTCCGCACGGAACGCGGCCAAAAAGTGAATCTCCAAGTCGCATCATCGTTCATCAGCATTGAACAGGCTGAACTGAACCTGCGCGAAATCGGCGGAAAATCATTTGACGAAGTCAGGACCGCGTGCCGCGACTGCTGGAATCAGGCATTGGGCCGAATCAGCGTGAGCGACCCCGACATCGACAATCTGCGCACCTTCTACTCCTGCCTGTATCGCTCGCTCCTCTTCCCGCGCGACCTTTCCGAGGTCAATGCAGATGGCGAGAGGGTACATTACAGCCCGTATAACGGCGAAGTCCGTCCCGGCTATATGACTACCGACACCGGGTTCTGGGACACATTCAGAAGTCTTTTCCCTCTGATGAACCTGGTTTATCCTGACCAGAGCGTTAAGGTCCAGGAGGGTCTTGTCAATGCCTATCTGGAGAGCGGTTTCCTTCCTGAGTGGGCGAGTCCGGGACATCGCGGATGCATGGTCGGCAACAATTCCGCTTCCGTCGTGGCTGATGCCTATGTGAACGGCATTCGCGGCTACGATGCCGAAAAGCTCTGGGAGGCAGTCATTTCCGATGCCCACAAGGTTCATCCTGAAGTAAGTTCGACAGGCCGTCTCGGCTGGGAATATTATGACAGTCTGGGATACGTGCCTTGCAATGTCGGCATCAAGGAAAATGCTGCGCGTACTCTCGAGTATGCCTACAATGACTGGTGCATCTATATGTTCGGCAAGGCTTTGGGCAAGCCTGAGTCGGAACTGGAGCCGTACCGCAAAGCTGCATTGAACTACAGGAATCTCTATGACCCGGAATACAAGCTTATGGTCGGCAAGAATGCTGACGGGTCTTTTTCCCGTCCGTTCAGCCCTCTCAAGTGGGGCGGCGACTTCACGGAAGGCAACAGCCTCCATTATACGTGGTCTGTGTTTCAGGACCCTCAGGGTCTCATTGACCTTATGGGCGGCGACGAACCTTTCAGCGAAATGATGGATTCCGTGTTCAATATACCTCCTCACTTCGACGACAGCTACTACGGCTTCCCGATTCATGAAATCAGGGAGATGCAGGTGATGAATATGGGCAACTATGCCCATGGAAACCAGCCGATTCAGCACTTCATCTATCTCTATGACTGGTGCGGCCAGCCTTGGAAGGCACAGGCCCGCATCCGTGAGGTCATGGACAAGTTCTATACTGCGGCTCCTGACGGATATTGCGGCGATGAGGACAACGGCCAGACATCCGCATGGTATGTATTCTCAGCAATGGGCTTCTATCCGGTATGTCCTGCATCCGGAGAGTTTGCTGTCGGAACGCCTCTGTTCAAGCATGTGAAGGTCAATATGCCTTCAGGCAAGTCGTTCATTGTCAATGCTCCGGAAAATTCCAATGATAATTTCTATATTAGGTCAATGAAAGTGAACGGACTCGAGCAGACCAGGACATGGCTCACATACAAGGAGCTGGCAGATGGCGCATCCGTCGACTTCGACATGTGCAGCACCCCTGTAACTGACCGTGGTACAGCGGTTTCAGACCGTCCTTACTCCTTCTCGAAAGAGAGCAAGTAAACGTCGATGCTTGTAAACAATTAGCCCCGGCTGAAACTCAGTCGGGGCTAAATTATATCGTGAAGACCGATTATTCTTCTGCCGGTTTCATCAAGCTGTAAACGTTGGTAACGTCGTCATCGTTCTCGAGGAGATCGGTGAGTTTGTTCAATGTCTCACGCTGCTCAGGGGTCACGTCTTTAAGGTCGGTGTTAGGGATTCTCTCGAAGCCTCCGGAAATGAGCTCGTAGCCGTTGTCCTCGATGAATTTCTGGATTCCGCCGTAAGACTCGTAAGCGCCGTAGATTACGATGTTCTTCGTAATGTTCTCATCCTCATCCTCCTGCTCCTCGACGAATACCTCAGGGTCGTCATCATAGTCACAGAGAGCGAGCTGGAGCTCATCCACATCGATACCATCCTGGTCCTTGATTCTGAACACGCACTTGTGGTCAAACATGAAGCTGACGCTGCCGCTGGTTCCGAGCGTACCGCCGCACTTGGTGAAATAGCTGCGGACATTGGCAACTGTTCTGGTATTGTTGTCTGTAGCAGTCTCTACAAGGAATGCGACACCGAACGGACCGTATCCTTCGAAGGTAACCTCCTTGAAATCACCGAGTGTCTTGTCGGTAGCCTTCTTGATGGCTCTTTCGATATTCTCCTTAGGCATGTTCTCGTTTCTTGCCTCTGCGATGAGGGCGCGGAGACGAGGGTTGCCGATAACATCAGGACCGCCCTGCTTGACTGCGATTGTAATTTCCTTTCCGATTTTGGTGAACGTTTTGGCCATGTGGCCCCAACGTTTCATCTTTCTCTCTTTTCTGAACTCAAAAGCTCTTCCCATAATCTTATTTGTTTTCGATTCTGCTGATATACTTGTCGATATCGTAGCCTTCCATTGACTGAGGATACTGGTCCTTGATCTTCTTGTAGAAAGAAAGTGCCTTGGCGCTGTCACCGAGTTCCTCGCAAGCGATACCTGCCTTCAGAAGATAAGCAGCTGCGAACATGTTGTCCGATACGCCTGCAGCCTTCTCGAAGCATGAAACGGCCTCCTTGTACTTCTCAAGTCCTACATAAGCGTCGCCTTTGCATGCGATGGCCCTTGCCTTGAGAATCTCATCCTTTCCGTTGTATTTGTCAAGGTAAGAAAGAGCCTCCTCATATTTTCCGAGCTGGAGTTCGCATACACCTGCATAGAAATAAACAGCTGTGCCTGCGTATGAACCGTACTCGCTGATGATCTGGCTGAAACCGAGCACATTGCCGTCGCCGTTGAGTGCGAGCTCATAGTTCTCTGCGCGGAAATTGGCCTCTGCCGGGAACATCTGCTCTGCAGCCTCTTCCTTCTGCGGCTGTGCGTAGAACTTGTGATAGCAGAGAACAGCCACGCCGATCACGATGATGGCTCCGAGGCATCCCCAGATGATTTTCTTGTTCTCGTTGAAGAATTTTTCTACAGAAGATACCTTTTCTGCAACCTGCTCTTCCTGCAGTCTCTCCTGATTTTTAAGAGTTTCTTGTGCCATATTTTCTTATGTTTTTATTTTCGTTCAATGCTTGACAGCATAACAAGCCTACAAAATTATAAAAAATAAGACAATCCAGCAAAGAATTTTCACCCGACTTGCAACAGAACGGGATATTATTGACTGTCAGCAGTGTATAATCCGGCCTTTACGGCATATCTGATGAGCTCGACCGTACTGGAGATTTTCAGTTTCTTGAAGATGTTTCCTTTATGCGCGTCGACAGTACGTACGGAAACATTGAGCTTGCCCGCAATCTCCTTCGATGTGAGTCCGTCGCAGCAGAGCTTCACCACTTCCATCTCCCTGCCCGTCATCTTCGGAACATCATCCATAGTCTCGATATTGCTTACGATTTCCTTTATCCGGTCCGACTCCTCGCTATCCGAAATCGCCGGCACGAGAGAAAGCAGCTTGTTCTTCACTTCCTGGTTCTTGCTGAGAATCTTGGCCTGTCTGCGCTTGATGCGTAACATCCTGTAAGTCAGCACCAGCAGGATAATCAGAAGCGTCGAAAAAAGCGACAGGCAAATCAATATCGTAAGCCTTGTCTTCGACATTTCCTGCTCATGGATCAGCCGTTCCTCCTTCTCCTTGGTCTCATATCTCACGCGGAAATCCTCTACGGCCGAATCCGCCCTGTCGTCAGCGATCTTTTCCGAAAGCTGGGTGTATTCTTCCAATGTATGCAGCGCATCCTGCAGCTTTCCCAGATGCTTCTGGCAGAGCCACAATCCGCTCAATGCCTTCTTCTTCACATAGTCGCTTCCCGCCTTGGTGGCTTGTTCGCAAGCTGTCATGTAAGCTTTCTCGGCATGCTTGTACAATTCACTTTTATAATAGAGCTGTCCAAGCTGGTTCTGGCAGATGGCCGTCGATGTGATATTGTTCTTCTCCTGCAGGATAGGAATCGCCTGCAGCAGACACTTTTCCGCGGCAATGTCTTCGCCCCGGGCGATCAGCACGGCTGCTTTCTGCGAAAGCCTGATTGCCTTCTTGCCCTCGCGATGGTCCTCACTGTCAAGCTTGTACGCCTCTTCCACGCAGACCAGGGCCCTGTCGCTGTGCCCCATCTCCAGCCAGATGTCCGAAGCCAGTCCCAGACGGATCGCCAGCCTCTCCCGGTCGCCGCGTTCGCGCTCCATCTCTATCGCCGGAAGAATATATCCCAATGCTGTTTCCGCCTGGCCGGTAGCCAGATACAATGTCGCCAGATTGTTCATCGTGGAGCTCATCCCTTGCTTGTCCTTGGCTTTCAGGTCTAGCTTGTAGACCCTTTCCATGTAGTTGATGGCCTGTCCGAAGAGCCCTTTCCGCTGATAAAGGATGCCGATGTTGTTTATGCAGTCCGCCAGCAGATTGTCATCATTGCTTTTCTCGCAGAGGGGGAGCGCCATCAGGGCCATGGACAATGCGTCATCGAACTGGTTCTTGATATAATAATAGCAGGACATCATGTCATAGATGCGCGCTTCGGACTCGATGGCCTGGTTTCTTCCGTAGGTGTATTTGCCCATAAGGAGACCTTCCTCCGTTCCTTTTTCCAGAAGTTCGTTTCCTATATGTATGCGGTCGATCTTCGAAGCGTTTTCCCACTTCGAAAACAAGGTCAAAATATCATTCGCGGTCAGATTTGCGGTTGATATGACTGTCAGTATTATTATAGCCAGTCCTTTTTTCATTATCAGTCGATTAGGGGTCCGTTTAATGCAAATATAACATTTTTCTCATACCTACGTACCAAAATTAGGTATAATTACCTATTGTTGTCGACGTACCCATGGTCTATATTTGCAAAAACGTTATAATGACATACGTAACCGGGACTAACCCTAAAAATCAAATTTATCATGATACCTACAATTATTCACAAGTCAATGCGGCAGCTTACGGCATCTGTAGCTGTGCTTCTGTCGCTCGCATGCGTTTTTTCCTGCAAGAAGGAAAAAGGCGGAGGGGATGCCCTCGAAAAGATATATTTCGTGGATCCGGCATCAGCGACCATGGTCATTACCCAAGGCCGTTCCGAACAGATTCTCTATGCCACCGTTCCTGAAAAGGCAGCCGACACTGCAATTCTGGAATGGTTCTCTGACGACCCGTCCATAGCGGATGTCATCAATGGTCTCGTGACGGCCATTGCCCCGGGAAATACCGTAATTACGGCCAAATGCGGCAATGTCACAGCCACTGTCGACGTGCAGGTGGTGCCGATTCCGGTCACCAGTTTCAGCGTTCCTAAGACAATGAGCGCCTACATGGAAATGCCTGTGCAGATAAAATTGACATTGGAACCGGCAGAAGCCAATGCCGCGTCGCTGGAATGGAAATCGGACAACCCGGAAATCGCCGAAGTCGTCATTGAAGACGGGAAGGCTATTGTCAATGCCAAGAAAGAGGGCGGATGCAAGATCTCGGTGTCTCCTTATGGCCGTTCGGACGAGTCGAAGGACATCGCGGTTACGGTATATCCAGCAGCCTTCAAGCTCATGAGGAGAACAATATCAGGTGAAAGCGGTTATGTGGAGATTCCGAACGAAGATTCTTTCGACATCACTGATATAGGTATGCCTTCAGAAGATGGGAAACGTTCAATTGAAATGATCAGAGTAGATGGAAGCAGCCTTCTTGAATCCTCGGTGGAGGTTTATAATGAAAATTCGGGAATCGTTTCCATAACCAAACGTCAACGCAGCGAAAGTAAGATTCTTCTTATGGTCGAGGAACAGTCCGAGGCCGGAGCTGCCAAGATATCCGTCTCTCTGAAAGAGGATGACAATGTCTATACGAAAACCTTTACCATCAACAGGCAGAAGCATGATTTTACATCCGATACGAAGATTTGCCGGATGTATTCGGAAACTCCTGTTAACGATGTGGAAGAAATGGCCAGAAATGCCACTATGCAAGTGCAGATGTTTCCTGCGGTCAATGCCGTCTGGACCAGCAGCAATAAATCTGTAGCCAAGGTCGAGTCGGCATCAAGTGACGGCGTCGGATTTTCTCCATGGGCGACGATAAAGACATTTGGCGAGTATGGTTCAGCTGAAATCACAGCGACCGACGAAAGCGGAGAGCATACACGTAAATTCACGGTCAAGGTATCCAAGGCTTCATTCCCGGCGGGGACGAAGATCGGTATCCGGGTGGGTGGCAAGATTGAGCCTGTAGGTGAAAGCACGACAATCCGTGCATCATATGACGGCAGAAACGATGAAGGGTTCTGCCTTATGGATGCTTCCGGAAATTACCTCACCTCATTCACTAATTTCAAGTGGACAATCGAATCTCCTTCGTGTGAATGCAGGCTTGCCACAGCCGGTGCCAGCGGTGTTGTCGTCACTCCGATTTCTACTACTACTTTCAGCGGCAGCAAGACGGCCACACTTGTCTGCACCGATGATGCCGGCAACAGGCTCACACATAAGATCTTCATTGATAGTCCTAATGCCTTCAGTGGAGTTCAGAATCTGAGGGTGACTGTGGACGGCAAGTCATATACCAGCAACGCCAAGGTGGATATCGGCAAGACCGCTACGATTGATATTGCGAAGCTTACAGTTGATAGTTCCTATGACGGCCTGAAGTGGGAAAATGTCGGTGTCCTGGGTAGTGTGTACGGTACGACGAAACTGAATAACAACAGCTCCGGTTCGTTGATGTCCATCGAATTCACTCCTAACCGCAAAATGGAAGCTATGCCGATTTCTGTTGAAGACGAAATCGGACAGGTCAAGAAGATATATATCAGTTCGGCAAAATTCCATTTCCCGGACGGCGCGAAGATTTATATTTCTTATGACAAGAGCAAGTGGAATACTTTAGATGAGCGCGTTTTTTTGAATAACGGACAAAATTATTTCAGGGTCGGAACATCTGCAACTGATTTTGTGAAATCAGATACGCCTGTTGAGTGGTCGCGTACTAAAACGTCTTCTACAAATTATGAAGGTGGATTCAGGGCGTTGCCTGGTGTAGATGTTTCCACGTATGCGATATCTCCAATTGGCTATCCGGATGATTATGAAGCCGTTTACTATTCCTTGTCAGCCAAAGATGATTATGGGACTGTGGTCAGGTCGAAATTCGTGCTGAAGAAGTTTATGAATTTCAACGATGGCATTTGGTTCAGATTACAATATGCATATCGGGACAAATATTCAATTAAAGATAAAACGTTAACATATAAATTCGAATCCGGGAAAGATGAATATGTGACGTTACCATATACTGACTACCATACTGTAAGTTGTAGTTGTAGTCCTAACGAGTCTGGTAGCAGTGCATATTACAATCACGCGGAAATCATGGATTTCGATGAGCTTCCGTATAGTTTGCGCACGGAAAAACCTGCATGCGATTCGCGGGTTTGGACGATAAAGGAGCAGTATGCGCGCATTACTTTTTATGATGATTACGGAAACAAGAAAGCTTTTTATATTATAAGGAAATAACATTTAATCAATAATATTATGGAAGAACTTTTGAAACAAATCAAGAAGGCGGCGGAGTCGATGCTTCGCGACGCTACAGCACAGGAGAAGAAAGGAAACAAGGCGGCAGGATTGCGTGCCCGCAAAGCTTCCCTCGCATTGGAACCGATGCTCAAGGAATTCAGGAAAATATCCATCGCCAAGATGAAAGGTCTCGCAGGACTTGTCCTTCTGGTGTCATTGGCAGGAACCGCATGCGTGTCATGTGAGCACGTGGACCCGACAGACCTTACTGAAGAGAACCTGCCGGTGAAGAGCATCGTTTGCGGTCACGTGAGATATGCGCCTGAAGGATCTGCGGTGACACTTGCGGAAGTGGGGCTGGACGTGAACATCTTCTATGGCCAGAAAGACGACAATGGAAATGTGGATTACGCTCTCAAGACCGTCAAGACGCGTCAGGGCGGATATTTCGAGACTACGCTCGGTTGCCCGGTAGGTCAGACCTTGGAGGTCAAGGTCGAGTGCTGCGGAGTGTCCAAGAACAATGCTAAAGATGACAAGAGCTCGACGTCCAGCGTGCAGGCATACTTCCATGCCGAGGTGGCCAAGACTCTTACTTGCGGTACGGCTGCCTACTTCAAGATGGATATGAAGCCGGTTGCCAACCACGGAGGTGCAGGCCTCGTACAGCCGAAATGAGCCGCATCACCCTGCCTGAGAGGCTAGGAAGTGAAGAATTATCAACTAACAATTAAAAGACTTTATAATGAAAAAATTCCTGATATTGAGTCTTGCAGCATTGACCCTGGCATCCGTGGGCGCTATGGCGCAGGGGGAGAGCAATGTCCCTGAAGGTAAGCGTATCACGTGCTACCATGTGTATTCTGACAAGGCGCCTCATTTCTCACCGAAACGCGGCGATTGGTCCATCGGTGTCACTTTCAACCCTGCGACCCTTTCGTATCGTCTGAAAATGCAGCCGGACAATGGTGATTTCGCCGGTGATTTCATCGAGGGCATGGCCACGTCCAGCAAGCAGATGTTCATCCTTTCGCAGGATCCTCTGGCATCGTTCCGCGTAAGATATTACCTGAGCGACAATTGGGCATTGCGTGCCACTCTCGGTTTGAACGGCAGCCATATCAATTATCGTGAATATGTGGACGACGACCTCGCCAAGGCCGTCAATCCTGATTCCAAGAACCAGGTTGCGGATGCGGTGCTGTCCAATCTCAACAGCGGTAGCCTCGCGATCGGCATGCAGTATCTGGCCGGGAAAGGCCCTCTCCGCTTCACTGCCGGATTCGGTCTCACCTACGCCATTGCAGGCGGTAGCCTGAATTTCAAGTACGGCAACACCATGACGCCGGAAAACCGCGTGCCATCGTCAATGCCTATGACCCGCCCTGCTCCTGCCGGCTCCAAGAACCCTACCCTCAATGACTTCAAGTCCCAGCTTGGCATAGCATACGCCCGTCCGACAAGACGTTACAATGTAGGTTACATCCACGGTATCGGTATCAATGCCGATATGGGTGTGGAGTGGTTCATGACCGGCCGCATTTCTCTTGCAGGTGCCATGACATTCACTCCTGTAATGTTCCTGTTCCAGCCTCAGACTTGGACCAAGTTCGAAGGCTTCTCTACCAAGACAGGAAATGTCGAGCAGTACAATGACCGGATCAGTCCGGGTAGCTTTGCCGTCCTCTACGGAACTGAAAACATTGGCTTCAATGTCTCCCTGAACTACTATTTTTAAGGCTTACTAACATTTCTTGATTATGAGAAATTTGAAATTAATGAAACCTGTCGCCCTGTTGGTCACTCTTCTGGCTCTGACGACACCAGTTAATGGTCAGAATTTCTTGAAGAAGCTGAAGGATGCGGCGAATAATGTCTCAGACAAAATGAATACCGCAGTCGAAAAAACCGGCAACGCTTCTGCAAATGTGGCTGTGCCGACGGCATCCGGGCCGACTTACTATGTGTCTCGCAGCGGATCCAACAAGAACGACGGACTCAGTCCTTCAACAGCAGTCAAGAACATCCAGAAGGCTATTGACCTGGCTTCTGACGGTTCGGAAATCCGGGTTGCCGAAGGTAACTATTTCGGACTCCTGAACAAGGGCAACATCATCATTGACAAGCCTCTCGTGATTATGGGCGGCTACAATGCTGATTTCACCGAGCGTGATGTGCTCAAATATCTCACCACCATTGCTCCGGATGACAATTCCAACGGCTCTTCACAGGGACGTGGAACCATCCAGATCCGCAGCATTGAGAAACCTTCTTCATCTCTCGTCATCGACGGCCTGATTTTCAACAAGGGCAATGCTATCGGTTACAATCTTCGTGGCGAGGGCTGGCCGGAGGGAGTGGAAACTCCTTTCATGATGCGTGAGGGCTCCAAGGGTCAGGGTGGTCCGAACCTTGAAAACAAGGAGGTGTATACCCAGGAGACCTACTTCATCTATTTCGACGGCGTGGCAGGCAAGGTGAACAATCTCAATGTCTTCATCCGCAACTGTACGTTCGTGAACGGTCCCAATACCACCATCTGCGGTCTTCTTAAAGGCTCATTGACAGTGGACAACTGCGCGTTCATCAACAACCGTGTCACCACCATGGATGTCCGCGGACCTGACCCGAATGCCATCACCAAGGTGAATTTCCTGAACAATACAGTTCTTTTCGTATGGTCTTACACCAAGGACCTCCAGTCCCAGGGCTTCGGTTTCAGGTTCCAGCCCGGTACCAGCTGTACGCTTGAGAACAACATCATCGGCCTGACAATTTTCGCAGGTCTTGACAGGACTCACATTGACAGCGACGCGAACCGCGAGGCCAAACGTCACGATGCGGTGAAGAACAACATCTTCTTCCTGAACCGTATCACCGACCTGACCATCCCTGGAGGCGGCATGCTCACCAGAGTCAAGGTGGAGGATTTCGATGATGTTGAGGCTATTGCAGAGTGCAGCGGCAACAAGTCGCTCACCGATCCGGCCCTCTTCAAGGGCAAGATTGACGAGCCTTATCTGAACGGCTTCCTCAGCGTATCTTACAAGGAGACAACTTCGTACAATCCGAATTCCGCTGCCAATACCTTCCGTTCGGCAATGGGTATGAACATGACCGGTACAATGTCTTCTTCAGTGTCCATGTACTTCAACCGTTATCCATGGCAGAAGGCGCTCGACGTGTTCGGTGCAGTTCCGGGTTGCGGTGCTCAGATTCCAAGATAAATCTGGAAACATATTTTTTTATGTCTGGCGGTCCCGAAAAGGCCGCCAGCTGTTTTTCCGTGTGGTGAAAGAGGCTTCAGGGTTCGGAAAAGTCCGGGAAATGAGTTATCTTTGCTTGGATAATAAAAGGCATCTGGATGGCGATTCTGGAAAAACTTGTAGTTCAAGATTATAGAAATATTGCATTGGCGGAACTTGAGTTCTCTGCCAATATCAATTGCATATCCGGCGGTAACGGGGAGGGGAAGACCAATCTCCTGGATGCCATCTGGTACATGTCCATGACCAAGAGCGCATTCCGTGCTTCTGACCGGGATAACTTCCGCTATGGCGCGGACGGGTTTTCCCTGTCCGGAACGTATCTTATGCAGAACGCCCTCAGGTCCAGGTTTTCCATCAAGGTCACTTCGAAAGGAGAGAAAAAGCTCCGCCGTGACGACAAGCCATACCAGCGTATTTCAGAACATATAGGAGAACTGCCGGTGGTCATGGTTTCTCCTGACGATGTCTCTCTGGTGAGCGATTCCGGAGAGGACAGGAGACGCTTCATGAATATGGTGCTTTCGCAGATGGATAAGGAGTATCTGTCTGATGTCCAGCAATATAACAGGCTGCTCAGCCAGCGTAACACAGTGCTGAAAACAGACAGGCCTGACATTTCATTGCTGGAGATATTGGACGAGAGGATGTCTTCGTTCGCAATGCGCATTTACGAAAGGCGCAAGCGCTTCACCGAGGACCTTTTCCCTGTGGTCGGGAAGTATTATCAGTCATTGTCCGGAGGAAAGGAAGCCGTGGGCATTGCCTATAAGTCGGACATTGACAAGGGTACATTGGCAGAAATCCTGGCGACGGCCAGGAACAAGGACATTGCCCTTGGCTATACGTCGGTCGGGCCGCAGCGGGATGATCTGGTGTTCAGCATGGACGGGCATCCGATCCGGCGTTGCGGGTCGCAGGGGCAGCAGAAGTCTTTTCTGGTTTCGCTGAAATTCGCGCAGTATGAGCTGATGAAGGAGAGCTTCGGGGTGCCGCCGATGTTGCTGCTGGACGATGTGTTCGACAAATTGGACATGGACAGGACGGGAAATCTGCTTGCCATGGTGGCGGGCAATGATTTCGGCCAGATATTCATCACGGACAGCAACAAGGTGAGGCTTTCGGGTATCGTGGACAGGATTACCCAGGACCGGGCGTATTTCGAGACTTCGTCCGGCAATTTCACAAAGGAGGTAATCTGATGAGGTACAAGGGGAAGAGCGTGTCGATGGAGCGCAAGGAGCCGTCTTCTATGGAAGAGCTTATGCCTCAGCTGCTCAGGGTGATGAGGCTGTCTTCCGGGATGAATGACAATATAATAATGTCTGCTTGGGACAAGGTTACCGGGGCGGCGCCATATACATTGTCCAAATATGTGAAAAACGGCGTGCTGTATTGCACGATATCATCTTCGGTGGTACGTAACCAGTTGTTTTTCAACAAGGACGCCATCGTGGATGCCATAAACAGGGAGGTCCTGGCAGATTCGCTGTATCTTGCCACGCCTGGAAGGAAGCCTGTCAAAACATTGATTCTTAAATAGTTCGGTTGGGAAAATGGAGAAGAAAATCAAGATTGTCGCGGATAGCGCGGTTCCATTTCTGGAAGGAGTTTTCGAACCTTATGCGGAGGTGAAATATATGGGTGGCAGCGACATCGGTCCGGATGATGTCCGTGACGCTGATGCGTTGATAATCAGGACCAGGACGAAATGCGATGCTGCGTTGCTGGATGGTTCGCGGGTAAAGTTCATCGCTACGGCGACCATCGGGACGGACCACATAGATTTTCCGTATTGCGATGCGCATGGCATTACTGTCAGAAATGCTCCGGGGTGCAATGCCGGCGGAGTCATGGAGTATGTCTTTTCGGCGCTCTACGGTCTGGCGTCCAGGAAGGCCATCAGTCTGGAAGGCGATACCATCGGCATCATCGGTGTCGGCCATGTGGGCAGTCTTATCGAAAGGATGGGCTTGTCGCTCGGCTTCAAGATTCTGAAATGTGACCCGCCACGTGCCGAGGCAGAAGGACCGTTCGGTTTTTGTGACCTCGATTATCTGCTCCAGAATTCGCAGATTGTGACGATGCATACGCCTCTGAATGAGACTACCAGGGGAATGGCTGACCGTCATTTCTTTTCAATGATGCGCCCTGGGGCGTTCTTCATCAATGCTTCCAGGGGTGAGGTCGTTTGTGATGATGCCCTGAAGGAAGCCATCCCGAAGCTCGGACCGGTAATCATTGACACTTGGAATCATGAGCCCGACATTGACCTGGAACTGATGGACAAAGTTGCGATCGCGACGCCGCACATTGCGGGTTATTCGTATCAGGGCAAGCAGAACGGTACGGCCGCGGCTGTGCGCGCGGTAGCTCATTATTTCGGCATCCAGTCGCTTTATGAGTTCTTTCCGAAGACGGACCTGCCTGAGAACGAGGCTGTCAAGCTGGACCTCAAAGGGCTGAACCAGGGGGAGATAGCGGCGGTCCTGCAATACAATTATCCTATATTCACGGATGATTTCATGCTCCGTGTGGCACCGGAAGATTTCGACAAGCTGCGTGCCGAGTACAAGTATAGAAGAGAAGTTTATATTGATTAAAATATAATTCTTATGTTTAGCAAGGAAGATGTAAAAAACATTGAGGGGCGCGGCACTTCCGTGGAGAAGGTCGAGTCTCAGGTGGAACGCTTCAAGAAGGGCTTTCCATGGATGGATATCGTGGCACCGGCTACACCGGAGCGAGGCATCAAGGTTCTGGACGAGAATGGAATACGCGAGGCGGTGGCTTATTGCGACAATGCCTCCGTGGCCGGGAAATGCAAGTTCGTGCCTGCTTCCGGTGCGGCTTCCAGAATGTTCAAGGATATTTTTGCCGGTCTGGCATCGCTAGATGAGGGCAATGACCCCGGTGCTGATTCTTCTGTAGGTAAACTGGCTGCGAAGATCCGTGATTTCGCTTTCTATACGGAGGCGATGTTCGGAGAACCTGCCGACTCGGCTGCTTATAGAAAAGATGTGGCTGAGAAAGTGCTGACTGACAAGGGATTGAACTATGGTTCGAAGCCTAAGGGCGTGATCCGTTTTCATAGATACCCGGACGGGGAGTGCAGGACTGCATTTGCCGAGCATCTGGTGGAGGCTCAGGATTACATGCGCAATGCAGATGGCTCCGCCAATGTGATTTTCACTATTTCTCCGGAGTTCAAGCCACTTTTCGAGGCTGCATTGGAAGAGGTGAAGGCTGCTTACGAGAAGAAATATGGCGTTAAGTACAATATTTCTTTCACGTTCCAGGATAAGGCAACTGATACTGTCGCTGTGGATATGGAGAACAAGCCTTTCCGTACGGAGAACGGCGAGCTTCTGTTCAGGCCTGCCGGCCATGGTGCATTGATTTATAATCTCAATGCCATCGAGGATGAAATCGTTTCCATCAAGAATATCGACAATGTTTCCAATGACAGATTCCTCGGAACTACGGCATTGTTCAAGAAAGCATTGATGGGCAAGTGCCTGGAACTCAGGGACAAGATATTCGGCTATCTGCGGGCGTTCGATGCGGTCGGGGATTTGAAGTCTGATGCGTGCGGACGTCTTTGCGATGAGGTGGAGTCTTTCCTGGATGGCGAGTTGTGTATCCAGCTGCCGCTGACCCGTAGAGTGGAGGAGCGTGTCGCCCTGCTGCGTGCGAAACTTGACCGTCCGATAAGGGTGTGCGGCATGGTCCATAACCAAGGTGAGCCTGGCGGTGGTCCTTTCATCATTGCAGGCAAGGATGGTTCTTCCAATCTTCAGATTCTGGAGAGCGTCCAGATTGACATGAATGACGGACGCTCACGTGATATTCTCGCGCGTGCGACGCATTTCAATCCTGTGGACCTTGTCTGTGCCATCCGTAATTACAAAGGTGAAAAGTTCAATTTGCTGGACTACGTGGATGCTGATGCGGGATTCATCAGCTCCAAGAGTTACCAGGGCAGGGAATTGAAGGCGCTTGAGCTTCCTGGTCTGTGGAATGGCTCCATGAGCGACTGGAATACTTGTTTCGTGGAGGTTCCGCTGGAGACTTTCAATCCTGTGAAGGTGGTGCTTGACCTTCTGCGTCCGGCACACCAGCAGGCATAGTTCAGTTCTGTTTCTTCACGCAGGGGTGTCCTCCGGTGCTTTTCCATTCTCCTGGAGTGCAGCCTGTATACTGCTTGAATAGTCTGTGGAAATTCGACTTGTCGTGAAATCCCAGGGCGGCAGCCACTTGATTTACGTCCAGAGCATTGTCTTTTCTGATAAGCATTGCTCTGGCTTTTTTTATTTTCATTTCGCTCTTCCAGATGCGGAAGTCCTTCTTGGCATGTTTGATGAAATATATGTTCAATGCGTGTTTGTCTATATTGAGGGCGTCTGCCAGTTCTTCCAGTCTTGGGTTTTTGGAGTCATTTTCCGGATTGTCCGTCCATTCTGTGAGCTTGCGCTCGATCAGCATCTTGGTAGTTATTGTTTTGTGTATGCGTGGTATGAATGTCTTCTCATTGTCATCGGATTTTATTCCGGTCATCCGCTTGGAAACTTTTCTGTAAAATCCGAACAAGAATAATTTGATGTCGCTCGGGAGATGCGCTGAGGCGAGAGCACGCATCATGACAGTTGGTTTCGTCATAGGTGCAATTACAATTAATTATGTTACTATATTGGTAATGTGGATTAAAAAACAGGAATGCCCTCTACTTTCCAATGCGAGGGCATTCCTCATATCGTAGTCTGCGGTCGGGATTACCAGCCGAGAACGTAAGCGAAGATAAGCGGTGCTACGATGGTAGCGTCTGACTCAACGATAAACTTAGGAGTCTCAGGCGCGAGCTTGCCCCATGTGATTTTCTCGTTTGGAACTGCTCCGGAGTAAGAACCGTAAGAAGTGGTACTGTCTGAAATCTGGCAGAAATATGACCAGAGCGGAGTGCCGTGCCACTGGAGGTCCTGCTCCATCATCGGAACTACGCAGATAGGGAAGTCACCAGCGGTACCTCCACCGATCTGGAAGAATCCTACGCCTGCGCCGACAGCATTCTTCTTGTACCAGTCGACGAGGAAGAGCATTGTCTCGATACCGTTCTTTACGAGATCCGGTGTGAATTCGCCCTTGATGCAGTGTGCTGCGAAGATATTTCCTGTGGTGCAGTCTTCCCATGCAGGGCAGATGATAGGAATGTTCTTTTCGCAGGCTGCAAGTACCCAGCTGTCCTTAGGGTCGATCTCGTAGTATTTTTCGAGAACGCCGCTTCTGAGAATCTGGTAAATGTATTCGTAAGGAAGATATCTCTTGCCTTCTGCCTTTGCCTTGTTCCAGACATCTACGAGTGCGCCCTCAAGACGGCGGAATGCCTCTTCTTCAGGGATGCAGGTGTCGGTAACACGGTTGTAGTGGTTGTTCAGAAGTTCCTGCTCCTGCTCTGCGGTGAGGTTTCTGTAGCCAGGCACTCTGTAATAGTGAGAGTGAGCTACAAGGTTCATGATGTCCTCTTCAAGGTTGTTTGCTGAACAGCAAACGATAGAGAACTTGTCCTGACGGATCATTTCTGCAAGAGAAAGTCCGAGCTCGGCTGTACTCATGGCGCCGGCCATTGCCAACATCATCTTTCCGCCTTTTGCGAGAAGTTCTTCATAAGCTTTCGCAGCGTCAACAAGGCTAGCCGAGTTGAAGTGACGGTAATTGTGGGTGATGAAATTTGAAATTGGTCCTTTTTCCATTTCCAACTTTTAATTTACAGTTATTTACATCGGAGACGGCGAATTTGGATGCCGCCCTCTGAAATTTTGTGCGAAGTTAGGTTTTTTTGCGTAAATTTGCAATCTGTTTGACTTTTATTTGGAATTACGATATGTTTGAAAATCTGTCAGAAAGACTGGAAAGGTCGTTCAAGATTCTCAAGGGAGAGGGAAAAATTACGGAAATCAATGTCGCCGAGACTGTAAAGGACATTCGCAAGGCGTTGCTTGATGCCGACGTGAGCTACAAGGTGGCGAAGGAATTCTGCGACCGCGTGAAGGACAAGGCGATGGGCCAGAATGTGCTGACGGCCGTGAAACCGCAGCAGATGATGGTCAAGATTGTCCATGATGAGCTCGCCGAGTTCATGGGCAGCGGTGCCCAGGACATTAATGTTAAGGGTAATCCCGGCATTGTCCTGATTTCCGGTCTCCAAGGTTCCGGTAAGACGACTTTTACCGCGAAACTTGCGAACCTCTGCAAGTCGAAGAAGGGCATGCAGGTGCTTCTGGCCGCGTGCGACGTCTATCGTCCGGCAGCCATCGACCAGTTGAAGGTCATGGGCGAGCAGGCCGGAGTCCCTGTTTATACTGAGGATGGTGTCAAGGATCCTGTACAGATTGCGAAGAATGCTGTAGCAAAGGCCAAGGCTGAGGGTTTTCCTGTCGTAATCATTGATACTGCCGGCCGTCTGGCCGTGGATCAGGAGATGATGGATGAAATCGCTGCCATCAAGAGGGCGGTGAATCCTACCGAAATTCTCTTCGTGGTGGATGCCATGACCGGTCAGGATGCCGTCGAGACTGCCAAGGCGTTCAATGAGACTCTTGATTTCGATGGCGTGGTCCTGACGAAGATGGATGGTGATACCCGTGGCGGTGCCGCCCTTTCCATCAAGGCAGTAGTAGGAAAACCTATCAAGTTCATTTCTTCCGGCGAGAAGATCGACGCTCTGGATGTGTTCCATCCTGCCCGTATCGCCGACCGTATTCTCGGCATGGGTGACGTGGTTTCCCTCGTGGAGAAGGCTCAGGAGCAGTTCGATGAGAAGCAGGCCCGTGAACTGAAGAAGAAGCTTGTCAAGAACCAGTTCTCCCTGATGGATTTCTATAACCAGATCCAGCAGATCAAGAAGATGGGCAACATCAAGGATCTCGCATCCATGATTCCTGGCGTAGGCAAGGCCATCAAGGATGTCGATATCGACAACAGTGCTTTCAAGAGTGTCGAGGCCATCATCATGTCAATGACTCCTTACGAGCGTGAACATGCCGAGCAGATAAACGGCAGCCGCCGCAAGCGTATCGCCGACGGTAGCGGTACCTCGATTCAGGAGGTGAACAAGCTCCTCAAACAGTTCGAGGGTACCCGCAAGCTGATGAAGGGCGCCATGGACGGCTCTCTGGCCTCGCGTTTGAGAAGACGCTAAAAGATATTGGATACAATGAAATGCGGAAGGTCTCGATTTGAGGGCCTTCCGCATTTCATTTAACCTCTAATGTAGTGTGGCAGATTCTCCGGGATGATCATTGAAATCTCACACAATCCGGCCACTGCGCCGTTTTCTGTCCAGGCACTCTGGAAGATCATCTTATGTACCCCGTTCTTCTCGATGGTATAAGAATTGGTGCCCCCTTCCGCCAACAGCCTCCGGATTATCCCCATGGCATGCTCGTTATGGCAGTCGAACAAATTCTTCCCTACAAGATTCCCATGCTTCTTATACTGTTCCACCGCCCTGTCATTCATATAGACGATAATCCCATCCTTATCGCAAACCGTAATGCTGCAATTCAGCCCTTTAGCCCAATCTGGTATCATAATCATTTAGTTTTAACATTGAGTTTTACAACCCAAGTTTCGCAAGTTGTCAAACTTGCTGAACGTTAGCGCGAATTTGAGAGCTGTCACTCGTTCGAAGGCCGTAAGCCGAACGCACTTTTTTATGTATACATTACCCTCACCCTAAATCCCTCCCCTCGGGGAAGGGACTTACCAACGCCCATGCGGCCTCCAAAAGCGGTGTTTCGCACTTGCGAAACTTGAGTTCTACAAAGATAATCTTTCTTTCTGAAAAGAAATTGGTTCCGCGAAAACGTTTTAGGCGGTACAATGCCACCCATTTTCTGTCATTTGTTCCGATAAATCGTTTTATACGGTACAAAATTATGGTGATTGTGTAGAGGTATGTCACCCTGGCTGATTCGTGCAAAGAATTTGTCCCGTTTGATGGATTAGGACTATGTAAAATATTAGAAATTAGTCTATTATGGACTTTTAGTGGAGATGGGCGAACTCGAACATTTCCTCCAAACCCCTCCAGACATATTTGTAATGCATTGTTACTCAGTATACATTTCCATACAAAAGTATTTGAAATTACATAAAAATGGGGTATTTTTGGGGTACGATTTTACCGTACCCCATTTTTTATGGAGATAAAACACACCATTTCTTTCAAGATTCGAACCTATGGTTTGAAGGGCGGAAAATACCAGCTCAGACTCCGGATTTCGTTCAACGGATTCCGCCACGATGTCGTGACCGGATGCGTGCTTCTTGACCGCAATGCCTGGGATGAGAAGGCCGAACTTGTCAAGGACGGCTATGTAGGATTGCGCGGCGAAACCGCAGCATCGATGAATAGCAGGCTGAGGATGCTGCGCGACCAGATGAAGGACACCATCAAATACTTCGAGGCGAACGACATCAACCCCGACGAGCAGATGCTGCAGGATAAGTTCGAGGAAAAGATCAGCCGATTCATCACGCCCAAGCCCCGTCCCACAACAGCACCGACAGCCCGCCCTATGAGTCTTCTGTCCGTCTTTGATGAGTTCATGGAAGACTGCGGGACTATGAACGCCTGGTCGGAAGGCACCTACGGCAAGATGCGCTCCCTCAAAGTGGATCTGCGGGAATTCCGCAAGAACCTCAAGTTTTCGGATCTGAACGAGAAGACCCTGACTGCATTCGTGACCTACCTGCGTGAAGAGAAGGCTCTGAACACCCCGAGGAAGAAGAAGGGAGACAGGGATGAATATGACAAGGAGGATGTGACCGGTCTGAGAAATTCGACCATATTCAAAAAGCTGGGCTACCTGCGATGGTTCCTGAACTGGGCAACTGAAAAGGGATACAACACCCAGATGGCCTTCCGCAGCTTCCATCCGACTCTCAAGACAACGCAGACCAAGGTCATATACCTGACAACGGAGGAACTGAAGCGGCTTATTGCCCTTGACCTGTCGTCGGTCAGGAAGTGGGAACCTATCCGGGATATCTTCATCTTCTGCTGTTTTTCCGGCCTAAGGTTCTCGGATGCCCAGGCCCTGTGCTGGTCCGATGTCAAAGCCGACCATCTGGAAGTCACCACCATCAAGACCGCCGACAGCGTGCAGATCGAAATCAATGACGTCACCCGCAGCCTCCTGGAGAAATACAGGGCTATCCCGATGAAGAACAACCGTGTCCTTCCCCAGTACACCAACCAGGCGATGAACCGCGAGCTCAAGCAACTATGCAGAATGGCCGGAATAGACGAGCCGATACGAATCACCACCTACAAGGGCAGTGTCCGTCTTGATGAGGTTCATCCGAAATGGGCGCTGGTCGGTTCCCACACCGGCCGCAAGACATTCATCGTTCAGGCTCTTTCCCGAGGCATCCCGCCCAACATCGTGATGAAATGGACCGGGCACTCCGACTACAAGGCGATGAAGCCCTACATCGACATCGTCGACAGCATCAAGGCCAGCGAGATGTCCAAGATGAATTTCCTGGACTGAGCGGGAACAGGTTTGGAGTTTAGGTTGTAACTTTGGAAAAAACGAGATCAGAATATGAAGGACGGAATACAATACATATTATATAACCTCCCGGAGGAACAGGGAGAGGTTCAGGTGGTCGTTGAGAACGAGACCTTGTGGTGCACTCAAAAGGCGATGGCGCAATTGTTCGGCGTCGGGGTACCAGCCATCAGCAAGCATCTGAAGAATATTTTTGACGAAGGGGAACTTATCCGTGAAGTGGTTGTTTCCAAAATGGAAATAACCACTCATCATGGAGCGATTGATGATAAAACTCAAACTCATAGCGTTGACTTCTATCACCTTGATGCGATAATTGCTGTTGGCTATCGGGTGAATTCCATAAAAGCCACCCGCTTCCGTCAATGGGCCACAAAGATTCTCAATGAATACATACGCAAGGGCTTTGTGATGGATGATGATCGTCTTAAGCAGGGTACGGCAGTGTTCGGAAAGGATTATTTCAAAGAGTTGCTTGAAAGGGTTCGTTCAATCCGGGCAAGCGAGAGGCGAATATGGCAACAGATTACCGACATATACGCAGAGTGCAGTATAGACTATGACAGGAACTCGCAGGTTACAAAGGATTTTTATTCGATGATACAGAATCGCTTCCATTATGCGATTACTGGTCATACTGCTGCTGAAATAGTTTATGCAAATGCAGACCATTCAAAACCAAACATGGGCCTTACGACATGGAAGAATGCTCCTGATGGCCGAATTCTGAAATCAGATGTCAGCATTGCAAAGAATTACCTGCAGGAGAAAGAAATCAGGCAATTGGAGAGAACCGTGTCCGGGTATTTTGACTATATAGAAGATCTGATTGAAAGGGAGAATACTTTCAACATGGAGCAATTCGCGTCAAGTGTAAATGAGTTCCTGACCTTTCGCAGATATCAGATTCTTCCCGACAAGGGAAAAGTGTCTGCGTTGCAGGCAAAATCAAAGGCTGAAGATGAATATGACATATTCAATAAGACTCAGAAGATTGACTCCGATTTCGACAAGGAAGTCAGACTTTTGAAGGACAAGATGGAATAAACCCTCAGTGGGGCTGATACCATCACCAAGGGATGGAAAGAGAACAACTGGCCGAAGCCGCAGATTCGTGAGATTTATGACCCTGACCGGGTGGAGATGGTGCTGAGTTTACACGGACTTGAAGGTGATTTGAGAAAAGATGATACTACCCAGAAAACTACCCAGAAAACTAGGGAAGTTATCCTTGCTGCCCTTGAGAAGTCTCCGGATTTGACTAATAAAGAGCTGGCAGATATATGTGGTATTTCTATTGACGGAATAAAATATCAAATAAAACAGATGCGGTCTTTAGGATTGATTCGCCGCGTCGGGCCGGATAAAGGCGGCCACTGGGAATTAATAAAATAGACCGCAGAGAGCTGTTTTCGAGACTGATGAGGCTAGACTCTCATTTCTGGTGCCAATTCCCGTACACGAAGGGTGTGAAAATCGGCAGAGTTCGGGTATTAGTTCGGGTATTACGAGCAAATCGGCAAAACGGATTTATCAAATAGGTATCAGTATTCGTAGTGTCAGAATTGACCTTAAGGCACTTCGTGATGGAGGATTCATAACAAAGGAAACAGAATCAACTCGCAGCCCTTGGGTTGTCTTAAAGAAAGGATAGAATATGAAAGATAAGGAGTATCGAGGGACCTCGCATCAAAGCCTGCAATTTCAACGAAATAGTGATGAACTCTGTTTGTCATCAATTTTTCGTGAATTATTGAAACCGCTTCTTTTTCGTTGAAATCCACCCGGTTAGCCTGCGTATTTGACGAAAAACTGATTAATATTCTCTTCGTCAATTTTCCATCATTTTTGTTACATATAATTGCAACCGCTTCCATTTGGAGGCGGTTTTTCAGTTAATAACCTTAATCGAATTTATATGGAAACAAAACCAACACTCAGCCAGCTTCTGGCAAAGCCGATCTGGCAGATGACGGGGGAAGAATTCCTCCAGCTGAACGAATTGGGCAGGGAGAATGCAGCCGCAGGCGAAGAACCGAAGGAAGTCATCGAATATGCCCACGGAATCACCGAACTGTCCCAGAAGATAGGGTGCTGCCAAAGCACCATCTACATGCTCAAGAAGGAAGGAGTACTGGACGATGCCATCGTTTCTCAGGTCGGTCGCAAGATCATCTTCAACGTTGGCAAGGCCAGAGCCCTGGCCGACGAGTATCAGAGGACGCAGAGAGAAATCCGGCGTGAGAACCAGTAACGGCGTCCGATATGAAAGAAACGGAGCCATACACAAAGGTGCACGACTTTCTCTTCACGGACCTGAAACTGTCGGAAATGATGGCTCGCATCTTTTCCTTCATCCTCACCAAATGGATAGGTGGGATTCCTGTCTATCGGCAGAGGTATGTGGCGGAAAAATGCAGGGTGTCCGACAGGGAATGCAAACAGATCTTCAAATGTCTGCAGGGCATAGGCCTGATACGGAAGATCCCCAAGGAAACGAACGGGACAGCCAGCTACGAACCTGCAATAGGGAAATGTCAGGACACCACCCAGGTCAAATTTGCACTGGTGCACGCCATTCACCGGTGCACGGCGTTCACCGGTGCACGCGGCGCACCTTCAAGGTGCACACGGTGCACTTTCGGCGGTGCGTACTATGCACCACAAATACATATAAGTAATAATATTATTCAAACTGAAGATTATGGATTTGTTAAACGAACAAAGCATAGGCTACCTGATTCAGAAGGTACAATCGAATTTGACGGACACGACACCTTATAAACTTTGTGGCAGATTGGGGCAACTCTCACAATCCGATGTAATGCAACTTCTCGCCAGCTCATATTCGGCACAGATGGAATCCAGAGGAATACTCTGCCCGCTGGACGAGATTACTCTGAAACGGATTGAAAAGATAAGCAATTGGCTTATGAAGAGAAGTAGCCCTGGCCTGATTCTCTATGGCACTTGCGGAACCGGTAAGACAACGATGGTCAAGGCCCTTCAAAAAGTCATGGGGTTAGGACGGAAATATTATTCGGTCTCATGTCTCAATGCCTGTCAAATAGTGGATTACTTCAGGAGTGAAGAGACTCGCTATCAATTCGAGAAAGCAAAAACAATGGAAGTTCTGTTGATAGACGACCTTGGATGTGAGCCGGAGCGTCTGATGATTTACGGAACCGTTTTCGAACCAATAAAGGACATACTATACTATCGTTATGACAGAATGCTTATCACTGTCCTGACCACTAATCTCGGCGACGAAGAAATCTGCACACGCTATGGAGTTCGGATTGCAGACAGGATGAATGAGACATTCGACGCTATAGTTTTCAAAGGCACCAGCTACAGAGGCAGGAAGCAGAGAGCAAGGTAAAAGTTTGGTTAGCGAGTTTATATTTCGGCATTGCCGAAATTCTTATGCTCCCCTCGGTCACATCACGGAAAAGAAGAAATGAAGACACATGATTCATACAAGGCTGGCCGTCCCCCTAAGGGGAATAGCAAGCGTTCGTTCAAACTCACTGTCTCGTTCAATGAGGACGAGCTTTTGATGATGCGTCACAAGGCCAGGAAAACCGGAATGACACCTGCGGCATATTGCCGAAGAGCTGCCGTCAGGAAGCAGATTGCCGAGGCCCTCTCGGAGGAAGACAGAAAGCTGTTGCACTCCCTGTGGAATATCGGCAACAATCTCAATCAGCTGGTGCACAACCTGCACGCCTTCGGCAGAACAGCACAGGAAAGAGAACTCAGGCAGATGTCCCGTGAGTTCTCGCAGGTATTGGCATATTTCAGGGAGGTGCGTGATGGTAGGTAAGATAATCAAGGGCAGCTCGTCAGGGCAATGTGCGAGCTATTGCCTCAATCACGACAATGCGGAAATCCTCTGCTGGCAGGGCCTGGACATTGACTTCATCCAGGCGGAGACATTGGCCTCAAGTGAAGGCAGGGAACGTCTGACGCTTGCGCGAGAGATGGCCCTGAACATCAGCCGTAGTTTTGACGAGCAGGCCTCCCTGAACCCGGCCGTGGATAAGCCTGTAGGACATATCCCTCTGTGCTTCATGAAGGAGGATGCGCCCCTGTTGGACAATGAACGTATGCGGCGTATTGCAGAGGAATACCTTCGACTGATGGAATACAGTGACACCCAGTACATGGTAGTCAGACACGATAACTCCAAGGGCAATCCTCACGTCCATATCTTCTTCAACCGTGTGGACAACAATGGGAAATGCCTCAGTGCCTGGCAGGACTTCCGGCGCAATGCTGAAGTCTGCCGCAAACTGACTGTCAAGTACGGACTGAATATGGCGAAGAACCGCAGCAACACCATCGTGAACGACCTTCACGGACGTGAGCGTGTGCGGTATCAGATCAGCAACGCAATCGACGCAGCTCTGCCGCATTGCCGGGATTGGAATACGCTCGGCAGAACCCTTCTGCAGCAGGATATCACGATGGAACTAGTCCGCCGCAACAACGGCGAGATTCAGGGAGTGAAATTCGGGAAGAGAAGCGATTCTGATGGACACTGGTACGAGTTTGGAGGCTCCAAAATTGGCAGGAAATACAGCTTTGCCAATATCGGCAGGGCACTGGAAACTGGGGAGAGCCTTGATGAGGCTCAGCAACACAGGGACGAGAGTGAACGCCAGGGGCACAATGCATCCCATTCGGAAGCCATCACTGCCGCAATCGGCATTCTCACATCCGGCTTCTGCGACACAGCACCACAGGTTGATGACGCTGAAAGACGGAGGAAGAAAGAACTTGAAAAGAAGAAGCGGGGCATGCACCGTTAAACCATAAACAAATGATTCTTATGAAACAGAAGAATTTCGACTCAGATGTCATTCCTGCGGAACAGGTCGTTCTGCTGGAGAAACACATACTTGAAGAGCTTAAGAAACTTCGCGCAGATTCGGTCGAGGAGATGAAGAATGTCCGCACGGAATCCGAACGAAAGAGCAAGCTTCTGGCGGAATACCAGGCAACCCCTTTGGAGGTCGTTGAGATAGACAGTCTATGGGACATAATTAACCCCGATACCATCGTGAGGGACTTCGATGAGCGTCTGAGACCGCTGAAGGAAAGCGACAAGTCAATGGCTGCGCTTTTGAACAAGATCGACAACCGGACAGGCAGGATAGACAATGGACTTGACAATCAGTATTCCCTGATAGAAGGGCTGGATTCATATATCACCAAGCCGTCCCGCAGAAGGCGTTTCTTCGAGTTCATCTGGAAGAACAGGTACAATGTCATCTACGATGTAGCTGTAGCCTTACTCTCCCTCTTTGCGATACTATGGACTCTCTACGAAACCCGTTGGTCTGACGACGCCTGGGCCAGGCGTGCGTATGATGCGGCCGTTATTCTGGAATTTAAGGATAAGGAGATTGTCTATCATAGCGTCAGGCAGGACTTTGCCAATGGCAAAGCAAAATCCAACAAGCATCGGATTCGTGAGCTCGAAGCGGAGGTTAAGGAGTTGGAGATGGCTGGCGCGGATGGGGATGATGTAGATGATGGCGGGTCTCATTAGGCTTATCAAGATTATAAGACTTATAGAATTTATAAGATTTATAAAAGTTATAAGTCTTATAGCTGTGGACGCCAACCTGCTTGTGGGGTGGCAGGTTAGCGTAGTTGTTATTTGAATTATATGCCTGCGATGCTGTCATTAAGCACATATATGCAATTTTGTTGTACAAAGAAGAAGATAATAACTAAATAATGCTAAATTTGTGATACATAGCAAGTAAATGCCTCGTAGACTTTGGACAAGAGAAGAGTTGGTCGTTACATTGGCCCTCTATTATCAATTGCCGTTTGGACGCTTGAACCATACGACAAGGGAGGTTATTGACCTTGCCAACACGATAGGAAGAACGGCTAATTCCGTTGCTCTCCGCCTTTCCAATTTTGCGGCCTGTGATCCATACATCATCAATTCCGGCAGGCACGGGATGGCAGGTGGATTATCTGTATGCAAGCCGATATGGGACGAATATGAGTATAACCACGAAAAACTCTTCTATGACGCTGAAGTATATCTGGCACAAATGAAGAGGGAGACGCTGGAATCTCACTTGCGTCTAACAGACAGAGATTTCATCGGAAAGGAAAGACTGGCCGTAATAAAACAGAGAGTGAATCAAGATGCATTCCGTGCCATGATTCTCAATAACTATGATTTCCGATGTGCAATTACTGGAATGGATGTTCAAAGCCTGCTTGTTGCAAGTCATATCATTCCTTGGGCCGATAATGTTGATGAACGTTTGAATCCAGAAAACGGAATCTGCCTTTCTCCTCTGTATGACAAAGCTTTTGATAAAGGTCTTATTGGAATCCAGCCGGATTATGAAATCGTGGTATCAAAAGAGTTGAAAGAACACTCTCATGAAGACTTTTTCATCTCTAGTTTTGCGCCAATAGAGCATAAAAAGTTGATTCTTCCAGAAGAGCATCAACCTCGCCCGGCCTTCCTTCAATATCACTATGACAATATTTTTTCTGCTCATAACTAATTAGCCATGCCTTTTCCAAAGAAATATGACCCATCAGATTCGCAAGACATTCTGCGTTATGCAAAATGGCTGATAGGCAAGTCATTTTATGACGTTTTGGCCACGGATTTCAGTGAGGCAGCATCAAAGCCGGTTGATGGCTTTTCTAATGATACACAGCGAAATAATATTCTGGAGGATGCCACTGTCGAATATGGTAATTTGCAGCGAAAAGGTGGATTAGGCAATCTTATTGAAAAGCATTTCTTTCATTACGACCCTAATTCTAATCCAGAGGCAGATTTTTCTTTGGCGGGGTTGGAATTGAAAGTGACCCCCTATGAAGAGAGAACAGGAAGAGGTAAGGATAAAGGAATAACATACTATGTTGCAGGTGAGCGATTGGTGCTTACAATGATTGATTTCAATCAGCGTCCGATTGAGTTCGATTTCTTCAAATCCCATGTCTGGGAAAAATGCAGGCAAATCCTCTTGATTTATTATTTGCGGAACAAATCTCTCGGCGACAATCTCAAATACCGCATCAACTATGTGGGTATTTTCACGCCTAAGGATACAGACTTAATTATTATCAGGCAGGACTACCTCCTGATAATGGAGAAAATATCCAAGGGGAAAGCTCACGAAATCTCCGAAAGCGATACAATGTACCTTGGAGCTTGCACAAAGGGGAGTACAGCGGCCAGGAGCATCGTAATTCAGATTGAAAATAATGTGCCTGCACAAAAGCGTGCATTCTGTTTCAAGACGTCCTATATGACGACGGTTCTGAATGAGAATTTTATAAATGCTCAAGAGAATCAAGAAGTCGTAGTCTCTGATGACAATCTGCTTGCCAGTCTCGGCTTTGAAGGATATCTTCAATCAAAAGTTAGCCAATATGTTGGCAAGAGTGATCGAGAGTTATGCAAAATATTGAACCTGGAATATTCTGGCAATAAAGCTCAGTGGATCAATATAGCATTTGCCATTTTGGGGATCAAATCCAATAAGGCAGAGGAGTTTCAAAAGGCAAACATCGTAGTCAAGGCTACACGAATTGAAGAAAATGGCTCTATTAGGGAGAATACATCATTCCCGCCATTTAAGTTCATGGATCTGGTTAATGAAAAATGGATAGATTCCGACGAGGAGGATGACGATGCTTACTCCTATGAGAACCATCCCAATGGATTCAGACCATCGAAACTTCAGGAGTACTTTGCCTCGACTAAGTTCCTTTTCGTGGTATTTAAAAAACAAGGACCTGATTACATTCTCAAGGGCTGCCAGCTATGGAATATGCCATACAACGATTTGAATGTTACAGTCAGGGAAGGTTGGGAACGGATTAGAGATACCATAATAAATGGTGTCATATTTGACATTAAACCAGCAAAGAATGGAGAAGGCAAGCAGAGGATAAAAAATAACCTTCCCAAGAAAAATGCTAATCCTATCATCCATATCCGACCTCATGCTCAGAAAGCATATTACAAGTTTGATGGCTACGAAGAAGGAAATCCTTCGGATGGAAATCT
>OGOJ01000080.1_pt1 | contig 90549 bp, 114 predicted proteins | sample 1552601 | NCBI WGS metagenome assembly OGOJ01 (sample SAMEA2580184, study PRJEB22360) | human gut metagenome | biome: human gut; feature: human-associated habitat; material: faeces | place: Denmark | collected 2008/2010
GGTAAAAATATCTAATTTTTTTTCTATATTTTTATAATAATATTCTATTTTTTCTATATAATGCAAACTATCTTTTTTTAATTGAGTTAAAAATAAATTGTCGTCAATTAACGGAATATTTATATTGATATTTAATACAGAACCTTTTGAAGCTCCGTAAACTAAAATATAAGCCGAAGTGATATCGGTTATAACTCCAACATTTCCATATTTAATAATCGTTTCAAATAAAGGCATTAATTCATAACAATATTTTAAAGTATTAAAAGGACTTTCGGTTGCTTTAATTGAAGCTTTTGAAATAGCGTCTTTTCTGATTAATTTTTCTTCTTCCGTATTTTTTGGCAATTTTACAGCTTCCATAAATATATTAAAAGCATCGGCGTCTTTATCGACTATTTCCATTAATTTAATTTTTATTTCTTTAATATTTTCTATAGCTTTATTGAAATCATTTTTTTCATTATCTGATAATTCTTTAAAAACTTTTTTATTAATCGTTAAATGCCCAACCATTCCTGCCAATGCGCAGGCTAAACTTCCGACTACTCCCATTACGCTTCCGCCTCCTGGCGCTGAAGATGAAGAATCCACTTCGTTAATATAATCTGAAAGTTTTTTATCGATTAATTTATTCATAATTTCTCCTCGTTTTCAATTTTTTACGATAAATTAATTCTTTATATATAATTCCTAAATTCTTCGGGAAGCTGTTGAATAGGTTTTAATATGTCGGATAATTTATCTTTCATAGATACTGGAATTTTTCTTTCGGCGCATTGATTGTAAATATTTTCAATCCATTTCTTTTCAGGAACTATTTTTCCTTTTCTATTGCCCGTTTCTTTTCCTATTACAACCCACCCGATTTTATCTAAATTTATTTTTCCCAAATCTTCCATTAACGGTTCAAAAGTAATTAGATAATTATTTGATTTTATATTATTTCTTAACTCTTCTATTTTATACAAATCGGATTTACAAGTAATACTTACTCCAAACCAATATCTCTTGTCATATTTTTCTATATGGCATAATTCTGGTTTTTTAGTTAGAAATAAATAAATATTATTTTTTAAATCTAATCTTTCAAATATTTTATCTTTCCAATTATTTATGCACCAAGACGAAAAATCCGACATACTTGTCATTAAATATATTCGATTTTCTTTTAAATTATCAAGCCTATTTAATTTTAATTGAGGTTTATTAAAATCTGGGATATGTTTGAACCTTTGATTAATTTTACGAGCATAACAATACGGACATCCTATATCGCAACCGCATACAGGGTTCATTGTCAATATATTATTAAAAATAGAATTATTATGATTATATAAATCAAGTAAAACTAGATGCTTTTTATTCTCTTTAGACATTTACTATTCCTTAAATTAATAAACTATAAAATACTTTCCGCAATGTAATCAACTATCTTCTCTCTAACATCTCTACCGTAATAATCAAATTGATTCTCTCTCATTTTTACCAAATTCTCTCTGTTATTTTCTAAAAGCAATTCTATTTTATTAAAAATATCGTCCGTAGAATCGGCGCTATAACCCAAACCGTTTTGCTGAAGATATATAGGATTTTCTTCTTCTTGTCCTGGCAAAGCTCCCATTGAAATTACGGGTATCAAACAATTAACCGCTTCTATTATTGCCGTAGGTCCCGCTCTCGTTATCAATATATCGTTTTCTGAAAATAATTTTGGAATTTCTTGAGTATAGCCTATTATTTTAGGAGCGTAACTTTTTGAAGAAAAAAAACTTGTAAGTTTATTAAAAGTATTTTTATTTCTTCCGCAAATTAATGTAACTTCGCAATTAAATTTAGAATACAAATTTTTTATTATATAAATTAATCTTTTATTTTTTTCAGAATTATACACATATCTATAAATTTCTCCCCATGAATTTACTTCTTTTAAATACTTATTTTCTTCCAACTTTTGTTTTTTTACATCTCTTAGATATAAAGTATTAACAAAATTTTCTGATAATTTTTTACATATCAAGTAATTATCATCTATCATTAAACCAATTTTTTCTTTTAGGCATATCTGTAATTTGTCTAAAACTTTCCAATAATATTTATCAAACTTCAAATTCTCTTTTTTTAATCTTTCTTCAGCTATTTTTTGCATTTCTACATTGTCATATCCTCTTGATGAAATGATTATAAGTTTATGTCCATTTTCTTTCAATAATCTAATAACTTCTTTAGCTCCGTGGCATAATGTTAACTATTTTAGATACTTGTAAAAAATATTTTTTTATAAATTTTTCACTTATATCTTTATTCCATCCGTATCTTTCTTCTAGGTTAAATTTATTTGTATTTAGAATTCCCTTGCCATTTAACTCTAGCAAATCATATAATTCTGCTCTAGTTCTTAATTCTTTTTCAAAATCAAGTAATACTCCATCTACATCAATTCCAATTTGCATTATTATCGCACCCCATTTCGTTAAATAAAAGTTATCTTTACAATTCTATGAAATCTCCCAATGTCAATTGTTGAGGTTCGCTATATTTTGTTTTTATTTTCGCAATATTTAATAACTCATCCAAATATATTATCTCATGCTTTCCTTTTTGTAGTTCAAGTAATTTTAAAAAGACTTCTGCTGTTAAAAAGCAATCAGCAAGAGCTCTATGCCTATTTTCTGGGATTCGTAATCCCAATGTGCTTGCCAAAGTATCTAATTTGTAATTTGACAATTTTGGTAAAACATGTTTGGCTAATAAAATAGTATCTATTATTGGTGTTTTAGCTATTCCTTTACATTCATCTGTATAATGAGATAAAATATTAGCTTCATATTTAGCATTTTGTGCAATAAATACATAGTCTTTTTTTGAACAAGATTTATCAATTATTCTCATTGCTCTTTTAGCATCTATACCATGCACTAAATCTTGTTCTGTTATACCTGTTTGTGAAGTATCAAAACGCGTTAAGTGTAAACCTTCTGGTGGCTTAATCAGCCAATCAATTGATGCATTATTATCTATTTTATTTTGTTTTATTCTTAATATTCCTACTTCTATTGGCTCTGGTGGTCTTCCTTTTGGAGTAATCGTTTCAAAATCTATTACTAAAAATTCTGTATCATCTATTAATTTCATTATAAAATCTAATCCTCCTCAACATCTTTTAAAAAGATTTTGTTTTTGAAAGCTCCCTTTCTATTTCTCTTTTTGATTCTAACTTGTTCCACTTCTTCCATACTTGTACCTCTATATTCAAGTATTGCATAAATAACTTCCATTACATCTGCCATTTCTTCAACGCTATAATCAGCTAAATATTCTTCTACTTCTTCTTTTAATTTTTTGTCTAATTCTTCTCCATATTTTTTATCGTCTAAGATTTCATATGTTACTTTGCAACCTTTATCTTCCATTATTTTTACATTGTTATCTCTAATTAATTTATTATATGTATATAGCATTAATTTTCCTCCTTTACTATTTGATTTATTTTTGAAATTATTTCGTTCATTTTATCTCTATCCATATTTTCCATTAAGGATAAAGCAACTATCTTGCTAAACAATTTATGACTATTAGGTGTTTTCATTCTATCATAACTAACTAAGTTTTTACAATACTCTTGTATTACTTTCCTTTCATTCGCAGGAATTAATCCGAAAGTTCCTGTACTGTTTATTACTCTATTTTTATTTAATTTCTTTGCAATATCTAGACCTTTATCATGTAAAAAAATTGGTGAAAAATAATTAGAATTCTCATTGTCGTAATAATTGTATATGTTTACTCCTGTTATATTTTTAATTTGTTCATATATATATTTAGTTTGATTTTTTCTAAAATTAATTTTATCTTTTAAATCTTTTAAATTATATATACCTAATAGTGCTTGCATCTCAGTTATTCTATAATTCCATCCAATTTCAGAGAACGACTTACTTGTGTCTCTTATATTAGTACAATGATTTCTCAATAATCTACATCTTTCAGCTAATTCATCGTCATCGGTTAATATAAATCCACCTTCACCAGTTGCTAATATTTTACCATTTTTCATACTAAAACATCCAAATTTTCCAAAAGTTCCCAAATATTTGTTATTCCACTTTGAGCCATGAGCTTGACAAGCATCTTCTATAATTTCTATATTATATTCCTTAGCAAAATCAAGTAATTTGTCTAAATTATAACTGCACCCCCATAAATAAACAGGTATTACTGCTTTTGTTTTATTAGATGCTTTTCTTTTCAGATCATCATAATCAAAATCAATATTATTTTCTTGACAATCAACAAATATAGGTATAGCCCTTTGGTACAGTATAGGAATAACAGACATTATAACAGCATTAGCAGGTACTAATACTTCATCTCCCTCTTTAATATTCAAAGCTGCTAATGATAAATGTATTGCAGATGTACCATTTGCTACAGCTATGGCATTTTTTACTGAAAAGAAATCTTTTAATTTTTCTTCAAAAATTGGAATATATTTATCTGGCTTACAAGGATTAAATTCATTTTTTATTAAATTTTCTATATTAATAATATCTTTCATAATAGCCTCCTTAATTTACAATATTTCATCAAAAGCCATTAATTGCCACATATTTACACAATCCTCTGAAAAATTATGGCATTCTTTTATTTTTAACTTTTTATTAATAAATATATCTTCTAAATTTGAATCAGACAATCTAATTGATGTAGTTTCTCTAGGTATCATTTTACTAGATGGGCAAGCATGTATACTACCATCAGGTGTAATAAAAAATAGACTATCTCCAGCAAAACAATTATTAATACAGTTATTATAATGTTTTATTGATTCCAACATTTTTTTAACATAATCTTTATTAGGTAATTTTGTTTTTGAAACATTACTATACATTCTCTGTATTATTTTTTCTAATTCGATGGCATCATTTTCATCTAAAGTCAATTCTTTATATGATTTTTCGTCTTCATTTAAAAATATAGGTTGAAAAATAAAATAATCAGACTTTAAATCTGTTACAAATTTATAAGTTTGTTCTAAATCTTTCAAATTCAATTTTGTTAAGACCGTATAAATTCCTATTTTTACATTTGAATTTTCTTTTAAGATTTTTATTCCTTTTACAACTCTATCAAAGCCATCATTTGCTGGATATTGTCTATATGTATCATTGTATTCTTTTTTATATGAGTCTAAAGAAATTGACAGTGCATCTACTTTACTCTCTATTATATCTTTATAGCATTTATCTATTAAATAGCCGTTGGTGCATAATATAACTTGGATATTATGTTCTTTAATCTTCTTAATTATTTCTAAAGTTTTTATATAATTGGATAAAGGTTCTGCCCCCGCAATAAAAATTCTTTTTACATTATATTTTTCTAACCTTTTTATAAAATCAAAGATTATTGCATCATCAATATCTGCATTATTAGCTGTATTTTTATTATTTATAGGATTATTATCTTCTGAAAAGTCCAAATAACAATACTTACAATGAAAACTACATTTAGAACTTAAAGCCCATAAAATTGTATTCATTTTTTATCTCCTTTCATCTAAATTTTTTTCTTCTATAACATCTTGCATTCTGTGCAATATTTGCTCTGAATTCTCTTTGCCAATATCTAATTTTATAAATCTTTCTGGGTGTATGTCTGCATAAATTAAGTAAAATTTATCAACTGCTTTTAACAACTTGGCTTCATCTGGTTTATATGGTATGCCATCTCTCTTTTCTGCTCTACTAATGGCTAAGTCAGGATTTCCATATAATAAAAATGTCTTTTCTGGTAATCGTCTAAAACTACCAGCAAAAGAATATATCTTTTCTGCTATTTCTAATGGATTTCCACCATTTTTCTGTGCAATTAATATGGCCTGATATAAAGCTATTGTGTCTATACTTCTATCTTCTATTACTGTTTTACCTGATTCTAATGCTTTTTTTATTGTACTTTCATATTTGTACATTGACCTTGACAATAGTAGCATTGTTTCCGTCAATGGTACCCCCATATTAAAAAATCTATCTTTTGTATGATAAAGTGCTGAAAAAATTTTTTTATTAAGTCCTTCTTGACCTTCATTAAAAATTTCTTTTACAAATAAGACATCATCTCTGTTTTTTATACTTTTTTCTAGCTGTTCCCTATAAAAAGTTTTTCCTGTTCCACTTATTCCTTCTAAACTTAATAATCTACCATTCATTTCTTCTCCTCCTTTACATTTCCCATGGAAATACAACCCAACCTCTTACACTTTTTCCTATGTATTCTATTTCATCCTTATAGTTATTTTTATTACTTTTTTCCCAATTTTCCTCATTAACTATGCAAATTGCTGTTCTTATTTCTTTAGGTTTCCATTTTTTTACTTCCTCTTTAATTTTTTTAATTGTTGCGCCACTTCCTAATATATCATCAACGATTAAAACTTTTTTTTCTTTAATGTTTGAGAGATTTATATTTTTTTCAATTATAGGTTCCTGCTTAATGGCATTTATTTCATCGTTTAGTGTCTCTATTGATTTAATATTTTCAACATTTCTTACATTTAATTTATGGGCTAAAATGACACCAGGAATCATTCCTCCTCTTACTATTGAAATTATTATTTCAGGTTTGTAAGTTTTTTCTATATTACTACCCATATATTTAATTATATCTGTGATTTCTTTCCAACTTATATAATTAATATTGTTATTCATTATTTCCTCCAACATTTTTATTTTTTAAATATTTTTCCAATCCGTTAAATCTCATTTTACAAGAAAGACATTTTTTACAATGCTTATCTTGTCTATTCCAACAAGAGAATGTTTTATTTTCTATAAATTCTAAGTATCCCAATTTATCAGCAATTCCCCATATTTCAGCTTTATCCAATTTTACAAGAGGTGCTTCTATATTAATATTGTTTCCAATTGCTATCTTTATCGTAGTCTTTAAGTTTTTAAAAAATTCTATTGAACAATCTGGATGACTACTATTTCCAGCTAAACCACATATAACATTATTGATGCCATTAGCATTAGCATAAATTGTTGCTAAAGAAATCAAAATTAAATTTCTTCCTTCAAAATTATTACTTTTAGAAATGTCTTGTAATACACCAATGTCATATATTTTATGTTCAATCTCTAATTCTTTACAAATCTGCTTTGCACATTCTATATCTTTTTTATATTTGTTATTATATAGAAATGATATTGCATGAACATTCTCTTTTCTAAATTTATTAATTGCCATTAATAAACAAGTTGTACTATCTTGTCCTCCTGATAAAATAACTAATGCTTTATCCATATTTTCCCCCTGAATTTAAAAAATATTGTATTTAATATTATTGTCGTATACATCTTCATTTTCTATTTGTTTAACCTTACTAATTACTTTATATGTAATCGGTGTGGCAATAATTTCTATTAATATTTTAAATATAGCTTGGTTTATTATCATATTTATTAGTACTTCGTTTGGAATTTGTCCCAAAAAAGCAATTGTAATAAAGATTATAGTATCTATTGCCTCTCCAAATATTGTCGAAGTTATAGTCCTTAGTGCTAAAAATTTCCCTTTTGTTGCTACCTTTAATTTTGATAGTATAATTGAGTTCAAGAAGTTTCCAAATAAAAATCCAGCTAATGAAGCTACTAAATTTCTTGGTGTTGTACCTAAGACTATGTTATATTCATCTGAATTTTCAAAAGTAACTGGATATGGTAGTTTTAATACTAGCATAAATATTAACACCATTATTAAATTACATATAAAACTTAACCAGATTATTTTTTTGTTTTTATTAAAACCATAGACTTCTGTAAATATATCACTTAAAATATATGTAAATGGAAATACGATTACTGCACCTGTTAAAGAAATATTACATATAGATATTAATCTTCCTGCTAAAATATTAGAAATCAAAATCAAAGTAATATATAAACTTGTAAATATTAAAAATATTTTTGATATATTATCTTTTTTCATATAACCTCCATATAGTTTTTAATAAAATTATTTTATTTGACCATATAAAAAAGAAGAAATAAGTATAAATACTTTTTCTTCTTTAGTGACTCTTTTAAAATTATACATTATTTCCCAATATTTTTCAAGTACTTTTGCGTTTTTTTACATATTAGGCAAAATAGATAATTTTATAAATAGCAAATTTTTTTATTTTTTATGTAACATATTTTCTATGAGAATTTTTAACATTACTTTGATTCACCATTGCATATTCCATTGTTGTATCTATTTTTATATGCCCTAATAATTTTTGCACTTGTTCTATGGGCATACCTTTATCTATTGCCATTGTTGCCATTGTTCTTCTAAATTTATGTGGATGAACTTTATTTATATTTGCTTCTTTTCCTAAATTTCTAATTAAAATTTCAATCCCTGATATTCCTAATCTGTTATAAGGTTTTATAAGTGATACAAATAATACTTCATTGTCATATGTTCTTGTCTATAAATATTTCTTTATGTACATTTTACTTTTAGTAGTAAAATAAACTTCTCTTTCGCTATTACCTTTATCTAAAACAATACAACTTCTTTCTTGAAAGTTCATATCTGATATATTTAATCTCGTAATTTCTCCTACTCTCATACCAGTTAATATTAATAGTTCTAATATTGCTAAATCTCTTGCATTTAAAAATATTTATATTTTTGTTCAAATTTCAAAATCAATCTCAGCGACAAATTACTATTTTATTTTTAAGTTATTCAATTTTTTTGAATAACTTATATTACAAAACATAATAGCACAAAATACAATTTTTCTCAACCGATTCTTGCTTATAAAAATTTTTCTTTTTTCAATTTTCCTTTTTTGAAAAGGGATTGGGATTTTATCCCATGATTTACATTTGTGTATATACAAATGTCTTGCTTGTTCGGACATAAAAATTATAATATTTACATAATGTCATATTTCATTTTTATAAAAAAATAAACAAAATGCTCAAATTTTATCTCTAAAACTCAAGCATTTTTAATCAATTTTATTTCAAAATTCCTAACTTTCTGAAGTAAAAATATACATCCATTCCACCTTTAAAGTATATCTCTTTTTCTTCAATTTCTTGTAATTTATAATTCAAAATTATTATTTTGGAAAGCATTTTACACTCTTCTTTTGATAGTCCATTTTCTATATCTGCTTCATCTAAAATTCTTTGAATATTTATATTATTATTTAAAATATTATGCAATCTTTACTTTATATTTTGATATTCCAAATCGTTATTTTTAAGATACATTCTTACATCTTCCATACTCTCAAAAAAGTCATCTTTGTATGCTTCAAAAAATGGTATAAACCTTTTATTTTCTCTCATTTTTCTTCCCCTTTCTTAACAAAAAATTAGCTCTTTTGTGACAATTTCTTCTGCAATAATTTTAAAATTATTCATTAATTTTACCCATTCCATTTGATTATTTTCTTTTAATTTTTCTGTTACTTTTTCTTTCTTACACATATCATCAACTAATCTTTTGACTTGCTCATTTGCCTCTCTATCCACTTCAAGTAAATGCTCATTTAACTTATCATCCATTAGCAAAATAGTATAAATATCCATGTGATTATGCTTTAAATATTTTAATCCTAGTCTTCCATATTTGCCTATATTTTTATCTAGTTTTGCATTTGGAAATACCATTTCAGGTATATAATAGTCTCCAACTTTTTTATAACTAATTTCCACTTTTCATCTTCCTTTCTTATCAATTTTTTATTAATTTTATCTAACTTGTATACCTTATTCAAAACTATAAATTGCACAAAAATCATTATTTTTTACATTTGATTTTGCTCGCTTTCGCATTATATTATTTAATATTTATTTAAATATATATAATATAAATATAATAAATAATATATATTCTTTTCTCAGATAGTAATTATATTCTCAGTTAGTATAAAGGGGAGGATTGTAAGGAGGGGAAAATTTAAAAATCGTATATACAAATCCATCTTGACAGATTTTCCTTTTGCCTTTGCTTTTTGTTGTGTTCCTGTAAATTATTTCATTTAACTTGTAACCAACTTGGGCACAAGTTAAATATTTTTTTATACATACAAAAAAAGACACCAATTTTTTATTTTGATGTCTTTAAAGGTGGTATGCGGAAACATGTTTCCTACTAACCACGTTATAATTATTTTTTATAAATTTTAATCAAATTTATTATTTTTTAAGTCTTTTTTAGGTGTTATTTTGATATGTTAGAAACATCTCAAATTTGTTTATTTTTCAGTACTTTCCTTCAATTCAAGAACAGATACGCACTCAACATGTGCAGAAGCTCAACTGTTGAAAGGTAGTTTTTTACCTGTTTGTTGCTTGTTAACAGGTAATTAGTTATTTAATGTCACTTTAACTTTTATCTTAGTTTTTAATTTTTTCTGTAAACTTCCATCAGGCTGTTTCTCAAATGAAACAAAATTCTGAAAACTATCAAATTGTAAAATAAGTACCTCTTCACTAGAAATTAAACTATCAGTTTTTGTCTTTATTTTATCATATTCAAAACCACTTTTAAATACAAAGTTAATTACATAAGGATTTTTTTCTCCATTATCTTTTACTTCTCCTATTATGGCTTTATGTACAAGTGTTTCAAATATTTCCTCATCGAATTCTTCAAGTCTTAAATCCTCTTTTTCAAAAAAGGCTTTTATCTTATTTCTACCAGAATTCATTATTGCATCATCTTCTACTTCTCTCGATAATTCTTCTTGCTGTTTATCTATTTTCTTAATTTTTTTATTTAGTTCATCTTTTCTTGATGCATACATTTCCTTATCTATTGTACCATCTAAAACTAAATTTAGCAATTTATTTTGTTTATCTTCTAAATTTTGTTTTTCTAGTTCTAATTTTTCAATTATACTTTTGGCATTATTTTGTTCTAGTATATCGTCAATTTTATCAATAAAATTTTTGATGATTTCTTTATTGTCATTAGTTAATATTCTGTATGCTTCTACAAAACAGTTTTCTATTATTTCCTCTTTTAGTATTTTTGAATCAGGACAAAACTTTTTGCCTTTTTTTACATATTTTATACATTGCCAAGCTCTATGTGAATAATTTGTATGTGGGTATAAATTTTTTCTAACATAATGTTCCCCACAAAATCCACAATATAGCATACTACTAAAAGGATACATTCTACTATAATTACTTCCTTTTCTGCCTGTTTCTCTAGACACTCTTCTTGAGTTTAAAATGTATTGAGCTTTTTCATAAACCTCCAAAGGTATTATGGGCTCGTGATGTTCTTCTATATAATACTTGTCCTCTTCTCCCATATTAGTAACTCTTTTATGTGATATTGGATTTATCGTATAAGTTTTTCCCATTAGAACATTTCCAATATATTTTTCATTTTTTATAATTCCTCTAACTGTAGATTCTGCCCAAGTATCTTCACCTTTTGGGCTTTTATGTCCGAGTTCTGCTAATTCTCTAGCAATAACTGTAGATCCTGCTCCCTCACAATATCTTCTAAATACATATTTCACAATTTCTGCTTCTTCTTCGTTAATAGACATCGTATTTGTTTTATAGTCATATCTGTAACCTAGACAATTATTAAATCCTACTAGTTCACCCCTTTCCATTTTCATTTTTAATCCCAACTTAACATGAGTTGAAATATTTTCACTTTCCTGTTGTGCTATAGAGCTTAATATAGTTAAAAGAAGTTCTCCTGCCATTTCTAATGTATTTATATTTTCTTCTTCAAAAATTATTGCAATGTTCTTTTCTTTTAACTTTCTGACATACTTTAATGTATCTACAGTATTTCTTGCAAAACGAGAAATTGATTTTGTCATTATTAGGTCAAATTTCCCCTCTAATGCATCTGTTATCATTCTCATAAAGTCATCTCTTTTATAATCAAGTGTACCACTTATAGCCTCATCTGCATAAATTCCTGCAAATGACCAGTTTGAATTAGTTGTAATCTTCTCTTTGTAATATTTTAATTGAGAATCATAACTATTTTTTTGTTCTTCTGAATCTGTACTTACTCTACAATATGCACATACTCTCAATCTTTCGTTATAGACATTCCCAGTTTTTCTATCGATTCTACCATCGACCTTTTTTATTACTTTTACTTGCAACGGTTCCTCCAATCCAACTGTGTCTTTCCAGTTTGTATTATAACTCTCTTTTAATTCTTTCTCAAATCATTTCATACTAAAATATGATATTCTTTTATAATTTTTTCTTTCAGCAATTTATAATTCTCTTCCGTAATTAGATTATTTTTAAATAATTTCTTCAATGCTTGTAATTCAATAGTTCCAATAATATATTCGTTTTTTATTTTTAGATTTATTATTTTGTTTGGCATTTTTATCTCCACCTTATTTCCAATTTATTCGTTTTGGAACATCTGCTCCAACATTAATTCCTTTTCTTAATACATAACTTTTACTTTTTTCATTATATTTATAAATTGATGGATTCCAATCTCTAAAAGCTCTATTACTTATTGGTTTTCTTCCACCAGACAATTCTCTACTTGCCTGTTCGTGAGCTTGTTTTAATATTGCATAGTCCACATCTATACTCTTATTTTTTCTTGTAGTTGTTATATATTGTTTTGTATATTCAATATTCTTTTTTCTGTTTATTTGTTTTCTTATTTCTTTTTCCTTTAAATATCTATTATCTTTTTGTAAAACTTGAGTAACTGCACTTTTTGATATTGCAAGTTTTTTAGAAATATCAATTGGTCTTAATTTTTCTATGAAATACATTCTTATAATTATATCTTTATTTTTATCCATACACTCTAAAATTTCCTTACTTAACTTTTTACTAACAATTTTTGAATATGAAGAAACTAATAGAGCTAAAATATAACTCTACTTAATTTCTAAATCTTTCATAGCTTTTTTGAATTCTTTTTTACTCATTTTACTTAAAGGTTTTACTTTTTTATATTTCCTTTTTCTTCTATGTGTTAAATACTCTATTAATTGTAAAGGAGATAATTAGTAAAATAATTAGAATTGCATAGCACATTATTTTTTCCCCTTTACAATAATATTTGCCAATCTCTTGACTTCTGATGTTCCAAACTTTAAATGCAACATTTTAATTTCACTTCGCAGTTCTTTTGCATTTACCTCTGTTGCACTATTCTGCAAAGTATGTACTGCTAATTGAGCATAAGCAATTGCTGAATCGATGTCCATAAGTTCTTGTGTTTTTGACTCCATATTGTACACCTCCTTTTTTTATCTACCCATATGAAGTCAAAAATTTTTGTCGATGTTGCAAATTTTGAAAATTTTTTTATTTTTTTCGATTTTCTGAAAGTTTTTTAAATATAACAATCATTATTTCTTGGTATAGGTCTTCATCAAACTTAAAATTTATCTTTGATCTACTTAATATTAAAGGCTTGTACTCTTTTATTATCTTTAGAATTTCCTCATCTGATAAACTAAAATCATTAAACATCTCTCTTTCCTCCTATAAGATATTTCATTATTTTGTCTAGTGCTATTGCCTTAATTCTCCATATAGTAGTTCTTTCTAAATTCATTTCCATTGCAATCATATTAATACTCTTATTTTCCTTATACAAAGAAAAAAGCACCATCTTCTCTCTCAAAGACAATGCTTTTATTGCATAATACAATTTACTATCAGAAATAACTTTTTCAAACTCAACAGCAGACTTAATCTCATCTTCACATTTATTAATAATTAAATCAAGCACAGATTCTCCCTCAATTTCTTCTACTTCTTCCATACTCACACATTGATTATTGATATAGCTATAGTTATCCTTTATATACCTCTTTCTTGTATTTACAATAATACTTTTTAAATATGCTGTTTCATCTTTTGATAATCCTTCTATTAAATAATTCTTCCTTTCCATAAACATTCTCCAATCATAAAAATTGAACAATGTCCAAAACAAAGGAAGTTATATTCCATTGTTAATTATTTAATTAATAAAATTTTTATCCATCCATAAATAAAATCCTCCTAATACACAATAGTCTGAAATATAGTATTTATAAATATTATCTTATGTTTGTTATTCATATCATAGGTAATACTTCCCTTATTTCGGACTATTGTCCTATGGGAATACTATCATTTTTTAAGGTATTTTATCGAATAATTGGTGCATATTGGATTAAATCGGAAAAAATCGGTATAAAGTTTCCATAATCTTACTTTTTTTAACTGACTTTTTGGCATAAATATTGTTGATTTTATTGAATTTCAGGCGTTTTCGTGATATAATTTAGGCAATTAAAATTGGAGGATATCTTATATGGTTAGAGTTATGATCGCTGATGATAATGCAGATTGGATTACATCTTGTTCAACAATTCTTACAAAAGAAAAAGATATCGCCCTTTGTGGTATAGCTATGGATGGTGAGGAAGCTTATAATTCCTATTTAATAAATAAACCTGATGTATTATTGCTAGACTTAGAAATGCCTAAAATGAGTGGTGCAGATGTTGCTAACAATTTATCCGCATTGCCAGAAGAAAATGAAAAGAGAAATATTTTAATTGTATCAGGGAAAGCACAAGAACAAATTAAATTTAGAGAATTAAAAAAAATATATAACTTGATTCCTAAACCTGTAAATTTTGATTTTCTAATACAAGAAATATATGATGTTGCAAAATTTAATAGTAAACCTGTTTTAAATATAAATGATATAAAAATGGTATTTTCAAAATTACATTTAAATCATTTTTCAAAAGGTGGCTTGTATTTGTTGGATGCAATAACTCTTTGCTACGATAATGAAAATTTATTAGATAACTTTAAGTGTCTCTGTGTTATTTTGTCTCATAAGTATAATGTATCTGAAAAAAATATCCAATGGAGTATTGAAAGCTCTTTGAAAACTATGAGCAAATATGTTAAGAGAGAACATTTAAATACATTTTTTCCGTATCACGATCTAACCAATAGAATTAGTCCTAAACAATTCATTGAGCTAATGCTAGAATATATAAATAGAAATAATTTGTAACAAAAGTACAGTTCAATACCTTGAGCTGTACTTTTGTTTTACTTTCAAAATATAATTGTATAGCTTTTTACTCTACAGCTCCTGCAATTACTTTATCAAACATATACATTTCTATTTTTATTATTTTATCCTTTGTTACATCTTTAACCATTTTGACCTCATAACCTAAACCTTGATATATTTTTGTTTTCATAGTCAAATCATCCTCTTGCTTAATTGTAGCAAATATAGGTTCTCTAAAGCTATGTACTCTATTCATATCAACAGATATTATAATACAATATAATGAAATTAAAACAATTATAATAGATAATACAATTTTTAATGTTTTCTTGCAAAACTTAACTACTAGCAACATTGCTATAATTAATAAAATAAAAATTCCTAACATATTTTTTCCTTTCTAAATTATTACTTTTGATACTTTATTTAATTTCAAACTCGTTTGAATACAAATCTATATATCCATTATCATAAACTGGTTTTACTATTCTATAAATTCCCCTCTTTAATATTCCATAGTATTTTTCAAAATCAACTTTCATTTTTACTTGGTTATTTTTATCTAATTCATAAGCAATTTCAATCCAAGACAAATCATCTGATATATAATCTAGTTCTTTCCATTGTCCATCTATTTTTTGTTGTACTCTAAATTCAACTCCCCAGCCATATTGATTTTTATTATTATCTGTAATTAATATTTCTGCTGCTTTGTTTGTTATTGTATTTTCTAATACTTCAATAGTTACATTTTCTGGTTTTTTATTACTATTTTCCGTTGATAAATAAACAATATTTATAGTTTTTATAAATTCAATTACTTCTTCTGCATCATTATCTATTAATCCATAATTAATAACTGCCATATTTTTATTCATACTATAAAACGAAATATCGCTCCAATTTTTATTTCCATCATAATATCCGACAGTCGCTTCATTTCCGTTATTTAAGGTTATATTTTTTGATGTTCTTCCTGTACCACAAACGCCAAATTGATTATTATAAATATATAGCATTGCATATTGTTCTTCAATATTTTTGTATAATTTTAAGGCATACTCATAAGAACTCTCATCTTCGTTTTTTTGTACTTCTTTATACTTCCACTCATTTGGAATATTCAATTCTAAATGAACATTATTTATTGTTTTAGAATATTTTTGATATTTTTCACTAACCGCATTGTTGTTTTGTTTTATTGCCAATACAGGTGCATATTTTGTTCCCCACGTGCTAAATATAACTTCTTCTCCTTTTTTCATTCTATTAAAATCAATTAAATACATAATTCCAATTATAATTGCTAATATAGCTATAACTACAATTATCCATTTGAAAATATTTTTATTCATACATACCACCTTTTTAACCTTTCTATTTTTTAGACAATTTTTTCCTTCGTTTTAGTTGGTGTTTTGTAAAAATAATTGAAAAAATTATAGTTAGTATAAAAAATATTGTTGATACTCCAATTAAACTTATGCTTAAGTAATTGTTGCTTATATTGGGTACTTCTTCAATTACACTTTCTTGCATCTGAGAACTCTTATCATTTGTTATTGTACTTTTTTTATTGTCTTGCAAAAGCTCTTTATCTTCTGTTATTTCATCTTTTATCTCTTCTTTTGTTTGATTACTTTCATCTACATTAAGCTTTGGAGATAGCTTTTTCCTATTTTTCATTGCAAAACAACTTGATATAAACGAAATAATAAACATTGCTAAATTACTTAATAATAATTTTAAAGTATTTATTGATTTGTAATATATCCATTTTATAGTTCCTGTTGGTTTATTTAGTAATTTTGCAATTTCTTTAAATGATAAATTTGATAATATTTTTAACGAAATAATTTCTTTTTCATTTTCATTTAATTTACCAATTAATCTATTATAACTATCCTTATTTATTAGTTCATTTATTTCATTATTATTATCTTCAATTTCATATATTTCTTCAAGTTCAATATGATTTTTCTTTTTATTTAAATAATTTATTGTTTCATTTTTAGTAACAGAATATAACCAACTAGATTCATTGCGAGTGGGTAACTTATCTTTATCAATAGAATATATCTTTTCAAATACAATTTGCACTATATCATCAGAATCGTATGAATTTTTTAATATGCTGTATGCAATCTTATATACTAAATTTTTATAATTTTTATATAGTTTTTCAAAGGCTATATTATTGCCATATTTTATTTCTATAAACAATTCTCTTAATTCTTCAACATTTATTTTCTTCATTTTGGTTATCCTTTCCACTCCTTATATTTATACCATACTTTACGAAAAAAATAAAGATTAGACTCTTACATCTAATCTTTCATTCAAATTATAATTTGTTATTCTTTTACTATTTTATCTATAACGAAATAAGCAATTACCATAATTAAAGATATTACTAATCCTATATAAAATTCAGGAAAAGCAAAGTTAATACTATTCTGTATGCTTATTTCTCCTGTAATATTTTGTATATGCCAAGTTAAAAACTGATAAATTTCCGAAACAACAATCCCAATTACACCTAAAATACTTAATGCTTTATTTACTTTATTATTTTTAAAAGGCAACCATATCCCTACTATAAATAACAAAACAGATACGATTCCTACTGGATTAAATAAATTAACTAAGCCAGATATTTCTTGAACACCTTTTGCTCCACCATATTGATTCAATAGCATAGGTAATAAACTAAAAATAAATGCAATAGACAATATAATTTTCTTTTTCATAAAACACATCTCTCTTTCAACTTACTATTATTTCACTATACTACAAAATTGTAATTTGTATAAATCTTTTAGAGTCCTGCATTTAAGCCTATTAAAACATATATGTATAATATGTAAAAGGATAAAACTCCTACAATTATTGATATTATCAATGCTACTAATATTTTTATAACTAATTTCCAATGTTTTTTATCTTTTTTTTGAATATCATTATATACTATTTTGTTTTTTCTTGTTATGAAAAAAAGTTGTATCAAAAAAATTCCCACACAAACAATAAATGAATATATTGTTAATTGCATACATATTCCTCCTCTACAAATTACTATTTGTAATTATTTAATTTTCTTAATTGGATGTCTTACAACTGTCTTTAATTTGCTAACATCACATTTTCTTGGATCACTTAAATAAATTTCGTGGTGTAATCTTGTATCATTTATATCTAATTCATATCCATTTTCTTTTGCAAAATTGTGCATTAATTTAACTGTTGTTGGCTCATCATCATAACTTCCAATGTGCATACATTGTACGCAAACACCCTCATCATAAGTTAAAAATTCAACTCTTGAAAAATCTTGTTTTTTCTTTTTAGTTGCTTCTTCAATAGCCCAATCAAAGTCTGCTTTTGTTACAAAATCTGGTAATCTAATAATAGATATAAAGTGCATTGCACCCTTATTATTATAATCAATAGTTCCATTCATACCATCTTGCCACCAAAAGCCTTCAAGTGGTGGAACAACATATTCAAAGAATCCATCTATTTTATGAGTTCCTTTATAACTCATCTTTATTGTATAGGCTACACCATATAATAATCCTATTGTATTTTGATAATCTCCATTTACTTCGTTAGGATTCCCTGTTCCTCTTACTGCAATATAATTCATTCTTGGTATTTCAACAATACTAGGTTTATTTTTAGGCATATAAAATTCTTTATATTCTTTCTTAAAATCAAAAGCCATAATCTACATCTCCATTCTAAACAAAAAGTTACTATTTATTTAACAACCTACTAGTCGAAATTATTTATATGATCTTAAAACTTGAAATTGGTATGAATCATTTTTTTCTATATATCCGATAGAAATACCTTTTCCATTATTTGCTGTTTCTCCAGATGTAGATTTAACTTTTGCTTCTTGTAATAATGAATCGATCTCATTATCGGTAATATTACTATTATTCGCTTTAATTAAATGTTTAATATATGAAATGGCATCTGATTCATATTTGCTAGTTTTATCCACATATAAAAGCGTATAATCTACAATTTCAGTTGATTTATCTCCAGTATATTTTTCTGGAACAACTACTAAATAAATACCATCAATTAATCCATACCAATACTGATTATTATCTTCAGTCAAATAATCAGTTGATGCTGGATTTAGTGAACTACTATCAACTATTTCCGTATTGAATTTTGCTACTAAAACATCAACAGTTTCCTTTTCAACCCATCCATATTTTTCTTGTGTCTCTTGTAATTTTTGTCTCTGATTCTCTAAATCCTTATTTAAGTATAATTTAACACCTAAAGAAATTACTATTGCTAATATAATCATTATCAAACATATTATTATAATTTTTTTATTTTTCATATTTCTATTTCTCCTTATTTTTATAATAGACTAATAAACTTTTTACTATATTTACTAATATCTTTTTTATCCTTAATTTATTACAAAATGTATATTAATTTTTTTAGACATTATCTCATATTTTATGTACTAATAGTAAATATCATCTAATATCTCTCTTAATTTTCTATAATCCTCTTTTGTTACCCCCATAGGAAGTTTTTCTTCATTTTCATAATATTCAGCCACATCAACTCGTAGGCATTCAAATTCATATTCAGTATACAAATCGTTTTTTAACTGTATACCTAATCTTTTTAGAATATTGAGTGCCCATATATTTTTGGACTCATTAAAAACTGAATACACATTTATTTTTGGGATATTATAATAGTCTTTCTTCATATCCAATAACCTCTTTATTTAAAATTATTAAATAGAATTATATGTTATATATCATATACTATTTATGAATTTTTTTCAACCTCTATACACTTTTAAATGTAAGTTTGCGTGAATTATATTCTTGTCCTTCTTTTTAAGATATTACAGAATCTGTCGAAAAAGTTTTCTCTATGAAATTTGATCTCCATATCTTGCACTAGAATCATTCTTTTAGGATATACTCCCCCATATATATCATTCATTTTATCAAGTAGTCTATCATTATCAAATGGTTTGTTTAAATAATATCTTATATCTAATCTTCTTATATCTTCTATATAATACATCGCCATTGCAGATATTATAAAAAATATAGGCTTATGTTCTTTATTTTTATATCTTTCTATAATATCAATTCCTGTGTATTCATTATTTCTTTTCAAATCTGTTATAACAACATTGGGCTTTTCTCTTTCTATTAAGTCTATTTCTTCCTTATCATTTGTTGCAATTCCTACTACTTTGAATCTCGTATCTTTTTCTATTGATGCTTTCATAAAATCTACTAATGCTAAATTATCATCAGCAATTATGATTTTCAGAATTTCATTCATTTTATCATCCCTTTCTTGTTGTCGTATTATTAACAAATCGTATAAAAAAGTTATATTTTAAAATACTTATAAATCTTATATTATCCATTATTCAATAGCCTGTACTCTATTATATTACAACTTTTTACAGTTTTTGTAAATACTTTGCCATATATTTTTAAAATTAGGAAACAATATTATTGTATTTTTCAATAGACTGTATTCTATGAATAATTAACCAAATTCATTGTAAAATATTGGGGTAAGATGTTTGTAAGGAGTTGCGTTATGGAATTTAATAAATTTGAAAATTCTTATAATATTATAGGAAATAAACTAAAAATAGCAAGAGAAAGTGCAAATATATCACAAGATAAATTAAGTAACCAATTATCTCTACTTGGTATTACATTATATCAGTCTGATATATTTAAAATAGAACATAATCAAAGAACTGTTAGAGATTTTGAATTATGGGGTATTTGCTCTGTTCTAAAAATTAAGGCTGAAGATTTATTTGAGCCTAATATTAAAAAAAGCAATTAGTTGCTTTTTATTTTTTTACCTTAAACCGTGAAATCTCTTGAGCTGAAGATTAGTGTATTATCCCTTTGTGTTCTAAAAAAATAATACACTATAAATTAAACCCCTCATCCCTCTCGCATCATTATAGTAGTCTAGTATGTAGTTTTGTAACTACTACAGATGCTGTTATTTCTACGATTGATAATTTGAAAGTTAATATTTTTACTTTAATAATTTTTTTCTATTATTCTCAATATTTTCTCTAATAATTCATCTTTATTGTCTATTGGTATAATTTTCAAAATTCCTTTATATTCCTCTTTATGCTCCTTTTTATATTTATTTGCACCAGGTCTTGATATAAATATTAAATCTAATTCTTTTACTTCTGTTCCACCAATAGTTTCTATCTCTTCAACAATTTTAAATATTTCACCATTCTTTATTCTTTCTAAATCATCTTTTCTAATTTCCTGTTCTTTAAAGTACAAAGATATTTCTTCATATAATTTTATAATATCTTCTTTCTCCTTTACTTTCTTATCAAGCTCCAGCAATTTTTTTATTCTACTCATTAATGCTTGTAATTCGTCTAACACTTCGTTCGTTATATTTTTCTCTTGCAAATTAACAAAATATTCTAACTCCTTAACTAATATTCTAAACTCTTTGTTATCTTTAATCGTATTTATTAAATTTTTAGCTTCAATAAGTATTAAACTTTTATAAAATGATTCCATATTTATCTCCTCCATCAACTTACTTATTTTATAACTTTTATTATTCTAATTTTCCTGCACAATTCATCATTTTATTATTTTCAAAATTCATAGTATTTAGAAATTCATTGATTTATAGATTAAATATGGCTCTACTATTTATTTAATTTTTAAAGAAAACTCTATTTCATCTCTAATTGGAATTCCAAAATTTCCGATTTTTTGGAATATTCGGCTTTATTTCTCTGGCTTTTTTTATTGAGTTGATATATATATTTGAAATTACAAAATTTCTTTTTTGATAAAATTTTATTGCATTTATATTATCATTTGTCGTTATCAATTTAATTACACATATATTTTCGTTTTTAGCTTTTTCTTTTAGTTTTTGTATTAGAAATGTTCCTACTCCCTTTCTTTCTTTAAAACTATTTAATGATATTATCTCTATAATATTTCTGCATACAATATAGGTTATTATTCCAACAATTTCTTTTTCATCATAAGCTATCAGCCCATCCACTTCATCAAGCTTAATCACATTTCCTCTTACAACCATAAATAAATTATTCCATTCATTTATCATAATTTGGTTTACTTTTTCTCTATTTTTATTTGTAATGGGCTGTATCTTAAATTTCTCTTTATCTTTCATCATTATAATCCCTTCATAAGAATCTCTCATTTGTAAAATATTCTTATGATTAAGTATACAATAGATATAAGTTTTTTACAAGTCCATGAAATAATGTTTTTAAGATTGAGAGTAACAGGTCAGGCTTCTGTTACTCTCTTTAGCCAACTTAATTACGTAAGCTCAATTGCTTTCTCAAGAGTGATAACTTCACCACTCCTAATGTTACAGATATGTTTAAGAATTTCAGCATTACTACCGGAAATCTTAAAAATGATCTGTTCCTCGTGATCACCTTTTTTGCTTCTCCCACCAATATAGACAAGAGCGTCTTTGGTTATACGGCTCCACTTAATCTCTATTAGTTGTTTTTTCGCTACCTTTCTGATAGCAGTTAGTTCTTCTCGTAATGTTTCCTTTTCTTTTTCAGAAAGGAATATTACTTCTTTCCGATTCTCATTCCATGAAAACATATCCATGCCTCCTTAATATGTATTGACGATACTTACCTGACAGCACTAAACAGAACCATTAGGTCTGCTAATAATATTATATCACAACTCGTTTTTTATATCAAGTATTTGTGGAACATTTACGTATTTTTAGAACAATTTATTTACTCTTCTATTTAAAATTCAACTTTTTACAGGCAAAACACTCTTCCTGTCTATTACATTTAAATTCTTTGAAAATTTTAATAATACCATCTTCGTATTTCCCTATCTCAAACCCTTTTTTAGCTATAAAGAAACACGGATACACCAAATTATCGGGAGTAATAGTTATATCATCTATACCTGCTGGACAATTAAAATTTGATTTAATTCCTAATGTATCTTTCCCAAACAGTCCACTTCTTTCAATATACAAATCATTCTTATTATACTGTTCTCTTACTCTCTTTAATTCTAAAAAAAAGGTGCTAATCTGTTCAGAATTTAATATAAAATTTTTTAAATTGTTTTGGATAGCCTGCCCTTGATTTATAAAATTATTAAATCTTATTCTACTAGCTCCAAGTTCATAGGCTTTTTCACATATACTTTTAATTTCCATATAGTTTTTTTTAGATATTGTAGTATTTATTAATATTTTGATTCCATTATCAATACATAGTTTTATTACATCTTCAACAATATTTAATGGAATAGGCGATATTTGATCATGTAATGAAAAATGATGTGATATTTCAACTGTCGTAATATTATTCTCCTTTAATAATTCTATTATATGAGGATTTTGATAAATTTCAAGTCCATTTGTCATAATGGATTTACTATTAGTCATTTTATAAAATTGTAAATATTGTAAATTAATTAAGGGTTCTGCGCCATTTAAATCTATTTCATATCCTTTATTTTTTAAATTATAAATCATTTTTGAAAGTTCCTTGATATTTCTATCTCCTTCATAACTAATATAACAATGTCGACAATTTACATTACAACTTGAACAAAGCATAATGGTTACTTCTTTCCCTGCATACTCTTTATAATCTTTCACTATATTCTCCTCTTTAATAACAAAAATTAGGACTCAATGCTAAAAACATCGAGTCCCTTTGGTAAGAATTTGATTATTTGTTAGTTTTTTGCAGTATGAATGGCTTTCGACTTTTTCTTAAGTCCCATTTCTGCATTCAATCTATCAACCAAACCCTTTGTGCGATTTTCAAGCTCCCGCTTCTGTCTCTTGTATGCATCCTTATGGATATAGTTGCGTCTCGGCATAATGTATTCCTCCTTCCTACTAGAATGTCATATAACAAGATTATCTGCACATTGTAAATCACTCCTTTGAGTTTTATGTAACTTTATTATAGCACTTTTTTTATTTTTTGTCAAGTTTTCTTCCTCGTTTTTGTGGAACGCAACCACATTTTTTCTCAAAAAATTTCCCCTCTATGAATTTCTTTAATTTCATACTTTTTTGTACCTAATTTTTCTAATAAAAATTCTATTGCCGAATTATATTCAATTTTCTTTGAACAGGTAAATATATCAATACCCACATATCTATATTCAGGCCATGTGTGTATTGTTATATGTGATTCAGAAATAATTAGGACTCCACTTATTCCATATGGCTCAAATTTTTCAAATGCGATTTTTCTTATATTAGTTTTTAAAATGCTTGCCAGTTCAAACATCATTTTTTTTATATATTCCATGTCTTCCATTTTATTATAATCACATTCATAAATATCTATTAATATTTGATAGCCTATATTTTTATCCATTTCCCTCATTCCTTTTTATTTTTAAAATGTAACTTGCTAAAGTTGAAACTGTATTAAAATTTGCTAATGATATATCTTTTATTATAATGTCATCAATATCGAATGTTTTCTCTAATTCACATATAAATTCCATTATATTCAAAGAATCCAGTAAAGAATACTTTTTATTGATAATAGTTGTATCATCTTCTATATAATCTTCGCTATATTTTATTAATATATTTTTTATTTTGAATTTAATTTCTGCAAATTCGTCCATTTTAAATCTACTCCTCAAAAATAACATCGATAAATTCTTTATTAGTTTTTTTCACTTTATTATTTAAGCTAAATTCAAAAATATCATTTTCTAATTTATTGAGTTTAAATTCTAATAAATTTAATAAAATAATAGATTCTCTATTCTTTTTTGTATATTTTATTTTACAAATAACTTCTGTTATCTTTTTTTCTTCAAATAACTTATTAATAATACCACTAAAAATGCTAATAGGAATTCCTCTCCCCAATACCCTACAAGATATACCAAACGCATCAATAAACATTTTTTTATCTATTATTTTAAATAACATCGTTCCTATTGTACCATATTCTCCATATTTATCATTCATTTCAATAACAATTATGTTTCCTGATTCTTCTTTAACATATTTTAATATATAATTTTCATTTATTATCCCTTTATCAATATTATTATACTTATTCGTTCTTTCTATTAATTCGAATACCCTTCCCGAATTCTTTTTGCTGAATTTATGTATTATTATTTGAGTTTTTGCATCTTGCATAAATCTTTCTTTTAATCCAATAAAATCTTTTTCAGCCTTAACTCTCTTTTCCTTTGTTTTTAGGTATTCTGTCCTTTTTTTCGAATCTTCTGTAATTAAATCCGTTTGAAACTTTACATCAGTTAAAAAGTCCATATATTTTTCTGCTTTATAAACATTAATATTGGGAAAATATCTTTTAATTTCATTTATTTCAAATTCTTCATCATCAACATAAGCAACAAACTCTTCATCAATATTTATAAATTCTAGAATTTTTCTTATTAATATATTTTTAGGACTATATGAAATTTGCGGTACAACAAAATATTGCTCTATATTAAATTCTTTTAATTTATTTATTGCACTACTTTCATAATTTTTTGAAGCAATACTCTGTATTATGCCTTTGCTATTCAAATATTTCAGAACTTCTGTTATTCTTGGTTTTAAAGTTACATTGTTATTTTCTCCTAAAATGCCTTCCCACATCGTATTATCTAAATCCCAAATCACACATTTAATTTTCATTTATCTTATTCCCCTCCAACTTTAATTCCATTGTTAAATGTGTAGGAGTAAAACCAAACTTCTTATATATTAATCTCATAGGTACATTGTTTATATTTACTTTTCCAACAATATATTTTGCATTTTTTTCACAAGCAAACTCTATTCCTTTTTCCAATAGAAGGTTGGTATATTTTTCTCCTCTTGCAATTTCTTCTATATAAAAGCTCTTAAAATTAATATAATTAGCTCCTGATAAATAATTAATTTTATTAGTCATCCATAGCCAACCAATTATAATGTTATTTTCACATAATACAAGCATTCCATCTTTTTCAGCTGGTATAGCTTTTGATATCTTCTTTTTATGAAAATCTATATCAGTTATTGCATCAATTCCAAATGATATTTTTGATATTTCTAATTCATATAATGCTATTTTTTCAATATCACTTTCCTGTATACTTCTTATTTCCATCTCAATCCTTTCTAACTTTTTCAATTAGATCAAATATATCGGACTTACATTCTGGACATTTTTTTTCTTTTAATCCTTCAATTGTTGTATATTTTTCTTCTATACCAACGAAAAATTCTTTCCCACAATTTTTACACTTATATTTTCTTCTTGTTTGCCTAATTTCTCCAGTATATATTATATTTGTATAGTCTTTACTTGATTTATTTATTGTATCTTTTGTTGTTTGCAAAATTATTAGTTGTCCTTTGTTTCCTAATAACTCTGCCCCCTCATATTCATTGAATTTTGGTATAATTTGATATATACTTAACCCAAGATTTAATATTTTATTTTCAATTAAACGCATTGCATCTTGTGACTTGTGAGCATATGACAAAAAGATGTATAGTCCTGTTTGCTTCTTTATATTTTCAACAGCTCTTGTAAGAAATAATTCTACTCCATTTATTGTATATGGTGGATCAGTAAATACGGTATCATATATTCCTATATTTTCTTGTGCTGTTTTTTTCTTTAAATCTAATTCCTTACAAATGATACTTGACAATTCAAATATATTAGCCATATTTTTTATATATTCTAATATTCTTTTGTCTTTATCATATACATAAATTTTAGTATTGTATGGAACATTATTATTAAATAATTTATTCAATATGACATTTGTTGTAACACTTATTAAATCATCATCTCCAACACATAATACCTTTTTTCCAATAATTGAATTTTTTTTCAGTCCCATTATAACTCTGTCTATAGCAGTTTCCACGGTACATTTAGACTGATCTAATGTCACATCTGCTTGTGGTCTATTTTTAAATATTATCTCTATATCTTTTCTTACTTCTGTTAATATAGATTTATCTGATTTGTTTATAAGTAATTTATATTCTTTTTTATTTATTCCTTTATATCCCAAATAATTCTCAACATAATCTTTTCCTTCTAAACTTAAAGCAATTCCATTATTTTGTTCAATCAAATTTTCTCTTATTGATTCTTTTTTTATTGCTGTTACTAAAGGAATTGGTATTAACAATCTTTGCGATAACTCCTTAGTGGACATCCTTTCTTCAAAGTATAACTCTAGGAAAAATTTTTCAATAATTATTTTTCCCTCTTCTAAATTTATTTTTTCATATATTCTATCTATAACATTCATCACTCTTACCTCTTTTTATACCCATTTTAGAAAGCCATTCATAGAATTGAATTCATAACTTAATTGTATTTGAAATAATAATTGATCTAACTTTCCATCTTCTTTATCTTTTATAATCATTTCAATTAATTTATACATCTCTTGACATCTTGTTCCTTTTCCATATAGACTCTTTTGCTTTGCATATATTTTGGTTCTGCATCCACCCCTGCAAATATAGCCATATTGACATTCTTTACATTCTGTTTTATCAAAACTTAACTTGAAATCTTTTACATCTTTTTTTATTATATCTATATCATCTTTAAATATATTTCCTACATATGATTGCTTTCCTTGATTTTTACAATGATAAATGTGTCCATATAAATCTATTTGCACCATATTGCCTTCCATACAATTGCAACATGAATTACTACAACTATTGTTGACACATCTTAATAAAATATCTTCTATCATCCCAATTGAACTTTTAGGATATATTTTTTGTTCTATTTTGTATAATCTTTTTAATACTTCAAAGAAATCTTTAATATAAAGATTTTCAAAATTATCTGTTGCAAATCCTACATCTTTTATTTCTTCTATGTGCATTGTGGGTATCCCCATATCACTTAAATCGTATATCGTTTGTTCTAGTGTTACTAGGCTTAAATTATTTAAAACAATTCCTGCATCAACATTTATCTCTTTACTTAACATTTTTCTTATATTATTTGTTGCAATATCTAATGTATCAGTTTTTCTTATCTTCTTATAGGTTTCTCTATCTGTAGAATCAATACTAACTTGAATAAAAGATTTATTTTCTGCAAAAAAATCTATTATTTTATCATTTAGCTTTATACCATTTGTTGACATACCCACTATCATATTATTTTTTTTTAATATATTAAGAAATTCCATCAAATTTGGATGTAATGTTGGCTCTCCACCTGTTAAAATTATACACTTAATTCCAATTTCTTTTAATTTACAAATCATTTTTTCAAAATCATTTAATGAAATTTGCTCGTTAGAGCGAATATTATTGTAACAGTAAATACATTTACTATTACAATAATTATCAATTTCTATATATGCACTATTTAACATATCATACTCTCCCTTTTCTTAAAGGTTTATATTCTTTTGTAACATCGATACTATCATATGGAAATAATCCCTCTTCATACATTTCTTGACATATAGAATCAGGGCATATAAAATTTCCAAATTTATTAAAAGAAGATACTCTACATCCTCCCTGACATATATTAGTATATTTACATATACTGCATACTCCTGTAAGCTCGTTAAAATCAATTTTTTCTAAATCTTCAATAATTTTATTTTCTGTTATATCTTTTATATTTTTTTGCTTTAAGTTTCCTAACAAATACTGTTTATTGTCCAATAATCCATCACATGGTGCTACATTCTGATTTGCATCAATCCCTAGCATTTCTGGAAATGTACATACATACCCATGCCCAAATTTTCTGTTTTTTAATTGAGATGGTATTAATGCTGGTGGAACTACTAAACTTAATTCAAAAGCGTCTTTATATTTTTTCTCATAAATTTCAATAACTTTATCAAATAATTCCTTTTTCTCCTTTGTCGTTACATCTTCTGCTTGTACATACTTATCATCTGAAGAAGCCATTAATGGTACTAGACAATATGTATCTACTTTGCATTCTTTTGCAAGTTTTAACATATTAGGAATATGTGCTATATTATCCCTCATTATTGTAGTTGCCATCACAACTTGAGTATTCTCTCCTAATATTTTGCTTGCTAATTTAAGAGCCTTTATTGCATTATGATAACTATCTTGTCTTCTTCTTATTTTATTATGAATGTCTTCTGTTCCATCTACACTTATTTGAAATAACTTTAAATTATTTGATTTGATTTTTAATAATATTTCTTCATTTATAACTAATCCATTACTACTAACGGAAATTAACAATCCTTTTTCAGTAGCATAATTAAAAATATCAACTATATCTTCTCTTAAAAATGGCTCGCCTCCATTAATAAATAAATTTATGCAACCAGCACTTACTAATTCATCAATAATTTTTTTTATTTCTGATAATGGTATATTTTTTTCCCCATTGTTTGTATGCACATAACAATGTTTGCAATGCAAATTACAATTACGAGTTACTTTTATTGATGATGATAAAATAGGTCTAAATCCAAAAAAATCCACAATCCTTTCTGTGTCTGATAAATTATTAATCATCTCTTAAACACTCCTTTGGAAATTTTCCTGCATCATATAATTTCTGACATATTGGATAAGGAGCTAAAATATCCCCATATTGTGCTACTGCATCCGCTCTACAATTTCCACCACATTCTTTTAGATAAATACATTTTGAGCATACTCCTTTTATATCTGTTACATTAGGAGGTATAATATTTGAATCATTTATCATTTTATTCCAAATATTTTCAATTTTATCTTTATATATGTTACCTGCAATATAATTTTTCCAACCTAAGAAGCCATCACATGGTGCTACATTTCCATCTGCACTAATTCCCATCATATTTGGGAAAGAGCAACAAACTACAAATGTTTTGTGTAAACCTTTTTCCCTTAAATCTTTAGGAATACAAACTGGTGGAAGGACACAATTTTCTGCAAATTCAAACTTAATTTCATTTTTTCTATATATATCCCAAAATTCATCTAATTTTTCTAGCAGTTTTTCTATTTTAACATCCATTTCTAATGTTGCTCTACCTTCAGGCAATAGTAACATTAACGCAAATTTATCAACTTCTTTTTTTATTACATATTCTAATATTTGTGGCAATTCATCTATATTATCTCTTGTAATACAAGTTCCAATTGTAATATTATTAATATTATGTTTCTTCAATAAGTCAATTGTTTTATCAGCCTTTTCAAAGAAACCTACTCCTCTATTTTCATCATGCCAAGCTCCAATTCCATCAATACTTACTTGGAATTGCTTAAATTTAATATGTTCTATTTGTTGAATTGTTTCTTCTTTAAGAATAGAGCCATTTGTACTTATTAATATATCTATTCCTTTTTCATTTGCATAGTTTAAAATTTTTACAATATCTTTTCGTAAAAAAGGTTCACCACCTGTAAAAAACATCTGTGCAATATTCATTTTACTTAATTGATCAATTATTTCTAAAATTTGATCTGTTGTATATTCATTTTCTAATTTTCTTCCACCCATTGTGTAACAATGTTTACACTTAGCATTACATCCCATAGTTACTCTTAAAGAACTTCCCACAATTGGATATGTTCCAAAGAAATCCATTACATCTTTATTTGTTTCTAATAATTCCATTCTATTCCTCCACTTTAATTATAACTTCTGCTTCGCATAATTGTTCTAGGCAACTGCATATATCTTCATAAATTTCTTCTAAATCCAATTCTGAAAGATTATAATCTTTTTTTAATAATTCAAATATTTCTTCTGCAGTATTATTGTTACATAGCTCATAAATGTTAAAACTTGTTTCATTAACTCCTATACCATTTTCAAATAAATATCCTTCTCCAACTTTTTTCACTTTAATTGCTTCTTTTTTACAGTATTTCATAGTTTTTACTCCTTTTTTATATTTTATTTAAAATTTAGGAGTAGCCCTCTTTCTTTAATCACAAGAACTACTCCTGTTTCTTTAGTTCATTAGATTTTATGTCCACCCAATGACATTTTTCCTCTTCTTACAAGTACAACTACTGGTTTTTCATATTTTTTCATACGAATCCCTCCTTTAATTTAAGTTTTTTACCTTAAAACAGGTATGTCATAAAAGAAATATAATGTATATTACTTTTTAACCACAATTATTATATCAAAGGAATTTTTATTTGTCAATATCTTCCACTATTTTGTGGAAGATATACGAGATTTATTTTTATCTTTCTAAATATTTATCAAAAGTCTTTTTAATATTTAATATAAACTTTTCATTTAATGCTATGAAAAGATATTCTAATTCTACTAAATCATTAATTACTAAAAAAATCCAATACTCAATAAATTCATCTTTTGAATCGTTTTGGTACAAAGAATAAATCATAACTGCTATAAAGAATTTAAAATTTTTACTTTTATTTATTTTAGGATTAATAGTTTCTAAAAAATTTCTTTCATCTTTTAAAATTTTATTTAATAAATTTTCAAATTGGTCATTACTTAAAAAATTATTTTCCATCCTTTCTCCCTATCTTTTTTTTAATATAATACAAAAAAGAATATTTTTCAATGTTTTGTCCACAATACTTCGTATGTAGTATCATTCCGATGCTTTCCACATTTTGTTATTCTATTAAAGGAGGTTATTATGGAAAGTATAAATTTTTCTCTTGGTGAAATTTGGAAAAAAACCAGAAAGTCAAAAGGTCTAACTCAAGAAGAAGTTGCTGAAAAATTAGATTTAGGAACAAGATATATCTCTGATTTAGAAAGAAATAAAACTATTGGTAGTCTTACTACATTGGTAAAACTATGCAATCTATATGAAGTAACACCAACATATATTTTGCAACAATATCTAAATGTTAAAGAGGATATAAAGGTGGACTCAACTCTTATAGGTTTTTATTCTTTAAGTAAAAATCAAAAATGCATTGTAATTAAATTAATTGAGTTTTTAAATAGTCAAAAAGAACTATAGGTTATCTGAAGTTGTAAACAAAAAGTAGACACAAAAAATCAGACGCTATGCAAACCCTAGTTGAGCTTTATACTCAACTGGGGTTTTATAATTCAATGCATAACTTGGTCTATAATTATTATTGTCTTCTACTATCTCTTTTATAAATTCCTGAACTGTGCTATAATTATTAATATCAAAGTCAATATACATTTCTTTCTTTAACCAACCATTTTTTGATTCTATTACTGGATTATCAGTTGGAGTTCCAGCTCTAGACATAGAACGGGTAATAAAGAAATCTTTAAGTATATTGTTAAAAGATAGTGAGGAGTATATTGCACCTTGATCTGTGTGAAAAATTGTTTCAAGGTCTTTATATCCTCTTTTTATTTTATTATTTAACATTTCATTTAAAGCAAGCCTATGATTCAATACATTTGCTCCATATTTACTTTCTCTAACATCAGAACCTATTATTTCATTATTAAATACATCTAAATAAAATGCCCAATCATATTGTTTTCTTTTAAGCCAAAACGTTGTAGTATCTGAAACTACTTTTTCAAATGGTCGTGTTGTTTTTCAATTTCCTTTAATTATATTAGCATATTTTAATGATTCTTCTCCTGGTCGTTTGTATCTGTAATGTCTTGCTTTTGACTTTATATTCAATGACTTGCATACTTTATGAACAAGATTATCTGTTACTATCCAGCCAGTTTCAGTTAGTATTTTCGCATTTATTCTTCTATATCCATAACTTGGTTTTCTTCTATGTTATATCTTCTATTAATTTCTGTAATTCTAATCTATCTATTTCATATTTATTTAATTTACCAATATTTTTTAACCATTTGTAATATCCACTTTTGGAAATATTCATATATTCACATAGTGATTTTATATTGTATTCTTTACTTAATTCTAATACTATTTCAAATTCTATTTCTTTTATTACTTGAAGATTACAACTGAACCATCTCCTTTCAAAATGTATCCTTTTTTTAATCTTTCATTCTCAATTCTTAATTTCATATTTTCATATTCTAACTGTTCTATTTGTGTTAATTCTTTTCGTCTAGAATATTTTATTAGTGGATTCCCTGGTTTTTTCTTGTTTTCTAATGCATTTTCACCCTGCTCTAAATATTGTTTTATCCAATTCCTTAACATTCCTCCAGAAATATCTTCTTGTTTGGCTGCTTGCTCTGTTGATAATCCGTCATTAAGCACTAAATTAATTATTCTTAATTTTTCTTCTTTTGACCAATACCTATTAGGTTCTTTTCTAATTCTTGGCATAAATCCCTCTCCTTTCTCATTCATTATATCAAAAAAATAAATGTAAACACGTTTTTTTGTGTCTACATTTATTTTATCACTTCAGGTTATCCTGTGTTCTTTTTTTATAAATACTTAATCTGTCAATTTTTATTTAGCAATGGAATTATTGATACAAAATTAAGTAATCTCTACATCTTCTTTAATTACATAATACATTTTTGATTTTCAAACAATTGTTAATATCACTAAAATTTGTGATTATGAATTTAAAATTTTTAATAGAAAAACTCAAGATATGTATCAATTCAAGATTTATATATGGAATTAAAAAAGCTTTTTTTATTGTTAAACCCTGAAATCTCTTGAGCTGAAGATTAGTGTATTATCCCTTTGTGTTCTAAAAAAATAATACACTATAAATTAAACCCCTCATCCCTCTCGCATCATTATAGTAGTCTAGTATGTAGTTTTGTAACTACTACAGATGCTGTTATTTCTAACATTGTGCATACTTGCCCACACTTTTTGCATCTGTATATCCTTATACAAGTTTTGCCTCCTGAACTCTTTTTTTATTGTGAGTATTCGTCACAAGCTCTCACCGACACATATATTCTTAATTAGACTTTTTAAGAATACTGCAGGTCTATTTTATGCATCAGCTGACCAAACTTTATCTCTTTATTCTTTTGAAACGAGTTTCAGGCATCTCTCGTTTTGAGAATGAAAAAAACACCTATAAAAAATATAGATGTTTTCTTATTCTCTAAATATTTAATTGTTTTATATGTATTTTTCAAAAAAATCTTTTGAATCCAAATCATTTTGTTGTCTTTTATTAATATTTTTATATATTTCATCATACATTTTATCTGCCTCTTCATTACTTGATAATTCTAGTACATTTGCTAATTCAATTATTGGAATAAAATCACCAACTTCTAGACAAGCTTTTATCTTGCTTTCATTGCAAATTTTTCCTATTTTATAGATACTCTCTTCAAAATCTTTTTGCAAAATGATTAACTCTTTCAATATTAGTTCTGCAATTTTTTTATACTTTTTTTCTTTCTCCATAAAGATTCCTCCTTTTGTTGTGATGTTAACTCTGTATTCATTGTATTGCAAGTCTTTCTTGGATTTTTTTATTTTGTTTTTTTATAATAAAATTTAGAGAGAGTTCAAAAACTCCCTCTACTATCTAACATCCTGTTCTTGGTAATTTCTTTACAGGTACTTCTTTTTCATAAACATTTGTTGTGTGATCATCTTCATCCCAAACCATATATGTTTTGTTATATCCCTCAATTCTTGTTTTATTTGTAAATATGTCATCATTTTTTACATCTGAATTTACTCTTACAAATATATATGGATTTACAACTGATTCAAATCCTACATCAACAGTACCAAAGTCAGCTTTAAATTCTGTTATATACTCATCCGCTTCTAATTCTAATTTTGAAAAATCTATATAGTTATTAACCTGTGTATTTAGATTATCTTTTAATAATTTATAATCATTCTTGTTAGTTTTATAATATATAGAATAATTTAAATCTTGATTATATGTTCCAGTTATTAATTTTGTAATTCTTACATAGTCAGTAGGTAATGAATCTATCCAAGTAAAATCACTTAATGGAACATTACCTGTGTTCTTAATTGCAAATTCATATTTAATCTCTTGACTTGCTGTCGTTTGAATTATCCCTGTTTTCTCAATATCTACATCAGGTTTTTCAGATTCGTTTTTTATTTCAATATTTACAACTTCTTTATGTTCTTTTATTTCTGCAATAAATGTATTTTCATTTAATAAATACCACTCACCTGATTCAACTTCTTTTATATAATATGAGCCTTTATCAAGTAGTTTTGTTATTGCTGTTCCATCTGCAGATGTAGTTAATTCATCTACAAGATTATTATTTACATCGTAGACTTTGAACTTAACATTCTCAATTGGACTACCTGCCACTTTACCATTTATAAAGTTATCATCTTCACTAGTTTTTATAACTTTAATTTGACCCTTGATTCTGTCATTTGTTATATCTAATCTTGAAACAATATCTGTTGTAACATCAACTTTTATTATATCCTCATTTAAAATGTGCATATTATCTGTTTTTACTTCTTTTAATTTATATTCACCAATTGGAATACGAGAAGTTATTGCATATCCGCCTTTATCTGTTACAATAGTTTCTACAACTTCATTGTTAGAATTTATAACCTCGAATTCTACTCCTTCAAGTTTAATCTCATTATTTTCGCTATCTACTTTATATACTTCAATTTGTCCTTTTAATTTTTCATTAGTAATTGTTACTTCTGTTGTTTCATTCCACTTAATATTAGCCTCAAATGTTTCATCATTTAATTTGTATATTTTATTACTTTTAGTTTCTCTTATAGTAGCTATACCAGTTCTAATATTTTCAATATATGCTATACCATTTTCATCAGAAATAGCTGTATATTTATATCCATCTTTGTCTATAACTTCAAATTCAACATCTGGCACAAGTATTGTATTATTATCTAAATCAACCTTATGTATTTTTAAAATACCTTTCTTATGTTCGTTTTCAAATTGAATATTGCAGATTTTATCTTCTTCAACATTTATAGTTTTTATATCATCATTTAAAATATATTCTTCATTTGTACCAAGACTTATCTCTTTTATTTTATAGTTACCAATTGGAATTCGAGATGTTACAGCTTCACCATTAGAATTTGTTTTTATTGTTTCAATAATATGATTGTTTTTATCTATTATCTGAAACTCAACTCCCTCTAATCTTACTTCGTTATGGTCTGCATCGACTTTTATAATTCTTATCTGACCTTTCTTCTTTTCATTCTCAATTTTATATTCCATAGTTTCATTCCAATTTACTACAACATTTTGATCTACTGCTAAATTGTATTCCTTTTTAGTTAAAGTCTCTCTTAATGTGTAATTGCCTGTATTTATATTTTTTATCTCTGCTATACCATTTACATCAGTTACTAGATGCTTTACTATTTTTCCAGTATAATCAATTAAATCAAACTCAACAGCACCTATGGTTAAATCGTTATCATCTTTATCAACTTTATATATTTTTAGATTGCCTTTTTTGTGTTCATTGGTTATATTTCTAGTAGTTGTTTCACTAGGGTTTATAACTATATCATAAGTCATTTTATTATTTATGTAATTATCATTACTCTTTTTCTCTCTGATTTTATAACTTCCTGCCTTTATTCTGTTAAATTCTACAATTCCTTTATTATCAGTCGTTCCTGTTGCGATTATATTATTATTAGAATCTAATAATTCAAATATTGTGTTATCAATAGGTTTATTAGTTTCTACATCTGTTTTACTTATTTTCAAATTACCTAACATATTTATTTTAATATTTAATGGCATTGAAACTGGATCATTATAATGTAATGAGTATAATTGATTTTGCACCCCTTCTTTAAAAGTAAAAAATACTGTTGTATCATTGTCTGCCGTTTCTTCTTTTATTATTCCCCAAGATTTCATCTTATCTTCTGTTATTTTTAGATTTTCATTTGTACAGTTTTTATCCGCACTTACTGTCATAGTGTTTTCTCCAATATTATGCTGTATTCTCACTCCATCTATATTTTTATCAAAACTAACAAAATCCTTTAAAACATTATTAGTATCAGTTAATACCGTAGATGTTCCTATATCCACATTTATTGTTGAATATACAAAACTAGGTTGTTTTTGCATATTTGCTATTTGATTATCAATTTTTGTTTTAAAACTTTCATATTGACTTTGTATAGATTCATCTACAAATCTCGCATCACTTTGTCCCATTGTTTCCCAAACATACTGTTGTGTGAACACATAATCAAGTAATTTTTCTCTATTATCTGCAGACATTATTCCACCATTCATCACCCAGTTGCCATATTTATTATACCATCCGAAGTATGCTACTTTACAAGCTCTCTTTACTGCTGGATTGCTTGGTACACTATGTGTTGCTGATTCTATTGTACCTGTAGGAGAATTTATAAAATGCTCTCCACAAAATACAGTTATTTTTTCACCTGTATTATAATTTACTAGTCTACGCAATAGCATACCTACATTGTTTTTATTTTCAGTAGTAAAGATTCTTGAGTCCCATTGTCCTGCAACCCATTTACCTGTGCCTGTGCTACTTACAGCAAAAACAGGTTGAATTGTTCCTACTAGCATTATCATTAACATTAAAATTGCTAGTATTTTTTTATTAATAATTTTTTCTATCATTAAATTTCCTCCATTAAAAAAGAACAAGTCCTAAACTTGTTCCATAGTTATTTATTTTTTATTTATCTATAATAAAAGTCCATTGTCCATTTTTTACATTTTGGACAACTTATTATTTCATATCCGAGAAGGGCATTTTTTCAAATATTCTTCATATGAGATCTCATCATTTTCCCATTTTTTACCCCAGTTTGCTATTATACTGTTATAATAACTATCTGCTTCATTTTTGGTATTAAACCACTTTTGACAATTTCCTGTTGCTATCCAATGCTTATTGTTCTTGCATTCCTCTTTTTCTGCTACATCCACTTCTTGTTCAACATAGTTTTGCTCTTGCTTTGTTTCTTCTTTTGGTGGTTGTGTATTAGATTCTTCTTTTTTAACTTCTTCTTTGACTTCTTTATTTTGAGTTTTTTTCTCCTCTTTTACTGTTTCTTTTTTACTTGAAGTAATATTTTCTTTAGGTTTACTTTCATTTTCTTTTTTAGTTACAATAGCAGGAGCATTATTAGTCTCTGTAGTTTTTTCTTTCTCAATATGATTCGAATTGTCTATAACTTCATTTATTGTCTGTGATTCTTGTTTAGCATTTTTTGGTAGCTTTTGTTCTATCATAGATGTTTTACTTTCATATATATTATTTTCTATTGTTTCATTTGTTGACTTTGCTTTATTATATCTAGTTACTACAGTTATAGTTGCAACAATTATAATAAATAAAAGTATTAAAATATAGATCTTTCCTATTATATCTGTACTACAAAATTTCTTCCAGAGCCACATAGAAATCATCCCCTTTTTTCTTCTATTGTAACTCTGAATCTATTCTATTGCAAGTCTTTTCTATAGCCTGAACACATAATCTTTGTTTTCTTTTATTTGTTATACAAGTAATTAAACTTAATTTATTTTCTTCTGTACTTTGTAATAAACTCCAATCAGTTTCAAGTATTACTTGAATATTATCTACAACATAAGTTCTCTCATAGAATTTAGTTTTATATTTTATTTCATCACCAATTTCTAATTCATTTATTCTAGCAAAATAACTGTTTTTACATCCTCTGTTATGTCCTGCTAGTCCAATATTGCCATCATAAGTAGCAGTATTATCTATATGTCCTACATATTCTAGTAAAACAGCTGATGTTGTCCCCTCTTTTACTGTTGCATTTAAACCAATTTTTTCGATGGTTATTATTCCAAGTACAGAATCATCCCATACGTTCTCTGTATTACTATAAGTAATATCTTCAAATTTATCATCTGTTTTTATATCATCTACATTAACTAACTTACTACTATTATAATTAATCAAGAATATTGTAATTCCTGCTAATATAATAAGTGTTGTTATTATACCTATAACTTTTAACTTTTTCACATTAACCTCCTACACAATAATTTCAAACTCTCTATTAGTTACACTATAATTAGTTTGTTTATCAAAATATTTAAAAGTTATTGTTTTTCCTTTTAGATATTTATATAGTGATTTAGATAATATTATTTTGTAAGCTTTTGTTTGGAAGTTAACTGGTGTTAAATCTACAAATGGTTTATCTTTTTTAATATGTACTTTTTTTACTAACTTGTATTCTCCATTTTGTAAATTATATATTTTTGTATTTTTTATTTTTAAAAGAATAATACCGCTTACAAATATAATCCCTGTTGTTCCCACTATTGTAGGCACTATATAACCATATTCTTTCACTTCTTTGTACTTCATTGTAAATGTAGTAGTATCAGGAACTTGTTTTTCTAGTGTTCCTGTATATTTTACTGTTGCTGTATAGCTTGTTATAATTGTTCTTGTTTTTACTCCCTCATAATACATCGTACCATTATATTTAACTGGAACTTCATTATTTGATACCATCTCTGTTTCTGCAATATTCCAAACTGGATTTACAAGATAATATGTAGTACCATTTTGTTTTATTTCCTTTGGAATATCGTTTAACTCGTTACTTGGAACATCATTGTATGTTTTTTGTAAGTAAACTTTATATTCTTCTTTGTAACTATCTTTTATACTTATATTTAGTGAACTATTATCTCTTGTTATTGTTCCTGTATATCCATCTTTTTCAATATCTTTTGTAGGATTAAACATCTCAATAACTTTTTCTAGATTATTTGTAGTGGTTTCTTTTGTATCTATTACTTCATAGTTCATTGTTAATGTTTTTAAATTATCTTTTCTATCGACATTTTCTAGCTCATAGTATGTTTTATTTTCAACTAATGATTTATTTATTTTAGAGTAACTATCATCTGACATTTTATAATCTACTGTAATTTGCTTTTCTAATGTTTTCAAATTACTACTTGCAAAACAAACACTTAAACTGGCAAGTATCATCATAATTATACTTAAACTTAATAATATTTTTTTACTCAAATTCCTCTTCCTCCTCATTCTCTTTTAATTCTTCATTTAAAGTTTTATTTAATTCTTTTATGAATTCAAACTCTTTCATTAATTCAGGCAATTTTGTTCTATTCCTAAATTCTATATCTCCGTTTTCTTCTCCCATTCTGCAAAATACATATCCATCTTTTAGTTTATTTAATGACTTTTCTAATGCTTGTATTTCCTCAAATTCTTTATAATACTTTATTGAATATAATCTTAAAAAAACACAGTCTTTTCCATTTTCTTGATAGGCGGAAATTTCTGCATCTGTATCCAGTATATTAAATTCACATTTTTCTTGAGATTTTTTAATTTTTTCAAAATCATTTTTTGTTGTAGCAATCATTACATTACTATAATATCCCATATAAATTCCTTTCCTATTTCAAACCAAATATTTGAAATACTAACTCTCTCAGTTCCTGATTTAGTAGAATTGTTAATCCAATTGAAGTTAAAGTAAAAACTAATGCATAACAAATAAGTTTTACTAGTCTTGTTATAGCCTCTAAAAGCAATGAAAAAAGATATACCTTATTTGTTGGCATATCCGTATTAGTTTCTTTTTTACTTTTGCTCTTTTTATTTGGTTTCAACTGTTTTAACTTGTCTGTTATTTTGTTAAATTTGCTTTCTTTTTGAATTACCTCTACTTTCTTTTCAAATTTCTTTACATCTTTCTTTTGTAATCCTGTATCTAATGCTATATTTAGTTTTTCTTCTAATTCCAAATCATTTATAATATTGTAAAATCCTAAATCATACAGATTTGTTAGTATTGCATTTTGGCAGTCATATCCTGTTGCAATTATAACGATTCGAGCTCTTGTATATAATTTTGAAAAATTATATATGCTTTCTATTATCTCCGTATCCGAATTTATTAGTGCAGAAATATCAATAACCAAATATTTTATTAGATTAAAATTAACTTTTGTTTCTTTTATATACTGTTTTATGTCCGTTTCTCCTTCTTGTGAATTTAATATAAGTATATTTTTTCTCTTGCAGATAGCTTGTATTATCTGTGCTGTATTTATGTTAGCAATATAACTGAGCATCAGGCTCTCCCTCCTTAATCTAGCCACTTCTCTTCAAATGGCACATTATAAGTTATATTGTTTTCTTGCAAATATTGTACCTGTTGCTTATTGGTTGTGTTATTATTATTCACATCTTCTTTTTGCTTTCCTAACTTCCAAAATACATTATTGCATATTATCAATATTATAACTATTACTAGAATAACTCCATAAAACACTATTTCTTTTATTCCTTCTTTTTTCAAAATCACACCTCCTAATCAAATAAATAGCTAACTGGATTTATTTTGCTTTTATCTGCTAACCTTATTTCAAAGTGTAAGTGATCTCCTGTTGAATTTCCTGTTGTACCCTGTATTCCAACTACTTGTCCTTCTTGTAATAACTGTCCTTTTGAAACACATATTGAATTATTTTGCATATGGGCATAAAAGGTATAGAAGATTTCTGCATTTTCTCCTTTGTGTTTTACTTCCACACAGTTACCATATCCATTTTGCCATCCAGCCCAAGTAACTTCTCCTTCTTTTACACATAACACCTTACTGTCTTTTTCTCCAACTAAATCAATACCTGTGTGAAAGCTTTGCTTTCCGAGTTATTGGATGAATTCTTCCTCCAAATTTACTAGTAACTACTATAAAATTTTCAACAGGCATTAAAAATTTTCCTTTATATACAATCTCTCCAATTTGTGTTTCTTGATTTATATTTTTATTACTTCTATTAAAAATAGATGCACTATAATATGCACCTATTAATAATATAAATAAAGTAACTCCTATTATTATTTTAAATTTCAAAGTTATTATTTTCATTGCATCACATCACTTCTAAAATGTTCATCTATAACTTGTAGCTCTTTATGTGGTACTTTAACATTTACAAATATTTTTCTATTACCTGCTGACAGCAAACACTCTCCTCTTTTAGCATTATATATTAATTCTTCCTCTTTTTTACTTAAATTAAATACTTTTACTACATCTCGTAAATCTTGACCATCCATTTTGAAAAATAGTTTATATGTACTATTAGCAAGTAAACTCTGTCCATATAGTTTTATTTTTTCATTTAGAAAATCCTCAATAGACTGTGTAATAACTATTATACTTGAATTATATTTTCTAGCTCTTTTACTTATGTTTCTAACATATTCCAAAGTTTGTGGAATATTTGGATCTACCAGTACATGACATTCATCTGCAATTAAACAATCAAACTCATCTTTATTTTTACTTATTATCTCCCAAGCAAAACTCATTATATTATAATATTGTGCTCTTTTATATTGAATTTGAAATTCCTGCATATTTTTTGTATTAAATACTGTTAATCCTGTATCTACTGTTATATCTGTATATCCATTCCATAAACTAGATGCCTGTCCTATTGAAATTGGTCTTATTAGAGAAAGTAGTTTCTCATATTCTGGTTTATATTCTTCTTTATTTTTATCTTCTAGCAAGTAATATAAGTCCTCAAGTAATGGGAATTCTGTATTTTCTATTTTTGATATATCTGTATTTGTGGTTATATTAAATTTTAAGTACAATTCTTCTAATACTTTATCTAACATTGAAAACTCTATATCGGTCAAGCTTGGAAATAATATTTCAAAAAATGTATGTAAGAATTGAAAGTGAATTGCTAATGCATTTAGATTTTCCTCATCATCCTTATTAATTCTTACCTGTAGAGGATTTAATGTATATCCTGAATTACTACCACCACATTCTATTATTTTTCCTTTTAAATTTTTGGCTAGGTATGTATATTCAGCCTCAGGATCTATGATTAGTAACTTTGTTCTTGGAAGTTCATTATATATTATGTGCTTTGTTGCTAGGCTTTTTCCTGATCCTGAACTTCCCACTATAACCATATTACTATTTGTTCTATCATAGTCTTTTTTCCAAATATTAAATATTATGATTCCACCATTTTGATTAATTCCAAAACAGTAACCATTTTTATCTATAAATGTATTAGTGTTAAATAAAAAACCTCCTGTAAATGTACTTGTTAAAATATTTCTTTTAAAATATTCTGTTAAATCTTTTTGTATTGTAAAGAAAGGTGCTACTGCTTTAAATCCACTTTTCAATAAAAAATTAGTTATTGGTCTTATTTTTAATTTTAGTTTCTGAACTACTCTTTCTACTTCTTTACATTTGGAAATTAAGTCTTGTTCATTTTGTGCAGAAACACATATATATATTGTCAAATATGATACTACTTCATTATTATTTATCATTCTACTAATTATTTCTGATGCCTCTTTTACCTCTGCCTCTCTTACTTGTTTTATTGACTCATTTTTTGCTATTTTTGAAAGGCTTGTTGCATCTCGTATCCTAGCGTCTAAATGCTCTATAAGCTGTGCATTATCAATCGGTTCAATGTTTATTGAAAATATTGCTCCTACATCTTCTGTAAGTTTTGCTAACCATCCCATATCAATATTTGATGGATAATGAACTATTGTATATATTTTTGAGAATCTATCTCCTAAATATAATTTATTCTTGTCAAACTTTAAACCTCCGAATAGGAGTTATTAAATCTATTAGTTCATAGTTATTTTGTATTTTTTGTTTCATTAGAATTCACTTCTGCAAGAGCTTCTTCAACTCTTTGCTTTGCAATTTCATAGTAGTTTTTATCTATTTCAATGCCTATAAATTTTCTATTTGTATTTATTGCTCCTACAAGTGTTGTGCCACTTCCACAGTAGCAATCTAAAACAACATTTCCTTCCATACTTGAATTTATTATTAAATTTTCTATAAAAGGTAATGGTTTTATTGTTGGATGTTTCCATCTTTTTTTATCTACTTGATTTACACCTGAAATATAATACTTTCTTTTGGTGTAATAATTGCCATATAGCTTGACTCCTTTTTCTCTTGCAAATACTACATATTCTGTATCAGGCAAATAATTATTATTTATTAGTGGACTAGGATTCATCTTATGCCATGTTAAAATTTCATAATTGCAGTCTCTTTTTATAAAATAATCTAATAAATCTTTCACCTGCCTTTTACTACAAAAAATGTATATATTTATTTTTTTCATTTTTTGTACTAACAAATCTAATACTTTTAAATCAAATCCGTCCTTTAATCCTATAAGTTCATTTGCATAATTATTAAAGGTAGTAGTCTTTTTTACTTTATTCAAATTTAGTAAATATGGTGGGTCTATAACTACTAAATCTATACTTTTATCTTCTAGTAATTTTATTCCTTCCATACAATCCATATTATATATTTCATTTGTATTTAACATTAAGCTCCTTTTCTTTTAATTTTGACAATATTATCTGTATAATCTGTCCCCTCCGTTCTAGCGAATTCAGGTATTGTAAAACTTTTTATTAAAAGAATTATATCTCTTTCCTCTAAAATTTCACTTTTTAATCCACAATTTTTTAGTCTTCCTACCCAGTTATTCGCTCTTTTATTTAATTCAATTTCTATATTATCTTTATTTGAATCATAAATCATAATATAAAACTCATTTTCTATTATGTTTTTGTTTTCTATCATCTCTGTTGTGCTTATAATCCTATTATTTATTATTTCTATACAGGTATCATCTGTAAGTTTATTTCTTAATTCTTCTTGCTCTCTGATATAGTCTGAAATGTCAACTGCTCTTGGAACAACTATAATTTTATAAGGATATTGTTCATTGCTAAATTCTATACTAGAAGAATCCATTTTTGCTTCTAATTCCTTATCAGATAATAGTTCTATATTCATAGGATTTACTTTAATAAAAGAAATTACCTGTTCATCTAGTGTGTACAAGTAATTTTCTTTTATATTCTTAATATTTAAAAATTCATTTAAACTTTGAGTATTTTTATTTCTTTGAAATAGTTTTATTATTAAAATCACCTCTTTCATATCTATATTCTTTTTGCATAAACTCATATTTTACTATATTTTTTATCATATCAGCCATTGAAAAATTGTTATTTCCTTTGACAAGAGATATAACTGCAACAACTATTGCACCAATTACTAATAGCGTTGATATTATAGTTTGATTTGTTATTTTATATACTATATATGCAATTACTCCTGCAATAGCTCCTATGATTAAGGTTTTAATCAATTCCTCCATACCAAAACCAACAAAGAATTCAGTTTTTAATCTTATCTGTCTAGGTATTTTTACTTGCACTTTATCTTGTGCCACCGACCTCCACCTCCTCCTGAAGATCCATTGCCTCCACCTTCATACATCACTCCACCATTGCCTTCACTTGCTTTAAGTTTTTGATATTGTGGATAGGTAGTATCTCTTGGAAATATCATTCCATCACTATCTCTATAATATTTTATATCTGCAAAATAGCCTTTGAATGTTCCTTGCGATTCAGAAAATAGCCTTAAAAAACTTACATTTTCAACAACCTTCCCTGTACTATATAAACCAAATGATGTTACATTATCAAGTGAATCATTATCAGTTAGTGCTCCTATTTTCATATTCGTATCAGTAACAACATACCATTTACCATCAATATTTATAGTTTCACGATTTTGGCAATCTTTATCTTTCAATTCTGCAATTGTAGTTTTTGATACTGTTTCATCTACTATTTGCATATTGTCCCCATAATAATTTTTAGGAATGTCTATAAGGGAAAATGATAATGTTATTAATACTGTTGCAATTAGTAAATGTTTAGTATATTTAATATATTTTTCTTTATATTCAGGTTCAACTGCAATTTTTATCATAAACACAATAAAAGTTATTCCTGCAATTGAAACTCCTATTATTTTTAATACATTAATTATTGCTTTTAATGTTTCCATTTTCTAATGCTTTCTCGGTATCAATGCTCTCATTGATCTCGCTGTATTTCCCATCGCATTAATTGGACTTGCTGATGGTTTAATCATATATCTACTCATAATCATTGGTGTATTTACTGCTACAACTGCTATTGCAATACCATAAATTAATTTGTTCATAAGTAATGTTGCAATCGATAGATTTAATAATGATAATTGAACTACTACTGTAAATGCTGTCATAAGAAAACTTCTAATGTATTCAGGAAATACTCCATTATCACTATTCAAAAGTCCTATACTTGCAAATGGGATTGCAATTCTCATAACCAATAATTCTATACCTTTCATAATAAATTGGCAAATTAGTATTAACCAACATATTAATAAAACTAGACAAGCAACTGCTGTAAATATTCCTCCCTGTATATTATTAGAAAGTGCCTCTGCTAAATTTACACTATCTACTTGCATTACATTAAGTATTGAATTTAAAAATTCTCCAACTACTCCAACACCTATTGTATATATTTCTTTAAAACAAATCATTACAATAATTGCTTTTAGCATTCCAATTACTAATTGAATTGGATTTTGTTCATTATCTCCATCTTTTAACAAGAAGTATATTTTTATTGCTTTTACAATAAACACAATTACTAACAAATATATTGCATAATCTACGACAACTTTATATATATCATTAAAATTTATTTTATACTGTTTTAAGATTTGTCCTTCAGGTATATACATAAGTTCTCGTTCAATAAAAAACACTAAATTCAACATACTATTAAATATTGAATTTAATGTTGATTCTGCTCCTCCAATAAACTTTTGTATGAGTTCTACAAGCATATCAGCCATATTCTCACCCACTTTATATTAACAAAGTCTTACTTTGTATTTACTTGTAAAATCCCAAAATAGTGTCTATTAGAGCCAAGCCACAGGTTATTAAAACCATACATATTAAAGTAGTTTTTATATTTTGAATATTTCTTCTTCTTTCTCCTTCATCATTTGTTTTTAAACAATAAACATAGTATATGAAATATCCTCCACACACAGTTATACCAATACCAGTCAACCACGAAATAATTGCATTAACAAGACTTTGTGTTCCTGTTACCAATTTTGTACTTTCAAGTGATGTAGCAAACACCCCTTTAAACATTAGTGTTGAAAATAAAAATACTACCCAAGCTAAAACTTTTGCTGTAATTCTTAATACCTTTTTAAATTTTTTCATTTACCTTTTAAATTCTTTCTGAAGTTATCCTGAATAACTTCTACCTTCATTCTAGGCTCTTCTTCTGTTTGTTTATCCCAAATATTCCAAATTTTAATTGGCTTTATTGGACTTTCTTCTCTTGCGTTTTCCCTATCAATTCTTAATTTTTGATTATGCTCTTTACTTCCCATACCATTTATTTTATTAAAATGCATTTTTGAAATATCAGGTATTGTTGTTATTGCAGGTGGTTTTCCTGATACCATAACCAAAGCATAAGGATTTTCTATCATTAAAACTTCATCTGGTGTGAGCAGTTTTCTTGAAATTAAACTCATACTACTACTTGATTTATCATACTTACTGTTTGAATTACTACTTTCTCCATAGCTTTGTGCTGTATATGTACCAAGCCTTTCTGAAATTTTATTTGCTGTTTCTATATTACCTGTTTTTAAATACATTAGCATACAGTTATCTATAATACTTTGTGCTCCTTCTTTTCCGTACTTTTCTTCTATTTGAGAAAGTAATGATTGCAAACATAAGAAAAATCTAATATTTCTGCCTCTTGCAACTGTTAGCATTGCTTGAAATGAATCTATTTTTGTAAAGTTTGCAAATTCATCTAGTATAAAGTTCATTCTGTTTTTTAACTCTCCACCAGTTTGTCTACTTTGTTCAACAAGTGATGTATATAATTGCTTAACTAAAATACTACCAAGTCTATGGTAAGTATCTCTATCATCAGGTAGCAAAATATATATTGCTGTTTTTTTATTACCAAAATTATTAATATCAAAATCGGATGTTTGAATATTATTTGCAACATATTCATCTACAAACATTTGAAGTGTAGATAATGCAACAGCAACAAAACTTGCTCTTGTTTTCTGTGGTGCTGTACCGTGCTATTGCAAAGAATTTTTTAATTGGATCGTTTGCCTCTTTTTTAGCCATATATTCATCTATTGGCATCTTACCATTTCTTTCTTTAAACATTTCTGCAACAAAGTAATATGCATTAGGTAATGTTTGATATTCTCTTCTTCCTTTGTTTTCTAATACAACAGCCATAATTGCTGTTTTTATTACACTCATTTCACCATTTTTCCATATAGGTTCTGTTTTCTCATTTTTTTCAACTAATATATTTACTAAATCATTTATCAAACTTTCTGCTAATGGTATATTGTCTTGCTCTACTGCATTTATGATTATATCTAAATAGTTATATTTATTACTTTTTAAAAAATTGATGTAATCTATTGCAATTACATCATATCCTATCTTTTTTAAATTTTCTGCTGTATATAAATATAACTCTCCCTTAACATCTGATATACACATATTTTCTCCTGCTAATCCAAGCATTGTTATTGTTGGAATTATAACTGACCTACTTTTTCCTGATCCTGTGCTACCAACTAATAAAGTATGCAAGTTTTCATTTATATAGTAAATCTTATCTAAATTACCATCTCTTTCAAAGTGTGTTACTATACCTGCAGATTTTAAACATACTTGATTATACTCTTTTGTTCTATCTATTACATTACAACTAAATACTTTATTAAAATCTTTTTTATTTAACCACCAACCTGTGCCATATTGTCCCTGTCCAATTGGCTTTGGCACTTTTATTTTTGGTGTTAGCTCTACTTGTTCACTATAATATATATTTTTATTTCTATTAGAAAATAGTAATAAAAAAGAGGCTACTATCAGTTCTATTATACAGAACATTGTTAGCACTCTTGAATCATTTACTAATGTATTTATTATTGTTTTAATATTTATTTGTAACAAGCTATTAAAATTATTACTCAATATTAAGTGTAAGCTAACTGAAAAATATGCAGATATCCATATACTTAATATAAGGGCAATAATTAATAAAATTCTTCTACTAATTTTTATTCTCCTGTTCTTTTCAATTCACTAATTGAATTTTCCCTTTCACATTAAAATAAGAGTAGATTTACTACTCTATAATATATTTTAACTATTTTCATTTGGGATAATTTATTAGTCGCAACCACCCAAGAGCGACACATATTTGTCTAATGGAATAATTTATTAATCGCACCACCTAAGAGCGATACATATTTTCTCAATATAGTTTTATATCTCCAACTCTGATAAATCATTATCATTTGTTGCTTTACTTATTGTTTCTAATAAAGAATGTTGTTTGCCAATATTTGTTACATCAATTTGTTTAACGCAATTCTTTAACCATTTTAATTCTATAGACATACTTTGAATGATTGCGAAAACCTTACCATCATTTAGAGAATCCTTTGAGATATAGCCTGATCCCTGCCTATGTTCAAAATTGTTCTTTTCTAGAAATCTCTTTATTTCTACATATGCCGTTGGAGAATGTTTTCCTGTGTTTTCTTCATATTTTTTAGTATCTAAATCAAAGTTCAATGCTTTCCTCATTTATATATTACTCCCTTTTAAGCATTTACTGCTTTCACTTCATAATAACTCTGTAAACAATCTTCTTTTTGTAGTCCTAATCCATCACCCTCGTCTACATACCAATACCATTCTTTAATAACCTTTAAAAACCAACTTGTATATGGGAATTTTGCTGTTTCTCCAAAAGCATTCCAATCTTCTTCTTGCCCTTCAAAAACTCCTTTTTCCGTTTCAACAATTGTATTACTTTTATAACTATTAAAGTGTTTTCTAATTACATTTAAGCATTGTTCCTCTGTATAACCTGATTTTTTTAATTTATTTTCATCAAATATAAATTCCATCTTCATAGCTTTTTATTTCCTTTCCATATATATTATACTATATATCCCAAAATAGAAAATATTATTTTTATTATTTTAAATCTTTTTTATATTGCCTATTCAACTATTTACATTTTACCATATTTTGTTTTTTTGTTCAATATTTTATTCAAATTCTTCTTCATCTTCTAAAATATACTCTGCATAATGTTCGATTTTATCTAATGTTTCTTGTAATCTATCATATTTGTCTATCATTCTAATTTGCTCTTCGTTGTATGGAAATATTTCTTTCTCTCCTTCTAATTTACCATTATCTCTCCAAATATTTCTTAATTCTATACCACCTAAAATTGTTCCTGCAACCATAATACTTGAAAATCTACCTTTTATATTATCTTCTTTGAAAATTTCTACTAATTTCTTATCATTTATTGTATTTTTCTCAAAATCAATTCTAAGTTTTTGCATCTGTTCATATATTTCATCGCAAATTTTTCCTAATTCTTTTCTTGATGTAATCTCCTGCTCTTTTACATTAACTTCAACTTGTCTTTGCTTTATTGTTGTGTTTTCAATATCTTCCTTTACTATTTCAAAGGCTCTTTCTTTATCACATCCATTTTTAATATACTCATCATATTGCAAATAAACAAACCTTAAATCCATAAATAGTTTATTGTACAGATACCCTCTTTCCTTTTCTTCATAGCAAAATACCGTTAATTTATTTGCATCTGGTAATAGTTTAGCAAGTTTTTCAGCCTCTTCTATTGAATATCCTTTTATTAAAAACTGGCATACTGGAAAAATATTCTGTTTTAAATATTGTGATTTATTTAGATATAATTTATTATATAAATATTCTAAATTTTTGTATGAGAGTTTATCTTTATTTACCATATCTGTTAGATAATCGTTTAAATTTGTAAAATAATCGTTATTATGCATTAAATTTAATAATAATTTTGTTTTTATATCCACATATTCTCCTAAATTTCATCTTCCCACTCAAAAGATGATGCATTTCTTTTTGATCGTGCAAGTTCCTTCTTTGCTTGTTTTGATAACTGCTTTTTATAATTTAATTCATAATTTCTATTTAATTTATTTTGATTTTTTGCTAAAAAATATAATGCAGTTAATATTCTATCCGTCAAATCTCTACTATCATTATTATATTTTATATAAGTATATGGTTCACTTGTATTTAACCACTTTCTCTCTATATCTAGTATTTGATTTCCTATTAATTTTATTACTTCTTCTTGTGCCTCTTCTTTTGCTTTAGCCATTGCTTGTTCTAGCTTTTCTTTATTAGAATATTTGAATTCCTCCAATTTTTGTTTTGCTTTTATATATTTTTCAATCTCAATTTTGCATTGTACAGATGAATCTATAATCGTATTTGAAATATTATTAAGTTTATTTATAATATCAGGATACTTCATTAAATATTGATACTTTATACTTCCTGTTGTTTGTTTTAAATCTTTTTTTAAATCTATAAGTAAATCAACAATATTCTTGACTTCTGAATCTTTTAGTAATGCCCTTATTTTTCTTGACTGATTATAATTTTTTTCATAATTTAATAATTCTTGTATTAGCTTTTCATTTGAAGTTACTTTTTTCAATTCATTTAATATGTAATTTTCTGATGTAATATTTTTCTTTACTAAATCTTTTTCTTGATATATTAGTAGTAAATCTTCTCGAAAAACATCATTTGTAAACTCATTTCTTAATTTATTAATTTCTTTATATTTTACAAAATAATTTATTTTTTGCTTTTTACTCCATACAAAGAATTGAAAGTGTGGATGTCCTTCCTCAATGTGTACTGCACCTAAATACTGTATATCTTCTAATTTTATATTCATCTTTTTTGCAATACTCGGTAGTCTATTCTCCAAAAGATTTTTCCATTTATCTTGTTCATAATATCCTAATCGCTCTGCATCATATTCTCGAAGTGAAATATATCCTCTATATATTGGTACTCTATTTTTTGCCAACTCATCAATGTAATTAATAATCGGCTCAATATTTTCTTCATTTTGTATGTTAGGAAACCCTTTAACAACTCCAAAAAGTCCGTGCGTTGTATTAGGATTTTTCAAAACATATTTACTATTAGCAATATAATCTGTATATCCTTTATGTTGAAAATATGTTGTTCGTTTATTTGGATTATATGCTTTAAATATAAATATTAAATTACTCATTTCTATAAATTCCACCTATATTATAGAAGTCTATCAATTCATCTTTCGAAATATCTTCTACTTTTCTACTAACAAAGTAATTTGATTTTTCTCTTGCACTTTTTAATATTTCTATATACTCCTTATGAAGTTCATCTCCCAAAATTCTTTTTAATACTTCACCCATTGCATAAGTATTTATTGCACTTATTCTAACATTATTTGCATATAATTTTCTTTGTGATTTAATGAATCCATCTAATTTATAATCTATGCATTTACTTATTTCTTGAAGAATAATCTCCAAATTATCTTTATACATTTGAATATTTAACTCTTTATCTATACCTGCTCTTATTAAATCTGATGCAGTATTATATGAAGTTTTTTCAACAACTTTTTGTATCATTTCTTTTTTACTTTTAGGAACTTTTACAAACATTCTAACCAATTCTTCTTTGTCTTGCTTACTCAATAATCCCTCCTTGCTCTTTCCTGATATTCGGTTCAAAATTGCCTCATAGCAATTTTGCAGGAACAGGGAGTCGCTCCGACTCCCTCAAACAGCCTAAAAGCGTGGCTTTTAGCGAGATACTCTTTTTTTTATAGGGTGACTTTTGGTCTCCCCATATTTTTAGCTTTTTTATTCAAATTCTTCCTCTTCTTCTCGTTCTTTTGTGATCTCAACATATTCTTCTATGGCTTTTATTGACTCATCATAACTGTATGATAAAGTTGCTTTTTCTATCATAGTTCTAGACTCATTATACATATTATTTTGCTTTAATATTTTAGATACTTCTCCTAATATTTCAGGAATGAATACCATACCATAAATATTACATTTTACTTTTTGAATTTCTTTATGTTGAGAATTAGTTTTTAAATCTTTACCTCTCATCTTTTCTGATATATCAATGTATTTATTAGCAACTGGCTTAAATCTTTCATATTGAAAATCGTTTCTCATTTCGTACATCATCAAATGTATTATCTCACTTATTTGATTAGAGTTTAATGATATTTTTTCAACCTTTTCTAGTTCTCTTTTTTCTTCTTCTGTTCCATAATATAGATTTAATGGAGTATCACTTACATATCCTAATGTCATTAAACTATGTGCCAATGCCTCTCTATATTCTGTATCCAAATTTGCATCGTATAAATCTTCTCTTATATCACTTATTCTTATTATTTTTTTACTCAAACTAAATCTCTCCTATTCATATTCTTCAAAATCTTCTTCAAGACCTGCCTCATCAGTTATATCAACATATTCTGATATTATACCAAGAGCCTCATCATAACTTTTTGCATTTGTAGTTATTTTTTCTATCATTTCTTTCGACTGCTCTTGCATACCATTTCTTTTTAAAGTCCTAGATGCAATTCCCATAAGATTAAAAATATTTCCATCTTTTCCAATCAAAGCACATTTTGGTTTTTCCATTATTCAAATTCCTCCTCTTCATTTTGTTCTAATTCAAAACTTTCTTTTTCCATTAGATATCCTAATGCAGTATATCTTCCACTATATGTACAACCATTTCTTGTATAATCTTCTGCTAATCTTTCATAATCAATATATTCTGCCAATTCACTTACATTATCAAAATGCCCTGTTTCATTTACTAAATATTCTCCCATTGCTTTTGCATTTTGAATATCAGGTAATAACTCATATTTCTTTATTTCTTCTGTTAACTTTATTATATCTTTAAATGAATTAACATCCATTTCTTTGTACTCTAAAAGAGCAACAAATTTTGCGATTTGAATGTTGTCCATTTTTTGCAATCTTAATGCTAATGCTTGTACATCAGGCAACGATATGTCTTTTTCTCTAAACTCTAATCTGCTTACTATTCTTTCCATTATCAATGTTAAATTGTTTTTCACTTGTGGGTATAAATTTAAAATTGAACATTCTAGAACTTTTATACTATTTTCCTTTACTCCTAATAGCTCAAGTTTTTCTTTTAGTCTATTTTCTGACATTGGAAATATTAAATCTACTCTTTTACACAAATTATCTTTTTCATACTTTTTACTATCAGTTACTAGCAATCTTATTATATGCTTTTCTGTAATCTTTTCATCTATTAAGTCATTTGTAAACATATATCTAATATTGAGTAATGCACCTTTTGAATAAAACTTATATTTTATATTATTTGTAGAAAAATATTGTTCTCCTAATTTTTCAATATCTATAAATTGCATTAAATATTCTGGTATTTCAAAATCAGGAACATTATTTAAAACATACTCTCCTAACTCCTTATTGTTATGAATGTTTATTATTTTATAATAGTCTATATTTGAAAGTAATTCTATTATTTCATCTATATTATTTATTGTGTAATCTTTAATTTCTAAATATGCATCTAGTATTTTTACATCAATATCTTCAATATTATTTAATAAATGTTCTATATTGTTTATTGTTTCAAGGTCTAATGATTCATTATTATTTGTTAAATATTTATTTACACATTTATTAAGCACTTCGTATTCTTTACCATTTCTTTTTAAATTTACATTCATTTTTGAATTTTCCACTTCTACATCTCCTCCTTAAAATTCTCTCGCACGAGAATCGATTTTGTGGCTTTTTTATTCTTTATTGGAGTAGTTTTACCTTTAAAAATCACTCCAATTCTTCTGTTCTTTCATCTTCATAGAACTTACTATATACTCCATATTTTTCTATAAATTTATTGAACTTTTCTAATTCTTTCTCCATTTTATTTTTTAAAATGTTTCTACTATTTAAAAATCTAGTGTCTAATTCTTTTGTATAGACATTATCGTATTCATCATCAAAAGCATCCTTTTTATGAATACTAAAAACTAATTCATATTCAAGTTCTTTATTTTCATTAATAGCATTAGCTTTTAGGTAACAACTAGTTCCATTCTTTCTATCTTCTAAATATGCCAATTCTTTGTTTGCACTTATTTCTTTTAAACTTTTTATTGAATAATATAGTTTGAATTTGCTTTGCTTCTCATCCTCTATTAATTCTTCAATTAGTTCAAGTTTTTCTTTTTCTTTATACCAAGATTCTTCAAAGCCATCTTTTGCTCTTGTCATTAAACTATCTGCTGAATAGCAATATAAATTGTGAGCAGTTAAATCATAAAATTCTTTTAATAATGTATATCTATTCAAATTCTTCCTCCTGCTCTTGCTGTTTATTTAGAACATCTTTCATCAATATATTAGTAACTTTTATTGTATTTTCATTAAATTCTCGTTGCCAAGCTCCCTCTCTTCTTGACCAATGAAAACCTCTATGTTTCAAATGACTTCTTATTTCTTCACTTGGAATATCATTAAATAATATTTGAATTCTATTTATTTCTTTATTGTGTATTATTTTACCACCATTAAATTCCTTATCAGAAAATTCAATATTTTCTAATCTTTCTAATTTTTGAATTCTTCTTTTTACTTCTCTGATGGTAGCACCAATATTTTGTAACTGCCAAGTCGTATGATTTTCATCTGCTTTTATAAGTTCTCTTTGCTTTTCTAAATACTGTAATTTATCCTTTAATTTTTTAATTGCATTAGGATCATCATTATATATAGCTTTATTATTTTCTACTGTTTCAGCTTTATCTGCATAATACTTACTTTTGTCATCTTCTTCAATAGATTTTCTTATATCACTATGTGCTCTATCTATAAGTCTTCTATGCTTTTTTTCAGAATAATGTCCTACTATAATTGGTTGTCCGTGGTGCAATTTGTAAAATCCTATTAGCATTTGAATTCATATATTGCTCTGACTTTTCTTTAGCTTTTTGTGCCAACTCTTCATATCTTAATTTTTTGTATTCTTTTCTTTCTTCGAAATCTGCTCTTCCTCCCATTGTTTATCACTCTCCCTTCCTAAAATTAAACAACAATGTAAAAATAGTGTTATTGTTCCTCCAAACATAGCACCCAATATAAATATTAATAAATGCATAGCTTTTTCCTTTCCAAGAAAAAAAGACTTATGCAAGTTGTGTTGTATGTTAACTCTCATACAATACAATTACAAGTCTTCTTCATCTTTCTTTTTATATTTGTCTAACTTTCTCCCAAGTAAACTCTTCTCTTCCAAAATGTCCATAATTTGTTGTTCTTGAGTATATAGGCTTTTTTAAATCTAAATACTCAATTATACCTCTAGGTGTTAAATTAAAAGTTTCTTTTATTATTTTTATAATTTCACATTCAGGTATTGTATTTGTTCCAAAACATTCTATATATAATGAAAGTGGCTCTGCTATTCCAATTCCATATGATGCTTGGATTTCACATTTTCTTGCAAGACCATTTATTACTATATTTTTTGCAATATGTCTTAACATATATGCTACAGAACGGTCAACTTTTGTAGCATCTTTTCCTGAAAAAGCTCCTCCTCCGTGGTGAGCATATCCTCCATAGGTATCTACAATTATCTTTCTACCTGTTAGACCTGTATCAGCCACAGCTCCCCCTATAGTAAATTTTCCTGTTGGGTTTATTAAAAACTTAGTTTGATAATCTATCATATCATCATCAATTGTTGTTTTTATTACTTTTTCTATGATGTCATTTTCTAACTCCTCTATTGATATATTTTCATTATGTTGTGTTGAAATTAATATAGTATCAATCCTAAATGGAAAATCATTTATATATTCTACTGTTACTTGTATTTTACCATCACTTCTTAAATATGGAATCTCACCATTTTTTCTTACTTGTGTTAGTTTCTGTGCTAATTTATGAGCTGTATCTATTGCATATGGCATTAAATTTTCTGTTTCTACACAAGCATATCCAAACATTATGCCTTGATCTCCTGCACCTCCATCATCTACACCTATTGCAATATCGTTACTTTGTTTTGTTATATTTACATTAATTTTACAAGTTTTATAATCCATATTGAATTTAGCACTATCATAACCTACATTCTTCAATACTTCTCTTGTTATACTTTCTATATTTATTGTAGCATTTGTTGTTATTTGACCTGCAATATTAACTTGTCCATTTGATATAAATGTCTCAACAGCTACTCTTGATTCACTATCTTGCTCTAAACAAGCATCTAAAATACTATCAGAAATTAAATCGCATACTTTATCTGGATGCCCTTCTGTTACACTTTCTGATGTTAAAAAATATCTTTTATAATTCATTTTAAATCTTCCTTTCTTTCGCACCACAATCGATTTTGTGGCTTTTAAAATACTAGTATGGAATACTATCCCAATTAAATTCTTTCATTCTATATTTTTTTACTTCTCTTGTATAAATCATAAATACTTTTTCTTTACTAAATTTTGTAAGATATTTAAAAAAAGATAATAGCTCTTGTATTATCTTTTGCTTATATTTAGTTCCTATATCTGAATATTCCAAATATTCATTATCTACATAGATAGATGCAATGCCATCTATCAAAATGCTATATAAAACCTTTTTCTCATAAATACTAAACTCATCAAATTCTTTGATTGCAGTTTTTGTATTATAATTAATAAATAATAATAACAATGAAGATATACTTTTTACAACTTCTTTATCAACAACTTCAAAATCATGTAAATAAATCAAATTATCTGCTAATATATTTACTAGTATTATTTTTGCATCTTCAGACATTTTATTATAATAATTTTTTATTTTTATATTTTCCATCTTTCCTCCTTATATATTTCAAAAAAACAAAGTACATCAAATGCACTTTGCTCTTTAGAAAGAAACAGTTTTTTAATATTTTTTGACCTAGCCACCACATACCACCTTGTGATTTAAGACCTTTATTTTTTTTAATTTTTTACTATTTTTTATAAATTTTTATTATTTTTTCAAAAACTTTATTTTTAAAAAAGTGAGTGTTATCAACACTTTCAAAGATTACTTAAGACATAGCAACGAAACGCATTCAACGTGTGATGTATATGGAAACATATCTACTGGTTGTATTTCTTTTATAATATAACATTCTTCTAATATTTTTAGATCTCTTGCCATTGTTGCTGGATTACAACTTATATATATTATTTGCTCTGGTTTTGTTTTATTTAATATTTCTATTGTTTTATTGTCTAATCCTTTTCTTGGTGGATCTACAAATACAACATCTGGTTTAATCTTTTCCGTATTTATCAATTCCGGTAATATCTTTTCTACATCTCCCAAATAAAATTTTATATTTTCTATTTGGTTTATTTTTGCATTTTCTTTTGCGTCTTCTATTGCTTGTTCTACTATTTCAATTCCATATATCTTTTTGAAATATTTTGCCACAAAAATTCCAATTGTGCCTATTCCACAATATAAATCTAGTGCCACTTTATCTTTTAGATTTTCTTTATCTTTTATAATGCTATTTATGGCCGTATTATATAATATTTCTGTTTGGCTTGGATTTATTTGATAAAATGATTGTGGTGAAATTTTAAACTTGTAATTTCCTAATTTGTCAAAGATATATCCGCTTCCATATAAAATTATATTTTCTTTTCCTAATATTACATTTGTATTTTTATTATTAATGTTTTTAATAACTGTTTTTACCTCTGGAAATTTGTTAATTATATTATTTACTAATTCATCTTCCCTTTCAATTTTCTTTTCGTTTGTCACAACTACACACATTACTTCATTAGTTCTAATTCCTATTTTTATAACAATGTGCCTTATTTTTCCTGTCTGATTTTCTTCATTATATGGTGGTATATTGTATTGCTTAACAAGTTCAAAAATATACTTTGCAATTTCTTCTGCTTTTTCATTTTGAATCATGCATTTACTTACTGGAATAATTTCATGAGTTCTTTTGGCAAAAACTCCCATTACTATTTCTTTGTTTTTGTCTAATCCAACAGGATATTGAAGTTTATTTCTATAGTAATATGGTTGTACCATTCCTATTGTTTCGTTAACTCTTATTGGCGTTTTTGTACTTTTACTAATTAAATTTTGAACTGTTTGTTGTTTCATTTTTAGTGTATATTGATATTCTATATGTCTTAAGTTGCATCCTCCACATCTTTTATATGTTGAACAATCTGGTTCTACTCTTTTTTCTGATCTTTCTATTATTTCTAATATTTTTCCATATGCATATGTTGTATGAACTTTTACAATTAATATCTTACATTTTTCTCCTTTTATTGCTGTTGGAACAAATACTGTAAAATCGTTTATTTTTGCAATTCCTTCTCCTTCATACCCATTGTCAATTATATCAACTATATATTCTTTGTTCTTTTCTATTATCTCATTTTCCATATTTAGTCTTATTCCTTTCTTAAGGCACATTTTATATTTTTTATTCCATATCTGTATTGTAATATTTATTTCTACAATATTTTTTTGCAAGTCCTCCTGTACTAGTTTCTCTATAGTGACTTCTTAAATCCTTTCCAGTCTCGTACATTGTTTCTGTAATTAAGTCAAAAGATATTTTTTGATTTTCATCTAGCAACATAGATATGTTACTCGCATCCATTGCTCTTATTGCAGCTACAGCATTTCTTTCTATACAAGGTATTTGAACATATCCATATATTGGATCACAAGTTAATCCAAGATGGTGTTCCATTGCAATTTCTGCTGCATGTTCTATTTTATATATATCTAATTTTCTTAATTGACTACAAGCTGCTGCTGCCATTGAACATGCTGTTCCTATTTCAGCTTGGCATCCACATTCTGCTCCACTTATAGAAGCATTTGTTTTAACAATATTACCTATTATACCTGCTGTAGCCAATGCATTAATTATCTCTTCATCTGTGTATTTATCTTCTTTTTGTAGATAATATAAAGTTGCTGGCAATACACCACATGAACCACATGTTGGAGCAGTTACAATTTCTCCACCAGAAGCATTTGTCTCACTAACAGCATATGCATATGCTGTTAGCAATCTTGTCCTCTTAACTTCTGTTGGTTCATTTTCTATTTTATTGTTGTATATGCTTTTAGCTCTTTTACTAAGTTGTAGCTTACCTGGTATAATTCCCTCTGCATTTAATCCAAGGCATATACTTTCTTTCATTGCCTCCCATATTTCTCCTAAAAAGTTTTTTATTTCTTCTCCTTCAGTTTCATATACATAGTCATATATTTGTTTATTATTTTGCTCACAATACTGTTTTATTTCGTTAAATGTATTTAATTTATATATTTCTTCTGGTTCTTGGCTCTCTTTTCCTACTATTCTTATTGCTCCTCCACCTATAGAGTATACCATCCATCTTCCAAGTTCCTGTTGGTCTTTATATGCTATTAAAACCATAGTATTAGGATGCACATCACATTTTGTCTTTTTATCAAACACTATTTTAGTCTCTATTGGTTTTAATGTTTGTTCAATTATGTAGTCTGTTAAGTGTCCTTTCCCTGTCAAAGCTAATGAACCATATAAAATAACTTCAAAAAAATCCGCCTCTTTATATGATTTTTTAAACATTTCCGCTGCTTTTTTAGGTCCCATTGTGTGTGAACTTGATGGCCCATTTCCTTTTTTATAAAATTCCATTAATGATTTCATTATATAATTCATCTCCTGCCAAAGTAATACTTGATATTGTTTTTCTTATCGATAAACAATTACATAAATAGTAAAAACTCACATCTGTACTTTGCAAGGTAGATGCGAGCTTTCTCAATATATCTGACAAAACCACGTTTGTGGATTTGTCATTTCCTATATTTATTATACTAAAATAACATCATAAAATCAATACTATTTTAATAAAAATTGTGACCTCCCCAGTTTGACACCTGATTAATAAAAAAACATTGAATAAAGCCTAAAATATAGGCTAAAATTTTTGTCAACTTTTTCTTGTTTAAAAGTAGAATTTATCCTAGAGAAATTATCATTACTAAAAAAGCAAGATATCAAAAAAATTCTAGCAAATACAAAAAAATAATTGTATAACGCAACAAAAAAATATTTAATATAAAAACTCTAAACTTATTGTTGTTCAATAGGTTTAGAGCTTTTTATTCTCTTCCAAGTGTCAAAGTCAGGTTATAGCAAATAATTTTCCTAAACACAAGAATTATAGTATATTTTTTAAGCTTTTTTTTTGATTCTGCATATTATGTATTGAAAGGATGGTGTTTTTATTTGAAAAAATATAAACTAGCTGTTGTTGGTGCTACTGGCGTTGTTGGTCGCACTGTATTAAAAGTTTTACAAGAGAAAAATTTACCAATTTCAGAGTATGTTTTTTTTGCTTCTTCTAAATCTGCTGGCAAAACTATTCATTTTATGGAAAAAAATTATACAATAAAAGAATTAACTGAAAATTCTTTTGATGACAAATTTGACTTCGCAATTTTTTCTGCGGGAGGCGACACTTCTAAAAAATATGCTCCTATCGCTGTATCTAATGGTTGCATTGTTGTTGACAATAGTAGTGCTTTTAGAATGGATCCTACTGTTCCATTAGTTGTGCCAGAAGTTAATGCTGATGATATAAAAAAGCATAATGGCATTATCGCTAATCCAAATTGTTCTACAATTCAAGCAGTACCTGTACTAAAACCTTTAGATGACGTTTATAACATAAATCGAATTATATATTCTACTTATCAAGCTGTTTCTGGAGCTGGGCAAAAAGGTATTAATGATTTAGAAAATGGAATTATGAATTACACACATTATAACTCTTTGGAAGTTGAACTTGAAAAATTTCCACATCCTATTTTTAATAACTGTCTACCTCATATTGATGTATTTTTATCTAATGGTTATACCAAAGAAGAAGAGAAAATGATAAATGAAACTAGAAAAATTTTAAATAAACCTAACTTAAAAATAACTGCTACTGCAGTCAGAGTCCCTGTTTTTAATTCACATAGTGAAGTTATAAATATAGAATTAGATAAAAAATTTGAGCTAAATGATATAATTGAATTATTAAAAAATTCGCCTAATGTTATAGTTCAAAATGAAACAGAAAATAATATATACCCTATTGCTACAAAAGCTTCTGGCTGTGATCAAGTCTTTGTTGGAAGAATTAGAAGAGATTTTAGTGTAGATAATGGTTTAAATTTATGGGTTGTTGCAGATAATATTAGAAAAGGAGCTGCTACTAATGCTATACAAATTGTAGAAAAGCTAATAGAATTTGATAATTAACTCGATTCTTTAAGAATGCCAAAGGATACCTTACCTTTGGCACATCTTAACTTTTCTATTGTACCTATTCCATATTTGTGCTATAATTAGTATGTTTGAATAATTAGTCTACTTAATTAATCTTTCAAAATACATATATTTATAAAAAAGGAGGTTTTTATGTTAGAATTAAAAAATATTTATTTCTTTAAAGATAATAAACAAATTTTAACTGATGTTAGTTTAAATATAGATAATCAAAAATTTGTAGCTGTTACTGGCCCTAATGGTTCTGGTAAATCTACACTTGCTAAGATTATTATGGGACTTTTTAAACCTGATTCTGGTCAAATTCTTTTTGGTGGACAAGATATTACCAATCTTAGTATTACTGAAAGAGCTAAACTTGGTATAGGGTTTGCCTTTCAACAACCTGTTAAATTTAAAGGGCTTACAGTTAAGGATTTAATTGAAATTGCTGCCGGTAACTCAATTAAGCTTGCTGAGGCTTGTGACTATTTGTCTGATGTTGGATTATGTGCACAAGAATATTTAAATAGAGAAATAAGTGCTTCTCTTTCTGGTGGAGAACTTAAAAGAATTGAGATTGCAATGCTTGCAGCCAAAAAGTCTAAACTTACAATTTTTGACGAACCAGAAGCTGGCATTGATTTATGGAGTTTTAACAATCTTATTAGTGTATTTGAAAAAATGCATCAAAAAATTAATGGTTCTATTATTGTAATTTCACATCAAGAAAAAATATTAAATATTGCAGATGAAATTATATTATTAAATAATGGAAAAATAATTGACAAAGGTCCTAAAGAAAACATGCTTCCTAAATTATTAGATAAAAAAGTTTCTTGTCGTAAAGCAGATTATTTGGGAGGTGTTCAAAATGGAACTAAATAAATTAGAAAAAGATTTATTAAGCAAGATTGCAGATATAGAATCAACACCTATAGGAGCTTATAATATTCGTGAAAATGGAAAAGGAATTGCCAGAAACACTACTACAAATATAGATATTATAACTAAAACGGACAAGCCGGGAATTGATATTATTATAAAAGCAAATACTAAAAATGAAAGTGTTCATATTCCTGTTATTTTGACTGAATCTGGTTTTAACGATGTTGTCTACAATGATTTCTATATCGGTGAAAACGCTGATGTTGTTATTGTTGCAGGATGTGGAATTCATAATAATACTTGCAAAACCTCAGAACATGATGGTATTCACACATTTTATTTGGAACCAGGTGCCAAAGTTAAATATATAGAAAAACATTACGGCGAAGGTTCTGGTACAGGTGATAGAATTTTAAATCCCCAAACCATTGTACATTTGAAGGAAAATTCTTCTTTAGAAATGGAAACTGTCCAAATAGAAGGTGTTTCTTCTACCATAAGAGAAACTTCCGGAGATTTAGGAGATAATTCTACTTTGACCATAACAGAAAAAATTATGACAAATGGAAATCAATTTGCTAAAACAGTTTTTAATGTAGATTTAAATGGCAAAGACTCTAGTGTTCACGTTACATCTAGATCTGTTGCTAAGGATAATTCTTCTCAAGAATTCTACTCAAATGTTAATGGTAATTCTAAATGTTTTGGTCATGTTGAATGTGATGCTATTATAATGGATAATGCTAAAATTACCGCTACACCTAAAATAGTAGCAAATCATATAGATGCTAGCCTAATACATGAAGCAGCAATTGGAAAAATTGCAGGAGAGCAGTTAATAAAATTGATGACTCTTGGTCTTACTGAAAAAGAAGCAGAAGAGCAAATAATTAGTGGTTTCTTAAAATAAATATATTTAATACTCAAAAAGTACAAACCTTTTTGGGTATTTTTTTTTAATCTTTTCATATTATATACTATAAATTTTTTAGGAGAATTATTGATATGAAAAAAATTATATTTAAAGGCTGTGGAACAGCAATTGCAACCCCTTTTACTGAAGACGGAATAAACTTTAAAGAATTTGAAAAATTAATTGAATATCAAATTAGCGAAGGTATTGACTCTATCATAGTTTGTGGTACCACTGGCGAATCTTCTACTATGACTTTAGATGAAAAAAAGACGCTTATTAAGTTTGCTATTGAAGCAATTGATAATAGAGTACCCATAATAATTGGAACTGGTAGTAACAATACTGCTTCTTCTATTGAGTTATCTCAGTATGCTGAAAGTGCTGGTGCTGATGGCTTGTTATTGGTTACTCCTTATTATAATAAAACTACACAAGAGGGCTTAATAAAACATTATACAGCTATTGCTAATAATACCAATTTGCCTATTATTTTATACAATGTTCCTAGCAGAACAGGCTTAAATATATTACCTGAAACATGTTTAGAATTATCAAAGGTAGAAAATATTGTTGCTATTAAAGATGCAAGTGGTAATATCTCTCAAACCGCTCAAATAGCAACATTATGTGGAGATAATTTGTTTATTTATTCGGGAAATGATGATCAAACTTTGCCTATTTTGTCTTTAGGAGGAATAGGTCTTATCTCGGTTCTCTCTAATATTGCTCCTAAATTTACTTGCAATATGGTTCACGACTTCTTTAATGGTAATATAGATAAGGCTACCTCTGCTCAATTAAGAAGTATTGACTTAATAAATAGTCTATTTTGTGAAGTAAATCCTATTCCTGTTAAGGCTGCTCTAAACATGATTGGATATAATTTTGGTAGCCCAAGACTTCCATTGATAGATATATCTGAAAAAGGAAAGCAACGTTTAAAAAAATCTCTAGAAAATTTTAATTTGTTATAACCATTTATACATATCTATGTTATAATATAATAAATAGTCGTTTTAAGGAGCATATAAATGTATACAAGAGATAATAATACATGTGAAGAATTTGAAAATGTAATAAAAGATTTAACTATAAATCCAACTGTCCAAAAAATGAAGGAATTTAGGCAACACTACAATACATCTTGCTATGAACATTGTTTAAATGTTGCTTTCTATAGCTATTTAATAGCCAAAAAATTAAATCTGGATTATAAAGCTATTGCACGTGGGGCAATGTTACACGACTTGTTTTTGTACGATTGGAGACACAGTAAAAAAGCATTAAAACTAAAAAAATTTCATGCCTTTATACATCCAGAAATCGCATTAAAAAATTCTTTAAAATTATTTAATCTAAATGAAAAAGAAAAAGATATAATTGTAAAACATATGTGGCCAGTAACAATAAAATTTCCAAAGTATCCAGAAAGTTATATTGTTACTCTCACAGATAAATATAGCACAATAGCAGAAAGTTTGCATTATTATACAGATATATTACATACAAAAAAACTTTATAAATATGCTTATGTATTTTTAAGCTTAATTGTATTTAGAGTAATATAAAAGGAGACATTGATGATAAATGTATTAATAAATGGCTGTAATGGTAAAATGGGGCAAGAAGTTGCAACATTAATTCATAGTAGCCATTCTTTTGTTTTAATAGGTGGAATTGCTAAAACTATTTCCAACTCCAATTTTTGTGATGTTTTTACACATTATAGTCAAATCCCCTCAAGGCCAGATGTAGTAATTGACTTTTCCAGTCCAGCTGGGACATTTAATATTTTAGAATACTGCCAAAAACATAAAGTGCCTTTGGTTATAGCAACTACTGGCTTTACTTCCGAACAAAATAATAAAATCTTTGCCTCAAGTAAATATATTCCCATATTCAAGTCAGCTAACATGTCCTATTCAATAGCTGTTGTGTGCAACCTACTTAATAAATTAGTAAACCTTTTACCTAATAGTGAGATAGAAATTCTGGAAACACATCATAGCCAAAAGTTAGACTCTCCTAGTGGGACAGCTATAATGCTTGCTGATAGTTTAAATAAAGGAAGTAATTATAAATATACATATAACTTTAACAGAAATAACTCTTATAAAAAGAGATTAAACAATGAAATTGGATTTTCTAGTATTCGTGGTGGGAATATTGTAGGTGAACATTCCGTTTTTTTCTTTGGAAATGCTGAAAAACTTGAAATAAAACATACTGCTTATTCAAGAAAAATTTATGCAGAAGGAGCATTAAAAGCTACCGAATTCATTGTAAGTCAAAGACCGGGACGAATTTACACTATGGAAGATTTACTTTAAAGCAATAAAAAATGGTACACTCTTATTAAAAAGTGTACCATTTTTTAATAAATTACCCCATTGATGTTGCTATTGCTGTTTTGTCATTTTTATCATTTTATAAGTTCTACATATATTACATTCTCTGCATATATATACTCTATCTTCAAAAATCAGCTTTACAGTTTTTATAAATTCGTCTTCTGAATCTAATAAATGAATTTCTATTCTTTGCGGTAATAATGTTAAAAGTGTATTTAATGCATAATCATTTTCTGAAAAAATAATATCTGATAAAAACTTAGCATTATAAATTTCTTTACATAGTGGAACAATATTTTTATTTTCATCTAATATTGTTAATTCTGATTTTCCATATATTAAGTGTAAATTTTTAATATTTGATTTTTTAGAATTAATATACATTCTTAGTAAAGAAATAAATTCATTATATTCTTTTTCTATTATATATTTATTAACCGCTATATCTACAATGCTATCCAAATATTTAATATATTCTTTAATTCTAAAGTTCACAAATCCTTCCAATATCATGCTTTTATTTTCAATTACATATTGTAGCACTGCTTCATGTATATACTCTTTTTCCTTACTTATTTGTTCATATTCTGAAGATTCTATAATTTCACAACAATTCTGTATTATTATTTTTTTCTCATATTCTTCAAAATAAAAATAATCAAAGTTTATTATTTTTTTTATCATTTTTTCTTTATAAAATTTTAATATTGTATCTGTTATAATACTGCTTAATTTTTCATCAAAAAAAGATATTTTTTCTCCAATATAATGTACAATTATATTGGAGTATATTTTAAATTTATTTTTAGAATACTTTACCTCTTCAAGTTCTAAATAATCTAACTTATCCAGTAGATATTCCAATATTGCGTTATTATTTGTTTTTATGCAAAAAGATTTCATTGCAAAATTCTCCTCCCATATTATTTTATATTATCTACTAAATACTTTTTAGATATACATATTTTATTCAAAAAAACTAAATATGCAACTTGTTTTATTTTTCAATTTATTCCTGAAATGCCATGCTTTAAACTATATACATTTTTATATCCCATATTTTCCAATATTTCTTTTCCTTTTTTACTTCTTATACCACTTGCACAATACAGTATTATTATTGCTTGCTTATTTTTTATTTCTTTTTCTATACTTCTTTCTAAGTTATATAAACAAATATTTATAGCTTCATTTAAATGTTCTTCTTCATATTCTTGTTTACTTCTTACATCTATTAAATAGCATTCTTTTTCCTTTTTTATGATTTTTTTAGCTGTTTCGTAAGTTATGTCTTTTCCCTCAAATCCTCTATATAATATTCTTTTTATCTTTTTAAACATCATTTTCACCCCATCGCAAAAAAAACACTACTAATATATTATTATATTATATTAGCAGTGTTCTTTTATGTTACTTTATTTGTTTTCTTCTAATTTTTTCTCATATTTCATATTTAATACTATTATTGTAATTACATATATTGCCATGCCTATTGGTATTATCAATTTATTTATAGGTATTCTTGTTATTGCTATTAATGATGTATATGTTAATCCTATTAGCATTAATACAATTATTGTTGTAAGTAAAGTTTTTGTTGCTCCTAATTTTTTAAATCTAATCATTTGATATATCACTATCGCAATTGTAGAAATTCCAAATGGCAATATATATCTTTTTATTAAACTTGATAATTTAACTTTTGGATTATGCACTATTTCTATTTCTTCGTCTTTTATTTCTTTTTCATATTTTTCATTTAATTTATTTATTAATTCTGTCTTTTTTTCATTTAATTCTTCTTCTGACATTTCTTCTGTTGTTATAGAAATCATATCTTCAAATAATTCTACTTTTTGCACTATTGCCTGTTTCCCCTTAAATACTTCCTTAGTAATTTCTTGCATATCCTTGTCTTCTATTTTTTTTCCAACATATACGCTAATATTTATATTGCTTTTATAAGGTAATCCTACATTAAAACCTTTAAAACATACTATAACTGTTCCTGCAAATATTAGACATATTAATAATATTAAAACTATTTTTTTCATTTTTATAATTCATTCCTTTCTTAAGGTATAAATAATTTATTCTTTTATAGAATTTACTATTAATGTTTTAGTTAAAATTATATTCCATACCATTGTAATTGCTAGACCCCAGAATATTATCATAGCAAAGCTATAAATTTGTAACCAACTTGTTAAAATTAATATTACTGATAGTATTAATACTGGGATAAGTGCTATTGATATTTTTGTAAATGCTCTATTAAAGTTTGTCTCTAGCTCTGCTTTATCTTCTGATTTACTAATATAATTTAATATATAAACATTAAATGTGTAATTTATTGCTAATGCAACTATTAATCCCAATATGCCTTCTATTGTAAGAATCACATTTGTGTATCTTATTGCAAGCAACAATACTGCTATATATCCTATATATGCTACTGCAGTTAATAGACCATTTTTCTTATATTTAATTATTAAATACACTAATGCAATTAATATTAGAACTCCAAATATTATTATTGCTAAATTATACATATCTGTTGTAATGTTAGATTTCATATATCTATTTGCTGTAACTTTATACTCTACAGGCAATGCCCCAGAATTTAGTATTTTTTCTACATATCCAGCTTCTTTTACATATGATTGTAACTCTGCTTGTGTTTTTGTTTCTCCTCCAACAGATAATTGTATTGAACCATTTGTTATTTCTTTTTCAAATTGTGTAGAAAGAACCGTAGAACCATCAATTTTTATAGTAACTTCTTTGCTTTCTTTTTCGTTTTCTTCACTATTTTCTTCTTTTTCATCTGTTGTATTTTCTTCATTGTCGTCATTATTTTCTTCTACTTTTTCTGGTACTTTATATTCATTACTTATATTTTTTAATATTTCTTTTCCTTCTTCATTAAACTCTATGTTTAAATATATGCTTGTCCCATTATCTGTATTAGCATACATTGTTTTTACTTGTTTTATTTTTGAACTATCTAATAAGACGTTTTTATCTGGGTCTTCTATTGTTAAATTTCCTTTTGCATAAGCATATTGAATTACAGTATCTGTTGCAGTATCTTCTACCATATTTACAACTATTTTGCCAGTTTCCTCATCTTGTGCAATTGTATATTGTGCAACATTCATTTCTTTTAGTCTTTTTTCAATTATCTTTCTAGCTTTTATAAAATTTTCCTTTGTGTTTACACTTTCTTTTTCTCTTTCTTCTGTTGTTTCTTCTTTTCCTTGTTCTGTACTTTCTTCTGTATCATCAACTACTTCAAATGTTATATACCTATTTCCTTTTAGATCCATTCCCTTAATATATTCAGGTAATAAATTCGCCATTCTACCATTTTTTTGTATAAATAGTCCTCCAAATGACATTAAGCTAATTAATATTATAATTAATATTAATAAAATAATTTTTAATTTTTGTTCTAGTTTCATTTCCATTTTCACCTTTCTTTTTATAATAATCTTGTATCATTAATTATTAATTCAAACCATATATTTAAATATTTAGCAGCATGTTTACTCATCATAGTTCTTTCCATAAATATTTCAAAATAATCTAAAACTGGAGATATTTTTGTATCTATTGTTAAATCCAAGGTAACTTTTCTATCTTCTTTATTGATTATAAACTTTGAATCTGTTACGGCATAATTTACTCTGTGGTGTATTCCAAATCTAGATATATTATTATCTGTAACTCTATCTCTATGCACATCTGATTTATCTGCCAATATTATTGCAGCTGATATATCACTTACTGCATTTCCTGTATTTTCATCATGATTTCCTATCGCAGTCATAATTTCTGTTCTATCTTCTATTGGCATTCCCATTTCTTTTAATATTTCGTATGCCAATATTGCACCTGAATGTGCGTGGTCAACCCTATTAATGCAATTTCCTATATCATGCATATACCCTGCTATTCTAGCTAATTCTATTCTATCTTTTGGATATCCCAATATTTCTAATAAGTCGCCTGCTCTTTGTGCCACAATATTTATATGCCTCTCTGAATGTTCTGTATATCCTAATGCGTCTAATTGCCTTTGTCCACTTTTTATAAGGGCTTCTATCTCCTTGTTGTTTTTCACATCTTGTAGTGTTATCATAGTCTCCTCCTTTATTTTAAGATTTTATATTAAAATCTTAAAAATATCAACCTATTTTGAAAAATTTATCAATTATGTTTGTATATTTCCTTTGCCAAGTGTGTATATTAAAAATATATATTATTGGTAGGAGGTTTTTATGAATAAAAAAAGAGTATGCGAGATTTTAAAAAGTAAAGAAAAGTATGATGTTTTTTATGATAATCGTCCTGTTTGGATTCAAGAAATTGATGGCAATAATATTGCCAAAGTCGGCTTTGTAGACAAGGTTGAAGAAAGAGATGTATATTTAAAAGATTTATATGAATAATTATTATATTTGTTATTACTGTTGTAAGTTAAGTTGTACAAAATGAAGTGAACCTCATCAGTTCACTTCAAAATCATTTTTAATATTTTTGATTGTATTTTTATTTTAATGTTTCTATTGCTTTCTGTAATTGTGTATCTTTTTCTTCTGGAATAGTTGTTTTATTCTTGTATTCTTCTGGTACGTCAACTTTTATGTTTGGTTCTATTCCGACTTTATTTATTTTGTAATACTTTGGTGTATAATATTCATTAGTTGTTATTTTCAAACCACTTCCATCAGCCAAAGTGTGTATAGTTTGAATTACACCTTTTCCATAAGTTATTGTTCCAATAATTGTAGCTTTTTCATTATCCTTTAACGCTCCAGTCATTATTTCAGAGGCACTTGCTGAATATTCATTTGTTAAAACTACTATTGGCATATTTATTATGGGATCTTTATCGTTCTTTGTTATTTTTTCATTTTCATTTTTGTCTTTTGTTATTAATAAAGTGTCTCCCTTATCTGTAATCAATTTCAATATGTTAATTGCCTCATCAACTATGCCTCCACCATTATTTCTTATATCAATTATTAACTTTTCAATGCCTTGTTTTTTTAATTCCTTATATTTTTGTGTGAATTCATCAGCACAACCACCATCAAAATCAGATATATAAATATATCCTATATTATCTTTTAATACTTTTGTATTTATATGACTTATTAATATTTTCTTTCTTTCAACCTCTATTTCAAAAGTCTCTTTTTCTCCTCTTTTTATTTCTAATTTAACTTTAGTTCCTGCTTTTCCTTTTATTTTGTTAGAAACTTCTGTTATTGTATCTAATGTATAACCCTGTCCATCCACTTTTGTAATAATATCTCCTGCTAATATGCCAGCTTGCTCTGCTGGTGAATTCTCCATAGGTTTTAATACTACTATGGTTTGCTTTTCTTTGTCAACCAACATATATATTCCAATTCCAACATAATTGCCATTTGTTGTATCCATAAGCTTTTCCATTTCTTCTTTTGTATAATATTCTGTGTATGGATCACCTAAAGCTTCAACATATCCTTTTAGTGCTCCTTCTACTAATGTTTCGTCATCAATTTCGCCTAAGTATTCTTTTTCCAATACTTTTCTAAAACTTGCCAAAGTTTCATCAAGACCTGTTACTTCTCCGTCTGTTATTTTTACATATTTAATCCCATTTTTAGCTATCGCTTTATAAACTGTAACACTTGTTATCAAAAATGTAATTATTACAGTTATTACAACTAACATTAACGATTTATAAATTTTTTCTTCTCTTTCTTCTTTCATTAAGTTTTTTCCTCCCAAAACTGTTTTTTATTATTATACTCTTTACAAAAATTTATAGAAGTCAAATATTGCTCAATTGGCCTAAGTAATTACGTTGGTTCATTTACATACAAAAGTGGATTTACTGTATAGCCATTTATTCTAACTTCAAAGTGAAGATGTGGTCCAGTTGAATTGCCTGTAGAACCTACTTCCATAATCAAATCTCCCTGTTTTACTTGTTTGTGCAATGTTGTTAATATTGCTTGACCATGTCCATAAAGAGTAGATACACCATCGCCATGATTTATTATAACACAATTTCCATATCCACCAAGCCATCCGGCATATGAAACATATCCATCCATTGCTGCCACAACAGGGGTACCAAAGTATGCATTACCTATATCAATTCCAGAATGATAGTGTACAATTCCAGAAATTGGATGTTCTCTTTGTTCATAGTAAGAAGTAATAGCCGTTCCTTCTTTTGCTACTGGCCATATCATGTTTCCACCAGTATATTGAATTGGTAAAAATTCTTCTCCTGATGCTTGTGCTATTAAACTTTGTATTCTATAAACTTCTTTTTTATATTCTGTTATTTCTTTTTGTAATTCTTTTTCTGCTTTTGTTAGTTTACTTGCTTGAGCTTTCTGTAATATTTTTTTATTGGTCAGTATTGTTGTCGTTTGCTCTTTTTTTGCCTTTACTGTTCTTATTTCTTTTTGCTGTTTTTCCAATTTTGTTTTTGTTTCTTCTAATTCATTTTTTTCTCGTTCTATTTGTTCTATATATAAATTATCATATTCCACTATTTGTCTCATTAAAAAATATGAAGAAATAAATTCTGTTAAACTTTTTGATGAAAGCAATACATCTAAATATGTTACATCTCCAGCTTTATACATTTCCACCAATCTATCTCTTAAGATTTCCTCTCTTGTTTCACAGTCTTCTTGAGCTATTTCTATTTTATCTATGGCATTATCTATTGATTTTTGCAATTTGCTTATCTGTGCTTCATACTTTGTTAAGTTTGTTTCATACTGCAATATTTCATCTTCTAGCTTTTGTATTTCTAAGAGCGCGGTTGTTAATTCTTCTTTTACATATTCTAATTGTTTATTTTTTTGGTTTAACCTTTCAGAAACTTCTTTTTTTTGTTTATCTAAGTCTACCATGTTTATGGCAATACTTTTACTTATTAACATCATGCATAACATCAAAATACTTATTATTAAAAGTATTCTTTTCAAAGTTTCTTTCATCTCTCTCCTCCGTTCTTTTTATTTTTAGTAATTTCTTCGAAGTGCAGGCGATTAAAATCGCCCCTACATTTTTCATAGATTACTTTTACACTATCTTTTTATTTAGTGGTTATATTTTGGTTGTTACAATCCACTATATAATGTAATTGGGTCAGTGGTTTTTACTGACCCTATTATTATTATATCATTTTTTTATACAAAATCCAATGGATTTTTAACTTCTGCATTATAAAAGAAATTCCATGCATCCGCCCTTCCTGAGCTTAGATACCTTACTTCAAAGTGCAAATGCGGTCCTGTTGAACCACCAGTATTTCCAGAAAGTGCTATTCTTTCCCCTCTTGCAACTCTTTGCCCCACACTAACTAATTGCTCATTCAAGTGACCATATAACGTTATATATCCATTTCCATGATTTATTGCTATATAATATCCATAACCACCTGTATCATATGTACAAATTATAACTTCTCCTGCTTCTGCTGCTATTACTGGTGTATACTCATCTGCACCAATATCTATGCCTTTGTGCATTCTTCCCCAGCGCCATCCTACATAAGAGGTTATATAATACTCGCCTGGAATAGGCCATTCCATTTGTCCACCGCTATATGTTGACTCGTAATTACTATTTTCAAATGCCTTTGCTAATTCTTCTTCCATTTTGTCTATTGAATTTTGATATTCTTCTATTTTATATTTTAATGATTTTTCTTCTGCTGATAAATTATCTGCCTTCTCTTGTCTTGTTGCTCTTTTGCTTTTTAATTCATTATTTTTATCTTCTATTTCCCTTTTAGCAGTATCTATTTCTTTTTTCTCGTTTTCCATTTTTTGTTTTGTAGATTGAATTTTATTTTCTTGTTCTTCTATTGTTTCTAGTAACTTGTTGTCCGCTTCTGCCAATTGTTGTACCATATAATAATTTGATATTAGGCTTGTTATGTCTTCTGAAGATAATAACACATCTAAATATGTAGTATTTCCTGCCATATATATAGCTACCAATCTGTCTTCTAACAGTTTCTCTTTTTCCGCATGTTCTTTTTGTAGATTTTCTATCTCTATTTCGCTATTTTTTATAGATGCATTAAGTTCTTCTATTTTTCCTTCTAACTGTCCTATTTCCTTTTCATATTCTGATATTTCAGCATCTAATTCACAAATTGCATCTAATTCTATTGATAATTCTTCTTTAATATCTGTATGCTTTTCCTCTGTTTCTTTTTTTTGCTGTTTCAATTCATCTATAGTATTTGCAAATACACACATACCAAAACTTTGTATTATTGCAATTATTAATACTACAGCAATTATTCTTTTTTTCATATATTTTCCATTCCTTTTATTATATATATTTACATTTTTATACATAATCCATAGGGTTTTTAGGCACTCCATTTATTATTACTTCAAAATGTACATGTGCTCCTGTTGAAGAACCTGTAGAACCCATTTCTGCAATTGCTTGTCCTCTTTTTACATGTTGTCCTATGCTTACATTTATTGCTTGGCAATGAGCATATAAGGTTGTTAGTCCATCACTGTGATTTATTTGGACATAGTTTCCATATCCTCCGCCACATCCACATGACCAGCTCTTTCCATAATTATGTGTACAACCTCTATTGGTATCTACCACAACGCCATCTTCTGCCGCAACTATTGTAGCTCCATAGTCTCCACCTATGTCCACACCTTTGTGACCTATATATGTTCCCCATATTGGATGCCATCTATATCCAAATGGTGAAGTTATCCAATCTTTTCCATATCCAGTAAGTGGCCATCTTAATTGCCCCGAATATACATCTCCATCTGTTCTTGAACCAGAATCATATATCTTTTGTAATTCTGCCTCCATGTCATCTATTTCCTTTTGTATTTTCTTTTGATCAGAATTAAGATTATCGACTTTAGTTTGCTTTTCTTGTTTGCTTGCCTTTAATGCATTATTTTTGTTATCAATTTCTGTTTTGGCAGTATTCACTTCATTTTTTTCGTTTTCAAATTTTGTCTTTGCTTCCTGCATAGTTTTTTCTTGATTTTCTATTGAAGTTAATAATTCATTATCTGCTTGTGCTAATTGTTGTACCAAATAGTAGTTAGATATTAAACTAGTTAAATCTTCTGATGCTAATAAAACATCTAAATATGTAGTTTCTCCTGCCATATATATAGCAACCAATCTATCTTTTAATAATTTTTCTTTTTCCTCATACTCTTTTTGTAGCTTTTCTATTTGTTCCTGTTTATCTTTTATTGAAATTTCTAATCTGTTTATTTTATATTTTAACTCTTTTATATCGTCTTCATATTGACTTATTTTGGCTGTTAAATCTTGTATTTCCTGTAGAGCTTCATCTTTTTCTTTTTTTATTTGCTCTATTTCGTTTTCCTTCTGTCCAATTCCTTCTTTTAGTTCTCCTTCTCTACTTGCAAATGAAACTCCGCAGAAAAGCGTTGTAATTATTAAAATTAAAATAATACATAACATTTTTCTTTTCATAAATAGATTATACCTCCAAATATTTTTTCATCGATATAGCACTACCAATTGTTCCAATTCCTATTCCTAGTACTAAATATACTATAATTAATAAATTAAACATATCTGAAAATGTTAATAAGTTCAAGCTAACGCGCACACCTGCTAATGATGTAATTATTTTTTCTGCAACAGAATTATATGTAATCCCTAAAATTAATACTGTTATAAACGATGAAATAATGCCAATTAAAATACCTTCTACCATAAATGGCCATCTAATAAATCCATTTGTTGCTCCCACATATTTCATTATAGATATTTCTTTTCTTCTTGCATGTACCGTTAATTTTATCGTATTCGAAATTATAAATATAGATACAAATATTAATATTACTAATATTACACCAGAAATAGTTTTTACTCCATTTGCTATCTTAATTAATGCACTTATTGTGTCATCACTTGTTTGTATCTCTAATACATTCTCGAATTTATTGATCTCTTCTCGAACATCTTTACTTTTCTCTAAGTTTGTAAGAGTAACAACATAAGATGCTGGAAACGGATTGTCTTCTTCATATGATTTAACCAAGCCTGGCGTTTTCTTAAACACAGATTTCATTTGGTTTAAAGCCTCTTCTTTAGATTTATATGTTACATTATTCACATATTCTATACCTCTTATTTTGGCTTCTAAATCCTTTTCTTCTTCTTGGGTTGCATTTTTATTTATAAATACTTGCATACCTTGTTGTGCTTCTATTTCGTTTATAACATGATTAACATTTTCTCCTATTACAAAAAATATACCAAACACAAACATTGTTGCAAACATAATTATTAATGATGCCATTGTGGATTTTTTGTTCTTAAAAAAGTTTCTAAATCCTTCTCCTATTAAATACCCTAGTACACTATATTTCACTATTATAACCACCTTTTTTATCATCTCTTATGATGTTACCCTCTTCTATTTGGATAACTCTTTTCTTCATTCTATCTACTATATCTTTAGCATGCGTTGCTACTACAACTGTTGTTCCTCTTGCGTTTATATCATTTAAAAGAGTCATAATATCCCAAGCAGTTTCTGGGTCTAGATTTCCTGTTGGTTCGTCTGCTATTAGCATTGATGGATTATTAACCAAAGCTCTTGCTAAAGCTACTCTTTGTTGTTCTCCTCCTGAAAGTTCATTTGGATAAACCTTTGCTTTATGACTTAGTCCTACTAATGATAACACCATTGGTACTTGTCTTCTTATATGTTTTGGTGTTGCTCTAACTATGTACATTGCATAGGCAACATTATCATATACTGTTTTATCTGGTAATAGCCTAAAGTCTTGAAAAACCACTCCCATGCTTCTTCTTAAGTATGGAACCCTACTTGGTTTTAAGAAAGTTGTGTCTCTTCCATTTATTATAATATTACCCTTAGTTGGTTCTTCTTCTTTAAGTATTAACTTAATAAGTGTTGATTTGCCAGAGCCCGAGCTTCCTACTAAGAAAGCAAACTCCCCCTTGTCTATTACAAAATTTGCATTATGAACTGCTTCTGTTCCTGTATCATATGTTTTGCTAACATTTCTAAATTCAATCATGTGTATCTCCTTAACATTTTATACATTTTGTTTTTATTCGTAATTATCATAACAATAAAATCCTTTATTTGCAATAGTTTTTTTTATAAAAAAATGTACTTTTTTAGGTATTTATTACTATTTATAGCCTTTTTCTCTATTTTATATACTTTCATAAATTTCACAAGAAATTCACAAAAAGTACCAAAATTATTCTGGTACTTTTTGTGTTTTAGTTTTCTTTTATCTTTTTAACTATTGATAATGAGTCTATTTCAAAACATCTTATTAGTTCTTCTGCATTTCCAGATTTTCCAAATACATCTTTTATTCCCATTCTAATAATTTTTGTTGGATGTTCTTCTGATAATACTTCACATATTGCACTTCCCAACCCGCCTATTACATTGTGATCCTCAATTGTAATTATTTTTTTTGTCTCTTTTGCGCATTTTATAATTAATTCTTTGTCTATAGGTTTTATTGTATGTATATCCACTACTCTAATATCAATTCCATCTTCTAGTAATTTTTCTTTTGCTTTTAACGCTTCCTGTACGGTAATTCCTGTTGCAAAAACCGTTGCATCTTTTCCTTCTCCTATTTGCACTCCTCTTCCTATTTCAAATTTATGTTCTTTTTTATATATTACTTCACTTGGTAGTCTACATAGCCTTAAATATACTGGCCCTTCAAATTTTGATATTTCTTCTACTGCCCATCTTGTTTGTGTATCATCTGATGTGCATATAACTGTCATATTGGGAATAGTCCTCATTAAAGAAATATCTTCTATCATTTGATGAGTTGCTCCATCTTCTCCCACTGTTATTCCTGCATGTGTAGCACATATTTTTACATTTAATTTAGGATAACATATACTATTTCGTATTTGGTCATACCCTCTACCTGCTGCAAACATTGCGAATGTGCTTGCATATGGTATCTTGCCAAATGTTGACAGTCCTGCAGCAATTCCAAACATGTTTTGTTCTGCTATACCCACATCTATAAATCTATCTGGAAATTTTTTTGCAAATATATTTGTCTTTGTAGCTCCTGACAAGTCAGCATCTAGCACTACTATTTTTCTATTCTTCTCACCTAATTCTGCTAATTTTTCGCCATAGCTTTGACGTGTTGCTATTTTCAATTTTTCCTCCACCTTACTCAACTCCTCTTCTCAATTCTTCAATTGCTTTCTCATATTCTTCCTGTTTAGGCGCTTTTCCATGCCATTCTGCTTTGCCCTCCATAAAAGATACACCTTTTCCCTTTATTGTTTTTGCAATTATTATAGTAGGTACTCCTTTAGTTTGCTTTGCCGTGTCAAACGCGTCTATTAAGTTGGGTATATTATGACCATCTACATTTATTACTTTTAATCCAAAATTAGAAAATTTACCTTCTATATTTGTTAGTCCTGCTACCTCCTCTATCTTCCCATCTATTTGCAGTCCATTGTTATCTAAGATAATGCATAAATTATCTAATTTGTATTTGCTTGCTGTCATTGTTGCTTCCCATATTTGCCCTTCATCTATTTCTCCATCTCCTAATAAACAATAAACTCTACATCCTGCACTATCCATTTTTGAGGCAATTGCCATTCCAACAGCAGCTGATAGTCCTTGCCCTAATGAGCCTGTTGACATATCTACCCCTCTAATGTTTTTCATATCTGGATGTCCTTGCAATTCTCCTCCAAATTTTCTAAAAGTACTTAATTTTTCTTTTGGAAAATACCCCTTTTCTGCTAAAGTGGCATATAACGCTGGACTACAATGCCCCTTCGATAATATAAATCTATCTCTTTCTTGAGCACTTGGTTTATTTTCGTCTATATTCATTTGGTTAAAATATAATACCGTTAATATATCTGTTGCTGATAAAGAACCGCCTGGGTGTCCAGATTGTGCATTATATACCTGTTCTATAATTCCTATCCTTATATTATTTGCTATCTTTTCAAGTTTATTTATATCTTTAATTTTCAAAATTCTTCCTCCTTTTTATAGCCTTCTACATAGTTCTATTTTTAAGAAAATTTTACTATACTACCTTAATTATTTCAATAGTTATTCTTGTTATTTTTTTGAAATTGTTGTATAATAGTATTGTATTATTTTTATGGGGATGTATTTGGTTTCGACAGTATTTTAGAAGTAAAAATAGCGAGTAGTGGATTCGCCTGGCCACTATAAAAGGCGAAAAATAAATATAAACGCTGATAATAGAGAATTAGCATACGCTGCCTAATTAAGGTAGCTCGTCTTACTCTGAATGCCCACGTTTAGAGAATAAGGCGTCATTTAGTGGGAAACAAACCTATTTCTTGCCATAGAAATAGCGGGTATTTTAATGGCTACTCTAATTTTAATTTTGTTTGTTAATTTAATTTTAGAGGAATTTTTATAACAAACTACACTCGTAGAAGTTTTTATGGATGGAATATTGGACAGGAGTTCGACTCTCCTCATCTCCACCAATAACGAATCTGTTCGAACTAAGTTGAACAGAATTGATACAGAAATCAATCAGAAAATAAAATCTGGTTGATTTTTTTGTTGTTTAAAAACAATAACAAAGACTAGAGTTTATATGTGAGTTTGCAAAATGAACTTGATAGCACTAATTGTGCATTGGACAGAACAAGTATTTTATTATAAATCTTACTATGACAAAGCTTATGGAAAATATGAAAATTCAATAAAGATGAAAAAGCAATTGACATTCGCAAACGATTGTTTTATAATAACGCTTGAATAATTAAAAATAAAATATTACGAAATGGAGATGATATTATTGAGTGATATAGATAATACTAATAAATCATTTGAAGATATAAAACATATTGATGAAAATGGTGTTGAATTTTGGTATGCTAGAGAACTTATGCCTATTCTACAATATTCAAACTGGCAAAATTTTGAAAAAATAATTGATAAAGCTAAAATATCTTGTGAAAATAGTGGCATTAGTGTGTTTGAACATTTTATTGACGTCAATAAGTTGTCAAAACGTGCTAACAATGCAGAAGTTGAAATCAAAGATTATGAATTAACTCGTTATGCTTGTTATTTAATAGCACAAAATGGAGATAGCAGAAAAAAAGTAATTGCTCTTGCTCAAACATATTTTGCAGTTCAAACTAGAAAGCAAGAAATTAGTGAAAAAGAGTATACTTCATTAACAGAAGATGAAAAAAGATTTTATCAAAGAAATCTTACAAGAAAAGGAAATTATTCTCTTAATCAAACAGCAAAAAAAGCAGGAGTTAAAAATTTTGATAAATTTCATAATGCTGGTTATAAAGGCTTATATAATGGCGAGACTGCTGATGATATTGCAAAAAGAAAAGGATTAAGATACAGAGAAGATATTTTAGATAATATGGGAAGTACAGAATTAAGTGCTAATTTATTTAGAATATCTCAAACTGAGGAAAAATTAAAAAAAGATAATATACAAACAGAGAAAGATGCTTGCAATACACATAATAAAATTGGAAAAATTGTTAGAAAAGCAATTAAAGAGGCTGGTGGAACAATGCCAGAAGATTTACCTACTCCTAGAAAAAGTTTAAAACAGCTTGAAAAAGAAAAAATTAAACAATTGAAAAATAAAAACTCTAAAGATTAAAGTTGCATTTTTCATACATTATAGACTTGCAATGGCTAAACTTATGGAAATGGAAGCAACTGAACAAAATAAAGTGGCGTTGTATCTGTTTAATCATATAAATTTTAAAAAAATATTGTAGTGTTTTGTATCAATTGTTAAAAGTGTGAAAGAAGTTGTAAATATCTACGGCGTTGGCACCAATAACGAATTTGTCAATGGGGTCAAGAAACTTTGTCCCCATTGACATTTATTTTATGTATTTTATTTCAAATAGTGTACCTTTTCCAACTTCTGAAGTTGCTTTTATGTATCCATTGTTTTGTTCTATTATTGTTTTTGCCAAAGACAATCCTATACCTATGCTATCTTCATTGCAATTTTTTGCTCTATAAAACCTCTCAAATATATGCTTCAAATCCTTTTGCTCTATTCCTTGTCCTTCGTCTTTTATTTTTATCTTTAGAAAAATACTTGTATTTTCTACAATTATATATATATTGGATTTCGGTTGGCTATGTTCTATCGCATTCTTTAATATGTTTGTTAATGCTTCCTGTTGCCATTTATAATCTGCTATAAATATAGCTTTTTCGTCAATTTTAGTTATTACTTCTATTTCCTTAATTTCTATTAATATTGCCAAGTTATTAATTACACTATCTATTAATTTTTTTGCATCTATTTCTTCGTTTTCCATCTTTATTGTTCCCGCATCAAATTTTGCAGTTTTTAATAAGGATATAACCAATGAGCTCATATGTTCAACTTGCTTACTTATATCTTGTATAAAATCTTCTCTTATTTCTTGTGGCATATCTGGATTATCACTAATATTGTCTAACATTATCCTGATTGAAGTTAATGGCGTTTTTAGTTGGTGTGATATATCTGCAATAGCTATACTTAATTTTTCCTTCTCCTCTTCACTATTTTCTGCCGCTTCTCTCAAAATAACTGTGGTTTTATACAATTCATTTCTAAGTCTTGATAATTCCCCATCTTTATTGTCCTCTATTTTTAAAGAGTAATTTTTATTATTTACTTCTTTTATATATTCGTTTATTTCTTTAAGTTCTTTTTCTTGAATTAATACATATCTCATAAATATACTTAAACTTGCTATTCCAAATATTCCTATTAATACTGCCGTATTGATTAAATTTTTATTGATATTTTCTCTTAATTCTTTTATGTATGAAAGTTCATCATCATATCCATATTTTTCTAGAATATTTTCACTTGAATCGTCTCGATTATTTATTATTTTTAGTATATCTTCTTCTTTAACCTCAGGATATTTTTCCATTACATTATTAATAATATCGTTTATTTTTTCATTTACAATTTTCGAATATACTTTGTTTTGCATTTTAATAACTACTACGAATATAATTATAAATAGTAATACAATTACAATATTTGTCAGTAATACTTTTATTAATGTTTTTCTTTTTAATAAATTCACTTTTGTCCCCCTTGTACCTGATATCCAATCCCTTTTATTGTTTTTATACAATCCATTTTACCTAATTTTGTCCTTATTCTTTTTATATAAACTGTAAGTGTATTGTCATTTACAAAATTTCCTGCAACATCCCATATCTTCTCTAAAATCTGTTCTCTTGTTATTACCTTTCCAATATTAGTAAACATTAAAACTAATATTTTAAATTCTAATGCTGTAAATTCAACACTTTCTTCATTTACATATACCGTTTTTTCATCTAAATTTATTTTAATACTTCCATATACTATTTTATTATCTTCTTTATTAAATCTTTTTAATACATTATTAATTCTTGAAAGAAGTTCTCTGTTTCTAAATGGCTTAATAATATAATCCTCTGCTCCTAAATCAAGCCCCTTTACTACATCTTGTTCTTCATCTTTTGCTGTTAAAAAGATTACTGGTATATCTGTATATTTTTTTATATATTCACAAAGCTCAAAGCCATTCCCATCTGGAAGAGCTATATCCAATACAATTAGATGTATCTCCTGTTTTCCTATAACATTCATTGTTTCATTAACATTTTTGCATATGATAACATGAAAGTTTTCTTTTTCTAACAAATATGTTAATCCTTTAATTATAACCTCGTTATCTTCTACTATTAGAATACTTCTCATAAACGTCTCCTTTTCGCATATTATAACATATTCCTATGTAAAATTAAAAGAGCTGTTTGGTTGAGATAATCACAAAGCAAATTTGGGTTACTTCAATACAGCTCATCTAGTCTTAGATATTGTCCTTTCTAATCGTTTCTATTATATTCTGCTTATTTATTCTATTTAGTGTATATTTCATTGTTATTCCCACTATTATAAATACGAAAATAATTGAAATTATTACTGCTTGATATGGAAACATGTATCCCAAATCTATTCCCTGTGCAAATGCTTTATATATTCCATAAGAGCCCAATATTCCTAATGGTATTCCTATTAGTAGGGATTTTGTTCCATACATTATACTTTCTAGTCTTATCATTCTGTTAAATTCTTTCGTTGTCATTCCTATTGATTTTAACATAGCAAATTCTTTGCTCCTCAAAATCATGTTTGTTGTTATTGTATTAAATATGTTAGTCACTCCTATTAGTGTTATTACAGTTATAAATCCATACAGAAATATTTTTATAACTAACAAACTTCTTTGTTCCTGTTTTATATATGTTTCATAGTTCTGTACTTCAAGCTCAAAATACTTTTCGTCTTGTTTTATCAGGTCATTTATTCTGTTCTCTAGTTCTTGTGCCTTTTTTGATTCTATTAACAAGTTACTAATACGATATGAATTATTTGGTACTTCATCAAAAACTTCTCTCATAAAATCTTCAGATACTATTATTTTTCCATTGTCATGATATACTGTTTCTTGCCCCATTGGTGAATTATCTGTACATTTTGTAATTGTTATTTCTCTTATCTTCTCGTCCTTTGCTACATTTATTTTATCACCATTTTTAATTTTATACAATCTTTCTATTGTTTTACTTCCATCATCATTGCTTTGCCTTTCTTCATCTATCAAAATTACTGCAGACTTATAGTTTTCTTCTTTTATTCCTAGTTCCTTTATATACTTTTTAAAATATTCATTATTATATATTATTATTGCTATACTATTTTTGTCATATGGATTTTGTTCAAATCTATTCTTTCCAAAATCAGAAGCATATTTTGCTTTGTCAAAGTCTAAACTAGTTTCATAATAATATGCATATTCGTCCACATTATCTAACTTAGCTATTTCCTCATATATATCTGCATTTCCATTTAATACGAACATATTAAATTTAAAATCCATGTAATAAAAAGTACTTGCTTTTGTACCTATAGTCAAAAAGCTTGATAAGGATATAAATATAAATATACTTACAACTAGTGAAATAACTGTTGTTCTATATTTCTTCTTGCTCCTTTTTAAGTTTTTACTCGCAATTACTCCACCTACACCAAATAATTTTTTCGTTATAACTGATGTTTTAAGTTTCTTACTCTTAATCTTAATATCATTGTTTCCTCTAATTGATTCTATTGGAGAAATTTTAGCAGCCTTTCTGGCTGGAATTAAGCATGACAAATATATTGTTATAATTGAAATTATTATAGATATTAAAATTGCCACCCAATTAATGCTATACATAAACCTCATTCCACTTAACATATCTGCTAATAAATAATTTACAACTTGCAATAAAATTATTATTGCTATTATTCCAAATACAATTCCTAATGGTATCGCAATAAGTCCTATAAGCATTCCTTCAAATATTACGTTTTTCTTTATTTGTTTTGATGTTGCTCCTATACTTGCCAGCATTCCATATTGTCTGTTTTTTTCCGAAACAGATATGCTAAAGCTGTTTCTAATTACAAATATACTACTTACAACAATAATAATAATTATTATTCCTGCTATTGTATATAACACATTTAACGTAATTTCGCTCATAACACCTTGGTATCTTAATAGTTGACTGTTTACATATGTATCTATTTCTTCATTTAATCCTGTATTGGCGCAAATATTTTTATTTATTTCTATATATTCTTTTGGTTCATTATATAATACCGATACGTTTACCTTATCATCTATATTTTCCATATAAGTCATAACTATATACCCTGGTGAAGTGTATGTTTCATAGTTCCATCTTTCTATTTCGCCAACTATAGTATATACTTTTTCTTCTACATTTACTAAAGATTCTTCTGTATCATCTATGTATGGATTATTGCCATTTAGATCATATCCGTCAGAAGTTTGCCTAGTGCCAACGTTGAAGGTAATTTTATCTCCAATTTTCAAATTTACTCTTGCATTTGTTTTTATATGCTCTGGTATAAGTATTTCATTTGCGTTCTGTGGTAATCTTCCTTCTTTTAAGTTTATTCCATAGTTTTCTAGTGCTGTTTTGTCATATTCCCAAATGTTCACGTATGGTTTGCTCTCGTTCTTGCAGCCTTCTAACTTAGCCCAACCAACTTGATTTGTAAAAAAATATTTTGCAACTTTTTGATTTTCAGTTATATATTTTGTTTTTTCTTTCTCTACTCCATAAAATGTTGTATGATAATTACCATCTTTATATTTTGTCCAATTTATAAGTGAATTCTGAAAACTAGACACCAATCCTGCAACACCACAAATAAGTGCTGTAGAAAGTATTATGCCAATAATTGTAACAATGGTTCTTTTTTTGTTAAGTTTTAAACTCTTAACTGTAAATTTATTTAATATGTTCATCTTTAATTCCTTTCATCTTTAATAATCTTTCCATCTTCTATTGTAATTACTCTTTCTGCCTCCTTTGCAATTTCTAAATCATGTGTAATTATTATTACTGTTTGGTTAAATTTTTTATTTGAAAGCTTAAGTAATGCAATTATTTCTTCACTTGCCATTGAATCTAAATTACCTGTTGGCTCATCTGCTAGCATTATTGCTGGATTATTTATCATAGCTCTTCCAATTGATACTCTTTGCTGTTGCCCACCTGATAGTTGATTTGGTAAATGAGTCCTTCTGTTCTCTAATCCTAGTGTTTTCAACATTTCTTGTAATCTTTTTTTATCTATTTCACAGCCATCTAAATCGCATGGCAAAGTTATATTTTCTTCAACATTTAAAATTGGTATTAAATTGTAAAATTGATATATTAACCCTATTTGTCGCCTTCTAAAAATTGCTAAATTATCATTGTTTAATGCGTAAATATCTTTTCCGTCTATGTATACTTTTCCAGAGGTTGGTCTATCTACCCCTCCTATCAAATGCAACAAGGTAGACTTTCCACTACCACTTGCACCAACAATGGCAACAAATTCTCCTTTATTAATTGTAAATGAAATATCATCTACTGCATTTATTTTTGTCTCTCCTTTGCCATATGTTTTTACTAAATTTTCTACTTTTAATATTTCCATACTATTATCCTTTCCTATAAAAATTAGATAAGAAAATCCTATCTCTATATTTGTAAATTATTTTAACATTGTAAAGTGACTCTAAAATGACTAACGCAAAAAAAAAGAAGCATTTTTACCATTGCTTCTTTCTTATGGCTCGTTTAGCACTTCCGTGTGCGAAAAATATGAGCTCTAAATTTATAATTGTATTTTATGTTTGATTCTATGGTTATAATTTAACATAACTTTTTAAATAAATCAAGTATTTTTATTAATTTATTATATAATTCCAATCAAATCTTAACTATATTTTGCTATGTATAGTTAATTTTATGATTGTTGAGATAGGTATTTTTTTGATTGTGTGGCTTATATCAACTTTTTTTTAGTTCTAATTCTTTAATCTCTTTTATTCCTTTCTCTATCATTTGTCGTAGTATATGTGCTATTTGTATTATTAAATAATGTACTTTAATAGCAGTTTGATTTTTACTATACAAATTTCTTCATCTTTTTTCTTTACATATAATTTATATCAGTTACTATTTTCTTTAAAATTTCACTTCTATTTTTTGATGTATCAATATATTTAATTCCATATTTAGGACATTCATTTTTCAATAACTCGTTCTTTTCAACCCATTTGTCTGCATTTATTCCTAATTGCTCATCTGTTAATTTTGAACTCCAATCTTCATCCGTGTCATGTTCTCTACATAGTTCAATAATTCCATTTTTATCAAGATTACCATGTCCAAGACAAATACAATATATATTCTCTTATTTAATTAAATCGCTTATGTATTGGAGTTCTAAAAATTCTTCCTTACCACTTCCTCTGATCATTCCCCATACAATGGAATCAGAATGAATTAAATTATATTGATTATATTTTTCTTTTATCATATTGCTTAGTGTAGTTTTTCCTGCTCTTGCTACCCCAATAATTAGTATATTTCTCATTTTACTCTCCTATATTTTCTTCTTTATACCATTCAACAAATTTCTTTATTCCATATTTTTATAGGCATCTTGATAATTTGTTGTAAAATTTAGTCTTTTTTCTTTTAGATTTTTACATAATAATTCTTCTAATCCTTCCTCATATATTGGAGAAATCCCCTGTTTCATTAGGTTTATTTTTTCTTCGTTTACATCAACACATGTAACATTGTAGCCTTTTTCTGCAAAACACACTCCTGCAACTAATCCAACATAACCTGTTCCAGCAACTGCTATTTTCATGTTTTCCCCCTTATATTATGAATTCATATATATATTCATTTCCTTTGAGAAATCTAAAATTTCATTTTTAAATTTGTCATTTCTATTTTCTTGATTAAAATATGTATAAATATCTAATATACATTCGTACATATTATCATCATAATCTATATTTTCTATATAAATTGGTTTGTTATTTTTTAAAACTGATACATTTCCATCTTTTAATTTATTTAAATCATTATCATAAAATAAAAATTCCCCTCTAATAGTTGTATCATCGTCACAAACAACTATAACTTCTCTTATTTTTGTATTTGAAGCAAAATCACTCTCGTGTATTACTAATACATCATCTTTCTTTGATATTATTTTACTATAACCGTGTTTTTTTAAAGCCTTTTCTCCTTTAATCATATCTTTTTCCTCTTGTAGCATTAATCGAGTTGAATTTGTATTTCCTAATATATATTGTGTAAAATAAACTTGGTGAGGAATATCATGTTCTATATTTCTAGTCGTTCTTTTAAACATTCCTCTTCCATTAAAGCTCTCTTCTGTTCTGTTTTTTGAGAAATTAGTATATATCATCTTTGGTTTTAATTTTTTCTCAGTAATTATTCTTTTTATTTCAGTTATTATTTTTGAATAAGCATAATTTCTAATCATTGCTATATCTAATTCTTTATTTTTTTCAAAAAAATCCTGTTCAACTATAAATGGTTTTTCGACTATTATATCTGTTATCCCTATTTTTTTACACTCATTAACTATATCTAAAAAAACACTTTTAGGAGTACATATATCTACAATTACATTACTTTTATCTAAGTTATTTTCACTTATTACACTTTCTATTGTTGTGTATGCTTTTGTTACAGTTATATTGTGATTTTTAATTGTTCCATCAATATCAACAAAATAAATTTTTCCTATTTTTTTTAATTTTTTATATGAATAATAATGTAAATATCCTGCTTTTCCTGTTCCAATAATTATTACATCTTTCATAATTAATCATTCTCCAATTCTCTTAATCTATTTGAAATTTCATCAGCTTTTTCATCCAAACTTCTACATATATTAGTTCTATAAAAAGCAAATTTTATAAGTTCATCTTTGTTTTCTACATTTTTATAATATTGCTCATAACCAAATGGGCTTCTTGCTAATTGCATTAAATATATATATGGTAATAATTCTAAATCATATTCATTTAATTTTGCATATTTCATATATTCTTTAACATACTCTATTAAATTTTCAACATCAATTTGTCCATTACTAGCTTTTTCATCAATATATGTATATGATCTTGCAATTTCCCATACAATAGGCAATTTTTTTACCTTTACAAAATCAATTATTGCATTAATTTCATTTTTTGAATTATATATAAATTGTAAGCAATTATAATCTCCATGTGAAATTGTATGTGTAATATTATTCAACTTACTAACATCAAACTTATTTTGTATTTTTTTTAGTAGTTCTTTCTTAAATAAAATATCTTTCTTTATTTTTTTATCTATTTCATTGTTTTCAATTTTATTTAATATTTTATCAAATTTTTCATTAGCTGTTTTCATCTCATCTTTAGAAAACCAATCTATAACATTTATACTATCTTTTAAGTTATACTTTTCAAACCCATTTACTATTTTTCCTAAATACTTTGCTGAATCAATAGTTTGTTTATAATTTCCTTCATTTTTATTTATTGTTGTTCCTTTAATAAACTTTTGTAATATTACTATTTTTCCTAAATGTTCAAAACAATAATTTTCATTTTTCATCTTTATATATGTTGGTAATGGAATATCTGTATTTCTTTGTAGATATTGAATTGCGTTAATTTCTTTAATAATATCTTCCTTTTTATATTTTGATTGAAATTCCTTTAAAACATATTCATTATTACCATTTTCTATTTTAAAGATGTTAGCAGTTCCTTGATTAATTCTTTTAATATTTGTAATTTCAATTCCATAATTTTCATAAACCATTTTTTTTATTTCATCATTATTAAATGTACTTTGTTCTAACATTTTATTTCATCTCCTATTTGTTTATAAATTTCTTCTTTATTTCCTCTAACATCTAATATTTCTATTGGTAAATTTGTTAAATTATTAAGAAATTCTTTTACATATTTATTTGTATTATATAATTCAATATCATCAGTAAAAATCGGCATTACATAATTCCAATTACAAAATTGTGCTAGATTTTTTATGTTATAATATTTATTATTATTTAATTTTATGTTTGTATCTCCATTTTCACATAATCCAACAATTCTTATAATTTTTGTTATTTCAATTTTTTTATTAAAATTTTTATTATATTCAATTTTTCCATTTACTATATCAAAGCTTGAACCTAGTTCATTAAATAAACTATTATCTTTTATTGAAATCCAAGTTTGGTCTGTTGAATTTAATTCAAATCCATTTCTTACAAATTCTCTTGATAAAGTGGATTTTCCTTGTCCAAAATCCCCTAAAATTAAAATGCCTTTTTCTCTTTTACTTACTAACACAGAATGTATAAACATATTACATTTATCATTGATAATAAAAGCAATGCAATTGTTTATAATAGGATATATATCTGTTTTTATTATATGTTCAATCAATTCGGGTATGTGATGGTAAGGAAGCGGCAATTACGGAATGGAAGAAATATCAATCAGTTTACAAGGATTATGTAGAGTATTGGTTAGAAATTTTCAAAGTTC
>OGOJ01000094.1_pt1 | contig 84545 bp, 69 predicted proteins | sample 1552601 | NCBI WGS metagenome assembly OGOJ01 (sample SAMEA2580184, study PRJEB22360) | human gut metagenome | biome: human gut; feature: human-associated habitat; material: faeces | place: Denmark | collected 2008/2010
TCATTTTAGGTTTCTTAAGGAAATCTATAAATTTTTGCCAAGGAGTTCTAACATCACAACCTTCCGGTATTGTTCCTCCGAACTTCTGTGCCTGTCTCATATATTTTTTTGAAGCATTAAATGATTTTTCATTAATTTTTTCTCCATTATACGCTATAGCTATTCTTGGCCTATCTGGATTATCAGTTAAACTTTTATGATATGCGGTAATATATTCTTTAAGTGCTGTAATATCTTCTTCTGATGGATTTTTGTCGTCTTTTATTGCAACTGCTTCAAGTGCATCAAGAATTTGTAGATCAAGATTTCTAATTTCTCTTCTTTTCATCTTGATACCATATTTTTCCAATATTCCTCTTTTCGTTTGTTCAATTTCACCTTTTTTTGGATAATAACGCCTTTGGATAATTTTAAGACGTGAATTGTCGCCAACAAGTACAGATATTTCATCATTTTCCAAATCAATATTTACTCCACCGATATATCCTTTACTATAAATATCCGATATTTTGCTTTTCTCTTCTTCTGTCAACCTTTGGAAAGCCTTATCACGTAAAAGATCTTCCCTCTGTCTTATCGTACTAAGTCCCGAATTCTCAAAATATTGTTCCGCCTCACTATATCTTCCATTATTCCATAAATCTTTGTAATGTTTTCTCATTTCAATGCCTTTGTCTCTAAGTACACTCCAACGTCTAATGCCATCCTTTACATCTTCATTATAATTACCACATATTATTGCTGACATTGTTTCTAAGCTATCTAGAGCATATATACCATAATTGTCTTCCAACTCCTTAGCCTTCTTACGCCTAGTTTCCCATACTTTCATTATTTCCTCTTTACATCCCTCGGCCTCTTTACGTTCTTCAGCACTCTCTGACTCAGCGATAAGTCTATCATATTTATCATACATTTTATCATACATTTGCTTAAGTGCCTTTAATTCCATAGTTTTTCGTCTTACTTCTTCTGTTGCTCGTATTATGGCTTTATCTACTAACTCAGGTTGTTCTATTGGTTCGTCTTGTTCTTGTTCGCCCTGTACTGGCTCGCTTGGTGTTGATTCGCCTTGTGCTGGTCTGTTTGGTGTTGATTCGCCTTGTGCTGGTCTGTTTGGTATTGGTTCGCCTTGTGCTGGTCTGCTTGGTGTCGATTCGCCTTGTGCTGGTCTGTTTGGTATTGGTTCGCCTTGCACTGGTCTGTTTGGTGTTGGTTCGTCTTGTTCGTATTCGTTTTGTGTTTGTACTCTTATTCCTAATAAAATTAATCTATATTTATTTAGAGTTTCTTCTGCATTGTTAAGATCATCACTTGTCTTTTTCCAATTCTCTTCTACTTTTTTAACATTTGGTAACCCATCTATCTCTTTTTGCTCATTTTCTATCTTTATGCTTATTGCTTCTATAAACTTCTCTTTTCTTGCTCTTTCTGTTTCTGTCAATTTATCATTATTTAATTCTGCATTTTTTTTGTTTAATAATTTTATTCTTTTATTTTGCAAATTTTTTCTTTCTTGTACTGCTTGCTCTGCATTTACTCTATCCTTTATATACTGCATTTCTGCAATTTTTCTTAATTCTTTTACTCTATTAGCCATTCTTAGTATTATTTCTATTGTTAGATCCTTGAATTCCTTCAAGTCCTCCTCAGCTTTTGCTATTTTTTGTTCTTCTCTTTGAGCTTTTACTATTCTTGTCTCATCTTCTAGAGCCTCGTTCTGTTCTTTTATACTATTTTCTCTTTCTCTTATCATATTCATAGCTTCTTTAAGTCGTATTATGTCTTCGTTTATTTCTTTTATCTCCTCCATATTTATACCCCTTTCTAATTTTCTCAATACCTCTATTTATTATTTTACCATAATATTACATTTTTTACAATACTTTATGTGAATTAATTTAAAACCTAACCTTAATTTAAAACCCCTTAATTTCTTAAATGGCTCAGTGTTTCCTTACATTATTAGTCATATAATAACATATAAAACTATATTTTTTTGTCTAGTAATAAAATTTTAATATAAAAATAATATATGTAATATATTTGTAATAATTATAATTCTTTAACTTTTATACAATAGTAAAGGAGTTCAATGAACTTCTTTTTTGTTTTGTTCATTGAACTCCCATTTTTATTGTATTTGCACTTCTCCGTCTTTTGCTATTACTTTTGCAACTTTTCCTGGTTTTATTTTTCCATCTAGCATTGCTTCTGCAATCTTGTCTTCTAATACATTTTGTATTGTTCTTTTTAATGGTCTTGCACCATAGTTTGTATCTGTTCCTTTTTCTATAAGTAATTGTTTTACGCTTTCATCTATTTCTATGTCTATTTCTTGTTCTGTTAGTCTGTTTTTTAATTGATTTAACATTATATCCATTATTTTTCTAATGTCCTCATTATTTAGTTTATGGAATACTATAATTTCATCAATACGGTTTATAAATTCTGGTCTAAATTGTTTTTTCAATTCTCCCATTACATCTTTCTTTATTGTTTCATACTCTTTTTGTGTTTCATCTTTTTTATTGCCTTCGCTTGCAAATCCCAATGTTGTTTTATCTGTAATTAACCTTGCTCCTATATTAGATGTCATTATAATTACAGTGTTTTTAAAGTTTACTGTTCTTCCTTGAGCATCAGTTAAACGTCCATCATCTAATATTTGTAATAGCATATTCATTACATCTGGGTGTGCCTTTTCTATTTCGTCTAGCAATATTACCGAATATGGTTTTCTCCTTATTTTTTCAGTTAATTGTCCACCTTCATCAAATCCTACATATCCTGGAGGCGAACCAATTAGTTTAGATACAGAATGTGGCTCCATATATTCTGACATATCTATTCTTATCATTGCATTTTCATTGCCAAACAATGCCTCTGCTAATGCCTTTGAAAGTTCTGTTTTACCAACACCTGTTGGGCCTAAAAATAAGAATGAACCTATTGGTCTATTAGGGTCTTTTAAACCAACTCTTCCTCTTCTTATTGCTTTTGCAACTGCCTCTACAGCTTCGTTTTGGCCAATAACTCTCTCATGCAACGTTTTTTCAAGATTTTTTAATTTTTCATTTTCATCTTGTGTTAATTTTTTAACAGGTATTCCTGTCCAGCTTGATATTACTTCTGCGATGTCTTCTTCTGTTAATTCAGAAACACTCTTCGTATTTTTGTCTTTCCATTTTTGTTTTTCTTTTTCTAATTTCTTTTTTGCTTCGCTCTCTTTATCTCTTAAGCTTGCTGCTTTCTCAAAATCTTGAACTCTTACCGCTTCTTCTTTTTCTTTGTCAATACTTGCAACTTTGTCTTCTAGCTTTTTTATACCTTCTGGCTTTGTATAATTCCTCATCTTTACTCTTGATGCAGCTTCATCTATTAAATCTATTGCTTTATCTGGCAAAAATCTATCATTAATATATCTAACAGATAGTTTAACTGCAGAGTCTATTGCTTCTTTTGTTATTTTAACATTGTGATGTGCCTCATATTTGTCTCTTATTCCTTCTAGTATTTCTATTGTTTCATCAGGAGTTGGCTCTCCAACATTTACTGGGCTAAACCTTCTTTCCAACGCAGCATCTTTTTCTATATATTTTCTATATTCATTTAGTGTAGTAGCACCTATTACCTGTACTTCTCCTCTTGCTAGCAATGGTTTTAAAATATTAGCTGCATCTACTGCTCCTTCTGCTGAACCAGCACCTACTATTGTATGAATTTCATCTATAAATAATATTACGTCTCCAACTTTTCTAACTTCTGATAAACATTTTTTTATTCTTTCTTCAAAGTCTCCTCTGTACTTAGCACCCGCTACCATGCTAGATATATCTACACTTACAACTCTTTTATTTTTTAAAGTTTCTGGTACATCTCCTGCTATTATTTTTTCTGCCAATCCTTCCACTACTGCTGTTTTACCAACACCTGGCTCTCCTATTAAACATGGATTGTTTTTTGTTCTTCTTGATAAAATTTGTATAACTCTTTGTATTTCATCTGCTCTTCCTATTACAGGATCTAATTTTCCCTCTATTGCTTGCTTTGTCAAGTCAGTACCAAATTGGTTTAATGTTGGTGTTTGGTTATAGCTTCCCAAATTTTTATTATTTGTTTGTGTTGAATTTATGCTGCTGTTTTCGTCTTCATTCACTAACTTTACTATTTCATTGTATAATTTTTGAGGGTTTACATTTAAGTCTAACATTATTCTTACTGCTACACTGTCTCCCTCTTTCATTATTCCTATCAATAAATGTTCTGTTCCTATATATTCCGAATCTAATCTTTTTGCTTCTCTAAATGCATTCTCTATAACTCTTTTAGTTCTTGGTGTAAATCCAACTGTTTCTGTTTTTTCCTGTTCTTCATTTCCTCTTCCAATAAGCATTTCTATTTCTTCTAATACTTTTTCAGAAGTTACACCTTGCATTTCTAGCACTTTACTTGCAACTCCAGTTCCTTCATTTACTAACCCATATAGTAAATGCTCTGTTCCAATATAGTTGTGATTTAATTCTATTGCTAACTCATTTGCTATTTCCAATGCTTTTTCTGCTCTATTTGTAAATTTATATGTCATTTTAGACACCTTCCTTTCATTATATATTTTTAACTATTTATTATTTGCTTTATAACTTTTGCTCTTTGTATATCTCTTTCATATGCATCTAACTTTTTTCCCAAATATTTTTGTAAATTTCCAGGTTTTGTATATAACTCTAATTTGCTTACTTTTGCATCATTTAGTTCTCTTATAATTCCTAAATCTGTTCCTAATTTTATGTCAGATAGTAATTTTCTACATTCTTCTGAAGATACTTTTTTAGCATTTGTTAATATTCCATACGCTCTGTATACTTTGTCTTCTAAGTCTATTTGTCTTTTTGCTAAATACTTTCTTGCAAGTCTTTCTTGTTCTATTACTTTTTCTGTTATTGTTTTTATGTTTTTAATAATTTCCTTCTCTGTTAAACCTAATGATTGATTATTAGATATTTGGTATATATTTCCTTGGCTTTGAGTTCCTTCTCCATATATTCCTCTAATATTCATTCCAAAATTATTTATCACATTTAATACTTTACTTATATTACCTGTTAAGGTTAATGCTGGTAAATGTACCATAACAGACGCTCTTAAACCTGTCCCAACATTTGTAGGGCATGATGTCAAATAGCCATACTTCTTGTTCACAGCATATTTTACTAGTCCATCTATTTTTTCGTCTAATTCTATTGCTAAATTCAATAAATTTTCTAATTCTTGCCCTGAAGCAAATACTTGTATTCTAATATGATCTTCCTCATTTATCATAATGCAAATATTTTCTTCTTCATTTATTAATATTGCACCATTTTCATTTGAGGCAAATTCAGGACTTATTAAATGTTTCTCTATTAAACTTATTTTGGTAACATCATCTATATTTTTTAATTCTATATATTTTATGTTATAACCTATGCTTGGCGTTATTTCTTTTATAGTTTTTAACACTTGCTCTAAATCTTTTGTTTTTGCTTTTTCCTTAAATGGAAAATCTGCTAAATTCCTTGCAAGTCTAATTCTTGAACTAATAACTACATCTGAATCTTTTCCATTTTGTAAATACCAATTTATCATAAGACTCTCCTCCTCTATTTATCATTTATCTTTTTTATTTCGTCTCTTATCTTAGCAGCTTCCTCGTATTTTTCTTCTTTTATTGCTTGTTTTAAATCTTCATTAAGTTTTTTTAGTTTACTATGTTGTTCATCATTTTGCATTGTATTTTCCTCGGTTTTACTATGGTTTTCACTAGCCTTATTTATAAATTTGCTATTTCTTCCTACATGTTGATTGCATCCATGTATATTTTTTAAAACAGGATCAATTCTGTTTTCAAATACATTATAGCAATTTTCACATCCAAATTTTCCTTTATCAACGAATTCGTCATATGTCATTCCACAGTTTGTGCATTTTAGTGCATTACTTTGTGTAAAGCTTGGCAAAAAATTCTCATCATAATCTCCAAAGAAATCTCCTAAAAAGCTAGAAAAATTTATTGGAATATTAAAATCCATGTTCTCTAAGCCTAATTCTTTTGCACATTTTTCACATAAAGCCATTTCTTTTTTTACCCCATTTACTACTTGTGTGTATTTAAAATTCACTTCATTTTTTCCACAATTTTGACATAACATATTATCTACCTCCTAATCATTAATTAAATTTAATAACATATTTTTAAATATTCGCGCTCTTAAATTGTCTTTTATATTTTGTGGCACATTTAATACATTATCACTTGTTGCCACCTTTAAAAGCTTTGCTTCTTTAGTTTCTATCATTTTATAAGATAATAAGTTGCTTATAAATATATCCACCTCTTGTGCTGTTAAATTATCACCTATGCTTGTTATTGTATGCATAAGCGAATTGCTTTTTGTTATATTTATTTTTTTTATGCCTATATATCCTCCTCCTCCTCTTTTGCTTTCTACATAATAACCTTGAGAAGGTTTAAACCTTGTTGCAATTACATAATTTATCTGAGATGGAACACAGTTAAAATGCTCAGCTAGGTCATTTCTTTGTATTTCTATATAATTTTCTTCTTCAAATAAGTCTTTTATAAATTCTTCTATCATATCTGCTATTCGCACCTCATCGCCTCCTTTTGACTTTGACTTTCTTTGACCTATATTTATATTATACTACCTTTTTTTTTGTTGTCAATAGTTTATTTATATTTTTTTAAAATTATATTTGCTTTATTTTTTATCTTTTTTGCCTAGTTGTTCTAACTCTTTTGCTTTTTGTTTTTGCTCATCTGGCGTTATCCATTCAAAATATGACGAAACAAATTCTCCATATTTTGTTGTGTCTTCTTTAATTATTTTATCTTTATCTTCTTTCATAAAAAATGCACCTCTCTTTTAATAGTTTAGTGCATTTTTATTTTTTTTATTCAATATATTTATTTATTGCTTCTGCAACACCATCTAGGTTATTATCTGTGGTTATATAGTCTGCATATTGTTTTATATAGTCAGCACTATTATCCATTGCTATTCCTAGTCCTGCATTTTTTATCATTTGTATATCATTTACATTGTCTCCTATTGCTATAGTTTCCTCTGTTTTTATGTTTAATTCTTTAATTAAATGCTCCAACGCTTGCCATTTGTTTACATTTTGATTCGTTATTTCTGTATAATAATAGTTTATTTCCGTTTCTTCTGTTCCGTGTTTTTATAATTTTTTTTGACATATGTGCAACATCTAAAACATCAATTTTATTTATTGTTCTAAGTTTTCTTATTATTCCATTAAATATTACATTATGTTCATCGCAAATGCTTATTTTTAAATAGTCTTCTTTCTCCCTATCTTTTATATACTTATAAATATCTTGTACTACATTAATATTTGTTTTTTGATCATCTGGTTTTTTTTCGTTTTCTTGATGATAAAAAAGCACATTATAGTTTAAAGATTTTGCTATAATATTTTGAGTTGTACATATACTATAATATATACTGTTTTCTTCGCATATTTGTATTATTTGTAATACTTTTTCTTTTTCTATAAAATTATTATACATTATTTTTTGATTTTTTATGTTATAAACCAATGCTCCATTTCCGCAAACAGCATAGTTATTTGCTTCTGTTTCATTTGCAATACTTTTTACAGATGCAAATCCTCTACCAGAACACAGTACAACTTCTATCCCCTTATTTTTTGCATTTTTTATTGCTTGTTTGGTTTTTTCTGAAACTTGACTATACGAATTTAGAAGAGTTCCATCTAAATCTACTGCAATTAATTTATACATTTTGTCTACCACTTCCTTTGTTTATAATTTTAGTATTATATCATTAATCAATATTCATTTACAATAAAATTCAACAAAAATTACCAGTTTATTTTTTTATTTATTGAGCAATATATATATTGAAAAAACAAAATGTTTTTTTATTAAAATAAGTAAACACATTCTAGGAGGTGAAAAACATGACAAATAACAGTAATAGATCTGTAGTTCCAGAAGCAAGAGAAGCACTTAATAAATTCAAATATGAAGTAGCTAGCGATATGTGTGTTAAAAATATATTTAAACACTACTATCTACTAGCTACTTTATTTTTATTTATGCTATTTTCTTTTTTATTTCTTTCATTTCATTTAATTCATTAAATTTAAAATAAATATTTATTTTTTTATTTTCAGATATTGTTATTTTTTCTATCAATTCATTTAGTAACTGCTTTGTAGGCTTTTCTAATAATAAAAATTCTTTTGCAAGTTTTTCTATTTTAGCAGTTTCATCAATTTGTGGTTTTTGATTATTTATAATCTTTATTAGCTCTTCTTTTTCTTTTATTAAGTTATCTCTATCTTTCGTAAAATCTGCTACTAAAGATACATAATCGTTTTCGCTTACTACGCCTTTTACTTTGTCCATATATAGGTTTTTAATATATAATCCAATATCTGATATTTTTTGTTCTAATGTTTCTAATTTTTTTTCATTGGTTATTTGTTTTAATTCAAACTGTTTTTGTTTTTTAGCCATACTTATTAACTCATCTTGTAAATTTTCATTAATATATCTACTGCAAACTTCTTTTATGTGCTTTATTAAAACTTCTTCAAGCTCTGGTATGCTGTTCGAATGTCTTGTACAAATATCACTATATAATCTTGAATAACTATAACAAATAGTTGTATATCTATATTCTCCATACCTTTTTAATGCATAATTTGAATATGTCACATTTAATCTTGCACCACATTCACTACAGAATAATAAACCTTTGAATAAATAATCATGTTTTGTACCTTTAAAAGATTTGTTCTTTTTTAATATGTTTTGTACTGCGTTAAAACTTTCTTCATCAATAATGGCTTCATGTGTTCCCCTGCAAATATATCTTTCTTCTTCTGGTACAGTTATTCTTCTTTTAGATTTATGATTTATTTTTCTTCTTTTAAATTGTACAAGTTCTCCTAAATATACTCTATTATCTAATATTCTTCTAATAGTTGTTTGCTTCCAAGAACTATATAGTGCAGTTCTTCTTGTTTTACCAATATCTCTTGATTCACCAGGAACTGGAATTCCATCCTTTGTTAATATTTGTGCAATCCTTGTTAGACCATTTCCTTCAAGATATAATCTAAATACTCTTTTTACAACTTCCGCTTCTTTTTCGTTTATTATTAAATGAAATTTATTATTCGGATCTTTTTGATATCCATATGGTGCTGTTACTCCTAAAAAATTCCCAGCCTTTTTTCTTTCAATTAAAGAACTTCGTATTTTTTTAGAAATATCTCTTACATACATGTCATTTATTACACCTTTAAAAGGTGCCATGTCGTTCATTCCTGCATCAAAATAGGTATCAATATTATCAAGAAGCGCAATATATCTTACATTATGCTCTGGAAAATATATTTCCGTATAATGTCCTACACCTAATCTCTCTCTTCCAAGTCTTGATAAATCTTTTGTAATAACAGTATCGATTATACCCGCTTCAATATCTGCTATCATTTCTTTGAATTTTGGTCTGTCAAAATTAGCTCCTGTCCAGCCATCATCAACATATTCTTTCACAATGAAAAAGTTTGGTTGTTCAGATACATACCTTTTTAGTATTTCTCTTTGATTTGTTACACTAGAACTCTCTTCTTTATCACCATCTTCCCTAGAAAGTCTTATATAAAGACCAACTCTAAAACTTTTTGTCTTTTGATTGCTTATTGGTTTATTCATTCTCCACATCCTTTCTTTTTAAGCACAAGTTCGGAAAAGAATGGTTATAATGCTAGGCACATGAGTTAGAAATTTATGAGGTGTGCTTTTTGCGCATTGATTTAATTTCTAATGAAATGTAACAACGCAGGATAGCCATTATTTTTTGAACTTCACCTTTAAGCAATCGCCTAAATTAATTATAACATACATTTCAAAAATTAGTTATAATTTTAGGCGATTTTCTACATATTTTTCCCTTCAGCTTTCAAAGACAATAAAAACGAATTTTTTAATATTTCGTTTATATTTATTTTAGAGTCTTCAGCAAAAATGTAGTTTACTTTATACTCTTCTTTTGTATTTTCTTTAATTTTTTCTTTACCATTATTCATTAAGTATCACCTACACTTATTATTCCGCTCGACAGCAGAATATATACATTTATTGGTAAATAAAAAGAACATAGCATTTTTGCTATATTCTTAAAAATATTATTTTTCCCATATAACTTGTAATTTGTCTAATTAAATAATATTGGTACATTTCCATATATTGTTATTCTTAATATTCCTATAATGACTAAATGTAATGGATAATATAGGTAGAAGAACCACTACATCCAACTTATTTTACTCTTTTGTCACGATTTAATAATGCAATTAAAGAAAGCTCATAATGAAAATAGATTAGAACGAACAAAGATTAAAACAATTTTGCAAATATAGATTGTTGATTATTGATGAGATAGGTTATTTGCCAGTTGATAGAGATGGAGCAAATTTGTTTTTTCAATTAATTGCAAAAAGATATGAAGAAAACTCTACAATAATCACAACTAATCAACCATTTTCAAAATGGGGTGAAGTATTCAGTGATAATACATTAGCAAATGCAATTTTAGATAGACTGTTACATCATTCTAGTATAATAAAAATCACAGGACCATCTTATCGTTTAAAAGATAAATTAGAAGAAGTAGAAAACATAAAATAGAAAAGTTCCAGAAAATGCAATTTAACTTTTGCATTTTCTGGAAAAACAATATTGAATTTTTTTATCAATTTTATATTGACTTTTGCAAACATTTTTAGAAAAAAATTTAAAAATATAGCATTTCTGCTATAAAAATATCTAAATATTCAAACACTTCTCAATTAAAAACAGCAAAAAATAAAGTACCTTTTATGAGGCTGCTGAAAAAGTAGACCAAAATTAGCTTTAAAAAAAACGTGAACTGGAAAATATTTTTTTTAGTTCACGTTTTTCTATGTTTTAATGGTTTAATGTGATATAATAGACACAGTTAAAAGGATTGATATAACTGTGTTAAAGGAAAATATTCTTCAACGATGGGAAGAAAAGCAGAAGATGTAATAAGAATGTTTAAATATCTTCTACTTAAAAATTACTACAAATTATCTGATAGAGATTTGATTGCAAGAACTAAAACAGATATGTTATTCAAATATTTTCTTGATTACTCACCGGAAGAAATTAATTTAATTGACCCGAGTTTGTTAACAGTATTTAGAAGAGAAAGATTAAGTAATAAAGAAAATGAAGAAGAAACATCAACAAATTTAATGGATAAATTAATATCTAAAACAGTAGAAATAGCTTTAGAAGAAGGTATAATTGAAGTTAAGAACAAAATAATACAAGATTCAACTCACACAAATGCAATGTATCAACACATTTCACCTAGAGAAGAATTAATAAAACAAGCTAAAGAATTAAGAAAATCAATATATAAAATAGATGAAACCATGCACAATAAAATGCCTAAAAAGAGAGAAAACACAGGTCTTTTAGAAGAACAAATAGAATATACGAAAGAACTACTAGATTTAATAAGAGATGATGCTCGATTTACAACAGTACCAGCAATAAACGAAAAAATAAATATGCTAGAAGAAACAATGAATGATACAGAATATGAAATTGAGTATTCAAAAGATAAAAATGCAAAAGTTGGGCACAAAACAACTGATACATCTTTTTTTGGGTACAAAACCCACATAGCAATGACACCAGAAAGAATAATAACAGCTGCGGTAGTAACAACTGGGGAAAAGCATGATGGCAAACAATTACAAAAATTAGTTGGGAAATCTCAAGCAAATATATTATTAAATTTTAATAGAGATCCTTATAATTCAATTCCATATTATACTTTGCTAAATTATTATTTTGATTTGGTTTATTTGGGTTTCTATCGATATTTCAGCTATCTTTTTTATTTTATATGACTTTCCTATTATATTAAAAAAAGAAAAAGCAAAAAATAATGGATAAATATATCCATATATTTTATACTTTTACTATTTATAGAAAAAACGTGAACTAGAAAAAATATTTTCCAGTTCACGTTTTTTTTAAGCTAATTTGGGTCTACTTTTTCAGCAGCCTCCCTTTTATCGGCACTTTATCTGCTTCTATCATCCTTATCTTGAATAAAAGATTGATATAATCTCCTTAATTGTTCACCAGTAATATTTATTACTTTTCCACCTTTAGGATTAATCTTCTCATCACCAAATACAACCCAAATAACATTTCTAACAGTTTCTCTAGGCATATCAGCTTCTCCATCTGTAAATATTATTTTGTTTGGTGCTTTTCTTGAAAAAGCTCCGACTGCTGCATTAAAATCCGTTCCTCCGCCTATTGGAAAGCTCATATTATCAATATCTTCTGGTTTTCTAAGCTCTGTAAATCCGTGAAATTCTGTGTTAAAACATCCTACTTTAACTTTTGAATTATCTAAAATATTTTTACATTCCCTTAAAAAATTCTTTAGCAATACTTCACTTACTGATCCACTTGTATCTAATAAAATCTCTGCCTCTGGCATTGGAAGTTGTTCAACTCTATGTCTAAAATATCCATTTCTCATTCTGGCATTTTTCCTTGTATATTCTTCATCATATCTTATTGCTTGTCTTAACAATTTTCTCCAATCAATTAATGGAGTTGCTATTCCAATATCAGATAACCTTTTTCCTTCTCTTTGTATTCCATCTCCTGCTTCGTGTGATGCCTTATTTGCTAATTCTCTACTTAATTCTTGTAATTGCTTTCTTCTTTCTATTTTATTCTGTTTAAAGGTTTCTCTTTCACCTTGTTCAGTAAATTTTGATTTTTCTTCGGTTTCTCTTTTTTCTTGTTCTTTTCCTTCTGTCTCTTCCGTTTTTTCTTTCTTTTTTGTTTGTTTTTGTTCTTGTTTTTTATTTTCTGCTTGCTCTTGTTGTTCTTTTTTTCTTTCTTCTATTGCTTTATCCCATAAACTATGTGTATCATGTCCAATATCATTTTCTTCTTGTTGTTCTTGACTATTCTGTCCATCTTGTTGTCCTTGACTACCTTGTGAATTCTCTTGCTCCTGATTATTATGTTTGTCTTGTTGTCCCTGGTTTCCTTTCTGACTTTGCTGTTCTTGTTTTTTCTTTTCTTCTTCTAATAGTTTATTGTACATTTCTTCTGCATCATAATTAATTGCCTCTGGAATATTTACTCCACCTTCGACCATAGGTAATCCATCTTGTATTAATAACGCATTTATTACAGAATCAGTTGCAATATTCCATAGCCTCTTATCCTTGCCTTCACTTCTAAATATGTGTTCAAATGCTACATGACATACCTCGTGAGCAAATATAAAAATTTGCTGTTTTTCTGACAAATCGCCTAAAAATTTAGGATTATACAAAAGTACTTTTCCATCTGTTCCTGCTGTTGCTATATCAATGCTCTTTTGAAATTCAAGATTTGCTATTACACTTCCAAAAGTTGGGTACTTTATTAGAAGTTTTCTTTTTATGCTATCTATATCGGTACTCATATATCCTCCTTTACTTTTATTTTGATTTATCTTCTTCTGTTTCTCTTGCTAAATACTCTTGATATGATCCAAATATTTTCTTAAATGCTGATATCCCACTATGTGCAGTTCCTTTTGCTTCATCTCCACTATGTCCTTTTAAAGTCTTTTTTTCAGTTTCTTCTTGTTCTTCCATTATTATTTCTTGCAATTGTTCTAGTCTTTCTTCATCTCCATGTGTCCATTGTACTTCAAACTTTTTACATACCTCTGCTCCTAATTTCTTTGTAAATTCTCTTACCTTTGGCATATTTTCACTGTCTACTGCTACTAATCCTGATACTGTTGCTAACTTTCTTCCTAAATCCATTTCTTCTAGTTCTTCTTGTGTATAATTTCCTTTTAACACATCTTCAATAGTTATCGTTGGTAACTGACAGAAATATATAAAATCTCTTGTTAAATCCTCTCCTACTATTGCTCTTAATGTACTTGGATTATTTGATGCATATAGCATATCTGATGCCATTTTCCATCTTCTTGGATCTGCGTGTGGCTCTGGATGCTCTCTATTATATGGTGTTCTTAATACCTCATCACCTTTATAACTTATAAATGCATATATAGCTGGATGTATTTTTTGCTTTGGCTTATCATCTTTCTTATAGTCTAACCTTTCATAAAAGTTCTCTGGTGTTACTGCCCATTCAAGCCAATTTTCTGTGTTCGTTTCTATATTTACATGTGCAAATCTATCATATAATGGCTCTGCCATTTCATTTGCTACCAATGAATCTTCTAATTCGTTTCCTGCTGCTACTACTCTTGCATTTTCTGGTAATTTCCATCTTCCTGCTACTTTTTTGTCTAGTGCAATTCCATAAGCCTTTGATTGCATCATTGGTGATGCATTTGTTAATTCTTCTAAAAATAATATATGTATTTTATCTGCTTCTTCTTGGCATTTTGCTTCTAATTCTTCTAGCCATGGTGGTTTTATATGTACTGCTTTGCCATCTTTCTCTCCTGCTAGTCCATCTAATAACTCTGGATCTAAATGACTTAAATTTAGCTCTATAAAGTCTGGATCTAATTGTTTTACTCTATCACTTTTTCCACATCCAGGTTTTCCGTGTAAGAATATTGATACATTACTTTGTATTGCTCCTCTTATTATGTCTGCTTCACTTGTTTCAGAAAAATCTAAATTGTATGGATTTTCATTTTTCTTTGTTGTCTTTGAACTTGTCCTTGTTTGTTCTGCTATACCTCTTGACTGTATTAAATCTCTTGACAAATATCTATCCATAAATGTTTTTATATCTGTTCTATCAAAATCTCTTGTATGATAGTTTCTTTCTTTATTAAATTGTACTCCTGCGAATATTAATTTTTCAGTTATCATCATACGAGATTTCTCATCAACAAGCCATTTTACTGGCAACACTTCTACCCAAACATCATCACCATCTCTATATTGTTCGCCATTTGAAAGTGTAAAATCACCACCATCATAATATGAATTTGCTTCAACCCTTACATATCTTTTTCCATTATATTCATATTCTTTATGTTGCTTTGCTAAAAATTTTTTGTTATAGGCATCATACTTTCTTGAGTCTGTTGTATAACTATTTCTTGTTCTTGATATACTACCACTTCTATATGCTCTTTCTAATCTTTCTTGCATATCTTTTGATACTGCTTTTTGTGGATAATATCCATACTCTACTTCAAGGATACCATCTCTTGCTCTTTTCCCACTCTCTCCGTTCGTGGGGATACTAGAGATTGATGAGAACGGTAAAGCTGGGCGAGCCCCACCAGAGCGATTGTAAACACGGCGGTAATCAATAGAACCAGTACCGTCAACCACGCGCGCGTCATTATCTCCGTCATCTGACTTTGTCCAATAATATCCTGTTCTTCCCTCTAAAGAACTATCGTTTTCAACATGTTCACTAGATATCCATCCACCAAGTAAAACAGAAAAATCCGTTATTGCTGCTTTTGTTCCTCGTTTTTTTAATATATCTAATTTATCACTTTCAAAACATTGTTCTTGTGTTAAAAAAGTAAAATTACTCATAATCTATCTCCCTCTCTTAAATATGTGCCATAAATGAATATATTTCTTCCTCTATAGGATTTTCTTTTAAATCAGAATATGTTACAAAAATCATACAATTTTCTGGTAATTTATGAACATATACTTTTTTATATTTAAGAAGTTCAATAAATTTTCTTTGTTCTTCTTCTGGTATTTTATTTATATCTTTTATTATTAAAACTGGAGTATGCGTTTTACTACTTTCTATCAATTTGCCATACCATTCTGGGGCGACATACTCTAAATTATCATAATGTCCCATTAGTTCTGAACTTGAACAATCAGAATTAATTACAACAGCTCCTTTTTCAATTACACTCTCTGGTATTTCTTCTATTAAAACTGCTGATTTACCTGCTTTTATATATTCACCTAATAAATCTACTTGCTCTTTATTCATTATTATCTTCTCCTCTTTTTTAATATTTATTTATTAAAAAAACTTAAAATCTTATTCCAAATCTTTTTAAAAATACTTTCCTTATATTCTATCATTGTAACTGTTTCATTTTGTGCTATAACCTCTTTTGTTTCATTTGTGTATCCTTGTACTTTGTTTTTGTTTTCAAATATTTTATTAGGATTATATTTTTCTTTTATTTCTTCTTGTCTTTTTATTTCTAGTTCTTTTATTTGTTTCGTATAATCTTCTTTGTCTTTTTTATCGCACCACCAATTTATATATATAACACCAAGAATTTCCTTCGTTTTTTCTTTCAAATTCATTTCACTAATTAACTTTGAATGATCTAAATTAACTTTATAATCTTCTGATGCATTATCAACTAAAAATTTAATAAAGTTTGATGGAATTTTGTCCACATCAGTTTTATTTGTATTATCTAAAATGTCTAAAACTTCTACTGCTGCTTCACCATATTCATTATTAAACATTATAAATCCTCCTTCGTTTTATCATCTTCTTTAGAATCTTCTCTCGCTAAATACTCTTGATATGTTCCAAATATTTTCTTAAATGCTGATATTCCACTAGCTATTGTACCTTTCGCCTCATCTCCACTATGTCCTCTTGAAGCCTTTTTCTCTGTTTCTTCTTGTTCCTGCATTATTATTTCTTGTAATTGTTCTAATCTTTCTTCATCTCCATGTGTCCATTGTACTTCAAACTTTTTACATACCTCTGCTCCTAATTTCTTTGTAAATTCTCTTACCTTTGGCATATTTTCACTGTCTACTGCTACTAATCCTGATACTGTTGCTAACTTTCTTCCTAAATCCATTTCTTCTAGTTCTTCTTGTGTATAATTTCCTTTTAACACATCTTCAATAGTTATCGTTGGTAACTGACAGAAATATATAAAATCTCTTGTTAAATCCTCTCCTACTATTGCTCTTAATGTACTTGGATTATTTGATGCATATAGCATATCTGATGCCATTTTCCATCTTCTTGGATCTGCGTGTGGCTCTGGATGCTCTCTATTATATGGTGTTCTTAATACCTCATCACCTTTATAACTTATAAATGCATATATAGCTGGATGTATTTTTTGCTTTGGCTTATCATCTTTCTTATAGTCTAACCTTTCATAAAAGTTCTCTGGTGTTACTGCCCATTCAAGCCAATTTTCTGTGTTCGTTTCTATATTTACATGTGCAAATCTATCATATAATGGCTCTGCCATTTCATTTGCTACCAATGAATCTTCTAATTCGTTTCCTGCTGCTACTACTCTTGCATTTTCTGGTAATTTCCATCTTCCTGCTACTTTTTTGTCTAGTGCAATTCCATAAGCCTTTGATTGCATCATTGGTGATGCATTTGTTAATTCTTCTAAAAATAATATATGTATTTTATCTGCTTCTTCTTGGCATTTTGCTTCTAATTCTTCTAGCCATGGTGGTTTTATATGTACTGCTTTGCCATCTTTCTCTCCTGCTAGTCCATCTAATAACTCTGGATCTAAATGACTTAAATTTAGCTCTATAAAGTCTGGATCTAATTGTTTTACTCTATCACTTTTTCCACATCCAGGTTTTCCGTGTAAGAATATTGATACATTACTTTGTATTGCTCCTCTTATTATGTCTGCTTCACTTGTTTCAGAAAAATCTAAATTGTATGGATTTTCATTTTTCTTTGTTGTCTTTGAACTTGTCCTTGTTTGTTCTGCTATACCTCTTGACTGTATTAAATCTCTTGACAAATATCTATCCATAAATGTTTTTATATCTGTTCTATCAAAATCTCTTGTATGATAGTTTCTTTCTTTATTAAATTGTACTCCTGCGAATATTAATTTTTCAGTTATCATCATACGAGATTTCTCATCAACAAGCCATTTTACTGGCAACACTTCTACCCAAACATCATCACCATCTCTATATTGTTCGCCATTTGAAAGTGTAAAATCACCACCATCATAATATGAATTTGCTTCAACCCTTACATATCTTTTTCCATTATATTCATATTCTTTATGTTGCTTTGCTAAAAATTTTTTGTTATAGGCATCATACTTTCTTGAGTCTGTTGTATAACTATTTCTTGTTCTTGATATACTACCACTTCTATATGCTCTTTCTAATCTTTCTTGCATATCTTTTGATACTGCTTTTTGTGGATAATATCCATACTCTACTTCAAGGATACCATCTCTTGCTCTTTTCCCACTCTCTCCGTTCGTGGGGATACTAGAGATTGATGAGAACGGTAAAGCTGGGCGAGCCCCACCATTGCGTCCGTTAACAGGGTCGTAATCGCCACTACCAGCAGCGGTAACCACGCGCGCGTCATTACGTCCGTTATATGACTTTGTCCAATAATATCCTGTTCTTCCCTCCAAAGAATTATCATTTTCAATATGTATGTTGTTAGAAACATAAGCACCTAAAAGAATAGAGAAATCTGTTATTGCTGCTTTTGTTCCTCTCTTTTCTAATATCTCTAATTTATCGCTTCCCAAATATTGTTCTTCTGTTAAAAAAGTAAAATTACTCATCTATACTACTCCTATATTCGTATATCCATAGATTTTTTTTATATTTTTCATGGATATATTATCTCTTTTTTTATTCTACCATAACAACCTTTTTTTGGGAATAGTTTTACATATTTTTTTATAGTTTCTTAATTTCTTTTTTAAATTCTACTTTTTGAAAGAGTGGATTTTAGTTTTGGACAAAAAAGTGGTAAAATATTAGTAAGGTACTGTGTTTGGAGAGTTCTAGAGGTGCCTTATGAGTGAAAATATGCATTTAACTTTGGACAAAAGAGAATACATAGAACATGAACTAATGGATAATACTAGCTTTGCAGATATCGCAAAATATTTAGGTAAAGATAAAACTACTATCTCTAAAGAAATAAAAAAACATAGGATAAGAAAAGAAGGTCAATCAATACATATTGGATTTAATAAATGTGCAAGAAGATATAATTGCCATAGAAAAAATATTTGTAATACAAGATGTAAAAAAGAATGCAAATAATGCAAAGATTGCAATAGTGTTTGTCCTGATTTTGAAGATGGTATATGTTTTAGATTAAAACATTCTCCTTACGTTTGTAATGGTTGTTCAAATCGTTTTAATTGCAGATCTACTAAGTATTACTACAGAGCTTTGCTTTCTTTTAATAAATATAAAAATGTTCTTTCTGAATCTAGGCAAGGCATTAATATGACAGAATTAGAACTCTCTAATTTGGATAAATTAATTTCGCCTTTGATAAAAAAAGTACAATCTATTTCACATATTTATCAAACTCATGATATTCCTTGTTCTCGTTCTACTTTGTATAGATATTTGTCTAAAAATTGTTTCTCAGTTGGTCCAATTGATTTACCAAGAAAAGTACGTATGAAAAAAAGAAGAGAAAAGCGAATTGAACCCAAAGATACTAAAGCAAGGACCAATCGAACATATGAAGATTTTAAAAAATATATTGAACTACACCCTGAAATGCCCATTGTTGAAATGGATACTGTAGAAGGAGTTAAAGGTGGCAGAGTATTACTTACTTTTCTTTTCAAAAATTCAAGATTAATGCTAGCATTTATTCTATACGAGAAAACTCAAAAAGAAGTTTTAAGAGTGTTTAATATGCTTGAATATGAACTAGGAAATGAATTGTTTGAAAAAACATTTCCAATAATTCTAACAGATAATGGAGCAGAATTTGGAAATCCGTTATCTTTAGAATTTAATGAAGAAGGTATCGGAAGAACTAGAATCTTCTATTGCAATCCAAGAGCTTCATATCAAAAAGGAATGCTTGAAAAGAATCATGAATTCATTAGATATGTATTACCTAAGGGAACACCATTTGAAAGACTTTTACAAACAGATATTAACTTAATGATAAACCATATTAACAGTTTAGGAAGAGCTCGTCTAAATTGGTTTTCTCCAATAGATGTAGCTAAATTTACACTAGACAAAGAAGTAATTAAAAAGTTGAATCTTGTTAAAATTTCACCCAACAAGATTCAACTAAATACAAAACTACTAAAGAAAAAATAATTAAATTTAAAATAAATCCAAACACGGCATCTTATGAATAATTGAATTTACTCTGGCACACACGTGGAATTTAGTTTGAAATAAATTTCTCCAGTTGTGTATTTGCCATGCAAATTTTTCTTTAATTTACTAAAATTGTACCACATTTTTTTGTATTTTTAAATACAAAATTAAAAGAAAGTGCCTAAATTCAGGAACTTTCTTTGACATATTCAATTTTTTTATTAAGTAGAATTTACTTTAAAAACTAACCTTGCTATGAAATTTTCGTTAAAGTTTATTTGCATAAAATTTACTAAAATCAAAATTGCTATAATCTCTATCACTCTTGTATTTCCAATTATTATAATTTATTTTATTATTATATATTATATCTTTAACATTTGTGTTAATAGGTAATGAACTATTTTGTTTATAGACGAGGTGTGTACGCCATATAAAAAAACATGTATGAATAATTTATACGCTCATACATGTTTTAGTCTTTTATTTTTTTGAAACACGACTAATATGTATGGGTGATATTCATCCATACATGATGTCTATTATTTATTTCATTAATCGTATTTTTCATTAATATCATAAAATTTTCCTCACTTTATGGTAATATAATACTCTTCTGTTTTACTTTTGTCAATTTATAAATTTACATATTTTTTACCATTATACCTACATATATTTATTGTTTTATATGCAGTATGCATATCTAATTGGTGTCGTTACTCAATATTAATTATTTGTGGTGTATTATATTTTCATGATTAAAATGAGTATCTGCTATAAAATATATCATAACATCACCTACCTAGTTTGTATGTTACACCTCTTCTATTTTTCTAATAACCAATCTATTACATTTTTATGAATTATTCCATTTTGTGAAAAGTCAAACTTATCCATTGATAAAACATATTTAGGATAGTTATCTTCTATATTTTTAAATGCTCCAAATTCTCTTTCCACAACAGAATCATCTGCTAAAATATATGCCACCTGAATATATATTTTTTCTTTAAATCTTGTTGCTATAAAATCTATTTCTCCATTTTCTAGATTTCCAACTTTAACATCATACCCTCTCGATAACAATTCATTATATACAATATTTTCTAAATACGCTCCTAACTGCGGTCTTTTTCCAACATTCATTATCTGACCAAATCCCAAATCAGTTAAATAATATTTATATTTTCCATTTAATATTCTTTTTCCTCTAACATCATATCTATCAGCTTTATTTATCATCATAGCCTTTGTCATATATTCTAAATAGTTATATAAGGTTATTTTTGAAACTTCTCTATCTCCTTTATTTGCAAAATAATTGGATAAACTTTCTGCTGAAAAGTTTTGCGATGGTGTTGTTACTATATATTCTACTATTCTATTAAATAAATCTAAGTCTTTTATATTAAATCTAGCTATAATGTCTTTTACTAAAATAGAATTATATACATCTGATAAATATGTTCTTGTTTGTATTTCGTCTGTCATCATAAATCTTTGTGGCATTCCACCCCAAGTTATATAATCGTCAAATGTTTCTTCTATATATTTTTTTTCTGTTATGTTTTTAAATTCACATACTTCCTTAAATGTAAATGGATAAACATTAAAACTTACATACCTTCCTGCTATATGTGTTGCAAGTTCTCCAGATAGTAGATCGCTATTAGATCCTGTAATAAATATTGATACATTTTTAGATGCCTTAAATGAATTTATTGCTTTTTCCCAATGTTCAACATTTTGAATTTCATCAAAGAACAAATAGTACTTATTCTCATTTACTATTTTTTCTTTAATGTAATTATGCAAATCCATGTCATTTTTTATAAAAGCATAATCCTCATACTCAAAATTTATATATATTATTTGAGAATCTGGTATTCCTTTCTCCTTTAGTTCATCTATTATTTGCAATAATATAACAGATTTACCACATCTTCTAACTCCCATTATAACCTTTATTAAATCTTGATCATAAAATGGTCTGATTTTAGATAAATATTTTTCACGGATAATCATATATTTCACCTTCTTTAATTTACTTTACTATATTATACCGTATTCTTTTTCTTCTGTCAACGATTTTGTTTAGTATGATAAACGAAGTTGTTATTTTCTATGTTTTTGTTTAGTATATTCTGTATAATAACTGTATGTATAATTTTTCTTATTAATATCTTGTTTAGTAATTTATATTTTTTATTAGGCGATTGCTTTCTTATTTTCTTACTTCTGTTTGAAATAGAATAGTTATATTGCTAGGCACATGAATTCAAAATTTATGAGGTGTGCTTTTGCACATTGATTAAATTTTGAATGAAATGTAACAACGCAAGATGGCTATTATCTTTCAAACAAGCCAAATATATTTTTGACAGCCAGTGAAGTAGGTGTTAATTTAAAGCAAGGTTATAATGGAGATATATCAGCTAAAGACGCTGGTAAAATCGGTGGACAAATGGTTAAAAAAATGATAGAGCAATCTGAACACAATATGAAATAGTTTTTGCGTAACTTTTAGTTTTCTATAAATACGTAAAGAAGAAATCTACTTAGATATACATATTTAGGTAGATTTCTTTTTTTATGTTTGCTTATACTATAGCAGATGTTATAGGGGCGATTTTAATTGCTCGTCCTTCGAAGCACGGGCGAACAGGTTCAACCCTACAATTTAAATATATAATTAATTTTAATTATTTCTTCATATATTTTGTATTCCTTCCACTTCCTATTATTTTAATTGCATTATTTTTTACCATTGTTCCTAATACTACTTCCACTGTTGTTGGGCTTACATCTGGTAAGATCTTACATATTTCTGCTTTTGAAATAGGAGTTAAATTATTTAACACCGTTGCTTCAATTCTTGCTTTTTTTGTAATTTTATTACTGTTTACAACACTAAATCTTTTGTCTAATTCTTTATAACACATATATAATGTTAATAAGAAATTTTCTATAAACGGAACATAACTCTGCTCGTTTTCTATCCAATTAATAGAGGAAAGTCTCAATGCCTCATAATAGTTTCCTTTACTATTATTGATTTGTTCTTCAAATGAAATATATTTACCAACATTGAATCCACTTTTATATAATAATAGCAGTGTTAACAACCTAGACATTCTTCCATTTCCATCTCTAAAAGGATGTATACAAAGAAAATCAAGAATAACACAAGGTATTAAAAGTAATTGATTAATATTTATATTATTACATGCATCATTATATGCTAATACAAGTTGTTCCATTGCAATTGGTGTTTCTTTAGGCTCTAATGGTTTGAATCTAACCTCTCTATTTCCTTGCGTATCCTCTTCAATTACATAATTTTGATTAACTTTATATTTTCCTGCATCTTCAACTCCTGTATATGACATCATTATTTCATGTAACTTTAATATTGTATCTTCATTAAACTCTATATCTTCATAATGTAAATGTATTTCATTTAATACATCTCTATATCCAGCAATTTCCTTTTCATTATGATTTAGTGGTTTACTATTTTGATTTACTATTTCTTTTATGCGCTCATCACTAGTTATAATTCCCTCTATAGCATTTGAACTTTTAACAGATTGGACAATTGCTATTTTTTCTAATTCTGTAAATATCTTTTCATATTCATCTTGCCTAATTTTTGCTCCTGCTTTCAATGAATAAATTGTTCCTGTAATATTTATTAAATTAGCAGGTAATAGTCCATTATCTAAAAAAGAATAATCAAATTTTTTCATTTTTTCTCACTTTCTGCATACCATATTTGTTTTTATATGCATATATCTCTTGTTTTCTGCATATATTTTATCATTCTATATGCAGATAGTCAAGGATTATATGCATTTTTTACTTCTTTAGTTTCGTTATTAAAATAATAAGTTTTCTCATTATTTTTCAAATAAATTTTGATTAAATTTGATATATATTATAACGGATGTTGTAGAGGCGAACAAGTTCGACCCCACATTTCAAATTTGTATATAAGCTTACTATCTACTTTTTCAATATGTTATTTGGATTTTGAAAGTGTTGATTTCAGAGTATTTACAGTGCGTTACTCCTAAACTACTTTTTCCTTGACAATATTCTTTTTTTGGATTATATTAAAAATAACTCTGGAAAATTTTGGTTAATTTTATGACACTTTGTCGATTTTTCAGTAGTAAGTATTATTAGCACAGGGGATGGAATATATGTTAAATTTCGCTTTATGCGATGATAACGAAAGTATCCTTGCCAGACTCTCAAAAATGCTTGAATCTTTGTTTATTAAGTATAATTTTGACTGTAAAGTATCCTTTACTTCCGTTGATCCAAATTCTTTTTTAGCTTATGTTATTAATAATCCAGTTGATGTAATATTTTTAGATATTGATTTAAAAAGTAATATTAATGGTTTAAGTTTAGCTGAAACCATTAGGAAATATAATAAAAATATTTATATTATTTTTACAACAGCTCATTTAGAATATGGTCTTATGGCTTACAGATATAAAACATTTGATTATCTACCTAAGCCAGTTTCCGTGGAAAGATTAGAGGTTACTATTTCTAGGCTCTTAGAGGATATAGCTGATACACCTTGTAAATACTTAAAACTTGCTAATAGTAATACTTTTTTGACTTATGATTCTATTTATTTTATAAAAAAAGATGGAATGAAATTGATTTTTCAGACTCATGAAAAAATATATTCTTCATATGATTCTTTTGCTAATATTTTACCAAGTTTGCCAACAAATTTTGTTCGTTGTCATAAATCGTATATTGTAAATATTAATAATATTCAAAACATTGTTAATGATAGAATAATGTTCTGTAATAATCTAGTTTGTTACATTGGACCTAAATATAAAAATACTTTTGAGGAGGTTTTAAGCCATGGAAATATTCCAAACAATTTGGACAGCACTAACTACGCCAAATGAAATTTTAACAAAAATAATGTTAATACCGCTTGCTTTTTTAGAGGCATTTGTATCTATGTTGTTTTTTACTACTGTTTTAAATATCCAGACTAGTAAAAAACAAAAAATAAATTATGTATTATGTCTGGGAACATTAACTAATTTTATTAACCTTATTATTCCAAACCCATTTATCAAATTCTTATTAAATACCATTTTATGGCCCATATTTGTAATTTTATTTTTAAAAACATCTATTTTAAAGGGAATTCTATCTGAGGTTTTTGCGCTTATTTTATCACTTTGCTTAGAACTGCTTGTTACTAATTTTCTTCAAATTGCTTTTAATGTAAAGCACGAAACAATTATTGCTACACCACTATTAAGATGTTCCTTCGCTTTACTAATAAACATCACAACATTTATTTTAGCTATTACCATTAAACGTTTTAAATTAACTTTAAAAATATTTGATGGTATATCTGAAAAAACCAAAAAGTTACTTGTGTGTAATGCTGTTTTGCTTGTTTTAATTATTATTTCCCAATTTTATTTAATAGCATTTTATAATAATATTCTTCCTATTTATATTACCTTCATAAGTATTATTGGGTTATTAGCATATTTTGCACTTAGTATTTATAGCATTTTAAATATTTCCAAATTAGCAATAACTTCTAGAGACTTAAAACAAGCCCAATTGTATAATAAAACTTTAACTGTTTTGCATGATAATATACGTGCATTTAAACATGATTTTCATAATATAGTTCATGCACTTGGTGGATATATAGATACAGAAGATATTGAAGGCTTAAAAAAATACTATCAACAACTTTTAAATGATTGCCAATGTACAAATAATCTAACAGGTCTTAGTCCTAGCACTATAAATAATCCAGCAATATACAATGTTTTGGCAAGTAAATACCATAAAGCGGATGAACTTGGTATAAAAATTAATTTAGAAGTGTTTTTAGACTTAAACGAAATTGAAAACCATATGAAAATATATGAGTTTGCAAGGATTTTAGGAATACTTTTTGATAATGCAATAGAAGCAACCAAAGAGTGTGATAAAAAAATTATAAATTTAACCATTAGAAAAGATTTGAACAAAAATAGATTATTATTAATTGTAGAAAATACATATAAAAACAAAGATGTTGATACTGAAAAAATATATGAAAAAGGCTTTTCTACTAAACCTGGAAATTCTGGTTTAGGATTATGGAAAGTTAGACAAATATTAATAAGAAATAATAACCTGAATTTATTTACTACTAAAAATAATGAATATTTTAAACAGCAATTAGAAATATACTAAAAAAAAATCCAACTCTTATGAGTTGAATTTTTTTGAATCTCTTTTGATTTTTTAATTTTTTGTCGTTTAAGGATATTAATTTTAAATTAATCTTTTTTTATTAAAGATGCTGGCATTTTAGGTTGATGTATTAATCCTAAAATAACACATGCTGTATTTGTAGTCTTTGCATATTTCTCTGCTATTTTTGCTATTAATTTTGTCATTGTATTCCCCCCCTTCTTTTTTCTATATCTCTACACATATTTGTGAGTGATTAGCTAATTATTTGCTCTTCTGCTCTATATACTTCATGTCCATATTTATTATTTGTTATTTTATATGCTAGTCTTGTTATAAATAGTGTTTGTACTAAAGCTCCAAATATCAATATATTAGAAATGGAATTATTATTTATAAATAAACTTGATATTAGCATTAATACTAAAAATACATATGACAAAATTTTTTTTCTTTTTCTTTCTTTTATGCTAATAATTGGTAGGTTTTCTGTATCTGCCGGCGCATATAATGTTATCATTATTATTCCGAATATTAAAACTAAACTTAATAATATGTACTTATATATTGGTTGTAAAATTATATATTTGCTGGCTAAGACAACTCCATAATAAAACAAACTTGTATTTATAATGCATCCTATATGTGTTTTTAAATGAAATCCTCCAGAGCAGGCTCTGTATGGTAATATTGCTATATATGCAAACATCGTTAGCCAACCAATTTTTAGAATAAATGCTATTGCAAATAACAGTATCACTTTTGGTATTTCCCCTATTATTAATTCTAGTCCATATTGGATAACCTCTGCTCTTCTATCATCAATGTCTTCCATATTATTTCTCATTTTTTTTACAATATAACTACAAAATTTTTCTATCATTTACCTCCCCCCTTTTTTTATGTCTTAATAATATACTAACTTTAACCATTTTTCCCTTTTTGTTTTCATAACGTAAAAAAACATATATGAAAATATATATTTCGTATTTTCATATATGTTTTTAGATGTTTCATATAATCTAAATTATAGTTGTATATCATCTAACATTTTCCAACTTCCAATATGCTCTGGTACAGACGTAAATTTTATTTTTTCTTTACTAATAGGATGTTCTATTTCTAATTGGTATGCCCATAAAGCTATTTGCTTTCCATGCCCTCTTCCTTCATATTTTTGATCTCCATAAATACTATGGTTTCTGCTTGACAGCTGTACCCTTATTTGATGATGCCTTCCAGTATGCAAATTTATTTTAAGTAATGACAAATCTATTTCTTCATTATACTTTAAAACCTCATAGTCTAAACTTGCAAATTTGCTGTTTTTTGTGTTTTCTTTTACAGTTTTGCTCATATTATTTTTTTCATTTTTTAACAAATAGTCTTCAAGTATTCCGCTTCTGCTTTTCAAATTTTCCATTTGCAATTACCAAATATGTTTTTTTAAATATCTTTTCTCTTACCTGTTCACTTAATCTAGCTGCTGCTTTTGATGTTTTTGCAAATATCATAACTCCACCAACAGGTCTATCTAGCCTATGTACTAACCCCAAATACACATTTCCTGGCTTATTATATTTTTCTTTTAGATAATCTTTTATAATAGAAATCATATCAATATCACCAGTTTTATCCCCTTGTGATGGTATATTTACTGGCTTTTCTACTACTATAATGTGATTATCCTCAAATATTACTTTTAATTTTTCCATATTTTATTCTTCCCACCTACTAAAAATTCCACAAGGTAACACTAAATTAGAATCCTTCATAGGAAGACCTAATTCTCCACTAGATAATTTTCCTTTTGCTTTTATATTAAGCCTTAAAATGTTCTCTAACACTGTACTTGAAATTCCTGTTGTATATGAATTAATAAGGAAAAACAGCGGTCTATCGGAAAGAACCTTTGTACAAAGTTCTACTAAATCAGAAATGTTTTCTTCAAACTTCCATACTTCTCCATTTGATCCTCTTCCATAAGAAGGAGGATCCATAATAATCGCATCATATTTATTACCCCTTCTTATTTCTCTACTAACAAATTTTACAACATCATCAATAATATACCTTACAGGATTATTTTGAAGTCCAGATGATGTAATATTTTCTTTTGCCCAGGTCACCATTCCTTTCGAGCTATCCACATGGCACACAGAAGCACCTGCATAGCTACATGCAACCGTTGCTCCACCAGTATAAGCGAATAAATTTAAAACCTTTATATCTCTATTTGCATGTTGAATTTTATTTATCATCCAATCCCAGTTAACAGCTTGCTCTGGAAATAAACCTGTGTGCTTAAATCCCATAGGTTTAATGTTAAATATCAACTCCTTATATTTTACTTGCCAATTGGCAGGAACCTTTTTGTTAAAATCCCAATTTCCGCCTCCTGTTGAGCTCCTAATGTATCTAGCATTTGCATTTTTCCACCTCTCTGGGAAACTCTTACTCTTCCAAATAATTTGCGGATCTGGTCTAACCAAAATAACATCCTTCCACTTTTCAAGTTTTTCTCCATTTGCCATATCTAATATCTCATAATCTTTCCAATCTCTTGCTACATCCATTCTTCTACTCCCTTTATGTTCTTTTTAAGTATACATCATAATATCATTAATAATTTTATAAAATTTTTTATAAGTACATAATCAAATGCAATTAACCCAATTAATAATATTATTGATAGTATTATTAATTTATTTTCTTTAATTGTTCTTATTAATTTGCCTGTCCTACTTTTATTTTTGCTCACAAGCCTGTCATATTTTAAATTGTATATAATATCTTTAGCATACTCCATAAATAATCCCCCCTAATTAATATATATTCTTGCAATGAATTATTTATGTATATATTCGTATACAAATTTATTACATTTTTCCTAATTCTTCCTTTATCTTTTGAGCCATTTTTTTATTTATTCCATTTATTTGAGAAATTTCGTCATCTGAAGCATTAAGTATTTTCTCTACACTGCCAAATCTTTTTAACAATTCTGTCTTTCTTACTTCTCCGATTCCGTCTATATTATCTAATAATGACTTTGTAACCTCTTTACTTCTAACTTTTCTATGATATTCTATTGCTGTATTATGAACACAATCTTGAAAATTAGTAATTGCCTTCATTAATTCATCTGATAATTCTATTTCTCTTTTGTTTTCGTCTATCAAGGCTCTTGTCTGATGTTTATCATTTTTTACCATTCCATATATAGGTATTGATAACTCGTACTTTAAAGAAGCTCTTTTAGCTGCTTTTATTTGATTTATTCCTCCATCTACAAATATTAAGTCAGGTAATATTCCAAATCCTCCATTAGGATTCTCTAATGAGTGTTTTAGTCTTCTTTCTATAACTTCTTGCATACATTTAGGGTCATCCTGCTGTAACACTGTTTTAATTTTAAATCTTCTGGATAAATTCTTCTTTACAATCCCATTCTGCATTACACACATTCCAGCAACAATAAAACTTCCATTTATATTTGATATATCATAGCTTTCTATTTTTTGAGGAATCTTTTTCAAATTTAATATTTCCTTTAATTCAAGTAAAATATTATATTTATCTTTTTCCTTGTTTTCCAATGTGATTAATGCATTTTTTTCAGCCATTTCTACTAATTTAAGCTTTTCTCCCTTTTGTGGAGACTTTATTTCTATTTTTCTTCCTGCTGTCTTTGTAAGCCATTGTTCTATAATTTCCTTATCATCTATAGTTTCTTTTACCATTATTTTATTTGGTAAAGGGGTTTTGTCTATGTAATATTGCTTTATAAAACTTGAAAGTATCTCCCTATCTGTTTCGTCCTCCAAATTATCTATAAAATAATGTTCTCTGCCTTGCATTTTACTTTTTCTTATAAAAAATATTTCTACACATATTTTAAAGTCATTTCTTGAAATACCTATTACATCTATATCATTTTCTGATATATTAGATACTTTTTGCCTTTCTGTTATTGCTTCTATGGCTAACTTTTTGTCTCTAAGATATGCTGCTTTTTCATATTGCATACTATCTGATGCTTGTTTTATCTCTTCCATTAAACTTCTTTTTATCTTATCTGTTTTACCTTCCAATAGTGCTATAACTTCATCTATGTTTTTTCTGTATTCTTCTTTAGATATATACCCCATGCAAGGTGCAAAACATTTTTTTATATGATAATTCAAACAGGGTCTATCCTTATATTTAAAGTTTTTACACTGTCTTATTTTGAATTTATCTTTTATAAAATCCACCATTTCCTTAGCCGCTCCGGCATTAGCATATGGTCCAAAATATTTTGAACCATCATTTATTATCCTTCTTGTAATATAAACCTCTGGGTAATCTGCTCTTACATTTATTTTTATATATGGATATGTTTTATCATCTTTTAATAAAACATTAAATTTGGGCATATTCTTTTTAATTAAATTACACTCTAATATTAACGCTTCTGCCTCATTATCTGTAACAATATACTCAAAATAATTAACTAAGCTAACCATGTTTTCTATTCTTTTTGTTTTTTTATTTTTTCTAAAATATTGTCTTACTCTGTTTTTCAATGAAACCGCTTTTCCAACATATATTATATTGTCATCTTTGTCATGCATTATATATACGCCTGGCTTGTTAGGCAACTTTTTTAATTCTTCTTCTATATTAAACATTTTATCTCCCAACATATTTTATCTGTATATAACAACCAATCTATCATATATTTTAACACTTTTTTGCGTTTTTTTCCACAAAATTTTGACACTTTTTAACTTTTGTAGTAATATATTAATATTAAATTAATTTTGACTTATATAAGGAGGTTTTTATGTGTGGAATTGTAGGTTACATAGGTAATCAAAAAGCAACACCTATACTTTTAAATGGTCTTTCTGCACTAGAATACAGAGGCTATGATTCAGCTGGAATCGCTGTTTTAGAAAAAAATAATATATGTATATTAAAAGATAAAGGTAGAGTTAAAAATTTATATAACATAGATGGTATAAATGAATTGAGTGGAAATATTGGTATTGCACATACAAGATGGGCAACACATGGTAAGCCATCAAAGGAAAATGCTCATCCTCATTCTGACAACAGCAATACTTTTGCAGTAGTACATAATGGAATTATAGAAAATTTTGCTGTTTTAAAAGAGTTTTTAATCAATAAAGGCTATACATTTTATTCTGAAACAGATACAGAAATAATTCCAAATTTAATTCATTACTATTATTATAATAATATTGAAGATGATGACAAATTTTTACGTGCAGTAAAATCTGCCTGTGATGATTTAAAAGGTAGTTATTCTATTGAGGTATTATCTAAACTTCATCCTGATAAACTTATTGTTATAAGAAAAGATAGCCCTTTAGTAATTGGAACATCAGAATCAGAAAATTTCGTTGCATCTGATATTCCGGCAGTTTTAAGTTATACTAGAAAATTCTACTTACTAAATGATAATGAATATGCCGTTATATATAAAGATAAAGTTGAATTTTATGATAATAGTTTGTCAAAGATAAACAAAGGTATTAAAACTATTGATTGGGATGCAAATGCAGCCGAAAAAGATGGCTTTGATGATTATATGCTAAAGGAAATTTTTGAACAACCAAATTCAATTAGAGAAACTATTGGTTCAAGGTTTAAATTAGGAGAAAACTGTAGTTTTGATGATTTAACATTATCAAAAGATTATTTGAATAGTCTTAATAAAATTTATATAATTGGTTGTGGAACAGCCATGTATGCCGGTTTAGTTGGCAAAGATATTATAGAAAAGCTTTGTAAAATTCCAGTAGAAGTAGAAATTGCTTCTGAATTTAGATATAGGGATCCTATAATAGACAATAAAACCTTGTGTATTTACATTAGCCAATCTGGTGAAACAGCAGATACTATTGCTGCACTAAAGTTGGCCAAATCTAAAGGAGCTAAAACATTGTCTATATCAAATGTAATAGGTAGCTCTATAACTCGCGAAGCCGATTATACTATATATACACATGCAGGTCCAGAAATAGCCGTTGCCTCTACAAAAGCATATACATCACAAGTTGTATTAATTGCTATTTTAGCTATACATTTTGCTGAAATTTTAGAAAGTGCAGATAAAGAAGTTATAGAACATTTAAAATCTGACATATTAGATTTACCAGCAAAAATCACTGCATTACTAAACAATACAGAAGAAATACAAGAATTTGCGAAAAAAATATATACGCAAAAAGATATATTCTTTTTAGGCAGAGGTGTTGATTATCACGTTGCCTTAGAAGGTTCACTAAAATTAAAAGAAATATCTTATATACATTCAGAAGCATATGCTGCTGGAGAGTTAAAGCATGGTCCTATTGCATTAATAGAAAATGGTATTACAGTTGTTGGAATTATGACAATACCTAATCTTGTAGAAAAATGCGTTAGCAATATGCAAGAAGTTATTTCTCGTGGTGCTAATACATTAATTATTACTAATCAAAACTTGCCAAATTCCAACTTTAACTATGTTATAAACATACCAGAAACTAACCCTTTAATATCTCCTATTCTTTCTGTTATACCTATGCAATTATTAGCATACTATATTTCTAAGAATAAAGGATTAGACGTTGATAAACCAAGAAATCTTGCAAAATCTGTAACGGTTGAATAAGCTAAAAAATTAGTCACGAAAATCATTTTATATATGGTTTCCGTGACTATTTTTTAACAGTGTATTACAAATAATCTTAAAATTACCAACAATATTGCTCCGTGGAATTCCCAAAATTCCAACAAATATTGCTGTTCCTAAATTTATTCCTATGTAAAATCCAAAATTAGCCCCTATTAAGTTTATTATATATATAATTGCTGCTCCAATACACGAATTTGCTATTAATTTCAAAATGCTCTTTAATGGTAATATAAATATCTTACCAAACACAAATAAACATATTATACACACTAAAAAACTTATTATTGCATTATTATCCAAATTAAACACCACCTTTATTAATATTTATGCCTAATTTGGGACAAATATGTTTACATTATTTTTCTTATTTCCAATTCATTTATAGAATCTAATATTATTCCTTTGCTCTGTGCCTTTTTAATTAAATAATCCAATTTAGTCTTATTAGCTTTTATCTGATATGCATAATAATCTATTAGTTCATTTTCTGCATATTCAAAATTGTTATTTGAATCATGTAGATCTTGCTTGGTTTTTATAATGCTCATTATTAACTCTAGTCTTTTCTCTTCATCTGTCTTATCCTTAATTTTATCTTCCCTAACATATTCTTCGTACATTTTTACTCTCCTCATTAGAAATATCTATATGTATTATATTCATCTGCTTGACAAGTTATTCATAATTAAGTAGATTTTACCAGTTTCCGCTTTTATATTTTAATTTTCACTTTTTTAAATTATTATATGATAATTATGGATTTTTATAAAAGTAAATACCCAAATTGCCAGAAAAGGAAAATAAAATTACCAATTGCATAATGGATTGACTTTCTTCAAATATCATGCTATAAATTAAATAGTATTATCTAAGGAGGTTATAAATGCTATGAACAAGAAATTTCTCATGTTAGTTTTATTCGTTCTATTAATTTTATCCGCATTAATAGGTATACATTTATACACTAAAAAGTATAGCGATATTGCTGTTGTATATGAGGCAAATGAACAAGGTAGGTTTAGAAATACAAAAGAAATATCTGAAGAAGTGTTTGATAATTTTGGAAACCTAACTCATTATAAATATAAACCTCAGTCTGAAAATGATAATATGGATGAAAAAGAGTACACCATTGATTATATTTTTGATAATAATAATAGAATAACAAGAGTTTCTGATAACTATGGAGCTTATATTAATATATCATATGATAACAAAAACCGTTTTTCTAAAATATCAGGTGTTTCATTATTTGAAAATTCTATTACTGTTAATTATACACACAAATTCAATTATGTTGATAATATTACATTAATAAACACTTCAATGATATATGACAATGACACTGCTCATCCAGTAAATAATACTTATAAAATATCTCCCCTTGAAATCAATTCTGAACAATGTATTATTTTTGAAACTTATACAGATGAAAATCTGTTGATTGAAGAGATTGTATGCAAAAAATTAAATAAAACCATAAATTATAGTAATATTTTTTCTTTGCTAGATATAAATTTTAATGGCTATATATGTTTGTCTTATAATCCTTGTCCGACTAACTTTCAAGTTCATTTGCCTTTGCTTAATGTGGGAAATATAATGTATATAAAATATTATGATAATGGTGGCAATATCAATTACTATTATGATTCAAATGACAGATTATTAAATTATAGCTCTCAGGTTGAAACTGTACATTGTATGTATAAAAAAATTAATAGTAAAAAATATATTTGTTATTATTTATCCAAAAATAATGAAAATTATACATTACAAACAGCTATAGATTTTCTAGAGGATAACAAAATAATTAAAAGAGAAATTTTAAATTCAAAGCAGTTATCTTTTGAAGATTATAATAAACAATTGCCTAAGTTCTCTGAATATTTAGAAAAAAATAAAATTTATTATTAACTTGTTTCATATTGTACTTCATGGTTTCTTATCATCTTCTAGCAATTTCCCATTGTTAGGTGAAGTATGTTATTTTTCATTCAAAAGTCGTTTCCTATGTTGGATACACCAAACGGACCAAGAGATTCAACGCGTCTCTTGGTCCGTTTGTAATTGTTCTACTTTATTAAAAGAACTGAAAATAAATCATTACAAAATAAGACCAAGAACGCCAGAACATAATGGATAAGTACTGGTGCGATAGCACCAATAATAAATTCAATGGTACTACATTTTTTTATAAAAGTTTGTTTCACACCATTGACATATATACAAAAATTTATATTACCAAAACTTTTATGTATATTGATTTTTACACATTTTAGTGGTAAAATATCCTCATACTATGGTTAAGTTCAGATTGTTGTGGAAAGCAATGTTCTAAGTAATAAAGGAGTTAAGTTATGATTGATATTAAATTAATTAGAGAAAATCCAAATTTGGTTAAAGAAAATATTAAAAAGAAATTTCAAGATTATAAAATTGATTTAGTTGATAAAGTCTTAGAATTAGATAAAAAAAATCGTGAAGTTAAACTTAATGGTGATGACTTAAGAATGAATAGAAATTCCTTAAGTAGCAAAATTGGGTTGCTTATGAAAGATGGAAAAAAAGATGAAGCTGAAGCAATAAAAAAACAAGTGCAAGATATTAATAGTCAACTTGTAGAAAATGAAAAACTTGAAGAGCAGTATGCAGAACAAATTAAGCAAATAATGATGAAAATTCCAAATATTATACATGAATCTGTACCTATTGGAGAAGATGACAGTAAAAATGTAGAAATTCAAAAATTTGGTGAACCTTTTGTTCCAGATTTTGAAATTCCTTACCATGCCGATATAATGGAAAGATTAAATGGAATTGACCTAGATTCTGCTCGCCGTGTTGCAGGTAATGGGTTTTATTATTTAATTGGAAATGTTGCTAGACTTCATTCAGCCATACTTAGTTATGCAAGAGATTTTATGATTAATAAAGGTTTTACATATTGTATTCCTCCTTACATGATTCGCAGTGATGTTGTTACTGGTGTTATGAGCTTTGAAGAAATGGATGCTATGATGTACAAAATTGAGGGAGAAGATTTATATTTAATTGGTACTAGTGAACATTCTATGATAGGTAAGTTTAAGGATCAAATTTTATCAAAGTCTGAATTACCTTATACTATGACTTCTTATTCTCCTTGCTTTAGAAAGGAAAAAGGTGCCCATGGTATAGAAGAACGTGGTGTTTATAGAATTCATCAATTTGAAAAACAAGAAATGATTGTTGTATGTGAACCTGATGATAGCTGGAATTGGTATGACAAAATGTGGTCATATACTGTTGAGTTATTTAGAAGCTTAGATATTCCTGTACGTACTCTTGAATGCTGTAGTGGTGATTTAGCCGATTTAAAAGCTAAAAGTTGCGATGTTGAGGCGTGGAGTCCTAGACAGCAAAAATATTTTGAAGTTGGCAGTTGTTCAAATTTAACTGATGCTCAAGCTAGACGTTTGGGAATACGCATAAAAGGAGAAAAAGGTAATTACTATGCTCATACTTTAAATAATACTGTTGTTGCACCTCCTCGTATGCTAATAGCCTTTTTAGAAAATAATTATAATCCTGATGGAAGCATTAATATACCAAAAGCTTTACAGCCTTATATGGGTGGATTAGAAAAAATTATACCAAATAATTAACGGAGGATAATATGTTAATTAAAAACCCTAAATTTGAAATTTCTGCAGTAAGCCCAAAGCAATATCCTGATAATGATTTGCCACAGATTGTATTAGTTGGCAAATCTAATGTTGGTAAGTCTTCTTTTATAAATACAATGGTTAATAGAAAAAAACTAGCTAGGACAAGTAGCGAGCCGGGAAAGACTAGACAGATAAATTTTTACAATATGGATAACAATTTCTATTTTGTAGATTTGCCTGGATATGGATATAGCAAAATGTCTAAAAAAGAACAGGCTATTGTTGGTAATTTTATAGAAGAATATTTGAAAAAAAGTAGGAATATTGCCTTAATATTGTTTTTAATAGATATTAGGCATACTCCTACTGCAAATGATAAATTGATGTATGATTATATAATAAAATGTGGTATTCCTTGCTTGGTTATTGCAAATAAAGCAGATAAGATTGCAATAACCAAAGTAGATAATCAAGTAGATAATTTACAGTCAATATTAAATCCTCTTAAGGATTTAACTTTTTTGCCATATTCTTCTGAAAGAAGAATATATGTTGACAAAGTCTGGGAAAATATTAATAATTTTTTAGATATATAAACAAAATATATTTATATTTTAGAATATAGTAATAATACTACAATTAGCGGGCGATTAAAATCGCCCGATTTTTGCTACTATTACTGTCATATCGTCTTTTTGTTTTCCATAATTGTTATCTATTGCTTCTGATAATATTATATCTGCTATTTTTTGTGCATCTGTTGTTTGCATGTCTTCTAATAAGTATTTTATCCATAATTCTTTGCTTATATATTCTGTATTTGATTCTATTACACCATCTGTGCACATTACTATTAGGTCGTCTGGTTGTAGGTCATAATCGTATACTACTAAATCCATATTTTCTACTATTCCGGTTGGCAGTTCTAGCGATTTTAATATTTGTATTTCTTTTCCTCTTTTTATAAATGTTGGACATGCTCCATTTTTTATAAATTCTAAGTTTCCCTTATACAAATCTAATATTGCTACATCTAATGTTGCATACATGTCTTCTTCCAAGTTTGCTATTAATGTAGAATTTATTAATTTTATTGAAATATCTTTGTCAAAACCTGCTTCCAATAATCTTTCTAACATTTTTATTGCTATTTTACTGCTTTTTCTTGCTTCTGGACCTGAACCCATTCCATCACTTAGTGCTAACAAATATTTTCCATCTTCTAATTTTGTCTGTAAGTTACTGTCTCCCGAAATTGGTGAATCTGCTTTTGTTGTTTTTGCAACACCTATTTGTATATTATATTTGTCTTGTAACATATATGTAAACTTGCATTTTGTTTTATTCTCTCTTAGCCCACATTCTTGATTTTGTATTATAAATTTATCATCAAATGCCTTGTTCAGTATCTTTCCAATTCTCTTTATTTCACATGAGGTTCCATCTAAATTATCACAGATATCTGTATATACATCTACAACATATCTTCCTGATTTTTGCTTTTTAATACTTATATCTTTTATATTTATTTCTTTTTGATTTAGCAATGTTTGTATCTCTTGTTTTTTTTCTTCATATTCATCAGTTTTCTTATTCATCTCGTTTGCCAGTTTAGATATTGCCTCTGAAACTCCTTCTAACTGGTTAGATACATTTTTTTTGCTTTCTTCCATCTTCTTTTTCCATATAAAGTTTAGTTTACTAATTCTATATGAATAATTAATTACTTTTGTAATTTTAGAAACTTCTTCTTGTACTTTTTTATTTTTCTCTTCATATCCTACTATGTAATTATTATGGTTAGCAAAAATTTTAATCAATTCCTTTTCTACCATAACTTCTTCTTTTAGTAAATATTCAAAAACATCTTTTAAAATATCTTTATCGTTATATATATCATCATACAGCATATTTTCTTCTAAACCGCTTAAGTTTATTCTTAGCTCGTCTATAAATATTTTTTCATTAGAAAGCTCTTGTTCCTTAAGTTCTTCTTCTGAAACAATTGTAGCTGCTGCTTCTTGATAAGTTTTTGCCATATCTGATATAGTTTGAGACATACTTGTTAATTTATATATTGTATCCTTATTTTCTTCTAAAGTTTTTTCTGTTGTTTCTGGAAGCATCTTTGTTTTACTTACTAAATCCTGAATATCTATTTTAATATTTTTAGGCACTGCTAAAAGTCCAAGAGAAGCTATTAAAATTTCTTGTATTAGTATTATAGGCACTGTATTTCCATTTGCAACATATGTTAATAACACATTTCCTATTATAAATCCTAATATAACCCCAATTTTTCCAAATTTGTTAAATATACCTGCTACCATTCCAGATATTGCATATGAAGCTATCATAACAGGTTCATTATTGCATATTATTCCTAAAACAACTCCTATTGTAATTCCAGAAGTTGCTCCTACAAGTATTCCATTTTTCCAACCTAATATTAGTACCAATAATATACTTAATATATTTTTTAAGTTATATCCAAATATTGTTGTATCCCCTAATGTAGTAAATGCTATGGCTAAAAGCAAGCTCGTCCCCATTACTTCTTCTATTGAAAATACTTTTTTTACTCCAGCTTGTCTAATAACTGTTATTGAATTTGAAAATATTTTGTAGAAAATATATGTACAAATACTTAGCATTATTGATGTTAATAATTCATATAATATAAATGTCCTAAAAAACATTGGAATAACTTGTACTAATAAAGTAGATACAAATAAGTGCATACCTAATCTTTTTTGTTCATTGACTTCATCCTGTATTTTTGGTTTTTTTATTAATATTGCTACAAAGAATACTAATGTTGTTAAGATATATGTCAATAAACTATTTGGCCCAAATTTTATAAAAGTAGATATTAAAGATATTAAATACATTATCCCTACAGGCATATTACAGCTCAGAGCTGCTGCTATTATTGCTAATCCAAATGGTGTTATTGTAAACATTATATTATCTGTACTAATTCCCACCATTGAAATCATAAAAGTTATTGTATACAAGATTATATTTTGCACTGTAAATAGGTTTTTTAATATAACCTTTAATTTATCTTTTTTATTTACTTCTATTTTCTCATTAATTTTTTGTTCTCTTTCTTTTGAAATGTTTTGAAACATTTTTACCACCCTTCACTTTTTTTATTATGTTCTATTTTAATACTTTGTTAAATATTTTTTTGTCGTTTTAGATACATAATTTAAAAAAGTTTTTTACATTATGCGTTTATTTTTTTTATTTTACTTTTTTATAAAACATTTTCTTTTTATAATTTTATCGTATTCTGTAGTAAAACACAACAATGTAAAGAAAAAAGGACGAAAACTCATCCTTTTTTCTTTTTATCTTAAGTACAATTTTTTATTTTACAAGAACTTTCTTCTTAATAAAGATTATTCCTACAACTAGCATTCCAGCTATTACAATAGTAAGTACATAATAGAATACTTGACCTATACCAAATGGTGGCATTACTGCAACATCTTCAGCTTTTGCTTCATCATTTTCCACTGGATCATTAGCAGGGTTAAAGTTACCAACTATACTTGTTTCCATTCTTCTACCCACTGCATTTTCTAGTTCTACTATTTCTACTTTACATTCATATCCACCTTGTGCACTTTCTTTTGTAATTAATTGAGAAATTGTTAGCATGTTGTTGTTTAAATAAGCATTGTTTATATTATCTGCTTCTATTTTGCTTATAGTGTTAGATTGACTTGATATAGTGTCTTTTAGTCTATAATTTACTAAGTTATTATTAATATTTTCACCATCTTTTTCTTCTGCTGGTATTATTTCATTAATGTCTGTAATTGCGTTCCAATCCCCACTTTGAGTTTTATTAAATTGCATTTTATTAGGAATATAACATACTAATTTTTTAGCTTTTGATTCTACTTTAATTCCGGAATTTGTACGACCTTTTGCATAATATTCTAATCCCTCATATTCCACATAATCATTTAGCTCATTGATTTGCATTTTATACGTAATCTGTATTGTTGCACCATACATTAGCTCTTCATCCAAATACAATTGTATAAATCCTCCTGTAATTCCTTTTGTTGTACTTCTATTTGATTTCCATATTACGTTCTTTGTTTCATTTCCTTTTGTTGCTTCTGCTGTTTGTGTAGCATCAAATACAATGCTTCCATCTGATAATGTAACCTTAACATTTTCTACATTATTGGTAATTTGTAATTGTGTTATTGGTCTTTCCACTAATCCTAAGTCAACATTTTCAATTTTTTCGCCATCTTTTCTGCCTTCTATTTTAATTTTTTGAGTTTTTGCTATTTTCCATGTATTAGTAGTTAATTCATCAACTAATCTTCCCATTAAATCGCTTCCATACTGTTCGCCCAAATATGTAGGTACTTTTGTTGGAGATGCTAATACTTCTGCTATATGGTTAGTTTGAATTTTAGAATATTTATTTACCTCTTCTACTCTAGCCCAGTCATCTATTGCTTTTGATACATGTGCTTCATTTAAGCTCTTATCATAATCAACATTTTCTATATCGTAACCGTTTTCAAAACCTGCTTGGAATATTGTAGACTTGTAATCTTGACCATTATATGATTTTGTATTTGAGCCAGTTTTTCCCAATATTTTGTTTGTTTCATTGTCTTCGTCATTTGTTAAAACTGTAGCATCGTCAAGTCCATATCCAAATAATACATAATAATCACCTGATTCCTTAACCTCAAAAGAATATTTACCATCTTTCCCTGTTGTGTATTCATCTGCTACTGACTTATATATATATTCTTTGTTATAACGTTTATCATTATATTCTTTTATCCATCCTAACTTCTCATCTCCTGCAGCTTGTTGAGTGCTATCATTTCTCTCATACTTTTTACATAATGCAACTTTTACACCCGCTATTCCTTTTTCACCTGAATCTCTTATACCATTTCCTAAGCTTGCTTTTTCAGTTTTTGCATCTTCCCATACACATCCACTTATTATATTTGTAGAATCTATTGGTGTATTGTGATCTGGTGGTGTTGGGTCATCAGTTATGGTTAATGTAGCTGTTGTTTTGTCACTATCGTCCTCAAAGTTTATTACTCTATTTGTAATCTCTTCTATTGTTTCTAAGTTACCTGGTGTTGAATTTACATCTACCAATCCAGCTACTGTAGTATTATTTCCTATAATTGCTCCATGTCTATTTGGAGTTGATGTATTTGCTGAATAATATGTTTTATATCCATTTATTTCTGCTATATTAGTTTTTTCTCCAATATTTATATAGCCTTCAAATCCTTGTAAAGCCATACGTTTAACTTTATAAGTTAAATCAATTGTTATTCCTTCTCCTGTTGCTAATTGTTTATTTTGTAGTCTTATATATACTTTATTAAATCCTGGAAATGATTTTTCCGTCACTTGACCATATATACTTTCAGATACCGCTGAAGATTTATCTTTAGAAATATTTTTTCCATTAGTATTTACAACAGCTGATGTTAGCTGTAAAGAATCATCATAATAATCTACAACTTCTGTAATTTGTGTTTCTAGACTTTGTGATAAATTATATACTGTTATTCTATATTTAATCTCTACTTCTAAGTTTCTCTGACCCATATATTCTGATTGCTTTATAGGTCTATCATAATATTTATTATAGTAATATTGTGCATTTAATCTATTTATATATATACCTTGTTGTGAATCTGCATATTGTTTTGCAAGATTTATTTTGCCATTGTTATCTTTTATTGCATTTGTATAGTCATTTATATAGTCTTTAATACTATCTAAAGCATATGTTTTACCATTAAATACTGTTTTATCTGAATTTCCATTTTTTGTATTTGTATTTGTAGTTGTTACTTCTACTACGTCTTTAGTTAACTGTGCATTAAATTCTTGCCTTCTCCATAGTCCTAAGTTAACATAGTTTGTCAATAAATCTGTTCCAAATGTTGCGTTTTTATTAGTAGGGTAATATTCTATACCACTATTAAATGGTGATTTTGTTAATGCTGACATTTTGCAATCTTCTATAAATTGTAATTTATTCCATGCCTCATTATCATTCATATCTCCAACTATACTTCTATATATTCTTACTTTTTCAGCTTCATTTGGATAATGTCTATTTGCCACAATAAACTCTTTTATTTTCTGGCTAATTAAACCTTCTGACCATTCGCTTGTTATAGCTCCATTGTCGTCATAATCTAAAGTTCCATATTTGTTATATTTATAACCATCCACTAATTGTATTTTATCTTGTACATATGTTACACCTTTTGATGTTTTCTTTAAAGTATATCCCATTAGTTCTAATCTTGTGTAAGACTTATTATAATATATTCCTTCTTCTTCAACTAAATATGTACTTATTCCTAAAGTGTTTTTGCTTATATAGTTCTTTGGAGATGCTCCAATTTCTGCAAATCTATTATTAAATGTTTGTCTTCCTTCTATTGTGTTTTTTCCAGTATTTGTTTCAAGTTCACTTGCTTTTGAATTTGCTTTCCATTTTTCAAACCATTCTGTATTTGTTTGGGTATTTTTACCTGAACCCGTATTGGTTCCTGTTCCAGTGTTTTTTCCTCCTGTGCTTCCACTATTTCCATTATCTCTTCCTGTACCAATATTAGTTAGTTCTCCCAACATTTCTTCTACTGAATTATAGTTTTGAATTGTATCGCCAGAAATTCCTTTTGCCAGGTATTCTGTTGGCATATATACTTGACCATCATATTCAAATACAACATAATATTTTTTGCTTTCGTCTACACCTTCAAATTTGTAGTTTCCATTTGCATCTGTTAAAGTAGGGTTTATTCTATTGTATATGTTTGTTACACTATCAGCTGGCATTAGCTCTGCAAGTTTCATATCTTCTGTATATAAACTTACTTTTATGTTTTCTAAGTTTTTGTCAACATTATTTGTTGTACTGTTTATACCATCTCCTAAACTTGCTTTTCCAGTTTTTGCATCTTCCCAAACATTTCCACCAATTGAAATTAGTTTTATATTTTTTTGGTTTGGTATAACAATAGATATTTCTCCTCTTCCATTTATTTCAATTGTAACACCTTCTGGAGCATTTACATTTATTATTCCTGTTATTCCATACTTATCTGTTCCATCTATTGTTATTAATTTTTCCTTTTTAACATCAAATTCTATTGCTCCATTTATCATTTTATATCCAGCAGGAGCTTCTATTTCTTCTATTTTGAAATGATCTTCTCCTTCTGAATTAAGTTCTAACATAGGTGTTTGACCTGATATAACAAGATCTCCGTTTTCATTTGATGTTGCTTCACTTGTTTTTCCTGTTGGCCATGTTATATTAAACTTAGCACCTGCTAATCCATTTCCTTGTTCATTTACTTTCTTTGCTTTTATCTCATATGTATCAAGTAGGTCATCTGGATTTTCTGGATTTGCCTTAATATTTTTTATTTGTACTGTAATAGTTTGATTTTCTTTATTAAATGTAACTTTTGCATTACTATTTGCTGAAACAATTTCAATTCTATCTACTTCATAGGTATTTGTCGTTGAGTTATATACTTTATATACATTAAATACTATTTTTAATGGTTGCGTAATATATCCTTCTGGTGCACTTTTCTCTTCAACTGTCCATGTTTCAGTTCCCGAAGCATTTATAACTTGATGACTTCTTAATATATATCCATCTTTATCCGATACATACGTTAGAAGACCATTAATTAAAAATTCTGCTCCTTCTAGTCCATCTCCTTTTTCATCAATTTTTCTCATGTTAATAGAATATGAACCCTCTTTTGAAGGTGGTTGAACTGTGCCTAAGTCTAAAGTAAATTCTTTTAGTTTTCTTTCTCCATTAAATTCTGTTAATTGTTGAGTAAACGTAGCTTCAAATTCTATTTTGTTGTTAGCATCAGGTTTTAATTTTGTTTTTCCATTACTTTTCTTTAAACTGTCTTCTGAAATTCGATAACTTATTCCATTTTTTACACATTTTTCTCCTTTAGCTTCCATCCATGTAAAATGTGCATATAGTTTTGCATCATCTTCTAATTCTGTTTTTGGAATTAAAATGTAAAATTCTTTTTCTGATGAAGGTCTCATAAAATCAGTTGTGTGTTCCACATAAAGTCCTGAAACCGGATCACTTTCCTCACATGGCCTAAAGTTTTTTGTATTCCTTTCGTTATCATTTGTTATTATCTTTTCTACTTTTATTTTCTGATTTCCGTTTTGAATATATAATCCAAGCGTTTCGTTATCTACTTTTCCACCAATTCCACCAAATATGATTTTTTCATCTTTGTATTTTCCGTTTACATATTTCATAGTGTATGGTCCGACTTTTATATATTCATTTGAATTACTTGTATAATATTCTGATGTTATATTATCTACATCTGTAAGATTAGTTGCATAGCTCCCACCATTAGAAAGTGCTTTGTTAACTCCATTTTTAAATCTTCTATAAGCCTTTGCTTCATTGTAAAGTTGCTTAATAGCTTCTATGTCGCTCCTTACAAACTCCGCTTTGCTACCATCAAGTTTCAGTTTTGCAATAATAGTTTCGGCATTATCAACATCTATTCCACCAGTTATTTGTAACATCCACATAACAATTTGCTTTCTTGGTGTCCATTGATTACAAGGATCTGCAGTAATAACATATGCTTTATCTGCTGAAATAGTTGTATGATTATTACTACATTTATAATATCCCCTAGTTCTTATTGTAGCTAGCAATCCAAAGTCCTTTACATTATTAATTGCACTTATTTCAGTATCTGTTAATTCTCTTGACCATAAATTTCCATTTGCTGGGTCAAATATATTAGATACTATCTTTGGTCCCCAATTGTAGTAGCTATATGCTGTATTTGTTCCCCTATACATATTTGAATTCATAGCAAGAGTAACGCCTCTTTTAGTACAATATATAGCTCTTCCTTCTACTTTAGGAACTTCAAAACCATTGCTCTGCATGTTATCAGGGTCAACTTCAAAGCCTGTTTCATTTCCCCAATTCAAATTATCTTCTTGATTAGCATTAAGCATTGCAGAATATATTTCTTTATAATTTGTTTCTGCATCTGGAATACCATTAATTGAATTAATGCATAAAATCAATCCAGCCAATATAACTGTTACTAATAGTATTATTTTAACTGTCCATTTGTTTTTTATCATTTCTACTAACCTCCTTTCCTATATTTTTTTGTCCAAAACTTGTTTTTTTATCTCATATATACCAAATACCAATATTGCTAATATAAATAATGTAAGTGTTGTATATCCTACTATTTTACCTGTTACTATTGATACAGCTATATCTGCATTTGACATATCATCTTCTGTTGGTATTTTATTTCCTGCCTTTGAGTCTATATCTTGTAAACCTTGTTCATTATAGCTTTCATATATTTCGGCATTGTTATTTACTATATTTCCTATTAAATCTTCTGTAATATTATAGCTTAATACTAATGTTAGTTCTTTGCTTTGTCCTGGCTCTAATTTTACATCTGCTAATATAGAATTATATGCATTTCCGTCTTTTGCTAAAAACCAATCCTTATTTAACTCAGAGTTAAATTTTGCTTCTTTTGGTAAGTAGTCTACTACCTTTTTAACATATCCTGCTGCTGTTCCTTCGTTAGTTACAATTATTTTGTATTCTACTATAAAGCTACTTTGTCCAACATTCTTGTTTAGAACTTCTACTTTTGATAGCTTTTCATTATTTTTGTTATATACTTGTGTTCCTATTGTTGGTGTTGTTAATGTTATTTTACTTATATGTTTATCTAATTTTAAGTCAAATTTTTCTGCTATATATAATCCTATGTCTATGTCTCTAATATCTGTATCCTCTATTTTTAACACATCAGATACTGCTACTTTTTTATTACTTCCTTCTATTTCCATTTCAAATTCTATTGCATCTGAGTTTATGCTTGGTTCTACACCTTTTGCATTAAATTCTGTAACACTATATTTTTCTGTATCATATATAAATACTACTAAATATTCGCCTTTGTCTAGATTTAAGAATTCGTATTTTCCATTTTCATCTGTTGTTATTTTTTTAGGCATATCTGTTTCTGAATCTTTTACTAATTCGCCATTTTCTTTATATACTAACATTACTTGCATATTTGGCAATAATGTTTCTGTTTCTTCTCTTTGTCCATTTTTGTTTGCATCTAACCATGCAGTACCAGATATTTTGTATTTTCTGTTTTCTAATGAAGGTTGAATATAAAATTTCAATTTATTTGTAGCTTGTATTTTGTCTATTGCTGTTGCTGTTAATGTTGCAGGTTCAATTATTACTTCTTTTTCTTGTTGTTCTCCTAATTGTTTTGCAACAAGTTTTACATTTATATCAATTTTTTCGTTTGGTTGTAAACTATTTATATCTATAGACAATATGTTGTCATATGTTGAATCCTCTACATATTCTGTTCCATTGTATATATATTTAGCTTCTACCAATCTTGTTTCTGTTGGAATTTTTATCTCTACTACATTTTCTGTTGAAACTAATTCTCCAATATTTTCTACAGTAACAATGTATTCTATATTTTCTCCTTCTTTTACAGTTTGTTTTTGTCCTTGTTTTACATTTTGTTCTATTTGTAATTCTATTTTCTTTCCATAGAATATAAATTCATTAGAATAATGCTCTGGTACATTTTTTGCACTTACTTTTGAAACAATATTTATTTCTTCTGCTGGTTCTTGTACTCCTAATTCTATTGTTACATATTTAGTTTCCCCTGCTTTAAGGTCTCCTAACAAGATTTTTGTAGCTCCAGATTTTGTTTCGCCATCATTGCTGTTGTCTTTTGTTGATATAAAATCATTATGACCTATAGATTTCATTACTTCTAATCCTGTTGGAATACTCATTTCCCAGATTACATCATTCATATCTTGTTCAGAAACATTTTTTATTGATGTCATAAATTCTATTTTATTTCCTTTTATTAATAAGGTTTGTGGTTCAATTGGTGTTGTTATTTCAACCTTTAATGATGCTTTTTTAAGTGATAATTTGTATTCATTAGATGTTGTACCTGATGCTTTTACCTTATTTAATATTTCTACAGTTTCTGATGAATCTTCTATATTATTCATTTTAAGCTCATATATTTTTTCTACAGACTTTCCTGGTGCAATACTTCCTAATAATACTTTTTTGTTCTTCTCATTTGCTTCTATAAAACTTCTTGTTGAAACATCATATTCAACATGTGTTGTATGCTCTGGTGCATCTATGCTTAATTCAACATTTTCTGCTGTTGTTTCTCCCACGTTTTCTACTATTGCTGTGAATCTTACAATTTGTCTTTCTCTAACTTCTGCTCCTTCTGGCATATTTGATGTTAATGTAACTTTTAATCTTGGTCCTTCTCCTGTTGATATACCTATTATTGGAGAAAGCTTTGTTTCTGCTGATGTTCCAGCTTGTTCGTTATTATCATAATATACTTTATATGTAGTGTATGAAGTATTATTGTATGGTAACTCTGATGGAATTTTTACTTTATAATTGAATTCCACTTTATCGCCTGTGTTTAAATCTGTATCTAATATTATTAAATATGACTTAGCTTTTTCCATGTTATCCATTTCTAATGTCCATGCATTTTCTGCATTTTCTAAATCCTTTGTTGCATTTGCATTTTCTGAATAATATACTTTTACTGTTTCGCTGTTAGCATTTATTTGTATTTTATCTTGCAATGTAGCACTAAATGTACTTTTTAATTCTGTATCTGTATCTATTTGTTTGTTACCTTTGAATGGTAGTCTTCCTAATATTTTAACATTTGAAATACTGTTGTTATTGTTGTTAAGTATAAGTCCGTTAATTGTTGCTACTTTTTCATCTGTACCTACTGCTATTTTTCCAACTTGTGTATCTCCTGACATTGATAAAATAGCTTTTTCTCCATCTGCATAGTCTTTAACTCCGTTAGCTGTTACTACTCCTGTTGGAGCTACAAGATTAATATTTGTTTCTGTTATTCCTATTTTATTTTCTGTTTTATCATAAAGGTTTGTATTTTCATTTGTATAATACATTTTTATTTTTTCTTGCATACTTGGTGTTAGTTTTTCTAATGTTATATCAGCTAATATAGATATTGTTGCACCTTTTGTTGTTGCTTCTGAATTATATTTTGTTTGTGTACCTTCAAATGATAAAGTTAATACTTTATTTCCATTTTCAGTTGACCAATTATTGTTTTTTAATTTCAATTCATTCTCAAACAACAATTTTGCATCTGATATTTCTATTTTTTCAAAGTACTTTGGAAATACCAATTTTATTGTTGGGTTTTTATATAAGCTATTGTTAATATTTGAAGTATCTAATGTTGCTCTTATTTCTACATTTTCATTTACAGTTATTGTAGATAAGTTATTTTTGCTTATTGTTAATTCTGCTTTTGATATAGGTTCTTTTAAAGCAATTTTTCCCTGTTTTGTTTGTTCTGCCAATTCTGTTTTTCCTATTACGCTTGCATTTATTTCTTTAAATGATTTAATTTCTTCTTTGCTATATCCATTTTCGCCTTTTATTGATTTGTCTACATATATATTCAATGTACCTTCTGTTGTTGGAGCACTTGTTTTTAATGTCAATTTGTTTAAATCTAAGTCTTTACAATCAAATGTATATAAACCATCTTTTAAACTTTGTTTATTTATTGTTCCAACTTTTTCTAGGTTTGGATTAAATATATCTATATATCCTTCTGTTCCCAAAATTTTGTTAAATACATTTTCTGAAACGCTTATCTTAGTTGTATAAATTTCATTTTTATTAGAAACTACTGTGCTATATTCTGTTGTTCCATCTTTGTAATTATCTGCCTCTTGAGTAAATTCTATTGCATTAATTAAATTTGCGTATGCAATGTTAGCTGTATATTTTACTGTATATGATGTTTCAACTTTTTCTTTTGCATTATAGTTTGCATATATATGTCCTTTACTAATTTCCTTTGTAGCTTCTATATTAAAATCCACAATTTCATTTATTTTCTTTGTAATTTCTGCTTTTCCTGTAAATTCTTGTTCCTTTATTGTTTCTATATTATTATATGCTTCTATTTTTGCTGTAAAATCTGTTGATACATTAAATTTTTCTGTTGAATTTACATAGTCATATATTTCTTTTCCTTCGTATTTAAAAGTAACTAAATATTCATCTGTACAATTCTTTTTCCATGTTATGTTGTTATTTTCTAAAATGTTTTCTACCTTTATATCAACTAATTTTGTTTCTTCATTATAGTTCCAGTTAGTTTGTATAAAATCTATTCCATCTTCTTTTCCATTTGTTGCTTTTGTATTGTTTGCAATTACTTTTATATCATTTGGAGTATTTTCATTTATTGTTGGAACTTTTACTTGTAATTCTGTTGTTTTTATTGGTAGATTATTGTTTTCTAATCCTGTTTTAATTTTATATTGTAAAATTACTCCATGTTCTTCTCCTAATTTGTAAGGAACATACTTATTAATAGTTGCTTCTGCAACTATTTTTGCTTCTCCATTTAATATTAATTTAACAGTATGTTCTTTTTCTATTGCTATTTCTTTTCCTTTTGCATTTACATATGTACCATCTATTCTAACTTTGCTTTCTTGTATAAAATTGTCTGCTGATACAATATCATCTTTTTTTGGAATTATTGGAAGTTCTATTAATATATTTGAATTTGTATCTAGTTGTTTTAAATATATTTTGTCTTCCTTAATCTCTTGAATGTATTCATTTTCAAATCCAGTTTTCACATTAAAGTTTGCACTAGAAAAACTAACTACTCCATTTTTTAGATAGCCAGCTTCTTTTACTTTAATATTTAAATACATTTTTGCATCTTCTGTATTTACGTCTGATACTATTTCTCTTTTTTCATTTGCAAAGTAAACATCAAATTCTACATTTTGATTACTTGTTGCAGTATCTCTTGCTTCTGTTGCATATGCTATTCCATATATTCCTAATGTTGATAGCTCTGCAAAAAATATTATAAATGTAAGAACTAATGCTAATAATTTTTTTGTAATTTTTTTCATAAAAACCTCCCAATAAAGATTAATATTTTATATATATAATTATGGTTCACCCATATTAATACACTATAATTTTATTATACTCAATTTTAGTTTAATTTTCAAGAGTTTTCCGACTTTTTTCAACTCTTTATGTATAATAATAGACATTTTCATAGTTTCTATATATACATATACTATATTTTAGCATTTTTTATTTATTTTTCAACATATTTTTTACGCCCTTTCTCCCTTAATATGCTTAACACATTACGGAACTACATTTTACTCCTCTAATATTAAATTTATATTACAAATCATCGCTTTTGGGATGTTCTTTTTTGTAATTTTTTGTTGCTTTAGGGACACGCCCTTTTGCAGTCATTGTTATTGTTTTAACTCCATTTCGTAAGGCAACTTAATATTTTATTTTGTTATTGTAACATTTTTTCTTTTTTCTAATATTATATTATAGTATTTTATACATATATTTTATAGAGGTGATTTTATGAATAATGGCAACAATATGGATATGGCTAAGTTAATGTCAATTTTGTCTAAAATGGATAAAAAGGATTTGGAGGCTGGCATTGCAAAAGCTAGTAAAATTTTAAACTCTAAAGATAAAGAAACTATTATAAATGAAATTAAAAACAATAATAATAGTAATCATTAAGTCTTACGGGCGATTAGCTTCGCCCTATTATTACCTATATAGAAGGAGGAGATTTTATGAGTAACGATATGTCTGATATTATGAACAAATTAAATAGTATGCTAAAAAACAATGAATTGCCTGATGATATTAAAAACATTGTAAATAATTTCTCTAACTCTGCTAAAAACGACTCAAGTACTTCTTCTAATAATGATACCTCATTTGATACTTCTGGTATAGATTTTGATACTATTTTAAAAATGAAAACAATTATGGACTCCATGAATAATCCTCAAAATGACCCTAGGTCTAATCTTTTAAAATCCTTAAAGCCTTATTTACGAGATAGCCGAAAGTCCAAAGTAGATCAGTACATAAAAATTTTTAGTATGGGCAAAGTTTTTGAAGCATTTAACCCATTAGGTGGTGACAAAAAAAATAATGTTTAATTTTCCTTTTTATCCTTTTTACAGAAGAAATTACATGTCTCCCTACGGATATGCTAATTATCCGTACAATAATCTAAAAAAGATAATGCCTACTTGTACAACGCAGAAAGAAAAGGCAACTGCAAATCAAAAAAAATCCGCAGAGCCTAAGCCTACGGATTCAAAGGACGAGGATATTCTATTTGAAATTTTTGGTATAAAATTATACTCTGATGATATACTTCTTATGGGATTACTTTTCTTTTTGTATACCGAAAAAGTTGATGACCAATATTTGTTTATTGCTTTAATTATGCTGTTACTTAGTTGATTTACTCCATTGTTATTTTGTCATCTTTTTCTATGTATGCATATGTTTTTAGTATATCTACTTCATCTCTTTCTATCTCTTTAACTATATTTGCTATTCTTATTTGTAAAGTTTCTATTGAGTTAGCAGCTATTATAGCCGATTTATTACCATTTGCTCCGGCATGTGCTAAGCCTCTAAGTGTTCCTAATATTACTACATTACCACCTGCTATAACTTCTGCTCCCCCTTTTACATCTCCTAATATTACAATACTTCCCTCAAATTCTAGTCTTTGCCCAGATCTTAAAGAACCCCTATGGAATTTTGTTTCAGAAGTAGAAATTTCTCTACAATAGGTTTCTTGTATTCCATATAGCCCTAGAGCTTTTGCCCCCTCAAATCTTACCTCTACATCTATTGCATCTTGTATTAATGTTTTAATTTCGTTTTTTTCTTTTGTTGATAATATTTTACCTTTTATTAATATTGGTGTTTTGTCTTCCTTATATAGCTTTTTCAACTCCGGAATCTTCTTTTTTAGATTTGCCATAACCTTTTTGTGGTCTGCTGTTACATCTATTTTTATAATTACTTCATTTTTCTTTAGTGTTACATTAATACAATCTTTAATTCCCATAATTGTTTCCTTTCTAATTTTGAATTTCTGTACTTGGCATTGCTGTTAAGTCCTCTTCAACTTTTTCCATATTCATTCCAAAATATTCTTGTAATATATCTCTTGCAACTTCTGCCGTGTATGAACCAGAACCGGCATTTTCAACTAAAACTACTACTGCAATTTCTGGTTCTTCATATGGTGCAAACCCCACGAACCATCCATTTATTTTTCCTTGTACGTCTGTTTGTGCAGAACCTGTTTTTCCACCTAGTTCTATATTAAAGTTTGCGAATGTACTATATGCTGTTCCGCCTTCTTCACTTGTAACGCCTTTCATTCCTTTTAATATTGCATCTATATTTTCCTTTTTAATATTCAAGTTTTCCTTTTTTTCCTTTGTCAGTCCAAGTTTAGCATTTACAAATTTGGTTATATCTTCTTTTGAAACTTGATTGCCATTTACATCATTTATTGATTTTACAATTGTTACATCTATTGGTTCTCCACCATTTGCCAACATACTTATATATTTTGCCATTTGTATCGGTGTATATGAATTATAGCTTTGCCCTATAGCAGCTGAAAGAGTTTCTCCAATTTGCCATTCATCCCCTCTTTCTTTTGCTTTATCTCTTGTTGCAACAATTCCTTTCTCTTCCATTGGCAATTCTACATTTGTCTTTTCTCCCAAACCATAGTATTTTGCATATTTTGCTATATTGTCTATTGTGGCTCTATATCCTACTTCATAAAAGAAATAATTACATGAATGTGTTATTGCTTCTGTAACATTTAGCCATCCATGACTCATTCCATAGCTATTCCATATCCAACATGCAGGCTCGTGTGCTTTTTTATAAACTCCTATATCGTTTATTTTTTCTGTTGGTGTTATTACACCTGTTTCTAAACCTGCTATTGCTGTAATCATTTTAAATGTTGAACCTGGTGCATATACTCCACTTATTGCTCTATTAAATATATTATCTCCTTTGTTATATTCATCCAACTTTTTCTGGCTAATTCCATTTACAAACAATTCTGGTTCATAGTCTGGGTAGCTTGCCATTGCTAATATTTCGCCTGTTTTAACGTTCATTACCACTGCAGCCCCTGCTTTTGCGTCACTTCTTTTGCTAAAACCTCCACCTGCAATTTTCTTTATATTGTTTGCTAATGCTTTTTCTGTTGCTGCTTGTAAATTTGCATCTATTGTTAATATTACATCAGAACCCGCAACTGCTTCTTGTGTAATATATTCATCTGTAATAGTTCCATCTACAGACATATCTAATTGCTTAATTCCATCTTTTCCTCTTAAATATTCCTCAAACACATATTGTATTCCAACTTTACCAATTACGTCATTAATTCCATATGTATCTTCTCTACCATCTAATTCCGTTTCCGTTATATTTCCAACATATCCTAATATGTGTGATGCCAAGCTTCCTGACGGATATGACACCATAGGCTCGTTTGTAGCAGATATTCCTGGGAAATATATGCTCTGTTCTCCCAATTTTACTGCACTCTCTCTGCTAACATCTTTTGCTATTGTTACTGGTCTTATACTGCTATATCCATTTCTAGATATTTCATATCTTACTACCATTATTTTATATGCTTCTAGAATATTATCTTGTTCTATTTTATATTTTTCTTTTAATTCATAAAAGCATTGTTCCGGTGTAGCATCTTCTTTAATGTCATTTTCTTTTTTCCAATTAACTTGGCTTTCTTCATCATCTATTGTAAATTTAAATGGTTCTATTGATATTGGCAGATTATTTATATATTTATCATTATTGTTTTCTAAAATTTTTATAGTATTTAATATAGTTTTGTTTAATGTAGTTGTATTAATTTTTGTTTTATACAATTCTATATTAAATCCCATTTTAGTTGTTACCAACAGGTTGCCTGTCCTGTCTTTTATTGAACCTCTAGCCGCTTTAATTACAGTCTCTCTACTTAATCTTGTATTTGAGGTTTCTCTATATTCTTTCCCATTAACTATTTGCAAATTAAACAGTTGAACAATAAGAACAATTCCAACTATGTATACAAGAATTGTTATTAAATTGTATCTTAAATTAGTATTTCTGTCATCATTATACATTTATTGTTCCTTTCTTGTTAAAAATACATTCCTCTTGTTTGCGGTTTAAACGTACTTTCTAATTTTTCTCCTAGTCTCTGTATTATTGGGTACATTATTATTGTAATAATTGTGTTATATATTGTTTCTATTGCTAGTATTTTTAAAAATAATGCTAACTCTATACTTGCATTTAATTTTATAATGTTTATTATATATATCCCTACTTCATATATTATTGTTGTACTTGCCACCATAAGCATTAATGTAATTCTGCTTTCTTTCGAAAAACTTTTATCTAAATATTCTCCTAGTAGCCCTACTATTCCAAGCATTAAGGCTACTTGTCCAAATATTTTTCCATTTACAACATCTATATATAATCCCAGTACAATTCCTAAAGCTAATCCAACTTTTTTTCCAATAAAGAGCCCTATAATTAATACTAAAATTATAAACAAATTTGGAGAAACTCCGTATATATTAAACCAACTAAACAAGTTTATTTGCAAAAAATATATTACAAAAAAAGTTATTAATATAAGTATTATTGATAATGTTTTTTTCAATTAGCCCTCCTATTATTTTATTACCAAAACTGTTTCTAATTTTGAAAAGTCAACTGCTGTTTCAATTATTGCGTACCTGTCTGTTATATTTTTTGTGTTTACTATTTCTTTTATTTTTCCTATTTTTATACCCTTAGGATAAATTCCACCTATTCCAGACGTTTCTACAGTATCGCCTTGCAACAATTTTGCATCTGTTGGTATATATGTTGCCTTTAAATTATAGTTTTCATCTAATGTGCCTCTTACAATAATGCTATCTCTTGAGGTACTTATTGTTGCACTTACCGCTGTTGCTGTATCTATTATTGTTTGTACCTTAGAGGTGTTGTTAGTTGTAGATATAATATATCCAACTAAACCTTTGTCAGAAATAACTGTCATGTTTGGCTCTATTCCATCTTTTTGTCCTACATTTATTATTAGAGTATTTCCAAAATTACTTATTTCTTTATTTATTACATATCCTGGTATACTTTCATAGTCACTATATTTTTCTTTTAAGTTCATATATTCTTTTAATGTTTCATTTTCTGATTTAATAATTTCATATTCTCTTAATTTTTGCTCTAACTCGCTATTTTTTTGTTTTAGGTCATCATTTTCAGCTTTTAGCTTATCTATATTTTGAAAAAAACTATCATTTCCTTTAATTTTATTTTTTAAATATACAAGGCTATTTTGTATTGGCATAACAATAGTATCAAAGGCTTTTTCTAGCCCTGATACCTTATTTATTTCCACATTTGTTAATAAAACTATAATTATTAATATAATAATTGTTATTATTATACCTACTATTCCGCCTTTTTTATTTTTATACATGTTCTCCTCCGGTTATGTTATCTTTTCCTTCTAGAGTTTATTAAAACTGATTTTAGTCTTTCTAAATCGTCTATTGTTTTTCCAGTTCCTTTAACTACGCAGTCTAATGGGTCTTCTGTGACATATACTGGCATTTCTGTTCTTATTGATAATAATTTATCAAAATTTTTGATAAGTGCTCCACCGCCAGCTAGCACTATTCCTTTTTCCATTATATCAGATGCTAATTCTGGTGGTGTTTTTTCTAATGTTTGCTTTACTATATCTATTATTTTTTCTATTGAATCTTGCATTGCTTCCTGTATTTGTGTAGATGTTACTGTTACTGTTTCTGGTAATCCAGTTCCTAGATCTCTTCCACTTACTTGCATACTTGTTTCAGACATAAGTGGCATAGCACATCCTATTTCTATTTTTATTTGCTCCGCCGTAGTACTTCCTATGGCTAAGTTCATTTCTTTTTTTATATAATTTACTATATCTTCATCAAGTTCATCTCCCGCTACTCTTAGCGAATTGCTTACAACAATGCCACCTAAAGAAATAACAGCCACTTCTGTAGTTCCTCCGCCTATATCTACTATTATACTTCCACTTGGTTCTGCTACATCTAAGTTTGCTCCTATTGCAGCTGCCATTGGTTCTTCTATTAAATAGACTTCTTTAGCACCTGCTTGTAATACAGATTCCTCCACTGCTCTTTCTTCAACTTCTGTAATTCCAGATGGTACTCCTACTACAACTCTTGGCTTGCCCAAGTTATGTCTTTGTACTATTTTTTTCATTATATTTTTTAGCATTAATTGAGTAGCTGTAAAATCTGCTATTACTCCATCTTTCATTGGTCTAACAGCTTTTATATCTCCTGGTGTTCTTCCGTAGCATTTCTTTAGCTTCATGTCCTGTTGCTAGTATCGCCCCTGTTTTTCTATCTATTGCTACCACTGATGGTTCTTTAAGTATTATGCCTTTTCCCTTTAAGGTAACTAAAATATTTGCCGTTCCTAAATCAATACCTATATCTTTTGAAACAAAATTAAAAAATTTCATATTTTATATTCTTCCTTTCGTGTATTAAAAGTTGACTCTTAAATAATTTTATCCAATTTTACCATTAGTAAGCATAGAAACTATACTTTTATATTTTCCGTCTCCTAATACTACATGGTCTATCATTTCTATTTCTAGCATTTTTGTTACTTGAATCAGCCTTTTAGTAAGTTCTATATCCTCATCGCTTGGTGTTGGGTCTCCACTTGGATGATTATGTACTAAAATTATTTTAGGTGCACCTATTTTTATTGCCTCTTTTAACACATCTTTTATTTCAAAAACAGCAAAGCTTGTACCACCATATGCCACATCTTGTATTTTTAAAACATTATTTTTAGAATTTAGCATTAGTACCTTTACTATTTCTCTTTTTTCATATTTCAATTCATTTATTAGTAAATTTGCTACATCTTGGGGAGATTTTATTTGTATATTAAAGTTATTAATTGGTCTTGATATTCTTTTAGTTAATTCACACACTGCTAATAGCTGTATTGCCTTTACTTTACCAATTCCCTTTATACTCATAAATTCTTTTATAGATATGTCTTGTAAAAATCTCAAACTGTCTTGTGTATTTTTTTGCATAGATAGTATTTTTTGTGCTAGCACTATGCTACTTTCTTCCTTTGTTCCACTTTTGATTATTATTGCCAATAATTCTGCATTTGAAAGTGCTTGTGCACCATACATCTCCAATTTTTCATAAGGTCTTTCTGATTGGGGGATTTCTTTGATATTCATATTTCTATCCTTTCTTCCCCCGTAAAATTCTTTAGAATAAATTAAACTTTTCTATATATAAATATTGCTAATATTAGCCCAATAATAGATGAAATATTTATTTTAAACATAAATCCTATTGTAAGTTTTATAATACTTAAGTCTATTGTTACAGGTGATGAAATTCCAAATTCTTCGCCATATGACACCCACCACAAGAAGTCAACTTTTGAAGCAAGCTCTCCTAGGAATCCACCTACTACCAATCCGCATAATATGAACAATAACAATATTAATACACTTTTATTCTTGGTTGCCATTTTTCTCCCTCCCATTTTTCTTTTGTTCTACTGTATTATATATGCAATATGCTTTTTTTTCAATATGTATAGGAAAAAAAATAAGTTATTTATTTTAACAAGGCAAATATGTCGAGATTTTAAAGAAGCTATATAAAAAATCACATTTTTTATGTAATAACCCCAGAAATTAATATGAGTTATATATTTGAAAAATGTGATTTTTTGTTTAATTTTGTTTGGTGTTTTGTGATTTTTTGTATTGAAAACGTTGGAATTTTGTGATAAGCTATATACTCAAATTTGTCGGAATATATCCTTACTTTTTAACATTTCTATTAAAAAGTTTTTAAAGGAAATGTAGCGTAACTTTTTTTCCATTTTTTTATCATTTAATTTTATTTATATATGTGCTATAATTATTTTAATAATTATTAATGATGTATCATATAGTTAAGGCAAATTTATTAAATGCAAATGTCGAATTTGCATTTACCAATATTTTTTGTATTTACTATTCCTTTTTAGATTGTTTTGTGTTATAGTAAAAATTGTCACAATTATATGGATTTATAATATTATATGTAGTAGTGATGTTTGGAGGCTGTATAATGAAGTTTGAAAAACTTAGTGAAAATAAAATTAAAATTACCCTAACTTCTCAAGATTTAAAAGATAAAAATATTGATTTTCATTCTTTTATGTCTAACCCTTTAGAAAAACAAGATTTATTTTTGGATATTCTAGAAGAAGCAGAAGAAGAAATTGGTTTTGAATTTAAAGATTATCCTGTACGTATAGAGGCTTTAGCTATGGCAAATGGGGAGTTTATTGTTACTGTTACAAGGGTTGTACCCGATTCAAAAAACCTACATAAAAAAGTATCTGTAAAAAGAAAAAATACTAAAATAGATTCAAAATATGCTATTTATAAATTTGCTAGCTTTGATGATTATTGTAATTTTGTTAAATACTTAAAAAATCACAATCTTTCTTTAAGTTACAAGGTTGCAAAAAACATTTTACTATATTTGTACAAAGAAGATTACTACATTGTTTTTGATAATATTAATCTTAAATATTCTAATATTGCCAAATTCAATTCTGCTATTATTGAATTTGCAAAGTTTATTAGCAATTCAAGTCTTTTTATTTGTAAATTGCTTGAAAATGGCGAAATTATTATGAATAACAACGCTATTAAAACAGGAATTAAATATTTTAAATAATTTGCTCATATAAAAAACCTATGTATTATCTACGTATGCATAGGTTTTTATTTTATTCACAATATTTTTTATATAATTCTTTTAAATTCTTTTTATTTATCACTTTGTCTATTCCTTGTTTGCCTACCTGTACATATACTTCATCAAGCATATTAGCAATTCTTGGATTTATCTTTCTTCTGTTTTCTACATTTCTCCAATATTTTAGTTGTGTATCTTTTCTCCAATTTTTTCCATTATATGTTATTCCTGCTGCCAATTGGTCACATATCATTTCTACTGTATATTTATATGGTATAACAGGCACTTCATCTGTAGTTTCATAGTCATACCAGTATTCGTGATGATGTTTATTTCTTCCTTTGTGATGTAACCATGCTTTTGAGTACCCGCGTTCTCTTTTGCAATTTGTTATTGGACTGCTTTTACCATCTGTATAATACTTAGCCGATTCCCAAAATTCTGTAAAAGAATATTTGGAAAAGTCATGTAGAAATCCTCTTACTGGAATTCCCGCTTTTATACTTAACCTAAAAACATAATATTTATGTTTTGTTACTGTCAAAAAATGTTTGTATGCTTTTTTTAGCATTTTTTTACCTACTTTCTTTATTGTCTATTATTACATTTTACAACAATTTTGGAAAAAATCAACCGTTTCTAAGGAATTTATGGCGGGCGATTAAAATCACCTCTACAACAACATTCCTTTTTCCTGATATTTCACTTTTAAAATCAAGTTTTTTATAATATATAACGCTATTTTGTTGATTTTTTTATGTGTTTAATATATAATTTGCTTAGTATAATTAACTCGTCAAAATTGTGTTTATATTTTGTCGTTTCGTGTCGAATATGCACTTTTTTTGACTTTTTACGTTAAAAGTTTTGCTTTTTTGCCTTGATTATTATACAATAGAGAAAAATTTAACAATGGGGGAAAGTTTATTATGGAAGAAAAATTCTATAACCTAACAAATCCACAAAAAAATATTTGGAACATGGAGCAATATTATAAAGGAACGGCTGTAAATAATGTAGGTGGAAGTGTATATTTTAAAGATCCTATAAATATCTCTATACTTCAGCAGTCTGTTGCAAATGTCATTAAAAAAAATGATATTTTTAAATTAAATTTTAAGATGAACGATGAAGAAATTGTTCAGTTTTTTAATAATTCTCAGAAACAGTACATACCTGAAATTATTGAATTAAATAGTCTATCAGATTTGTACCCTGTCGAATCACAAATGTGTCAAACGTCTTTTACACTTAATAGCAATAATTTATTCAATTGTAAAATCTTTAAATTTCCCGATAATACTGCAGCTACAGTCTTAATCGCACATCATATCATAGCTGATTCTTGGAGTGTTGGTTTATTTTGTAAACAAATTATCCGTGAATATACTAGTATTATTAACAATTCTTCTATAGATACTCCTGCTTATTCATATATAGACTTTTTTAATAGAGAACAAAATTATTTAAGTAGCCCTGCCTTTGAAAGAGATAAGGCTTATTGGAATAGCGTTTTTTCTACAATTCCAGAAGTAGCTACTATTCCAAGTATTTCAAAGAAAAATTCATCAAACTCAGATTGTATTGCTTCGAGGTATTCTTGTAGCTTGTCTTGTTCAACAGTTAATTCAATAAATAGGCTTTGTAAAAATCTAAAAATTTCTAATTATGCCTTTTTTATGGCAATTTTCTCAATTTACATCGGCAGAATTTGCAGTAAAGAAGATTTTGTAATAGGTACTCCTATTTTAAACAGACTAAATTTTGCTGAAAAAAACACCTCTGGTATGTTTGTTAGTACTGTACCTTTTCGAATAAAAATAAATCAAAGTTTCAATTTTAAATCATTCTCAAAAGGCGTTTATTCATCTAGTATGAATATGTTAAAACATCAAAAATACCCATATAATGTTTTATTAGAAGATTTGAGAAAAAAAGATTCTAGAATTCCTAATTTATACAATATTATTTTGTCATATCAAATTACTAACACAGATAATAGCTTACTTGATTGTGAGTCACATTGGGTTTTTAATGGCAATTGTGGTGATGATTTGCAAATTCACATTACAGACTATAATAGTTCTGGAAATTTAAATATATTGTACGATTATAAAACTCATAAATATTCTCAAAAAGATGTTGTTAATATGCATGCTCGTATATGTCATATTATAGAACAAATATTAACCAATAATGATATTTTACTTAAAGACATTGATATTGTTACAGAAGAAGAAAGGCACCAATTATTATATGAATTTAATAAGCCTTCTATAGAGTTTCCAAAAAATGCAACAATAGTATCATTATTTGAAAAACAAGTTAGTTTGACTCCAAATAATATTGCTGTAAAATTTGAAGATAATTTTCTGACATATAAAGAACTTAATAGTAAAGCTAATCAATTAGCAAGATATATATTGAATAGTGGTGCAAAAAAAGGCGATATAATCGGCTTAAGAATTGATAGATCATTAGAAATGATTATTGGAATTCTTGCAATAATAAAGGCTGGTTGTACATATTTACCAATAAATATGTATTATCCTATAGACAGAGTCGTGTATATGCTAACTGACTCAAACGCATCAATGCTTTTAACATCTAATACAATTACTGATAGTTTACATATAGATATTCCTGTAATCGCAATAGACTTGTCAGAAGAGTCAAGCATATATTCTTCTGATTCTACAAATTTAGGTACAATTATTTCTCCAGAAGATTTAATATATATAATATATACATCTGGCTCTACTGGTAAGCCTAAAGGATCTATGATTTGTCATAGGAATGTTGTACGTTTATTTAAAAATGATACTCCATTATATGACTTTTCTGAAAATGATGTCTGGACTATGTTCCACTCTGTTTCTTTTGACTTTTCAGTTTGGGAGATGTATGGTGCTTTACTATTTGGTGGCAAATTGGTTATTGTATCAGAAGCAATTGCTAGAGATACAAACTTATATTTGAATTTATTAAGGAAAGAAAAAGTAACCATATTAAATCAAACTCCTACATACTTTTATAACCTGCTAAATTCAGAATTAGATAGAGCTGACAATGATTTATGTTTAAGGTATATAATTTTTGGAGGAGAAGCTTTAAAACCGAAATCCATCCAAAAGTGGCATTTTAAATATCCTCTTACCAAACTAATAAATATGTATGGTATAACTGAAACTACAGTTCATGTAACATTTAAAGAGTTGACAGAAAAAGATTTAAAACATAATCTTTCAAATATAGGGAAACCTATTCCAACATTGCAGGTATTAATTTTAGACCAGAATCAAAATCTGTTACCTTGCGGTATAGAAGGAGAGATTTGTGTATTGGGTGATGGTGTCTTCAAAGGATATTTAAATAGACCTGATTTAAATGCTCAAAAATTAATTCACTCAAAATATAGTAATGATGTTTTATATCGTTCGGGAGATAAGGCACTTTTACACTCTAATGGAGAAATAGAGTATTTAGGCAGAATAGATAAACAAGTAAAATTAAGAGGATTTAGAGTTGAACTTGGAGAAATTGAAGAAAAAATATTGTCAAACTCTAATATAAAATCTTGTTCTGTTATTAAAAGAGTAGACAGCAATGGTAGAGATATTTTATGTGCATATTATTCTTCTAACTTTAATATTGACATAAAGAAATTAGAAGAATCTTTGCAACAAGATTTACCTTATTATATGGTTCCTCAATATTTTATTAGAATAGATAAAATTCCTACAAATATTAATGGAAAAATTGACTATGAGGCTTTACCTTTACCTTTTTTATTAGAAAAAAATAAAAAAATTGTTCCTGCAAGAAACAGTATAGATAGAGTAATAATTAGTTCCTTTAGGAAAATATTAAAGGTAAAAAAAATAAGTATAGATGACCCTTTCCTTGGTATAGGTGGAGACTCACTTTCTGCTATATCTATTAGCTCTTTAATTAGTAAAAAATTAGATATCAACGTTACAGTAAAAGATATTTTGGATGCATCTACAATACGTAAGCTTTCTGATTTAATATCTCAAAGAAATGTAATTCATGATAAATCTAGCTCTATTTCAAATATTCAGATTAAAGAAAGCTACCCATTATCTTATGCACAGCGTAGAATTTATTATGCTACCAAAATGATAGGCAAAGATAGTATTGCATACAATACTCCTGGTGCATTATTAATTGATGGATTATTAGATAGTAAAAAGGTGGAACAAGCTTTTATTAAAATAATCAACACTCAAAGTAGTTTTAGAACTATCTTTGTACGTGATGGCGAAGAAATAAAACAGAAAATTTTAAATTCAGTAAATTTTAGCATTGATATTTCTTATGATACAGAAAAAAACGTTAACAAAATAATACAACGATTTCCTAAACCTTTTGATTTAGAAATGGCACCTTTACTGAGAGTTACTTTATGCTATTTAGATAATAAAAAAACATTATTATTAGTAGATTCACATCATATCATTATGGACGGTGTTTCTATAGAAATTTTAATAAAAAATTTCTTTAGTATTTATAATGATTTTCCTATGAGCAAATCACCTATAGAATATAAAGATTATGCTGTATATGAAAAGGAATTTTTAAATAGTGATGATATAAAAAAATCTGAAAAATACTGGTTAACTAGGTTTAAAAATTATGATTTTGAATCACTAAACTTACCTTATGACTATACCATTCCTGCCAATAGAGGATACATTGGAAATAAAATATATAATACTATTGATTCTAATCTTTTCAATAGCGTAAATAATTTTGCTAAAGAGATACAAATATCGCCATATAGTGTGTTTCTAGCGTCACTATTTATAACTTTATATAAATATACTGGACAGCCTGATATTGTAATAGGCTCTCCAGTGGCTAATAGAACAATTCCGGAAACCAGAGATATTATAGGAATGTTTGTAAATAATATTGCCATTAGGGCTAAAGTTCCAACAAATAAAACAATTTATACATTTCTACAAAAAATAATGAAAATTGTAACGGAAGATTTAGAACATCAGTCTTATCCTTATGATTTATTAGTAAAAAAACTGCAAATTCCTATGGATAACTCTAAAAATCCTTTGTTTGACATTGTTTTAACTTATCAAAGTCAACAGGAAAATATCGATTATAAGATACTTCCTATTAACACTAACACTGCTAAATTTAATATTGTTTTAGAAATTGAGCCTCAAACTAATAATATCAATATTGAATATAGAACTGATATATTTAAGGAAGAAACTATCCGTAGCTTTGTAAATCATTATCTATTTGTTTTAGAACAATTACTAAATAATCCAAATAGTAAAATTGATGATGTTAATATAGTAACCCCTAAAGAACAGATGTTATTAAATAGTTTTAATGATACCAACGAACCTATTAATAGAGCTCCTGTTTCTAAAATTTTTGAAGAGCAAGCTGTATTGCATGCTAATGATGTAGCCGTTATCTGTGATGATAAATTTTTAACTTATAAGGAACTTAATGAAAGAGCAAATAGTTTAGCACATTATCTAATATCTAAAGGTGTAAAACCTAATGACATTATTGCAATAATGACTAATCGCTCTTTAGAGACTATTGTTTGTATGCTAGGAATATTAAAAGCTGGAGCTGCATTTTTAAACGTAGATCCTACCTACCCTATTGACAGAACCGAATATTATATTAACGACAGTAAGATAGAACGTGTTTTAACTCAGAAAGAACTGCGTGAAAAAGTTGCGCAAATTAAAAATTCTATAGAAATAGACTTAGATAATACCGAAATCTATGGTAAACACACTTCTAATCCAAATGTTTCTGTTAAAGAAACAGACTTATCATACATTATATATACTTCCGGTTCTACAGGAACACCAAAAGGTGTAATGCTAAATCAAATAGGAATGTCTAATATGGTACAGGCTATGACAAAAGTATTAGATTATTTAAAAGAAGGCAACAAGCATGCTATTGCTTCTGTAACTTCTACACCTTTTGATATATTTGTTTATGAAATTATCGTTTCTTTAACACATGGTTTGAAAGTTGTTATGGCTAATAATGCAGAGCACAGAAATCCAAAACTTTTAGATGCATTAATAAAAAAATACAATGTTGATGTAATGACTGTTACCCCAAGTTTAATGAAAATAAACTATGATAATAGAGAACCTGATACTGCTCTTGCAAGAGTTAAAAACATGGTTTTTGGTGGAGAGCCTTTGCCAGAAAAATTTGTTCAAGACCTAAGAGCATTAGCAGATGACATAACTATATATAACATATATGGTCCTAGTGAGATTACTATACTTTCAAATGTTCAAAACCTAAATGGAGAAAAGGAAATTACAATTGGTCCACCTATATTGAATACACAAATTTATATATTAGATAAAAATATGAAACAGGTGCCTATTGGTGTAATAGGTGAAATATATATAGGAGGAATACAAGTAGGAGATGGCTACATTGGTAAAGCAGAATTGACTGCCGAAAGATTTCTAAAAAATCCTTTTGGTTCTGGAAAGATATATAAATCTGGTGATATTGGCCGTTGGACATTTGATGGTAAAGTTCAGTGTTTAGGCAGAATAGACAATCAAGTAAAATTAAGAGGATTACGTATAGAATTAAGTGAAATTGAAAATGAAATCTTAAAAATAAATGGTGTTACTTCAGCTATAGTTAACAAAATAGTATTGGATAATCAAGAATTTTTATGTGCATATTATGTAGCAGATACTAACATTAGTGAGACTACTGTTAAAGACACTTTACGTAAGTTCCTGCCTCAATATATGGTTCCAACATATGTTATGAAATTAGAAACCATGCCATATACAATAAATAGAAAAATTGATAGAAAAGCATTGCCATTGCCAGAGACTCATAAAATAGTTACCTCTTCTCATGTAAATATTGCGAAATTAGACTCAAATGAAGAAAAACTATTGCAAATTTGGAAAAATCTACTTAAAATAGATACTATTGATGTAAATGATAACTTCTTTGATATTGGTGGAGACTCTATTTTGGCAATTAACATGCAAATAGAAGCCTTAAAATATGGATTAGAGATAGAATATGCAGATATATTTAATTTTCCTACAGTTAGACAGCTTTCTAAAAAACTTCCTAGCCCAGAAGAAAGTTTTATGTGCGAATATAACTATAGTAAAATTAATAAAATTTTGGCTTTAAATAATACCGATAATTTAGACAAAATAGAAAAATATGAGGTAAAGAATATATTGTTGATTGGCGCTACTGGATATCTTGGTGCACATATATTAAATTCGTTTTTACATAACGAATCAGGTATAGCTTATTGTTTAATTAGAGATAAAAATGGAATTTCTTCTGAAGAAAGATTATTTAACAGATTACATTTCTATTTTGGAAATTCTATAGAAAAGTTTAAAAATAGAATAAAAATAATCTCTGGTGACATAGTTAAGGAAAACATAGGTCTATCTGATTCGGATTATAATGAATTAATTAACGGTATTAATGTTGTTATTAATTCTGGTGCTTTGGTTAAACACTTTGGATTAAAAAAACTTTTTGAAGACATCAATGTTACTGGTACTAAAAACATAGTGAATTTCTGTCTTCATAATGCTAAAAGACTCATTCATTGTTCTACTATCAGTGTTTCTGGTTTCGGTGATAAAAACGAATTCACAATTACACCAAATGCAGATGAATCGCGAAACTTTTCTGAGCAAGATTTATTCATTAATCAAGATTTAAAAGGAATTTATGGAATTACAAAATACAAGGCAGAAATGATTGTTCTGGAGGCAATTGAAAATGGACTTAATGCTCAAATATTGCGTATAGGAAATTTAACTAATAGATATTCAGATGGTATGTTCCAGATAAATGTCGATGAAAATGCATTTGCTAAAAGAATACAGTCCTTTGTCGAAATAGGTGCTTTTCCTAAATATTTACTACAACATGCTATTGAATTAACACCTGTTGACTTATGTGCCGAAAGCATTATAAGAATTTTAGAATATTCTTCTAATTGTAATGTTTTTCACATTTATAACCCAAATCTGGTTTCTATAAGAATGTTATATAATACACTTGTTGAAAATGGATTTGATATAATTCCTGTATCTAATAAAATGATGAATTATATTCTTAGTGGAATCTTAGAAGATGATAACGAAAAATCGGTTGTCTCTGGTATAGTTCAAGACATTGATAGTAATAAGCAATTTGCATACATCTCTAAAATACACTTACAATCTGATTTTACAGTGCATTTTCTTGAAAAAATTGGATTTGTATGGCCAATATATGATAGCTCATATATTGATAAAACATTAAAATATTTTGAAAAAATCAACTTTTTAAATAGAACTATGGAGGATTAATAAATGTTAGAAATTTTGACCTTACCTTTTTGTATGTTACTTATCTCTTTTATTATGATTCTATTCCTACTATTATATGTTTTGCATACCAAGAATAGAAATCAGTTAAAAATAGTCTTTACATTAGATTTAATCTGCGTATTTATAATATGCTTTGGTGTAATAGTACAAGTAATATGCAATAAACTTTTTAATGTTCCAGCTATATTTTTTGAAAACTTTATATATATAGGAACTTGTTTTTTACCAGTATGCGTGTATTTTACGGGATTAATATTAGAAAACACAAAATTAAAGCTTAATAAATTTCATCTGTTATTATTAATAGTACCATTGTTAACATTAATTATTTTATGGACTAATAATATACATCATTTGTTTTACACACATTACTCATTTAATATAAACGAATGTGAATATGGTAGTTACAAAAGCATACATGATATTTATACTTATTTAATGCTATTAATTGGTATTATTCATATTATCAAAACAACAAGTAAATCCTCTGGTTTTTTCTCAAAGCAAACTTTATTAATAGTTGTAGGAATTAGTATTCCTTTAATTACAAATATTTTAGGAACATTAAAAATTATTCCTATGACTGTATACATTACGCCAATATCTTTTGCATTTACAATGTTATTTTTCGCTTTTTCTATATTTAAGTTTAATTTTTTGGGAGTAGCGCCTGTTGCATTGCAAACTATTGTTAATAGAATTTCTGACAGTTATTTAGTTTTAAATGAGGATTTACTTATAACAGATTTTAATAGTACTTTTTTAAAAACATTTAATTTAAGTGCAAGTGATATAAGAGAAGAAAATATATTAGAATTTCTTAGCAGACATAAGCAGTATGATATGAATCTTCCAAAGTTAGAAAATTCTTTAAATAGAGTTAAGCATTCGTCTGAAACCATAGTATTTGAACAACACTTTAAAAAGATAAATAAATACTTTACTGTTGAAATAAATAATATATTAGTAAAAGGAAACTCTCTTGGAATCCTTATGCTATTTAAGGATATTACTCAGCATAAATTAGACATGCAGGCTCTTAAAGATAACCAAGATATTTTAATTGAGAGGGAACGTTTGGCTTCTCTTGGTCAATTGATTGGTGGTATTGCTCATAACTTAAAATCTCCTATAATGTCAATTTCGGGAGCTACAGAGGGTCTTACAGATTTAATTAAAGAATATGAGGAGTCTATAGTTGACAAAGATGTTACTATTGATGACCATTTGGCTATTGCAAACGATATGAAGGATTGGATTTCTAAGATAAAATCATATTTAGAATATATGTCAGATATTATTACAGCTGTTAAAGGTCAAGCTGTTGCCTTATCTGAAAATACTGTTGATTCATTTACGGTTGAGGAACTTACTAAAAGAGTTGACATTCTTATGAAACATGAGTTGAAAAAAGCCTTAATTACTTTGAATTTAGACCTTAAAGTTCCTACTTCCCTTATGATTCATGGCAATATAAATGGTTTGGTTCAAGTTATAAATAATATGATATCAAATGCAATTCAGGCCTATAAAGGTAAAGAGGGGCAAACAATAGATTTAATTATAACTCAAGAAAAAAATGATGTTATTGTTTCTGTTAGAGATTATGCTGGCGGTCTTCCTAAAGAAGTTCAAGAGAAACTATTTAAAGAAATGATAACAACTAAAGGTAAAGATGGAACTGGAATTGGCTTATTTATGTCATATTCAAATATACGTGCACATTTTAATGGAGATATTACATATTCTACAGAAGAAGGAAAAGGCACAATATTTAATATTATATTACCACAATAGTTAAAATAGAACTGTAATGTAAGTAAAATTTTACTTTTATTACAGTTTTTTTCATTTTTTTCATCTTTCTTATTGATTTTTTCCCCACTTTATAATATAGTATTGTTTAATACAGAGGTGATATTATGAGAAAGCATATTCAATCTAATACCACTACAGGATATAAAATAATAGCAGTTGATGATGATAGCGGTGTATTAGATTCTTTATCTGTCCTTTTGAATAGAAATGGTTATAACTTTGTAGGAATAACTGATCCAATTCAAGCAATAGAACGTGTAAAAAAAGAACATTTTGATTTAATGCTATTAGACTTTATGATGACACCTATTCATGGAGATAAAGTTGTTGAGGAAATAAGGAAATTTAATAAAGAACTTTACATTTTATTACTAACAGGACACAAAGATTTAGCTCCACCATTAGAGACTATAAGAAAATTGGATATACAATGTTATTGTGAAAAAAGCGATAAATTTGACCAATTGCTTCTATTAGTTGAGGCTGCAATAAAATCTGTTGAACAATTAAATGAAATAAATCGTATAAATAATGAATTATCAGATGCTTATAGTGATCTGGAAAAGGCATATTTAGACATGGTTGAAACACTTAGATTTACAGTTGAAGCAAAAGACCCTTATACTAGAGGTCATTCAGATAGAGTATCTGCATACTCTGTTTTAATTGGTCAGCATCTTGGTTTATCTGACTCTGATATTAATACTTTAAAAATTGGTGGCTTATTTCATGATATCGGCAAAATAGGAATTCCAGACAGCATATTGCTTAAAGATAGCAAACTTACAGATGATGAATATTCTGAAATTAAAAATCATCCATCTATTGGTGCACATATTTTATGCAATGCAAAAGTATTTCAAGATATTATACCTATTGTAAAACATCATCATGAAAGATATGATGGAAAAGGATATCCTTCTCAACTAGCTGGTGAAGATATTCCATATTTCGCCAGAATAGCTGCTGTTGCTGATACATTTGATGCTATGACATCCAAAAGAACATATAGAGATGCTTTACCTTTAGAGGTAGTCAAAGCAGAAATAGAAAGGTGCGCCGGAACACAGTTTGACCCTAAAATTGCTAAAGTATTCTTAGATATTTTGAATAAAAATTATGAAGAAATACAAAAAATTCAAGAACAATATAGGTAAATACGGACAAATAAATGTCCGTATTTTATTTATATTATCAGTTTTTTTAGATTTTCATTGATAATTGTGCTTTTTTCCTATCTTCATCTATTCCTATTATTTTTACTTTTACTACATCTCCCACAGATACTACATCTGAAGGATTTTTTACAAAACTATTGCTTAATTGTGAAATATGTACTAGTCCATCATGTTTCACTCCAACATCTACAAATGCGCCAAAATCTGTTACATTTCTTACAGTTCCTGTTAGTATCATTCCTTCTTTTAAATCTTCAAATTTCAATACATCTGCCCTTAATACTGGTTTTGGCATATCTTCTCTTGGGTCTCGTCCTGGTTTTGAAAGCTCTTGTATAATATCTTTTAATGTTATTTCCCCCACATTTAGCTCTTCTGCTGTTTCCTGCGTTTTTATTTCTGATAATTTATTTTTTATTATAATTAACTTTTCTTTATTTAATAAATCTTCTTTTTTAAAGCCGATTATATTTAATAGTTGTTCTGCAACTTCATAGCTTTCTGGATGAACAGCTGTTATTTCTAATGGATTTTTTCCATCAAATACTCTCATAAAACCTGCACATTGTTGAAATGTTGCTTTTCCCAATTTTGGAACCTTTAGTAATTCCTTTCTTTCTTTTATCTTTCCATTTTCGTCTCTATATTTTACAATATTGCTTGCTAATGTTTTATTAATTCCAGATACATAAGACAATAAAGAAGGTGTTGCTGTGTTTACATCTACCCCAACTTTATTAACTGCGTCTTCTACTACTCCTGTTAAACTCTCTGATAATTTCTTTTGATCAACATCATGTTGATACTGACCCACACCTATTGATTTTGGATCTATTTTTACAAGCTCTGCCAGTGGATCTTGTAATCTTCTTGCTATCGAAATTGCTCCTCTTAAAGATACATTTATATCCGGATATTCTTCTGTTGCAAGTTTTGATGCAGAATATACAGATGCTCCTGCTTCGCTTACTATAGCATAATGAACATTGCTTAACTCCTTTATCATATCTGACACAAAGTTTTCTGATTCTCTTGATGCTGTTCCATTTCCTATTGCAATAATGTTAACATTGTATTCTTTTATTAGTGCTATTAATTCTTTTTTAGCTCCTTCTACATCATTTTGTGGTTCTGTTGGATACACAGTTGTTGTAGCAAGTAGTTTTCCGGTTTCATCTATTACCGCAATTTTACAGCCTGTTCTATATGCTGGGTCAAACCCCATTACAGTTAGCCCCTTTAGCGGTGCTGCTAGCAATAATGGTTTTGCATTTTTTCCAAATACTTTTATAGCCTGCGTTTCTGCCTTTTCTGTTAAGTCAGAGCGTATCTCTCTTTCTATTGATGGCTCTATTAGTCTTTTAAAGCTATCTTCTATTGTTTCTTCTAACATTTTAGTATATTGCGTAGAACCCTTTATAATATCTTTATTAATCATTTCTAAAATAGTAGTTTCTGGTTTTTCCATTTTAACTTTTAAAAATTCTTCTTTTTCTCCGCGATTTATAGCCAAGATTCTGTGACTAGGTATTCTGTTTACTTTTTCATTAAAATTATAATACATATCATATGCCGATTTTTCTTCTTTTGTGCCTTTAACCATTATTATTCCTTCTCTATAGCACATTCTTTTAATTTGTTTTCTATAATTAGGATTATCTGATATATTTTCTGCAATTATATCTTTTGCGCCTTGAATTGCCTCTTCTACGTTTAAAACTCCTTTTTCTTCATCTATAAATTCTTTTGCAATTTCTTCTATATTTCTTTTATCATTTTGTTCAAATATTATTTGCGCCAATGGTTCTAGTCCTTTAGCCTTAGCTATTGTTGCTCTTGTCTTCTTTTTTTGTTTATATGGTCTATATATGTCTTCCACTTCTGAAAGTGTTTTGGCATTTTCCAATGATTGTACTATTTCGTCTGTAAGTTTACCCTGTCCATCTATTGATTTAATTACCTCTTGTTTTCTTTCTTCTAAGTTTCTTAAATATTTAAGTCGTTCATCTAAATCTCTAAGTATCTCATCACTTAAACCTCCTGTAACTTCTTTTCTATATCGTGCTATAAATGGGATAGTATTACCATCATCTATTAATTTTATAGTATTGGTAACTTGCTCCTCTTTTACATTTAATTCATCTGCTATTATTTGAATAATTTTATTCATCTTTTTTGCTCCTTTTTACATTTTTCGAGTTTTTTCTTACTACTTTACTTGATTTTTTCATATACTTAATATATCATAATATTATAAAAAAGGAAAGGAGATTTTATATATGAATTTATCAAGTTTTAGAGCAAAAGCTCGTGAAAAACTATCTGGAAAATGGGGAAAAGCAGCTTGTATAACTCTTGCATATATGGCTATAAATTTTATTTTTAATACCATTTTAAGCTATTCATTCAATGGCCTTAATACTATACTTTCTATTGGTTTTGCTATTATAAATGTTCCTTTAGCATATGGTTTATTAATCCAATTTGTAAAGCTTTATAATGGCGAAGATACATCAGCATTTAACTTTTTTACATTAGGATTTAATAATTTTGCTAGAGCTTGGAAAGTAGCTCTTAATGTGTTTTTAAAATTATTAGTTCCATTTATACTTTTAATAATCTCTTCAATACTTCTTACTTCATTAGGTATAGTCTTTTACTGGACTCAGCCTGCAAACCTTACTGTATTGGTCATTTGTTTAGCTATTATTTGCCCAGTTTCTTTAATATGGCTTATAGTAAAATCATACTACTATATAATGTCTGATGTGATATCTATTGAAGAAACTGAATTACAACCAAAAGATGCAGTTGCAAAATCAAAAGAACTAATGACAAATAACCGTTGGAAATTCTTTATACTTGATTTAAGCTTTATTGGTTGGGCTCTATTAGCATCTTTAACCTTTGGTATAGGTATGCTTTGGTTGTTACCATATATTCAATTAACTCATATAGCATTTTATAAACATATATCTAAAAAAGAGGATGTTATTTAATTAACATCCTTTTAATATACATAATTTTGTGGATCATATCTTACGCCATTTACTCTTACCTCTAAGTGTAAATGATTTCCTGTTGACCTTCCTGTTGTTCCAACTTTTGCAATTACTTCTCCCTGACTTACGCTTTGCCCTGTTGATACTAATATTTGACTACAATGTGCATATGCTGTTTGAACTCCATTTCCATGTGATATTACTACCAAATATCCATAATCATCTAACCAACCCGCTGTTGTTACAGTTCCAGATGCTGCTGCCATTATAGGTGTCCCTCCTGGTGCTCCAATATCAAGTCCTCCATGGTTGTTTCTTGTTCTTGGTCCAAATCTTGAAGTTATTATTCCAGATACAGGTTGTATTAAACTAATTCCTATATCAACTTTTGCATTTGAATTTCCAGAAGCATATCCTGCAACACTTGCGTATACTATCTGTGGTGGCGGTTCTACATATAATTTAGCCACACATTTTTCAACATCTGTGAATTCTTTTAATTCTGTCTCGTATTTTTCTACAATTCCTAACTCTTCTTTGTTATCACTATCTTTTTCCTTTAATTCCGCAATAACTTTTTCTGCCTCATTAAATGTCGCCACATAAGCCTTTTCCTCTTTATCATCTGTTATTGCGTAATATTTATAATATGCTGTCCCATCTTCTATAGCTTTTGCATAAATTTCTTCGTCGTTACAATTTACATTTTTCTTTAAAAGGCAAAGCTTATATTCTGGCATTTGGTCAACTTGAATAAATGCAACATTTGATTGTTCTTCTGCATTTATATATTTATTTATCTTTTTTTGCATATTACTTTTGTTATCTGTATATCCAACAAATTCCCCATTTAATGTTACTGCATATGTCGGTTTGTAGTAAAAAAACACAATACTACCAATAAAAATAACCGCTAATGCCACTAAAACAAGAATTTTTATTGTTTTTCTTGAGTATATAGCTACATTTTTTAGTATATTAATAATAAACACTCTCCTATCATTATAATCTGTATTATTTTATACCATTTTTATTTATTTTACAATAACAACTTCAACTTGAATTCTTTCTTTTACGTGCTTACATAGTGTTTTACTGTCTTTTCCTCATTTTTATACTGTTTTTCTTCCATTTTTATTCAATTTATTGTATAAAATGAATATTTAATGTTCATAATATCTTTATATTACTTATGAAAGGAAGGGTGAAAATGCCAAATTTAAGTCAAGTAGAATTACAGAATTTAAGACATTTGATAGGAGCACACGAAACATCTTATCAAAAACTAAACACATATGCTTCACAAGCAGTAGACCCACAAATTAAGCAAATTTTTACAAAATCAGCTCAAGATGCATTAAATACTAAACAAAAATTAATGTCATTTTTAAATGGATAGGAGGATTTTTTAATGGATGAAAAAACAATGGTTAACGACGTTTTAGACGGAGTAAAAGCAAGTCTTACAACATATCAAGGAGTCATTTCAGAAGCAGAAAATATGCAATTAAGACAAACTATACAACAAATACGCAATAGTGATGAAAGCTTTCAGTACGAGCTATTTAAAATAGCACAAAACAAAGGTTATTACAAACCTGCTCAACCAGCAACAATAACAGAAATACAAACAGTAAAAACAGAACTTCTCAATTAGGAACAGTCCCTAATTGTTCCATTTGCACAATTTGGGACATCCTTGTTTAAGAGCAGTCATTCTGTGTACTGAACTGCTCTTATTTACATATAACTCAATTTGTTTATTCTATTATTTCTAATTCCGCAAATTTTGCCATTAACCTTTTATGTCCTACTTTATCAAACTGTATATCTAACTTATAATCTTCGCCTTCTTGTTCTATTTTATTTATGGTTCCTTCTCCAAATTTTTTATGATAGATTCTTTGTCCTTCTTTATATTTAGTTATATCCACTTGTCTATCACTTGCCTTTTTATTTAATGAATTTAAAAAGCTCTCTGCCGTTCTAAACTGAAATGCCCCCACTTTTTCTTTAACTTCCGGTATTTTCTCTACATTGTCAAATTTATATGTTTTAACTTTTCCTGCATAATTTGTTCCATATTCCCAACCATAATTTGAGTCTTTAAATGAATTATTATCTTCATTGTCTATTTCTTCATAACCGTCTAATAAATCTTTTGGTATTTCTTTTAAAAATCTTGACATCTGGTTGTAGCTTGTAGAACCAAATATTGTTCTTCTTTTTGCACAAGTCAAATATAAATACTGCATTGCTCTGGTTATTCCAACATAGAATAATCGCCTTTCTTCTTCTAATTCTTTAATTTCTCCTATTGATTTATATCCTGGAAATATTCCTTCTTCCATTCCTACTAAAAATACCACTGGAAATTCTAGCCCTTTTGCACTGTGCAAAGTCATTAAAGTAACGGTATCTTCGCTTTCTTCCATATTATCTATGTCGCTTGTTAGACTTATACTTTCTAAAAATTCTGCCAATGTGTTTTCTGCCATTTGCTCCTCGAACTCTATTGCTACTGTTAAAAATTCCTCCAAGTTTTGTATTCTACTTTCCGCTTCAATTGTATTTTCATTTTCTAATGCTTTTACATATCCTGTTTTATTTAATGTCAATTTTATTAGCTCTGATATAGGAATTTGGTTTACTTGCTTTCTTAGCTCTTCTATTACTTCCACAAATTGTATGCTATTTGCCTTTACCCTATTTAGCTCATATTGTTCTGCATATTTTATTATTTCATACATTGACTTACCTGTTTTATCAGATATATCTTGTATATTATCTAGGCTTGTTTTTCCTATGCCTCTTTTAGGTTCATTTATAATTCTTTTTAGTGATAAATTATCTGAAGTATTAAATATTAATCTTAAATATGCAATTATATCTTTTATTTCTTTTCTTTCATAGAATTTTAGTCCTCCAATAATTTTGTATGGAATATTTTCTCGTCTGAATATATCTTCTATTGCCCTTGATTGTGAATTCATTCTGTACAATATTACAAAATCAGATAATTTTAAATATTCTTCCATTTTAAGCATATTTATTTGCTTTACTATGTATGATGCTTCATCATATTCATCTTCTGCTTTATAGATACAAGGTAGTTTTCCTTCTTCATTTTCTGTCCATAATTTTTTATCATATTTGTTTTCATTGTTTTTTATAACTGCATTTGCTGCTTTTAATATATTACCTGTACATCTATAATTTTGCTCTAGTTTTACTATTTTACTACCCGGAAAGTCTTTTTCAAAGTTTAGTATGTTTGTAATATCTGCTCCCCTAAATGAATATATCCCTTGGTCATTATCGCCTACAACTGTTATATTTCCATATTTTGAGGCTAATATAGATACTAACATAAATTGTGCTTTGTTTGTATCTTGATATTCGTCTACAAGTACATATTTAAATTTTTCTGTATAATATTCCAAAACATCCGGATTTTCTGTTAATATTTTAATTGTGTAGTTTATAATATCATCAAAATCTAGTGCATTGTTTTCTTTCAATTTTTTTTGGTATAATTCATATACTTCTCCTATTTTTTCTTTTCTAAAGTCTCCATTATATTTTACTTGATATGCTTTTGGTTCTAACATATCATTTTTTCCGTTACTTATTTCAGATAAGACACTTCTATCTGTAAAAAGCTTATCATCTAATCTCATTGATTTTATACATTCTTTTACTAATGTTCTTTGGTCTGTCGAATCAAAAATCAAGAATGTAGTGTCAAACCCTATTCTATCTATGAATCTTCTTAATATACGTACACAAATAGAGTGGAATGTTCCTAGCCACATTTCTTGAGATGCTTCGCCCACTAGTTTTTCTACTCTTTGTTTCATTTCGTTTGCCGCTTTATTTGTAAATGTTATTGATAGTATATTCCATGGTTTAACATTTTTTTCTGACAATAGATATGCAATTTTATGTGTTAACACTTTTGTCTTTCCGCTTCCTGCTCCCGCTATAACTAGGCATGGTCCTTCTGTTGCTAAGACTGCTTCTTTTTGTTTATCATTTAATCCTTCTATTAGATTCTGCATTTTTGTTTATATTCCTTTCTTAGAATTATTGTCTATCAGCATTTCTAAACATTGCTTTATTTCTTCTGCACATTGTTTATATGTTTCTATATTGCACCCCCATGGGTCTTTTATGTCCATATTTTTTCCTTCTTTTCCAATTCCAACATATTCTTTCAATGTATATACCTTACCAGTTAATTCAGGATACATATTTAGCACTATCTGCTTATGAGATACTGTTGCACACAATATTAAATCCATCTGCTCAATTTTTGTTTCTTTAATATTTGTTGCTCTATGATTATTCATATCAACACCATATTCTTTCATTACATCTATTGCACTATATGTTGCTGGTTCTCCACTATCTGCATATATTCCGCAAGAATATACTTCTACATTATCTTTTTCTTTTATCATTTTTTCAAGCATATGATGTGCCATTGCACTTCTACATGTATTTCCTGTGCACACAAACATTATTTTCAATTGCTTCACTTCCTATCTTTTTCTTTAGTATTAATATTATAACATTTATATTTTTTATTTTTCAACATATTAGGTAATATTTAATGCTATTATCCCCAATAATAATCCACAAATGTTACCAATTGCTGTCATTCTACCACTATATAACTTATTTGCTTCTGGTGTTAGCTCTCCCGAAACTACATAAATCATTGCTCCTGCTGCAAATGCTAAGCATAGCGCAATTATAGCTTGCGATATTGAACCTATTAGTCCACCAAAAAAGGCACCTACTCCTGTAGTTATTCCAGATAAAATTACGTAAAAAACTACTCGTATTGGGTTCATACCACCATTTTTCATTGGTACTGCCATAGAAATTCCTTCTGGTTGATATAAAAATAGGCAGTTTCAATCTTTACTTTTGGCTAATCTAATATTTAACATTAAATTAGCCTTATATTTTTTCTTTTAAGTTATTTAATTGTTTAAAATTAAAATATAAATCCACCTTTTTATCTTGATGAATTTCAATTCTATTGATAATTACTTTCATAATTTCTGATGTTGGATTATTTAGACTCAAAAACTCTTGTATAACACTTTTTATCTTCTCATTATTATCTTGTTTTGATTCTTCTTTTTGTTGTTTAATTTCCATGTATTCTTTTTCCTTTTGTTTTATTTCATCACCAAATTTTTTCAATAATCTTTCATACATTTCTTCACTTATTTTATTATTTAATTTGTCTATATACATTTGGTCAATATTGCTATTTATTAATTTTATCTCGTTTTCTAGTTTTTGAAGTACTTTTCCATAATCATATTTAGTCATTCCCTTTTTTACTTCTAATTCTATTTTTTCACTATCTATTTTTTGAAATAAATTTTTTATATAATTAATTACTGTTTCTTCTAAATTAGAATAGCTAAAACCATGTGATGTACAAAGTTTTAATTTTGAATTTCTGCGATAATTATTACATACCATATAGTAATTACCATTCTTTTTTCCTCTTACTCCTATTTTATGTTTGCATTCGTAGCAAAAAAGTAAACCATCTAATAAAAACATATTTTTCTTTTCATTTCTGTTGTAATTTTGAACTATTACCATTTTTTGCACAGTATCAAATACTTTTTTATCTATTATCGGTTCATGTGTATTTTCTACAATTATCCATTTTTCTTCTGAATTTGGTCTAATTTTTCTATTTTTATAACTTATTCTGCTCCTTTTATTTTGCACTGTTGTGCCTATATAAGCTTTATTTTTTAATATGTTTTTTACTGTTTTATTTTCCCAAAATGTTTCTTTATTATACCTTGATTTATTGGCTGTCGGAATGTTATTGCTATTTAAATAATCTCTTATAGTTCCCACTTGTTTTCCATTAGATGCCATATTAAAAATAGTCCTTACAATTTGAGCTTCTGGCTCATAAATTATTAATTTATTTTTATCATTCGAATTTTTTATGTATCCAAGTGGTGTCTTTCCTCCTACCCATTTTCCCTGTTTTTGCATAGTGTGAAGTGCTGTTCTGATTTTCTTTGACAAATCTTTAGAATACATATCATTTAATATTGATTTAAATGGTGCAATGTCATTGTTACCATTTGATGTTTCAAAAGTATCTATTCCATCTGTTACTGAAACATATCTTACATTATTTTCTGGAAACCATTTTTCTATATATTCTCCTGTTTCTATATAATCACGTCCTAAACGTGATAAATCTTTTGTTACAACCATATTAATTTTTCCGTTTTCTATATCCCTTACCATTCTTTGAAAATCCGGTCTATTAAAATTTGTTCCAGTAAAGCCTTGATCTATATATGTATCTATTAATTGGTACTTCCATCCTAATTTTTGCACATATTCTGTTAGTAATGTTCTTTGATTTTTTATACTTTCACTTTCATCATAGCCTCTATCTACATCTTCTTTTGATAACCTTATATATATTGCTACCTTGTATATTGTTTTTTCTAATTGTTCAAGCATTGTTCCTCCCTTCTATGCTTGGATAAAACAATTTGAATTTAATTTGTATTATATCTTATTTTGAATAAAATTTTAATGCTCAAAAATATCTTTTTTTAAGATATTAATTATTAAGTGTTTTATTAATCCTTCTAACTCTTCACCTTTTTCATCGAAGTATATATTGATTTTGAAAGTTTCACTCATATCAACTCACTCTCCCTATACTATATATACATCTGTTTTCTCATAAAAATTCTCCCTTATATTAAAATTTATTTTAATATTTTTTAATATATCCACATTTGCTCATAAATAGTTTAAGGGTAGCTATGCGATAGTTTTCTCTATCACACACCTACCCAGTATAGTAAAATATGTCATCTATTTTGTTTAAAATCATTGATATTGCTGTTTTTTCTAATTATAAAAATGTCCAATTTAGAAGTTTATTTTACTCAAAAATTTGGACATTTTTAGCTTATACATAACTTCATAAAAAAAATGAATATTTTGTTTTTGGCATAATTTTAAACCCCTTTCTAAAATAATTTTAAACATCAAAAAACAACACATATAATTTGTGTTGTTCGTTATCATTATTTTAAATAATGTGCGTTTCCAATTATAACCTAATTTCAAATAATTCACACTAAAAAAGCAAGTTGTTCTTATTCCTGCATCGTGAACTTGTTTCATTGCTTCAATTCTTGATTTTATTGTTGGTGCGGAATCCATATCTTTCTTAAATTCTTCATCTAATGTATTTATTGACCAAGCAACCAATGGATTAGGATATGTTTTTATCAAGTCAATATCTCTTGTAACTAAATTAGATTTTGTTGTTATAATTAAATTTATTCCACTTCCTTGCATTTCTTCTAAAAATGCTCTTGTTCTCTTATATTTTGCTTCAAAATAATTATATCCATCTGTTACAGATCCTACTATCATTGTTTTACCTTTATATTTTTCTGGATTTTTTATTTTATCCCACATCTTAACATCTAAAAACATTCCCCAATCTTCTTTATGTCCTGTAAATCTTTTCATAAATGTAGCATAACAATATTCACATCCAAAAGGACAACCAACATAAGTATTTATTGAATATCCTGCTATTGGCAAGTTTGATTTTGTAAGAATTGTATCAACTTTCTTTTCTTTAATTACCACTTTTTTTAAATCTATCATTTTATTCCTCCAAATTCTTTAGGAAATTCTTGTACAAACTCATCTTCATTTAAAATTCCTAATAAATCTTCTTTCATAAATACAGGTATATTTTTCTCTTTTGCTTGATTGTAAATATTAAATACCCATTCTCTTTTTGAAGATATTTTCCCTTTTCTATTACCTGTTTCAGTACCTATTACAATCCAAGAAATATTATTTAAATCTAATTTTCCTACATCATCAAACATAGGCTCAAAAGTAATATGGTAATGTTTTGCTTTGATATTATTTCTTAAATAATCAATTCTTGTCTTTTCTTTTGAAGAAGTAACTGTTACACCAAACCAACCATTATCAGGAGTTTCTTTTAAGTTAATATTTTCAGGTCTTTTAGTTAAAAAAATATATTGTGTGTTTTCATTTTCTTTCATTTTAGAAAAGACTTTATCTTTCCATTCTTCATTCCAACCTGATAAATCACTTTGTCCAGTTAGTAAATACGCTGTATGCCTTTTATTATTAAGCATTTTCAATTTATTTTCAAAAAATACAGGTTTATTAAAATCATCAATAGTATGAAATCTATTATTATTCATTCTTGCATAACAATAAGAACATCCTATATTACATCCAATTACTATATTTATATTTTTTATAGTATCTTTAATACATTGCATTTTTCTCTCTCCTTAAATTTATTATAATTTTGATTTGTAAAAATCCCCAAATGAAGCCATTATATCTAACATTTTACTTAATTCTAATCCTAAATCAGTCATTCCATATTCAACTTTCGGTGGATTCGTATGGTAATCCTTTCTAAAAATAATACCATCACTTTCTAATTGCCTTAAACTATCCGTTAATACTTTTTGTGATATTCCATTCAGTGACTTTTGTAGCTCATTAAATCTCCATATTCTTTTTGTTAAATTTCTTATTATCAATAATTTCCACTTACTTCCTACTAAAGATATTGTAGTTGCAACAGGACATTCTGGTAATTCATTTATATTTCTCATTTTGATACTCCTTACTAATTTACTGATATTGTATCATATATTATTAATTTGACAAGCAGTTACTTTAAAGTGCGTACTTGTTTTATTGTGTGTATCTTGATATAAATTTATTATACTAATATTTAAGGAGGAATTTAAAATGTCAAATTTTATGAAAGTAAGTTCAGAAAGTGCACCTAGAGTTGAATTACACGAAAAATTAGGTTTAACAGGTGCTGAAATTAGCATCAACACTATTGGAGCAGGAGAATGTGTGCCTTTTATTCATTCTCATAAACAAAATGAAGAAATTTACTATGTTATAAGTGGTTCTGGCAAAGCAATTATTGACAACGAAGAAGTTAATTTAGTTGCTGGTGATTGGGTAAGAATATCTCCAGTAGCAGAAAGACAATTTGTTGCTAACAAAGACAATGCAATTTCTTACATTTGTATTCAAGTAAAAGAAAATTCACTTGAAGGATTTACTGCAAATGATGCCATTATAAAATAAATGAAAAAATCTCTGAAAGTATAATCTTTCGGAGATTTTTATTACTATAAAATTGTAATTTCTTGTTATGATTTATTTTTATTTACATACATATAAATAAGTAAATATATTAGAATTATGCTAGAAACTCCTATTGAAATAAAACCTATATTGTCTAAATTATATCCATTCTCTCTAATATATTTTTCTAATTCTCCTAAATTAAACATTCCCTCTGTAATATATAATGTTTCTGTCTTTCCTAAAGAATGATATATGGTTAATTCTCCTGAGTGCCACCCTTGACCTAATATAATTTTAGTAACATCATCCGTATTTTCTATTTCTCCATTTAATGATTTACTAACTAAATCTTTATTTTTTGAATTCACATTTATTGCAATACCTTCCTTACTAAAAAGAGAAAATGCAAATACAATTCCTAATACTGCAACTATTATCAATATATAATTTATTTTTTTCATTATTTGCCTAACCTCCAAATTACTATAATCTGTTACGATTATACAATAAAGAGTAGATAATTTCAACTAATCATCTACCCTAATTATTGTAATTTGTTATTATTTTTTTACCAATTTATTTTTGAAGAAACTCATAACAAATAGTCCTAGTAAAAATCCAATAAGTGTTCCTAAAGTATTCATAATAACATCATCTAATTGTGCAAATCTCCCAATAAAAGTTTGTAAAAATTCGATGCTTATAGAAAATATTCCACCAAGTATTATTCCATTCCACCAATGTTTATGAATATTTTTAAATATAAATATTGGTAAAAATCCAAACGGTATAAATAAAAGTATATTCAATATAGTTGCAACGTTAAAACCATCTTCAAATAATTTAAAACTGATATAACTATCAAATGGAGATGTTATACCAAAATTACCAGTTAAAATACCAGTTATTTTTAATATACATAGAATTATTAAAATCCATAAATACTGACATATTAAATTTGATATTTTAAAATTTATTTTTTTCTTTTGAATAAATTTTATTAATAATTCAATACATATTACACCTAAAAATATAAATCCTGACAAAGGAATAGTATTTCTTAATGTCCATATACCACTCCACATTTCCATTATGAAATAATCCATTATAATATATTACCTCACTTTCAAATTACCGTTTTATTGTAACAATAATAGCACAAGGGCAGATATTTTTCAACTAATTCTCTGCCCTATTTATTGACTATCTAATCTTTGTCAAGTACTTTTTTTAAAATTTATTATATTATTTTT
>OGOJ01000105.1_pt1 | contig 81365 bp, 84 predicted proteins | sample 1552601 | NCBI WGS metagenome assembly OGOJ01 (sample SAMEA2580184, study PRJEB22360) | human gut metagenome | biome: human gut; feature: human-associated habitat; material: faeces | place: Denmark | collected 2008/2010
TAGGCATGACGTTGGCCGACGCAGGCTTCGCCACGAGCCTCTATTTCATATTCCGTACGGCGGGATGCTTCTCCGGGGCTTTTATCTTGCGAAAAGTCTCTCCGAAAGGATTCTTCGCCTTTAGTGTTTTCTTGATGTTATTGGCGATGATCGGTTTGCTGCTATTTCATTCGAAAGAGATCATCTATGCTTGTATCGCCTTGATCGGCTTTGGAAACTCGAACGTCTTCTCCATTATTTTCGCCCAAGCCCTGCTTTCTATGCCGAATAAGCAGAATGAGGTGTCCGGTTTGATGATTATGGGACTGTTTGGCGGCACGATCTTCCCGATCTTTATGGGCGTGGCATCCGATATGTTGGTTTCTCAAGTAGGAGCAGTGCTGGTGTTGTGCGTGGGCGTAGCCTACTTACTATTCTTTACGCCTAAGTTAAGTAAACAGTGACGGCGATAAGCTTTTATACGGTATTATAAATCTTTTGTTAGGGAGTATTTTAATTATATGTTTGCGAAGTTGGAAATCTTTATTACTTTTGTTAATTAAAAGATTCGCAAACAAAAAACGTATATTTATGATAGATACGAAACAATTGATCAAAGCAGGGGAAGAGAAGATGACGTTCGCCATTGAGTATCTGGACGAGCAATTGTCTCACATTCGGGCTGGTAAGGCTAATCCGAAAATCCTCGATTGTGTGAAGGTAATGTATTATGGGGCGCCTGTTCCTCTTACTAACGTGGCTACGGTGACGGTTCCGGACGCACGGACTATCATGATCACTCCGTGGGAGAAGAAGATCATCCGCGATATTGAGAAAGGTATTCTGGATTCTGAGTTAGGTATCACGCCGGAGAATAACGGTGAGGTGATCCGCTTAGGTATTCCTCCGTTGACTGAGGAGCGTCGCCGTCAATTGGTGAAACAATGTAAGCAGGAGGCGGAGAACGCGAAGATCAGCGTTCGTAACGCTCGTCGTGACGCTATTGAGGCTTTGAAGAAAAGCATCAAGTCTGATGGGGTTCCCGAGGACGTAGAGAAAGACGCCGAGGCAGAGGTTCAGAAAATCCATGATAAGTTTATCAAAAAGATCGATGAGCTTTACGCCGCTAAAGAAAAAGAAGTAATGACCGTTTAAATAATTGAAAGTTGAAACTTGAGAATTGAGAATTAAGGAACCCCATTGAGTCCTTATTCCAATTCTCAATTTCCAATTCTCAATTTTCAATTCTCATGAGGGGACTGGTAATAAAAAACACAGGTAGTTGGTATACGGTCCGTACGGAAGACGGGCGAGATATAGAGAGTAAGATCAAGGGGAACTTTCGTCTGAAAGACATAAAGAGTACCAATCCGGTCGCGGTAGGAGACCGTGTCGTAATCGATATTAATAAAGAAGGAACCGCTTTTATTACAGAGATCGAGGAGCGTAAGAATTATATCATCCGCCGTGCCTCTAACTTATCGAAGCAAGCGCATATTATCGCCACGAATTTGGATCAGGCGATGCTGATCGTTACGGTGAATTATCCTATAACAACAACGATATTTATCGATCGCTTCTTGGCGACCGCCGAGGCTTATCGTGTCCCTGTTAAATTAGTTTTCAATAAGATTGATCGTTATAATAATGAGGATCAAAGGGCGTTGGAGAATTTAATCGAGTTGTATACCTCGATTGGCTATCCCTGTTCGACGCTATGTGCCCGGACCGAGGAAGGTTTGGATGCCTTGAAAGCGGATCTAAAAGATAAGATTACGCTTTTGTCCGGCCATTCGGGTGTCGGAAAATCCACGATTATCAATAAACTGGTGCCGGGGGTGAATCTCCGTACCGGTGATATCTCCGAATATCATAACAAAGGTATGCATACGACCACCTTTTCCGAGATGATTCCTCTTCCCGGGGGAGGCTATTTGATCGATACTCCGGGTATCAAAGGATTTGGAACGATCGAGATGGCGGACGCTGAGATCTCCCATTATTTCCGGGAGTTGTTTAAATACTCGGAAGAATGCCGTTTCAATAACTGCACGCACCGTCATGAACCGGGCTGCGCCGTCATTCAGGCCGTTAACGATGGGCTAATCAGCGAGTCCCGCTATAAAAGCTATCTAAGTATCTTGGATGATCGCATGGAAAGCAAGTACCGGGAAGAATTCTAACACATTATTATAACATCAAACGGCCGGCAGGCTCATACCGGTGATTTTACGGTATAGATCGAGCGCATATACATCGGTCATGCCGGAGATATAATCGAGTACGCATTGTATCTTGCCATATGTAGTAGGAGCGTTTGTGTCGTATTGCTCCGGTATCCGTTGTAAGAGCAGTTTGCTGTAAGCATGCTCTTGGTTCATCACGGCCTCGGTCAAGCTGTCGATCAGATGGCTGAAAATATGATAACCGGCTAATTCAATGTCGAGCACTTCTTTTGCCTTATATATTTTCTTGTATGCTGTAGCCGAGCAATTAGCGTAAGCCTGTTTGGCTTGATCGCATATGTTACTGATTAACGGAGTGCTGTAGGTACCATTGAGGATGCTTTCCTCGTTCTCTAAAAAGACACGGGAACATTCATCCACTAATAGCCCGATAATACAAGAACGCAGATAGGCGATTTGCTCATTGGTATCGTCTACCATATGCATGACCTTGCGGATATGCTCCAACCGCTCTCCTTCGAAAAATCCCAATAATAGCTGTATGGCCTCTTCGGTGGTCAGGATATGCAGTTTGCAAGCATCTTCTATATCCATTATTTGATAGCAGATATCGTCTGCCGCCTCTACTAAATAAACTAACGGGTAACGAAGAAATTTGTCTGGGGCTTCCGGGCTATGTCCGATCCCTAGCTCTTGGGCGATTTGCAGATAACTTCCCTCCTCCGATTGGAAAAAGCCGAATTTCCCTTTCTTTCCTGAATAGATGGATGCGTAAGGATATTTGATGATAGAGGCTAATGTGCTATATGTTAAGGCAAATCCCCCTTTTCTGCGTCCAATGAACTGATGGGTCAACAACCGCATGGCGTTTGCGTTACCTTCAAAATGGACGAAGTCTTCCCAGCGTCCCCGTTCCTTCCGTACTTTCTCTTCTAGTTTTCGCCCATTCCCTTCGGAGAAGTAAGCGGAGATCGCTCTCTCTCCGGAATGCCCGAATGGAGGGTTTCCCATATCATGGGCAAGGCAAGCGGCTGATACGATGGAACCTATCTCTGGGAAGTTGATACTGCCGTCCGGATATTTTTGCATAAGTCCTTTCGCTACGTTATTACCCAATGAACGTCCTACGCATGATACTTCCAGACTATGTGTAAGTCGGTTATGTACAAAGATACTTCCCGGAAGGGGGAACACCTGTGTCTTGTTTTGTAGTCTTCGAAAAGGGGATGAGAAAATCAAACGGTCATAGTCACGTTGGAAATCAGTTCTCTCATGTTTCCGCTCGTGATACTCTTCCATTCCGAAACGCTTGCCGGATAATAGCTGGGTCCAGTTCATAGTCAATACATTAATATATATATATATATATAATATGTATATTAACTTGCTACTTTAAGTTCAGTCGGTATATTGCCTTCTTCTTCGCATTCAAGGAATTGCTTGTAGTTCATATCCATTACTATGTCAATATTATAGCCTTTGCCTATGCGCACTTCTTTAATGAGCTTGCAGGCAATCATCTTTTTCTGCTCTTTGGTTGCAAACTGATATTCGTCTGCCCAGCTTCTGAAGTCATCATAGTAATGGTCAAGGTTGTTGATAGCTGCCTGCTGATTACCGATTTGCAATTCGTATTTAGATATTGAATCGGTATTGTCAGAAATTTTCTTCTTTGTAGATTCGATAGCATTTGAAAGCATTTCAGGTGTAAATTTACTATTACCCATAAGGGCATTTGCAATTTCATCTGATAATTGAACAAGCTGCTTTTTGAGATTATCATTGTCTGCTTTAAGTCCATTGACTTTCTTTCGCATCGCTTGAAGTTCTGCTTGGTATCTCTTTTCTACAGCAATAGATTTTGGAGTTTGCTTTATTTTTTCGAGATACTCTAAGATGACAGATTCAACAGCTTTATCAACCTTTTCTGCTGAATACACAGATTGTGCATCTTTACAGGTTTTTGAATGGGTTCGATTCAGACACATATATCGTGTTCTTCTAGATTCACGAATAGAACCGTCAGCACAAACATATTTATCAATATGACTTGTTGATATCATGTGACCACCGCAATGAGCACAATATACATTACCTGATAATAATGCATGACCTCTTGTGGTCTTAGCTATCTGCTGCTTTTCATCGTTCTTCTTTGAGCGTTGTTTAAGAATTTTTTGTACTTCATTAAACTCATGCTCATCGATTATCTGCAGATAAGGCAGATGAGGAGAAGTTGTTTCGCCTGATATTAAATATCCGCAGTACATACGATTTTTAAGTATTCTGTTTATCGTATTGCATTGAAACTTACTTCCGTTATGGGAACGAACACCTTTATTGTTAAGCAAGGTAGCCAGTTGGTGTGAGCCGAGTCCTTCTTTGAGTGTTTTACTGAATATCAGTTTAACAAGTTCCGCCTCGTCTTCATCGATGACAATCTGCTTGAGTTCTTTTCCTCTTTTGTTGGTTTTGCCACTCGGAATAAGTTTATAACCGTGAGGAATATTGCCACCGGTATAGACACCCTCAGCAGTTAATTGGCTGAGTCTCGTTTTAACACGAGTTGAAGTTTTACGGCTTTCGCCGTTAGCCTGCCAATAACGCATGAAGTTTATAAGATAGTCAGCTTCATTTTCGAATCTCTGCTGACCTTCTTGTGTGCTCCATACTTCTATGCCCTGCTGATTGAACCATTCAACAACGAATGGTGTTTCGTTCTGCCTTCTGCCGAGTCTGTCAAACATAAATACAAGAAGAATATCAAATTCGCCATGCTCTGCAGCAGATTTGATGTCTTGAATAGCGTCTCTGTCTTCAGCTGATACCTTATAGCCAGAGATACCTTTTTCGTAAAACTCCTTTACGATTACCCATTCGTTCTGCTTTTCAGCAAACTCATGACATGCCTGTCTTTGCATCGGTATGTCATCTTTATCAACCTGTCCTTTGGTTGATACCCTGTATAAGCAATATACTCGTTTCATTTTATCATCCTCACATTTTCTGTTGTTTTAGTAATGTGGGACTATACTATTTAATTTTCAAGGAACCAGGACTTTTGCTAGTCCTATACCTATTATACATTAAATAGTTTTGTGCGTCCAGCTAAAAACTGGTTACATAGCGTAATTCCCACTGATGTTGTTTCTCTTTTCAAAGGAATTCAACAAATTATTAAGTACATAATTTTTTACTTCTTTGTTTCTTTCCTCTGTAAAAAACAAGCGAATTTTACAACCAGATAATTCTCTTGTTTCTACGGGAACTTTGTTGGTATTATTTTTCATACTGTTACTCCTATAAATTCAGAGTAACGCCATTTCAATAACAGCGTTACTCTGTTATTGTGTTTAGTGTTTTGCGGTAATAATTCGAAGTTCTAAAACTCATATAATATGTATTTATTATTTGAGCTGTCGACATCACTAATGTCGAGCGCTATTTCGGATCATCATGGTATTGATGTCATTGGAATTCCACCAGCCCCTTCGCGCGGCCCGCTTTGCGGAAGTATCATTATCTCTCAATATCGTCATCGCTATTTGTCTTTTACCATAGACAGCTCTGGTATTGAAAAAACGTTCCGAAATGCTATTCAATTGTCAAGGTACGTGAGAGGAAAACCCCTCTCACTTACCCTTGCACACTTTTTTGCCCTTTTGAGCCAAATTTTTTTTAAAAATTTCTCATTTTTTTTAAAATTTTATTTTTTCTTGCGTTTAATGTCTTTTGAGGAATACCAGTTAACCGACTTAATTCTCGCTCTGTTTTGGGAATATCAGATAAAAAAAGTTCGTCAATCAGCCATTTTTCATCAGAATTGAGGCAAGTTAGCATTTTCTCGACCATTACTTTATCAATAACAGAATCTGTAAAATCCAGATTGTCTGTGATTATTTCTTCCATCGTGCAATCTTCATCATCTGTAACTTCAACATTGTATGATATGATTTTATAAGGATATTTCTTTTTCATATCATTTATGTACTGCGTATGGCGTTTATCAATAAGCAGATTTTCATACTGCTGTTTACTAACCTCACAGTAAATTGCTGGAGATTGACCTGATAGATCATCATCTATTTTGGTAAAGAAACGTCCTTTCCCTTCTGGTGAATTAATGAATTTTTTGAATTGAAAAATGTTCATTTCAATCCATTTAGTGTTCTCTTTGGTGCTGTTGACATCTTCTTTAACTAAGAAAATTTTCTTCATGTGAATACCTCCGAATTTTTTTGTTCTGAAAAAACAAAATTCGGAATTAAGGGTATTCAGCAATGTATTCGAGCCATTTATGTTTCATATATCCCTTTCCTAAGGGATATCAACAGGCAGCACAAAACGCTTCGGTGTTTTATCCCTTTTTTTTTTTGGGATTTCACCAAAGTGCTTTTCTGTTTGTTATTTTATCTTTTGAACAATAAAAAATGACCTTGATAAAACAAGCAAACTACTTGTATATCCAGGTCATTCTAAACTCAGCGGATTATATTCAAAATTAATTTTCAGCAATAAGCAATATATGATTTTAACACTTTATCGTCTTTAATAAAAAACAAAAAGACCGGGGTAGTACTTTTATGATAAGTACTTTTCCCGGTCTTTACTGACTCACAAAGGATTAGTCATTTATAGTCGTTTCATCAAATGATTCAACGCAGTATTCATTATCATCAATACGAGTAACAATCGTTATGATGTTTCTTCTTTTAATTACGAAAAAGCTGTTAATTTCCAACTTCCCTCTTATGGAATCGTGTCCTTTTTTAGTTTCTATAGTCGCACTTGCCACATCTATAATACCAACGAGATGATTCTTTGCATCAGAAATTTTCAGGCTTGTCCCACAAGTTATAACAGTTGAATTATCATTGGCATCTACAAGGATACCTATTTTTTCGTCACTATTGCTTTGGGTCTTGTTATACATAGGTAAATGAACCCCCTCTTTAAATTTTATCAAAACTAGTTCTAACAAGTTCAATGATAAGTTCATTCTCTACATGAAGACAGAAAGAATTGTTTATACTTCTTTAAACGTTTTAATCCAACTTCAAACTTGGCAGAGGTTTGAGCTAATTATGCTCCTCCTCAAATGACTAACACATCGGTATCATCTCCTCTTTAACAAAATAAAAACACCCTATCACATAGGGTGTTAGTGAGTACTTTTAAATCGATTACACTCCTTTATACTTCCTACTAAACCCAACTAAATTATCAAAGTTCGTTTTTAGCTTGCGCAGATTAAATAATGCGTCAAGGCCCTGTTATGTATAGCAATAACCAGGAGCTTCCCTCGATATAAAATAATTATTAAATTTTTGTTATATTGGACTATTTTTAATTTTATTAATTAATATATGCTAGACACAATTAATTGATGTATGCTAGATACTATGAGCGTTATACTTTCTATCCAATATTTAACATATACTCTGGACGCTGCATTGTTTATTGTAATACATTTAAATGTTTTATTCAACGGTTTTGCATGACAAATTAATTAGCAATTTTTTATATAATATGCACAATGGATTTAAACAAACCGCCAGAGCACTGATTAAAATTGTTAATAATGCACAAATTTAGGTTATGCTGATTTCGTTATATTTTATATTAGATTAAATACTGAAAAATAAGAAATCTTCAAAAGTTAGAAAATGAACAATAAATATTTCATACTATTTTGTTTTAATATAATGATTTATTCTATCACATCCTTAAATTAAATTTCTTAGAAATGGTGTTATGTTATGTATACAAAATTTGTTTTCTTTTTTATTCCTTCTATCTGCATAAACCTGTTGGCATTGTAATTGGAGAGATTAGATTAATACCAATATCTTGAAAAAGAATAGCACTTTTTATTATGTCCTTACCATATCTTTCTCTAATTTTATCTACAACTAATTCTAATCGTTCAATTTTATCAATATTCTGTGTATTAGATAGTAAATCTAACTGTTGGGGCGTTTCTGATGTTGTTAAATTAATAGCTCTAACAGTTATAGATCTAATATCTCGATACCAATCATAAGAATGTGCAAGAAGTTGGTAGGCCCTTTTGGCAATTAAAAAAGAACTAAAAGTGGGTACTGACATTTTGCATTGCCACTGTTTTTTATTTAGCTCACAGTCTCTTATTTCTATAGCAACACCAGACGCATATTTTTTGTATTCCCTTAGCTTTTTTCCTATATCTTGACAAAGTTCTAAGATAACGGGCCATACATCTTCCGGACTTTCTAAATCCCTAAGTGCAGTTACACCGTGCCCAACACTTTTTATAGGAACAACATAATCATTGTGTGTGACAGCTGATTTTTCTGTACCGTTAGCATAATTCCAAAGAAGTTCACCATTCTTGCCGAAAATGCTTATTAAAAAACTTTTAGGCGTATTTGCAAGTTCTCCAATAGTAAAAATGCCATAATAATTGAGCTTTTTTGCAGTTACTCTACCTACACCAAGTAAATCTGAAGCTGGTAGTTTCCATATTTTTTCCTTGAAATCACTTTCGTAAATACATGTGATTGCATCTGGCTTTTTCATATCACTTCCAAGTTTTGCAAAAATTTTATTGAACGAAACCCCTATTGAAACGGTTAAGCCTAGTTCGAATTTAATTGTATCACTGATCTGTTTCGCTATTTCATAACCCGATCCAAATAATTTAGTACTGCCGGAAACATCGAGCCAACATTCGTCCATACCAAACGGTTGTATTAAATCGGTATAACGACTGTATATTTCACGAGCTAATTTTGAATATTTTATATATTGGTTATAATGCGGTGGTACAACTATTAAGTCACGACATTTTTGTTTTGCTTGCCATGTAACTTCACCTGTTTTAATATTATATTTCTTGGCTTCGTAATTTTTAGCTAGAACAATTCCATGCCTTTCTTCGGTTGAACCGCAAACGGCAACAGGATGACCTTTTAATTCTGGATTCAACATACATTCCACGGAGGCATAAAAATTATTCATATCACTGTGCAATATAACACGCTGCATACTCTATCACTCCAAAAAAAATGGGTAGGTAACTATAATCACACTATGGTGAAAATAGATACCTACCCATTATTCACATATTCACAGATGTGTGGATGTATCTCTAAACTTTGTATTCAACAACGAAATAGATGTTGTTGTTTTGTAATTTTTTATAACAGCATATTCTCCGCATTTATGACAACGAATCAAATACTCACCGTCAATATCTTGGAAAGATATTTCCTTGTTATCTTTTAGCAATTCCACTCTAGTTTTATTTTTGTTGTCTTTTCCTACAGCTTTACATAATATTGCTTTACAATTAGGGCAGACAATTTTGGGACAGCCTTTTATTGTCATTTTTACACCAGTTCTTTCCAGACTCCAACTGCAACTCCCTGAATTTGGAGCTCATCTACATATATGTCATTATATTCTTCGTTTTCAGGATGCAGTCTGTATCTTTTGTTTTCCGTATCTCTATAAAATCTTTTTAAAGTTGTTTCATCGTTAATAAGTGCAACTATAATTTGACCTTCATCAGCTACATTTTGCTACCTGATTATAACTTTATCTCCATTATTAATTCCGGCATTAATCATAGAATCTCCGTTTGCAGTAAGCATAAAAAAATTACCTTCACCGACTAAAGATTTTGGCAGTTTTAAGATTTCGGTAATATTTTGTTCTGCTAATACAGGTTCACCACAAACAATAGAACCTACTAGAGCAACTGATACATTTTCTGTATCTATCTTTTCTGTATATTCTGTTGTAATACCTGAGTAGGCAGTGTAATTCAGTTTACCATCTTCTTTTAACTTATCAATGTATCTATAAATTGTTGATTTTGGTTTGCCAAGCATATCTGCTATTTCTTTTGCCGTAGGTGCTACAGAATAATTGAAATAATAATTGTCAACACATTCTATGATTAGTTTAAACAAATCACTGTTATAGTTTCGCATAGAATCAAACCTTTCAATGTGGGAATATTGTCCCCACTAATTGAAATTACAGGAACAAATGTTCTATTTGTCAAGGCTTTTTTAAATAAAAGTTGTTTTTTTTGTCACTTTTTTATATTTTATTGTGAATTTATATATGACAAGTAGATTTTGCGAGGGTTTTTATGGATAATTCATTTTTTGCGAAAAGATTGGCAGAAGAAAGAAATAAAAATAATTTAACTCAAAAGGAGCTGGCAAAGAGAGTTGGAGTATCACAAGGTTTGATTTCTCAATACGAAAATGGAACTAATTTGCCTTGTCTTGAAATATTTATAGAACTTACTAAAGCTCTTAATTGTACTCCTAATAATTTATTGCAAGATTACACGAAAGTTTCTGGGACTATTGAAGATTATTTTGAATTAATTAAGACTGTTCTTCAAATGCCTTCTAAAGATTTAGAGAAAGTGCAATCTATATTGAAGGATTTTATATGAACTAACACTTTTATGGTTTATTAATTTCTTATTATGATTAGAGGAGGTGAGTAATTTATGACTTGATCAATTTAGGGGTGTTTAATAATATTTAACGTTAACAATAAGGAGGAAAATTATATGGAAGTAAAAAGAAGCGTATGGTTTAAATCTTTAGCAATATTTCTTTCATTTATTATTGTCATTCAAATGTTGCCATTAACTGTTTTTGCTGAAGATGCAACCAACACGCAAACAACTGATTCGTCAAACGAGCAAAATCTGGAAGTTGTCGGTGAAGTTGTCGGTGAAGTTGTCGATAAAAGAACAGAGTATCAAAAGACCTATGAATTGTCAGACGGTACATATTATGAAATAACATCTGCATCTCCTATTCACGAAAAAGAAGGAAGTGAATGGGTGGAGCCTGATATTTCAGAAGATGCACCTGAAACAACTCAAGAGGCAGAAGATTATGTTAAAGATTTATCCGAGAATATACCTGAAAACACCAATGATGAATATGGTATTGCTCCGGCGAGTATTGAAATTAATGATCCTACAGAACAGGTTCTACAATTCAATATTGTTTCTGCATCATCAAATAATTTAACTTATTTAGGTGCGAATTGCGAAATGTATGTAAAAACACCTCAAATTGCACAAAACAGTTCATCGTTTGCTCAAGTAACAACTTCGTGTGAAATAAAAATTAATTATCAAAATTATAGGTCTGGTTCTCTTTATGCATATCAAATCTCAGATTCTTTTGATATAAATGATGAGACTTTAAATAAAAATAAAGTAAAACACTATAACAGTATCCTTGATTTTCAACAAATAACATCTTCTGGCAATAGCAGATGGGATATAACCGATGCATATTTAAAATGGGAAAAAGGCATATATGATAATAATGGTATTGCATTTGTGGCTAAATCAAATTGCCGTTTTCAAATTGAACAATGTTCGATGATACGCCATTACAAAGTATTAGATATGTATGATTCTGATTTTACTTATCATTCAATAGATATGGGCAGAGCGGGAACGGTATACATTAATGATTTTACCAACACAGTTCTTATTAAACGAAATGAATTAAATATTGATGGCAATATTTTGCCGGTTGATTTGGTAAGATATATTGATTTAAACGGAAACAGTTCTGTTGGCAATCCCTATGGTAAAGATACAAGGTTTAACTATGAAAGTGGAATTAGAATGGTCACTTCATATACATATGCTTGGGATTCTTTTGACGGTGAAACTGTCTATTTTACCCCGACAAATTTTGGTCAAAACAATAGTTATATTGACTGGGAAGATACAAGCGGTTACGGATATGAGATGCGAATTTTTGCTGCAGGAATTAATGGGACAGATTATTCACAGACTATACTGAAAAATGAGGAAGAAGGAATCACTTATTCATTCAACAGTATTGGCAAAATAATAAAGATCTCTAAAGGCAGCGATTCGATAGAGATTGTATACACAAAAGATAAAACAGTTAACATCGATAATACTGAGTTATCTGTTCCGGATGGATTGATCGATTATATTCAGGATGGCAACGGAAGACGATATTATTTTAACTATAATCCTGGAAAAATATATGACGAAACAAATGATATTCAAAAGAACACTCTCGAATCAATAGAGGTAAAAGCTAAGAATGCCAGTGGTTCATATGAAGCTGTAACGATTGATAACCAGCCTATAAAACTCAGTTTTGAATATGAATTATTACCTGACGGGAACATTGCTCTAAGTAAAGTAACATATCCGGATTCTGAGACCGTAAGTTATGTTTATGGCTATGAAGATGAAGAATTAACCGAACATCAGAACGATGAAACTGTTGCAGAAACAAATCCAGATTCTAATAATTATTTATCAGCTATTATTGATACTGACGGTCGTAAATTAGAGCTTCAATATAGTGGAGAAGTAAGAATTTATACTGCAACAGAAGAATATGACAGTAAAACTGTAGATTTTTATCCCAGCTTAACCAATTATAGTGAATTGGTAGAAAATATAGATAATAATGATCCATCAGATACTACAGATGATTATTTCATTAAAAGTTCACTCAGTATTGATAGACATAATAGTTATCAAAGAACATTTACGGATCAAGAACAAAAGCAAGAGCTTATTCAATATAATCCTAGTCTGAAAATCCTATATTATAGGAATAGTGATGGCAATGACTATTATGCTGATTATTCCACATCATACGAGCAACAACTTACACAATTGTTTTCTCCTAAAGAATATGTATCTCTTCTTGATAATTATGATTTTGAAGAATATGAAGATTCATATTCTCCTTGGGTTGAGGAAGAAGGAAACTCATTGAGCTTGGAAAAAGGTACGCTTAGTGGAGAAGGGACTCAATTCATTCGAGTACATGGTTCAACTGATCATGAAAGATACGTTGCTCAAGGAGTTAAAATAGACGGTAAATCCGGTGATATTTTTGGTGTAGGTGCTTGGGGAAGAGGAAATACACCGATACCAGTTCAAAGTCACTTTTTCGGCATTGAAGTTTATGCTGCTGAAAATTACGGAACTGAAAAAGAGCCGTTTATTGTAGGATTTGGCGAACCATTATATAAACTGGCATTTGATACAACATTAGATTACGAAGAACAATTTAGATTAGGTGCGTTTCAACTCGAAGATGACACGAAATATGTGGAAGTACGACTAGTGTATTCGTATCAGTCAGGTACGGCTGATTTTGATGAAATAAAGTTGTACAAGTCCTCTGATGATGAAGTAACATTTTTCAATGAAACTGATGAACAAGCAGATGTTTCAACATTATCAGAAGATACAGATACGCAAACAATAACAAATGATAAAGGACTAACTACTGCTGAAATCACTAGTGACGGCAATAAATCAATGGTTTCCAAGTATTCATACGATGACAGTTACTATCTTTCAAGCAGTACGGATACAAACAATGTCACAACCGGTTACAGTTATGACCCAAATAACGGAATGCTAAATTCAGTAACTATAGGTGATAAAGTAACTTCGTTCTCATATACTCCTGTCGGAGCGTTGAAGGAAGTAACAAGGACTGTTTCTGGATTAACTGACAATGTCCAAAATATTTCCGCGTCATACACATATAGTCATGACAGAATAACATCAGTAACTCACAATGGAGTAAAGTATAACTTCACTTACAATTCCTTCGGAAATGTGAAGAAGGTTGATATGGAAATCTTGTCGGATAATTCAAGTAATGATTTAATTGCATATGATTATTCAAACGACTCCAATCAACAACTTAATTCAATTACATATGCTAACGGTAATATTTTGAGTTATGATTATATAGGCGGAAAAATAACAGAGATTTATTTTCAGTCTTCTCCTGATGATAATCCGAAGCTTATGTATAAGTACGATTACAATGATACCAACGGTGATTTAGCTAAAATCACAGACTATGATAGTAATCGGGTAACAGAATATACAGATAATGGGTATACTGTTAAATCAATAACAGTTGCAGATGACGGAAGTGAGCAATATTCTGAAATTTATTCATATTCTGTTGACGAAAATGGCACTGTACATGAAAATATTTTAGGTAATGAATATTCTACTTCAGAAAATGACAGTGCTTTAGATGAAGATACTAATGAGACAACATATTCTTCTCAGTCTCAATTTAAAATTGATGGCGTTGATGCAAATATAACTAGCTCATCCGTTTCAGATTATTTTGGAAGAATTAAATCTTCACAACTTTCGATATCGGCACCGACTGTAGATTCAAGTTATAGTCATTCGATTGAAAACAATTATACTTATGAAGATTATACTGCCTCATATACAGACGATGACGGAGAACAAAATGTTTCTGCAACTACTAATCTTATTAAAACATTCGAGTCTAAAATCATTGATAAAAATGAAGATAATGAAGATGTACTAAATACTTATACAAGTTCATATGAATATGATTCATCAGGGAGAATTACTCATATTTATTATTCTTTGAATAATGGACCAAGTGCATTGGTTTCTTACTATGAATATGATGAATCAGGACAAGTAATAACTGATTATGATATTCAAAATGAAAGAGTTACGAAGTATTTATATGATTCCGGTGGGAACATCACATCAAAGAAAATTTACGAAGGCGATGATATAATAAACTTTGACTATAATACTAACTCGTTAACTCTGGCAAGCACTCCAACTTCAACAATAAATTACGGATATGGATATTCTGGGTCAGATAATGCACAAAATAATTTAGATGGATTTACTGACCTTCTTACTTCATATAACGGTAAAAATGTAAGTTATGATGAAATTGGAAACCCATTAAAGTATTACTATGATACATCTTCAAGCGAAACAAAAGAGCTAAACCTTGAATGGCAAGGAACACTATTAAAGACAGCTACTACAGCAGACGGTAAAGAAAAATATGTTTATTCATACAATCAAGAAGGATTAAGGACAAAGAAAGAGGTATATTCACTGTCTGACGATGGTCCATGGAAAATGCTAACAGCAATAGACTATTTTTGGCAAGATGGTATGATCTCTGCTTTCAATTTAACATTCAATCTTGATGACAATGGTCCGCAAACGATGTCTTTAAAAATGCTTTATGACGAATATAATTCGCCAATTGGAATAAGCATAAATACAACAGCGGATATCGACGAGGAAAGTATTAGTACTTATTCAAATAATAATGGTATAAATATATCTGAATCAATGCTTACCACAGACGACATTTGGTGGTTTGTAAAAGATGGTCAGGGTAATGTTGTAGAAATGTATAGTGCGGCAAGTGGAAAAACTATGAGATGTAGTTATGATTCATATGGAAACCGTACAATAGAGTTAGATGGCACTGTTATTGGAGATCTTTGGGATCAAATTATAGGTAGTATACAAGGTGATAATGCTTGGCTTGCTCCTCTTGTTATAATGCTTGGAGTAATTGCTACTGCAGCTGAATTAACTGTTGTTTTCAATATTGGGCAGGCTACATTCAAGGGTTATGTGTATGACAACGAGACCGGCCTTTACTATTGCCAAAATAGATACTATTCTCCTTCTTGGGGTCGTTTTATAAGTATGGATGACCCGGCACAGCTGACACAAAATGTGGAAGAACCTTTAAATGCAAATTTATATATTTATTGCTATAATGATCCTGTTAACAATGTTGATCCAAACGGAACAAGTTCGTATTCGCTTACAGGTGTAGGACTACAAGCTGAAATGTCAGCAAGCCTACTTTCATTTGCAGGAGAAGTCGGAATAGAATTAATATATGTTTGGTCTAAAAATGCACTCTATGCGTATTATTATTACGGTGGAGGAGCAGGAGTAGGATATACAAATAAGTCAATAAATTATTTAAAGAATTCATTAAAGCATATTTCAATGAATTCAACAGTATCCCTTAAGAATATTGCGAATTTATTTAAATTGAATTATTCAATTTCCATAGGCTTCTTTGGTGCATTTACGAATAAAAAATTCTCGTGGCCCAATTCTTATGCAGGGTACACAACGAGTAATTCAATCTCCATAGGAAAATGGAAGGGATACAAATCAACTTCATCAGGCTGCAAAACATACGGTATATGTTATGCTCCCGTAGGTAATTCTGGATTTGCCTTTTCAAAAACATCTGTTAGATACAAAAAGATATCTTTTAGTTCTTCTGCAATTAAAAATTATCTTCGTGCTCAGAAAAACAATATTAAAAATGCTGTAAGCTGATAGTATACAGTAAAATAATATTCGGGGGTGTTGATATGAAAAAATCAATAAGCGTACTGATAGCCTTGGTAATGATTATATCTTCTTTTAGTATAGCTTTTCCTGCGTTTGCTGATACAGGAGCAGAGCTTGATTCAGTTGTTGATGAGCTTTCAGAATTGTACAGGGAAGAAACTGCCCAAGGCAAGAATACTGAAACCTCGGCAGAGAGCCGTATCATTGTAAAGGCTAATATGAAGCCCGATACTTATGGTAATGCTGAAATGATAAACGGTACTGATGATATATATATTTATCAGTACAAAACGGCAGAAGAGGCATCTAACGCCCTCGAATATTATGACTCCTTAAATTATGTTAAATGGGCAGAAACTGACGGAATTATGGAAGGTCAATCCCTCTCCTACGGAAACCCGATAGTCGGCGGAGACGAGGCAAAGACATATGTTTCTAACCACAATGTTGAGTTGAACGATGTTAATGTAGCACTTGTTGATTCGGGTGTTCTTTTCTCAAACGAAATGTTTGACGGCAGAGTTACGGATTCGGGTGTGAATTTGTCCGATACAGGTGAAACAGATACGGCTTTAGACGGCAATGGACACGGTTCGCATATTGCAAGCATAATCGTAGATAATACAACGGATAATGTGCATATAACGGCATATAAAGTGTTAAATCAATATAGAGTAGGAACGCACCTTGCTGTTGCCACAGGTATAAATATGGCGGTTGAGGATGGCGCAGATATAATTAGCCTTAGTATTACATCAAAAGACAGATCCGAACTCATTATAGATGCCGTAAAGAATGCTTATGCAAATGGTGTAATCATTGTAAACAGCGCCGGTAATAATTCTGACGATGTTGCAAATTATTATCCTGCTAATATGGATGAAGTATTTACTGTTGGCGCTACAGATGAATTTGGTCGTCGTGCGTTTTTTACTAATTTCGGTGAAGAAATAGACTTTGTTGCACCGGGACATAAAATTGAGATGACCGGATTCCACGAAATCACAGATACGAAAAATCCAACAGATAGCGGAACATCTTTTTCAGTACCTTATGTTACTGCGGCAGCTGCTATGGTATTAAGCGTTGATCCTAATCTGGGAATTGAAGAGGTAAAGCAAAGGCTTATTGATTCCTGCATACCTATGGACTCGCTGCAATTTAGAGATGGATTTCATCCGATTGAAGATTATGATCCTGTTACAGCTTGGTATTTGGCGGAAAGCGATCCTTTAACTGAAGAAGAGTGCTACGGTTACGGGATGCCTCAAATTCTCAAAGCAATGAAAATAACAGAAAATAACAGCCCTGTTGAATTTTCTGTTCAGTCGGGTTCATATCACGAATCGTTTGAACTTACCCTAACCGCTGATGAAGGTTCAGATATTTATTACACAACTGAAGAAGTTTATCCTTCTCCTGAAAATTCTACTTTATATACCGGCCCTATTGAAGTATCGGGAACCATGTCAGTAAGAGCAATAGCGGTATCGGAAGATAAATCGAAAAGTGCGCCCGTTGCGTGTAAATATTTTATGTCTTACTATGCTGACGAAGATGATTTTGAAATTGATGACAGAGGGTACATTACAAAATACAAAGGTAATTTGCGCGAAATAGTAGTGCCGGAAACCATAGACGGAATAACTGTTAAAGGTGTTGCTGAATATGGTATTAGCGGACAATCTTTAAGAACCATTGTATTCCCTGACTCTGTAGAAGATTTGGAAGATTATGCGTTATGCAATTGTTATTATATTGATTTTATAATAGGTCACGGCATAAAAAGAATAGGTACTGAAATGACCTGGAGTGAAATATTGGTTCTTGATACACCAGCGGTCGAAACTATAGGAGAACTTGCATTTCAATATGTCGGTCGGGAATTAGATCTTCCCGAACTGCAGGAAGCCGGAAATTATCTTTTTTACTGCGCGAAAAATCTAAAGGAAGTTAATTTTCCAAAACTTGAAGCAGTAAGTTACAAAATGTTTTCGGATTGTTATGTTTTAAGGACTGTAAAATTGGATAGTGTTGAATCCGTTGATGCAGATGCCTTTGCAAACTGTTATCTGCTAAAAAATATTTATATGCCAGAATTAAAACATTTTATTAATGTTAAAGACCCGGATGAAGGAACTTTCTACAGATGTTTTAATCTAACGGAAGTAAATTTTCCATTTGTCGAAGAAATTTCTGAACTTTGCTTCCCAGAGTGTTGGAATCTTGTTAAAGCAGATTTTGCAAGTGCAAAAATTGTAGGAATTCGTGCTTTTATTCATTGTTACGAGTTAACTGAAATACATTTTCCAAAACTGAAAGAAATTGATGACAGAGCTTTTTTCAGTACAGCTCTTTCTGATGTAAATCTTCCTTCATTAGTAACCATTGGAGAAGATGCTTTTTGTAACTCAACTATCAGTTCTTTATATGCACCCAGTCTTGAAAGCATAGAAAGTACTGCCTTTTCATCCCTTAATGAAATGTATTTAAATTATTTTCAAAATCAAAATTTAAAGCACTTATATGCACCAAAACTTACAACATTATCAGACAAAGCAATGGCTTATGCAAGCGGAATTGAGGAACTTGACTTGCCAAGCCTTAAAACGATAGGCGAAAACGCTTTCTATGAGAGCGGCGTAAATTACCTATACGCTCCTGAACTTCAAACAGCAGAAAGCCTGCCTGTTGCCGAAAACGCAGTTGTTGTTGTATCCGATAAACTGACAAGTTGTACATTTGAACCGACGGATAAATCCTTGACTATCCAGGGAGTTAAAGACTCATACAGTCAAGAATATGCCGACTTAAACGGTCTAGAATTTATTGATGTTAACGCAATGGGCGGATCAATAAGAGTAACAGATGCTGGACTTAGATTTGGGTATTCATTCTATGATACGCAGAAAAAGAATGTTGAGGAGTACGGTTTTGTTTATGCTCAGGGCGAAAAGGAAAATAACGAAATAACTGTTGATGATGTTGACAGCAGTAATGTTTTACAGCTTACAGCATACAACCGCCTTACTCACGAGGATGAAACAACAACATATAACCTTGTTTTCATTGATATACCGCAAACAGCTTATAACACTGAAATAAGCGCAAGGGCTTATGTAAAGATTGACGGAATATATTATTATTCAGACACTCTTTGTTATTCATTCAACGACATTGCCCAAAAAGTAATGACGGATGATGAAATAGACCAAAACACCAAAAACTCATTAAATAATTTATTGGAGGTATAAAAATGAAATTAAAGTATGAAAGACCCAAAACAGAGGTAAATGAATTTGCAACAGTTGATGTTATCACTACAAGCGGTGAACCCGTTACAAATCCCGGCGATGATAATCCTACACCGTTTCCTTGGGGTTAATATATGAAAAAAGCGATAATCTTGTTAGCAGTAACAGTTATCACGGTTTGCTTATTCGTTTCGTGTTCAGCAAAAAACAGCGGTAGTGGAGAGGTTTCCACTACCGCTATAACTGACGTAAGCGGTGAAACACATTACTACGAGACTGTTACAGATGAAAACGGTGAAACCGTAACAGACGAAAATGGAAGTACAGTATATGCTGAAATTGTAACTAACAAAAACGGAGAAGCAGCAACTGATAAAAACAAAAACTATGTAACAAAAGAAAATACAACTATTTTTAACAATACAGAAAAAGATACATCAATAACTGAAGCAAAAAAATCTGATACCGCAGATAATGAAGTAACTTTTAATCAGCCAAATGAAACCACAACACACGTTGTGCAAACAACAAATACCGCTGATACAACCGTAATAACTACAACGGAAGAAACACCCACCCAGTCTGTGACAGACAAAGATGGTTGGATAAATAAATGGTATTAAGATTATGAAAAAGCATTTATGGATTATAAACTTAATCTTATTAGTTATTAATATACTTTTGTTTTTATATTTCACGGTATATATAATTATCGGTTCTTATCCTGTAGGAAATTATATAAGAGATAATGACATATCAATGCAGTTAATAATTGCATTGGTTTATGAGTTCTGTTTTGTTTTTGTATCCATATTTATTTCAAAGGTTTTAAAAAAGGATCTGTCCTTTAAAGGTCCTGATGTGCTCAAGTTTACTCCAAAAATTATTACTGTAGTGATAAGTATAATTGCTTTTGCTTTGGTTTTATACACCTTAGTTAGCGGCATTTCTGCTGAGTTTGCAGTTATGGTTGTTGTGATGCTTTTTTCAATCCTTCTTGAGTTGTGTATAACTATAATGCTGAATAAAAACTAGCATTATAATTTTAATTAATAAAAATTATTTTGATTCGACAAAATGTTCTCTTTTTTCCATTTTTTATTGCTTATAATATAAGCAGTGATAATATTATATTAGCTGTGATGATAAAAAGGAGGACGTTATGCAGAGCAATTCGTTGAATCAAATTATTAATTCTGTAATAAAGACCAAAAGTATTAACTGTGAACTTTCTTTCCTTGATAGCGAATATAACAGAATTAAGTCGTTGAATTCTAATACTGAACTTATTCAAGAAATCGAGGATTTACAGTCAATCGTAAACCAGTATGATATTATTTGTGCATTCATTAGTGGGTGTAGTGACAAAAAAAACAATAGAAATAATGTTCTGTTAGTGATGCAGGGAGGAATTGAAGAAGTTATTAATACTTCTTTAAATTACGAAATTCCTCAATATAAAACAGCAAAGCGATTATTAGGATTTATTACTCAAAATAATGAAGGCAATCTTATAGACAAGCTATTGGAGTGCATGAGTTATATAAATTACGAGTACATAAAAATTGCATATATATTTGGTTTCAAAACAATTTGTTCTTCTTGCAAAGTTGAAAATGTCTCTTCGCATTACAATCTATTGCAATTAGGAGAAAAAATAAAATATTGTAGAAAGCGAGCCCGCTTAACACAAGAAAAGGTTGGCAACATTATAGGTGTAAACCGTACTTTGTTATCAAAATATGAAAATTCTGTTTGTATGCCAAAAATTACTTTTATAAAACAGTATTCAAAACTGTTTCATATAAGTTATATTGATATGGTTAATGAAAATATTTCATTAGAAAATTTCAAGGAAATGTATCCGCTTTCTCAATTCAACTGAATTTGACAATAATATACAACTTATGCTATAATAAATCGCCTCTAAAAAAACAAGCCATCCCTAATGAACAGGGGTGGCTTTGCTGTTTTATAGGAATTATTTTAGATAAAAGGAGTGCTAACATGCTTCTCGTTTATTTAGCCCTGATAGATGATCAACAGGACAAAGATAAGTTTGAGTATTTGTATAATGAATTTCATATTATTATGCTTAGTGAGGCAAAGAGAATATTAAAGAATAATTATGATGCTGAAGATGTTGTGCACGATACTTTCATTGATTTAGCAAAGAATATTAAATTAATTAGAACTAATAATAAAGCAGAAACACTAAGTTACCTCTTATGTGCAACTAGAGGACACGCATATAATTTTTGTAATCGTAAAAAATTGAATTATGTGCCGTTGCAATCTGTTGAAACTCAAATTGCAGATGATAATTGGTTTAAACTTGATAGCAATATCAATTATAAAAATATTGTTAAAGTAATCAAAAATATGGACAATTTATATTCGGATGTTTTATATCTCTATTATTGTATAGGTCTAAATTGTAAAGAAATAGGTTTAATACTCGGTAGAAAGCATGCAACAATAAGAAAACAATTAACACGTGGGAAACTCATTTTAATTTCAGAACTAAAACGGGAGGGCTATATTGATGACTAACCAAGAAAAAGTAATGTTAGCACTCAATACAGTATATTCACAAAGAAGTGAAGAGCTATTAAATTCAAAAGAATGCGAATGGATATATACTGAAAATTATAATTTTCAGTATAAACTTCATAAGCTAATTAATCGTCAAAAGCATTCATATTGGAGGTTTACTAATACAACAGCTAAAAGGATTGCAGTTGCTATAGCTACACTGATTATTTTACTGTCTTCTGGAATGACAGTACCGGCTTTAAGAGAACCAGTAGTAGATTTTATTATTAAAACATATCAAGAGTTTTCATCATATTTTATCTCTGGGAATGTACCCAATAACGCACCAGAAACAATTGAAAAGGTAAGTTGTCCGACATATATTCCTGAAGGATTTTATGAAACAAATAAAATCGCTGATAGTGTTTCTAATTTAACAGTTTGGGAAAATGGAAATGGTGAAAATTTTACTTTAACACAAAATTTACTGACAGTATCAAGCAATATAAATACTGAGAATACAACTGTTGATGAAATTATAATAGGTGAATTTGAAGTAACAACATTTGAAAATAATGGTCGTCGTTTATATCTTTGGAACAACGAAGTGTACTCCTTTGTATTAGATACTTCAAGTCATTTGAACATCTCAGAGGCGGAGAAAATTATTTTAAGTATGAAATAATTTTGAATAATGTGTCACATTTGTTAGAAAAAATGTGAATATAATACGAAGACTATAACGAAAGGAGGTAAATTATGACTGCTGCAAAAAGAGGCGTAATGCTTTTTATGACATTTATTATGAGTATATGTTCCTTAACGATGACCGCATATGCGAAGGATGATACAATAATGCCAATGTATGATTATACCAGTATAGCTTCTTCCAGTATTGGTATCAGTAATGGTTATGCTACGGCAGGTGTCCAGTGTACTGGTTATCAGGGAACAACCAAAAAAATTACAGCCGAAACATGCATTCAAAAGAAATTCGGTCTTATTTGGATAAAAGTTGATATTGGTACAAGTGATGATTGTTGGCATGACTCAACAACAAACTATTACCTTAAAACTTCGCATTCTGCTAAATTAAGTAGTTCTGGAACTTATAGAGCAAAAACAGTTTATGTAGTTACAGGTAATGATGGAAAAAGTGAAACAATTACAGTCCATTCGAGCCAAAGAGAATATTAAAATTATTAAATCCTGCAGATTAGTCTGCAGGATTTTTGATTTATTACTTTTTCGAAATAATTGTATATAAAAAATTTATCAGTTCGTCATTGACGTTGTCTTTCACCTTTGACAGTTCGAAATACTGAACAATGTATTTGTTATATCGTATATTCAATTGTCAAAGAACAGTGAAGAGATAAAAATCTCCTCACTTTCTTTGACGTTAACTACCCATGTTTAACAACCATTTTCAAGAAAAAATTTTAGTTTTTTAAAATTTTCTTATATTTCTTTTTAATCATTTGCTGTGTAACGCACATTTTTTTACTTACTATCTTTTGTGTTTTGTCTACGTTCCACCATATCTTCATATAATAATTTAAAAAAAGTTGGATTTTTTCTAAATAATCATGTGTATCATTATGTCTACTATATTTTATTCTTTTCATAACAGTATCCTAAGAATGTGCGCAATAAACAGTAATAATAATTAAAAGCATATTACTGTCTTTTAGATGGCTCATAATACTATCAATATGGCAGTAGTCATTGCTATTTTTACCATATGCCGCAACAAACGATGAGATTGAATCGGTATACCGATTCTGCAAAAAGATTGTTTCCCTTAACATAGGTCTAATAATTTGTTGCGTATTTTAAATTAAATCATCAAGATAATATACTGCACCTATATTCCTGTTCATATTTTTTGGATTTGTGTTTAAAATTATTTCAAATATCTGTAGACACACCACGATTATAGTATGTACACCATCCTAATTTGTTTAAACTCTCCTGAAATAAATTACAAAATGTCGTTTTGCCAATACAACACACCTTCAATTTCTACATGTTTTTTCAAATAAGCCACCAACTTTCGCACTGAATTATTTTCAGTGATTTTTTTATAAATTGTCATATAAATTCTAAAGTTTAGAATTTATTTTATTGAGTTTATATTTCCAAATTTCCATAGCAATTTTCAATATATATGGGTTGCGGAAATGGTTCCGCAATATATATTTTTTTATATTATTAAAAGGAACTTCGATTTCTTGAAAATCTTTAAAATTACCAATAATCAAATCTACAGAATTCATTGTCATAAGTTTTAAATATATTTTTTTCCAATAGAAGTCACTTTGATTAGCTAATAAATCTATTTGTAATAATATAGTATCGGGCACAAGGTTTGGAAAAATCTCCTTGAACATTTTAAAGTAAAAAGAACATAATGGACTCATTGAATGAATTTTACATAAGGTTATAAATTTGTCCCAATCGATATTACTTTTAAGAATAACCTTTGCTACATCAATGAAGCGATCAAATTTTACAAATAATTCTCTTAAATTATGTCTAATATATGGTAAATGTTGAATTGCGTGATATATCAAAAACAAAATTTGACTTTCTGAATTCAAAACAAAATAATTTTCAAAAGCAAGTCTATCATTGAATATACATTCTTCATTAAAGTCAACAATTTTAAATGTATCAAATGCACCATGGATTTCGATTTCTATATGATTCACTCCATTAAATCTTAACTCATCATTCTCATTCCACAATACAATATGATGTGTTTTCTCTAAATCAACATTTAAAATGCTGGAAAGTCTCGGTTGTCTTTGTATTGGATTAAGACTTCTTTTTTTTACAACTCTATAAGTGCCTTTTTCCGCAAAATATCCATAAAGCTTTTTTATGTCTTCTTTTGAAATCATCACATCAATATCATTATAGAAACGCATCTGATTCCAAAATTGTTTTTCAATAAATATCCCTTTTAATCCAATAATTGGAATATTGTTTTGTTTACAAAATGCGAATAAATCATTGCAGTCTTGTTCCATAAATGTATGGAGCGTTTGCTGTTCAGCTTCTTTTTTGACTAACTTTTTATATGTTTCAATACTATATTTCGAATAATAGTTTTTTAATGTAGGTGAAAAAGACTTGATAAGATACTCTTGAAATCCATTATGATTAATATTTTTTTCTATAAACACATTTAACATTTTTTCCATAAATATTTCTCCCTTAGTAATGAATTATTTCTACAGCCTTTTTTATTGTATCAGTACAATTGCGAAAAATCTAGGCTTTGAATAATAGAAAAGATCCCCAAGACCTAACAGTATACCAGTATTATTTTATAAAATGGGCGTAAGATTATCCACACCTTTTTGTGTTTCTATATTGCTTAATATATATATTATTCGGTGTATAACCAACTTCTGTACAAAAACTTAAAATATCATTTTCTTCTTCTACAAATGATAAAGCAAAATAAAAGTGATCAACTAATGAAGATAAATCTTTACATAAATGAAACAAGTCTAACGCATCACAATTTCTCACTTTACCATCGGAGAATGATTTACCTTCAAAAATTTTAAAAGAATTTTGTGCGCATGATACTATTTCTTCTAGACTCATTCCTTCAAAACTAAAGGTCCATATCCACCCTCGAAATATATTTCATCTCCCACCATAATATTAAGATTTAATTTATCTAAATAAACATAGTTTCTTTTAAGCTTATTTTGATTTTCCACTCTCTCTAAATATAATTTCTGGTTGGAATCAACTTCTTGATAAGCATCTAACATTTTTATTATTCGTGTTTATTTAAATGGATATAGCAAATCAAAAATAAATTCATATCCTTGCAATTGATGTTTATGTATTATTAAAGAGTTTTTTAATAATACATCACATTCCCATACAGGACACTTTGATATATTAATTCTAAAACCGTCAGCATTTCTATTTTCATAATAATTAATTCTTTCACTAACATTACCATTAATAATCAAATGATACGACAAGGATAAAATACTAGTCATTAGTATTTTATCCTTTATATTGTTCTAACTGTTTATTCCACAACTCACTAAATTTGCTTTTAGTATTGGATTTCAAATTATTAAAACTATTATCTTCGATTAGTGCACCATTATGAAAAACAAGGACTCTATCTGAATATATACAAGAAAACAGTCTATGTGAAATATAAATTATACATTTATGTTTTAAATACTTGTTAATGCTACTATAAAAATTATATTCAGATATAGCATCCATTGCAGAAGACGGCTCATCAAGAATATAAAACTTGCAATTCTTATTTAATGCACGTGCAAAAGCTATTTTTTGCTTTTCTCCACCGGAAAAATTAATTCCATTTGGATTATATTCATTTCCCATATACGCTTCGGTCAAATTTATATTTTTTAAAAAGTTACTACAATCTGATGCCACCAAAACTTCTTCTTTGCAAACGTTATCTTTATTACCTGTAATTATTTCATTTATGGAAAAGCCAGGTAAAAAGAAATCTTGAAACATTGTAGAAAAGTGTTTGATATAATCATCATTTTTTATCGTCCTTAAGTCTATTCCATTAACCAATATTGTACCACTTGTTGGTACATAAATACCTAACAACAGTTTAATAAAAGTAGTTTTACCCGCTCCATTTTCGCCAACAATTGCTATTTGTTCATCATTATTAATTTTCAGATTAAGATTTTTCAATGCATAATTATTTGTATTTTCATATTTATAATATACATTTCTAAACTCAATTTCACTTATTTCATTAATTGTATTTGTTTGGATTTGAAGAGCTATATTATTTATATCATTCATATCAATCAGTCTAAAATAGTACTTTAAATTATTATTGAGATATATAATTTGCCCAACACCATTTGCTATAAGCATCCCCCCTTGAATGATTTGTATAAACCCATTTATATATCTTGTAAGTTCACCAATACTAAACAAACCGATGTAGCACTTATATCCAATAAACAAGTATACAAAAAACGCTAATAAACTTCCTATAGTAGCAACTACAGCTCCTTGTTTCGCTAGATAGCCACTTTTTTTATCCAAAAGTCTAAAGGTATCTTTTTCCATTGTTTTTTTTACAGATTTTATTATTAGATTAACACCATTAAAGATTCTAATCGATTTACCTGTTTCAAAATCATTAAAATAATCCCAATAATAATCAAATTTATTTAAACTTTTTATGAGATCACTGTTTGTTTTTGAAGTTTTCTTACTGATAATAGCACTTGTCACTCCTACTAGAATTATCATCACTAAAGTTATAAAAACTATTAAAATTGAAAAATAGCCTGATGTAATAAAATATTGATTATCATAAACAAAAAACAATCTTGATACGATAAGAAAAGTCAAAAATATATTTGTAAATCCACTTATAAAATCATAAATCAATTTACAAATCATAAACAATGGATTATTAGACTGATGTTTCATAATAGAATTTTCTTTGCTACATAATTTTTTCAATTCATTACTGCTATAATTGGTTTTCTTTAAATTGATTACTGTATTGGTAAACACTTCCTTTTCTTTTATAAACAGAATTCTTCTTGCGCTAAAAAAACATCTATGTAAAATATTATTTAAAGTATAAAACAAAGTATTCACTATCAAAAGAATAAAAATGTGTATATATATATCGTCTTTGCTCATTATCAAATCATCAACTATTATTGAAATTCCGTAGATAGAGATAAAAGGATATATCGCAGAAACTATCCCATAAAATATTGTCAACGGAAACATCGTAGGTTCAAGTTTCTTTATTTCATATATTCCTCTTAAAAAATTAGATTTTTTAACTTTTAAATAATTTTCTTTGAATTTTATACATTTCATAATAAATACCTTTGTTTTTTATTAAATCATTGTGGGTTCCTATTTCTACTATTTCTCCATCATTCATAACAATAATTACATCAGAATCTATTATGTTGGCTATTCTATGAGATATAATTATAGATAAAACATTTTCTTCGGTTATGGATTTATAAACAAAGTTTTCAGCCTTTACATCAAGTGAAGCAGTCGGTTCGTCAAATAAATTAATTTTTGTATTTTTGTAAAGACATCTACTCATTAATAACCGTTGTGTTTCACCACCCGAAAAATCAGGCGCATCATAATTTATAGAAGGATTTAACATAGTATTAACACCATTATTCAATTCTCGTACCTTTTTTAGCATATGAGTTTTATTCAACGAATTTGTTAATTTATCATTATTATAAACTTCCTCAAATGATATATTGCTATATAATGTTTCCGGCAACAATTCATCTTTTTGAAACACAACAGAAATCTTTTCATTTATTATACTAGAGTATTCATCATATGTAATTTCTTTACCATTTATAAATACTTGTCCCGAAACAGGTTGAAACAATCCACATAGTATATTGGCTAATGTACTTTTTCCTGAACCATTCTTGCCGACTATTGCTATTTTCTGATTATTTCTTATTAATAAATTTACATCCTTTAACGCTAAATTATTGCCATATTTATATGAAACTTTTCTCAACTCAATTTTTTCAATTTCACTGAATTCAATGTTCCCACAAAGTAATTGAGAAGAAAGTATATTTTCATTAAAATTCTGATAATCATTGTACGATGAACAAATATATGTTAAATCACTTTGGCCTGCGTAGTAAGTTCCAACCCACTTAGTCATAACACTAATCAATCCAAAATATAATACAAAGTCAGAAACATTTTGTTTACCTATAAATATATTTTGAATCACCACTAAACATATAATTAGGTCCCTTGAAAATATAAACAGTATTTTTAATATATCCAATTTGCAATCTACGCTATTATACCTTTTCAATTCATTACTGATTTGTCTACTATATTTTATACTTTTACTTTTAACTATATCTGTTGTATCAAATACAACAGCATCTCTAATGAAATTGGTTGTCAATGCTTTCCTGAAAATATAATCGCTTTTAATATTCGGTAAAAACATATTTTTTTTCATTTTTAGTTTGTTAGAATACTGTTTCTTATTGAAAAAATATTCTATAATTATAGAAAAAATACAGACAAACAGGAGTATACTACTGTTTGTTGATAGAATCACCAAACATGACAGCAGTCCTATTATGGATGCTATCCAATCACTTATAACAAATGCATATTCAAACACCGGGGATTTTCCAATATCACCAACAAAGTGCTTAGCTTTTTCATAGGTATTTCGGTTACTTAATTTTTCATAATTACAGATTAATAAATTAGTCAACAATTCCGTTTGATAATTAATTCTCAATTTTTCCGATTTTGCTGCAATTTTTTCATGTATAGATGGATTAATCCATGCGATCCCCGCCATTAATACTGATATAATTACGATTCTGATAATAAGCTTTGTTATACCCACTTGATTTTCAATACTATCAATTATCACCTTTGGAATAATTGATAATAAAAGAGGATATATAACAGAAAATACAATTTTAATTATGCCTAAATTTATTAGACTTTTATCCAAATCAGCAATATTTTTTAATATAGACTTATTTAAAGATATAAATGTTTTAAAATTCAAATTCATACTAGTGATTCCCTAATAATAGATAATATTTTTTTATAAATCTTGTATATTTTCCTTCAGAATTCTCAACCAAGTTTACTATGCATTCTAATTTTTCTTTAATTTTTATAACGTCACTATATTTATCTACTTCATATTCAATTTCCAATTCGTAATCAATCTGGTTAAAATATTCGTTTTTATCTAAACATATCATTATTCCATTAACAATTTTTATTAATCTTTTTGTTACTAAATATCCCAATTGTATTACATCACATTTACATATGGGAAATTCTTTATTTAAGATTTGATTGGGTATATTATTACAAATCATTGAGTATTCTTCTCTAATCTTTGTATTTTTTTCAGTACTTGTATTTTTCGTTTTATATTGAATCTCTCTGATTCCATTAATTTCTCTAATTCTTAAAGTTTCGCCCTGTCTTTTTAAATCAAATTCCTGAGTATCATAATAGTAATTCTTCTGTATAACGCTCCTATCCCAATCCAATAAATCTACTAAATATTTATAATCTTTTTTTGATATTAAAAACTTTTGCTCGATTTCAAAAGAATGTTTCATAACTGATTTATAATTTTTCATTATTAATTAATACACTAAAGCACTGAACCTAATTAAACCTTTGCTGTTATTCACTATACCGATTATGAAATTCATCCTTTATTGCTTTTATAATTTCACTAATGTCTTTTCTATAAAACGGATATGCCAATATAATAAATGAAACTAAAAGCATAAATTTTATTATTGACATTATAAATCCAATCAAATCTAAAAATCTTTTCAATAAAATAATCTCCTTAGTTAAAAAATATTGGGACATTTATTACAAAATTAGTAAAGTATGCGATAATTAATAACTGTCTTATATAAGTATTAATATCACATTTTAATTCAATAGTAAAGTCGAATAAATATAAAACTGGTCGAGATTATCGAAATTCTAATGTTATAAGAAATTCGACAATGTATATATCGTAATCATGAAAAAAATTAAGTAAAATAAACAAAGTATAGCTTTATTGGAACCACATCTTGTTTTATCCTTAAAAAGTTAATTAGTTAATTATATAAATAAATTTTCAATACCTTTGTTCCAAGTTTAAAATATTGTGCTTCTATAAATCTGAATGTATTGATATATGATTTATAATCTTAAATAATGTTGTTTATTCAATAATTTTTAAATTATAACCACCAGTTGAACTGGTAATTTGTACAGACCCTAACATACTTCGGATCATTAATTACACGCATACCACCTGCATAAATAAACCGTTGCTCTTTTATTTCTTTTATAAGAGCTGTATTGAGATTAGACGCGAAAATTATATTGTTTCTGTCGACAATGAAGATTTGATTTTTATTAAGTGGACCATTAACAAACAAAAAAGGCGGATAATATTTCCCATCAACATAGTTCAAAACACCCGCTGTCAATTCAAATTCAAGTTTAATCGCATTGATTTTTGCTGCAGTTGTTGAAACATTGAAGAAATTTACAAACTCACTAATAGCATATTGCATTATTTCCGCGTTTCTTGATGACGTCAATGAACTAGTAAGATTACCTAATAACTCATTAAGTTTTTGCTTTCCTGTTTTTTCGGTATTAAGATTCTCGGCGCAATAGCGTTTGCTTGCCATTCCATCCATTCAAGTTAATTTTCAAGTTTTTCCCTTCTTTTTTACATCCGCCTACAACAGCACAGGAAATTGAATTTAGTTCGGGAATTAGTATTTTTTGGAGTTCAAAAAACTTGTAGTGCTTGTCCCAATGGACACATTCATGAATTATTGTGCTTTTTTCAAAACCATGAAAATTAATACTCATAAAATAAAAAACACTTAATTCTACATATGATGGAGAAGAAACAGGCCACGTCTAGCGATTTAGCTGGTTCTTATATTGAATATATTTTGTTAAAAATCCGATTGTATAATGTAGATTCAAAATAGGCAGAAAATGTCTCACATTTTTTCTCATTATTAAGATCTTATAATATAGATTAGTATTTATTAGTTTAACATATTTATGATAGTTTTTCAATATAATTGATGGTGAATTAATAAAGAAATTCATTTTGTATTAGATTTGCTTAAATAAAAATTCTTATCTTGACTTTTTAAACTACTCTTAATATAATTATAATATTAAATGGATGTATTTTATATAAAAGTTATGGTATACATAAATACATCTTCATAAAACATTTTTATGCGAGAAAATGAAAATTTATTTATGTTAGATAATTTTAAATGTTATGATAAATAATTGAAAAAATGCGATTCAAAAAGTTGAAAATACTTTTTTATATGGATTCTTGAATTGGTTTTGCAACCGATTATTACTGCATAGATACCTAAAATTATGATTGATGCTATCTCTAAAAGAATTTCACCTCAAAAGACGACATTAAATATAGTTCTTTTAAGTTTTCTATTAACAATGATGTATGACTTAACCCATTCATGAAAGAGCTTATTAAGGGCGGAGCCCGAATTGTTCGTATGTTCTATGCTGTCATAGCTTTTCGTAAGACATTGTCAACTGATTATGTAAAAATAGAAAGTCTTTAGGAAAGAGAGAAACTAAAAAGAGCATAATCTTTTTATAATGCAAAATTCTCCTTAGGTTAAGAGTTCATCGAGCAATGCGGATAATTTCTAGTATGTATTGTTGGAGTTATTATTTCTTCTTTACTAATTTACAAAATCAATATCTTTATGATATCGATCATTTTACTGACATGTTTCGGTGAGTTTTTATTGTCAAAACATCTAAAAACGAAACCAATTGAAAATATGAATAATTATTTTATTTTGCATAGAAAGTTTGAGTGCTTCTACCAACTTTATAAAAATTCTGAATCCTCTAAAGACATAAAATTATACGATTTTTATGATTAGTTAATTAAAATTGCAGCTGATACAATCTATCAAATTGAGCTAATTAATGATCGATAAGCAAATCAAAGAGCAACTACCAGTGCTATACGGGCATTACTTAATTTCGTATGCGAAATAGTGGAATATGCTTATTTGGTGTATTTAGTTTTTTAAATCGTCTTTTCATTTCTGATTTTATTTTTTATTTCGGTATTATAACAGGTTTTTCTAATTAGATTATTTATTTTGTGTTCAGTTGAATTAGTATCTCTCTTTGCTGCGATGACCGTGCTTTTAGTTGTTTTCATTTATTTTCAGCTGTTTTTCAAGATTATCGTTTTGACAATGACGATTGCAAAAAACATTACCGCTTCACAAAATATGATAAAAGCATAATTATACTTTGCATTGGATAAAGCCGGCGTTTTGGATGAAATTTATTTTCTATCCAAATAAGGAAACTCATTAATGGGACAAGATGTCTATCGAGATGCTGTCGATTTTTCAGGTGGTGAATAACAAAAAATCCCTCGCAAATCAAGGAAAAAATTTGGTTTTTCATCTCTCATTGTCTTTCTTCTACAAATTTCTGCGATAAAATTTTGTTTATAAAAAAATGGTGTTGTTATAGAATACGGTACAAATGAAGAGTTGATGGCAGCACAGGGAGATTATTCAAAAATGTGGAGTGCTCAAGCAATATTTTAATGTGAATAATTCTAAGTATAGGACTCTTTTGTCTTTTTTTGTTACTATAATTATAGACTTTTAAAAGGAAAACAATGCTTGAGTGTAAATTGAATGAGATTTTAAGAAAATGTCAAAGAATAAAGAATATTTGAATTTATGTTAGATATAATCTTTCTTATTTTTTGAAAGTATTTATTGAAAACTCAAACATCACAATTGATAATGATACACAGAATTCTTTAAATAATGATTTAGAATATTATGAAAAGATTACTGCTTATATTTCTATTGAGATCAAAGACTTAAAACCATTTCATAAAAGTGTTATTGGTATAAAAGGTTTCTTTTTGCAAAACAGTTAATACCCTTTTGACACATAAAGGCACTATAAAGACGTTGATTTGTTGGCAAGCAAAGAAAACATTTATACTTTTTTTAATTTACAGAAAAAAAGGTTATCGTGTTAAGAAAGATAAATTTATATATTACAATAACGCTTTTTTTGTTTATGTATTTTCTTTCAAATTACTTGAGAACTGTACATCGTGTAGATATGTTTAAAACCCATATCAACATACCAATGACAATTTAAAATTCGTTTAGATTTGCATTTTGACTTGAATGTTGGCTTGGAATATAAATTCAACATGGGACATTTATGGAAAAAATGCGATTGTAAAAGAGAATTCTTTTTTGGTATTGTCACTATATGATTGTGCTGTATATTTAATTTTTCATCTTATTAACTTTTATGTTTTGCAAACTATTATGGACGAAAATTTTCTATTGATATAAAAAAATATGGGATGTACATTAATTATATAATATATTATAATAAACTTAATTTAAACTTCTTGAGAGAAAAATTAAATCAAATATGACTACCGTATTATTATACTTTTTTATAAAGTATATAATGAAAAATTCTTAAATGAAACAGTTGATTATCATAAATGATTGCAGAAAGCAAAAATCATTTAATTAAATGGAAATCGATATTAAAAAAGATGCTTGGTATGAATATATATAATATTTTACTAGGTGATTATAGTAAAGATATTCTGGAGTTGGAAATGATGCAAAAAAAGATTTGAATATAAAGGAACAAGATATTAGAGTGTGGTATAAACAACATTATGTAAATAAAATAAATCGAAAAGGTTTAGGCGTGAATTAAAATCTATATTCTTTATGAACTAAAATACAAAATTTTTACCTTTATAAAATTTTTGAATATTGGAGATATAAGCAAATATGAAAGTTATGCAAACAATTAATTGTAGAACACTTGATAACTCACAAGAGATTTGTTCCAAAGTAAAGAAATTACTTGATGCAAACTGTGAATGTGTCAGAATTAATTTAAAAAATTTCACAGATAGTGATATTAAACGAGTTGACAAGTTGTTGCGTTGTATTGCAAAAGTAGATAAAGAGTTAAAACTTAAGATTGCAATAGATATTCCTGCCTCAAAAGCAAAGTATCGATTACACATTAAGGAAGCAATTGAATTTCAAAAAGGCGTACGCTTTATAATATGCAAATCAAATTATACAATAGATGAGGCGTTGAAAGCTTATATTGATGAATCTTTTTTTGAAAATATTAAAAACATAAAAACAGGCGATATATTGTATTGGGGAGACGGTGAAGGGAAATTAAAAATAGTCAATAAATATAAAGATCATTTAGAAGTAAGAACGGAAAATGATTTCTATTTTTATGATAACAAGTCAATATCAAGATTCTATAAATCCATTAAACTTGATAACAAACAGAAAAATTATTTGACCCATATAATTGAGAATTATAATATAACTTTGATTTTTTTATCATTTTGTGAAACGGTTACTGATGTTGAATATTTTAAAAAACTTTATCCACAGCTTTTGATTTGTTCAAAAATTGAAACGCAATTGGGTATTGATAACATCGATGAGATTTTAAGTGTTTCTGATGGCATTATGATTGCGCGTGGAGATTTGATGTTAAACACTCCGCTAAATCATTTTTTGAATACTCAAAACTATTTAGCACAAAAGACCGTTTCAAGCAATAAGAAACTATTTATTGCAACAGACATATTAACATCTATGAATAAGCAAGAGTTACCTTCTCGTTCTGATTTGTGCGATATTGAGTTAATTACGTCTTATTCTACAAGTGGAATTATATTGAAAGCATCTTTTTTTCATAATAATAGGTTTTCGCTTGTAATGGATTTAATTAATAGAATTATTGAAATGGAATGAATAAAAAGTATATGATTGAATTATAAATTTATGTTTGCCAGCGAAGCCATTCTATTATTACTTTATATTTTTTATAACATTAATACTAAGTGTTTGGAAAGTTATTAGTCTAAAAGATTTTTATAAAAAGTTGTTACTTGCAGATATTAAAATTATAATATAATGGCATTTAGATAAAATATTCATTGATTCTAGTTTTTCTTGTATTCGCTTATGAACTAAATCAAATCATATATTTCTCTTGCAACAGAACTGATGTGATGGCGAAAATGGTAATGTCCCTGAGGTTCAATTTTTTATAGTAAAACATATGCGAACTTTTATTGTATTTGTTTTTGAGTGAAGTTGTCAATATTTAAAAAGGCAGTAAAATATTGTTAAGAATAAGAAAAGATGTTAGCATTAACTAATAAATGATTTTTGAGGAAAACAAGCATTATGGAACATAGTATTTTATTAATAAAACCAGATGGAGTAGAATTAGGCATTGAAAAACAGTGCGAAAAGATAATTGCTAAATATAATTTAGATATTGTTAAAAAAAAATATTTGAAGGTAAGCAGAGAAGATATAGTGAATAATTTTTATTATAGATTTAAAAATTATATTGATTATATGACTAGTGGACAAATATGTGCTATCTTTTTAAGAGGCAAAGATGCTAACATGGATGAGGTTATGTATATAATAAAAAACCATATTAGGCAATTATATAGTGTTAGTGGAAAAGATATGAAAAATTTGGTTCATGCAACACATTGCGGAACAGAGTTTTTTCTTCAAAGGAATTTATTGTTTCCCGAATATATTTCGTATAAGTATACAGGTGGCGCCGATCTTTTAGTATATTATGAAGACATAAAAAAAAACAAGATGGGATTTAAAAAGGTACTATTAGAGAGTTATATCGATACTTTAGGAATTATTACAAAAAATGAGAATGATTTGTGCAATATAAGAAAAATTGCTTACATGAATATCGGTATAAAGATAGTTATAGGTATAGAAAAAAGCTTTAAAACAAAAAATTATGAAGGGACTCTTATATGTTATACAGATGCAATGAAATATGACTGTGGCAATCAAGTAATTGCAGTAAATGAAATTAATCAATTAAATGATGAAATTGTAGATGAAATAAATGCTTGTGATATACAAACATTTGTGATAGAGAATGAAGGAAAAAGAAAAATGAAAATTAAGAATTTGGTTCAAGAATTGATTCAAGACGGTCATAATGTCCAAGCGTTAGTCATCAATACATCAAATATGAGTATAGATGAAGCAGAGGTTAGATACGAATCAGCTAATGAATTAAATTTATATTGTATTGGAGGCAGTGCGAATTTTGAATGGTTTGGCCTATTTGGAATGAGTAAGTCAAAAGTAAGCAATACACTTGATAAACTATAATTCATAATGTAGTTGTATCGTTTCTTATATTTTATGCAGAGGAGAGAATACTTATGACGAAAGATGGGCAATGTGATAGAATTTTTGAAAAAATAGAAAAAACTATAAAAGGCTATCATCCTTCGGACAACATAGAAATTTTGAAAAAAGCATACGACTATGCATATAATGCACATAAAGATCAAAAAAGGCTCTCAGGTGAACCATTTGTGGTTCATCCCTTATATGTTGCGTTAATTCTTGCGGGATTGAACCTAGATAAGGAAACAATTGTAGCTGGTTTGCTTCATGACGTTGTAGAAGATACAGAGCGCAGTATTGACGATATAAGTAAAGAATTTGGAGAAGAAGTTGCCTTTTTGGTGGATGGTGTGACAAAAATTGAGGATGTTATAAAAAAACAGAAAAACAGAAAAATAGAAGCTTCTAATATAAAAAAAATAATTATGGCAACAACAAAAGATATAAGAGTAATTCTAATTAAATTTGCTGACAGACTGCACAATTTAAGAACATTAGAATATAAGAGTCCTGAACGACAAATTGCAATAGCAAAAAACACATTAGATATTTATGCTCCAATTGCAAGTGAACTAGGAATTTATCTTATTGAAACGCAATTAGAAGACTTAAGTTTGTATTACTTGAATAATGAAAAATATAATGAAATTTCAAAAAAAATAGAAGATATCAAGGAAAAACAAAAAGACTTTTTACATCAGTTAACACTTGATTTGAACAAAATTGTTAATAATAACTTGTGTGATGTAGAAATATCGTATAAATTTAAACATATTTTTAGCATTTATAAAAAACAGGTTGTTAGGAAAGAAACTTTAGAAGAAATGTATGATTTATATTCTATAAAAATATGCACCAAAGATGTGAGCGATTGTTATAGAATACTTGGCGAACTGCATAGAAATTATAAACCTATACCATGGAGAATAAAGGATTATATAGCGTTACCTAAAAGAAACATGTATCAAGCGTTACATACAACACTCATATCTAAGAGCGGCACCCCGTTTGAAGTCCAAATTAAGACTTTTGAAATGAACAAGAAGGCGGAATATGGAATAATAGCAGACTGGAAATATTCTGAAGACTCGCGTGGGAAGATATCTGAAGAAAGTAAAAGAAAAAAAAGTGAAAGTTTAAAGAAAAAATTAGAATGGCAGATGGACATTAATGATGATGAGGAATTTTTAGATTCACTAAAGACAGAATTGAATCCGTTTGACAAAAAAATATATTGTTTTACCCCAAAGGGAGAAGGAATTGAGTTACCAACCGATGCATCGGTACTTGATTTTGCGTATGCAATACATAGCAAAATTGGAGAAAAATATTCTTTTTCAATTGTTAATGGAAATATTGCACCATTGAGATATTTATTGAAAAATGGAGATTGTGTAAAAATAGTTTGTAAAGATGATAGTGAAGGTCCACAGCCATTTTGGTTAGAATTGGTAAAGTCACAAAGAGCAAAAAAGAATATAACACAATATTTAAAGAAAAAAAAGATTGACCTTTCGTTAAAGGAACGTGAAATAGCGATAAATGCAATAGATAGACAAGGTATACTATTAGAAATCGTTAATGTTTTTACTAGATATAAAAAAAATATAAAAAAAATATCTGGAAATGCTGAGGATGGAGGAGATTATAATGTTACCATCTCGGTACAAATCGTTGATGATAGAATAATTGGAATACTAAAAAAAGAAATAAACAAAATAGAAGGAATAAAAAGTATTTTATGATTAAAAGTGAATTAGAAAAAAACGAAAATAAAAAAGTGAATTTAACAGAAGATATTACAATTTATACTGGGTCAAATGGGAAAAAAGGTTGTTTAGGAAATTGTATAGGATGTAGTCAAGAAGTATATGGGAATCAACATCCTATGTATCAAGGAAATTTGAAGCAAATAGAAACAATATTAGAACGTTCTCCTGTTTTAAAATCCGCGATAATATTGGGAAATCCAGATCCAGCTGTGGATACCGAGTTCTGTAATCAGGTAGCGAAGAAACTGACAGAAAAGGGAATAAAAGTAAGATTTTCTTCATCTGGGAAAAACTCTTCTAAAATGATTAAAAAACTAATTAATGGCGTTGACCCTAACTATATAGAGCATATAAGTTTTAGTATAGATACAGTGGAACAAGAAATGCTTAACTATATTAAGGGAACGCATATTGATCTAGAGGAGCTAAGGAAAACAATTAGTTATTTGAATGAAAAAGAGATAAAAGTAAAGATTCAGCCTACAATTTGGAATATAAACGAGGACACTTGTATTGATACAATTGAGTATTTTGAAAAACAAGGTGTTAAATGGTTCTCTTTTCATGCGGGTAGTTTTGAAGCATTAGGAGATGTGCAAAAAGAAAAATTAAAACATGTAGAACCAATGAAATGGAGAAAAGAATTTAGTAAGATTGTAAATAAATGCAATGAGAGCAATTTAAAATTGCATATTCCATATTTGTTTGTTAACAAGGAAGAAATGAAAGAATATATTTCAAAAAGAGGGGCAAAATGTGTGCCCGCACAACTAAAAAACACACAAGTTTGGTTGGAAAAAAATTATATTAGAACTACACATTGCCCATTGTTAAATGAAGTTCAAAATTTTCATTATAATTATATGGATATGGATAAAAGTAATGTGGATTATAGTTGCTCGGAGATTGGAGTGTGTCCAGCAACCACAAAGGCTTTAGGTGAGGAGTTGTGTAGAAAATCAACAGATGGAAAAGGACACTTCTTTACATACAATGGAGAACAATACATTACCGTTTGCAGGACATATAATTATATGAATTATAAAAAGAGAAATAGTTAATTGATAATAGTAAGTTATTCGTTATCTAATTTAAATGCAAAATAACAGAGTATCAATAAAAAGATTCAAATATTGTTCCTCTATTGTTCCTCAAATATATATTTTAAAATCATTCAGCAAAAAAAAGAGAGCTGAAATTGTACAATAAAGCGTGTAAGTTTTTTTAAAAATTAAAAATATCAATGACACAGCAAAATGGATGTGCCCCACATTTTTCTGTGTCGGAGGCTATTAAATCATGTGCTCGTATTTCTCAATACGAGCTTTAATATCGTCATCCGCGACAAACTGGTTTCTGACCATCGCCCAGTTCTGAACTTTTGGCAAAATACTCTATTAATAATTCTGAAGAAGGCAATTCATTTAAACCATACATCCATTGAATAATGCATTTAATTGTTCCAACACCTTTTGACAACACGTCCTCTCTCCCAACGAAAAAATCAAATACATCTCCGATGCCAGCGCTCAATTCTTGCGAAGGGTACACAACTAGTAATTCAATCTAAAAAGGAAAATGAAAAGGATATAAATTCACTACATCGGGATGTAAAACATATGGTTTATGGTATATGTTATGCGCCTGTAGGAAACTCCGGATTTGCATTTTCAAAAACATCAGTAGATGCAAATAATAACATTTAATTCTACAGCGATTAAAATTACCTTAGTTCGCAGAAAAACACATTGTAAAGGCTAATATGAAGCCCGATGTTTACGGTAATGCTGAAATGATAAGCAGTGCTGAATATATGTATATTTATCAGTATGAAACAGCGGAAGATGCAGCTAACGCCCTCGAATATTATAATTCCCTAAGTTATGTTAAATGGGCAGAGACAGACGTTATTGTTAAAAGCCAAGAGTATTCATTTAACTCAGATAATACATTTTCATACTGTGCAGATATGCTTGGCAGTAAATATGCCAAGCAATATCTTGAAACTAAAAACACCGCGTAAGTTAATGTAGCTTTAATTGATGCTGGTATAAATTTTAAATCAAAAAGTCTTAAAGACACTAATCGTGTTATTGATTCGGGAATAAATCTTAGTGATTTAGGTAAACCCATTACAGACAGCAAAGGCAATTCAGTATATTCAGAAATTGCAACTAACAAAAACGGAGAAACAGTAACTGATAAAAACAAGAACTATGTAACAAAAAAATACAACTATTTTTAATAATACAGAAAAAGATACTTCAATAATTGAAACAAAAAAGTCTCATACCGCAGATAATGAAGTAACTTTTAACCATCCGGATGAAAGCACAACGCAGAAGCCAACAACTAATATAACAAATACAACAGAATCAACAACTCAAAAAGAAACAACCACCAAGTCTGTGACAGACAAAGACGGTTGGATAAATAAATGGTATTAAGAATATGAAAAGCATTTCTGGATTATAAACTTAATCTTCTTAGTAATTAATATACTTTTGCTTTATATTTCACGATATATACAATTATTGGCTCTGTATTTAATATAGCCATAGGTAGGACAAGTCCACCAAATAAAAACGGTGCTTTGGTGGGCTGCTTTGGCATGCCCGAACAAAATATCGCAGTCCTCTAAACCCTAAAATGGGTTTAGAGGACTTTTTATGTGTTGGTTTGAAATGTTCACACTGCTGCTTTTACGAAGAAATAACTATTTCCATATTACAAAACAGCAATAAGGATAATCTGTCTAAATCAACATATAATGATAAAACATTCGAGAATTATGCTGCTCATATTTAAGAAATATGACAATATTTAGATTCTCAAAAAAAAGAACAACGAAACTTTAATTTGATTATTTAAACACATTATATAGAGTTTCTTTGCTTGTAAGATTGATATTCAATCCTTTATATTCAACAATTCAAATTTATTAAGTATTTTAATAATATCTTTCTAGCACCAAAAAAAGGCAGAAAAGAACAAACTGATTTTTCAATTTCTTCAACGATTAAAATCAAAATATTAATAATGTTCTTCTTTTCTGCCTTATATATAAATATATTTCTTTTGGTATGTTAACTTTCTAAGTCCACCGTGAACCCACCCTATGTTCACCTAAACACTAAATGATATCTGCAGGATGAGAGTGCTCCGTTTGGACGGTATCGCTTTTCCTTTTGTATAAATCCTGTTTCTGTCAAGTCCTTTATAGCCCTTTTGACAGTGCTTTTGGACAGACCTGTCCCTTGGGCTATGGTTTTTAAAGAAGGAAAGCAGTAGCCTTCCTTGTCTGCATATTCATTCAAAACAAGGTAAACGGCTACTGCTCTTGACGGAAGCTCAGAATCTAACAGTATAGATAATCGGCCCATAGCACACCTCACTTTACATTATTGATTTTTGGAGACGGTATATTGCCGTGAGTCGTTTCAGGCTCTCTAAATCCGTCACTCGATGATTTTTCATCTTTTATCATAATCTCTTCTTTATGCTTAATCGCTTTGCGTTCATTATTCGCATATTCAAGAATATTTCTGACTTCATCATCGCTTAAGCCGCAGTTATAATCATCATTGATCTGTAATTCAAGCTGTGCTTTATTTAAATACTTAACAGTTTGAACACTGCGTTCTCCAATAGAAAATGGTTTTTCAAACTGTATTCCCCATTTAAAGAAAAGCTTTAACTTAACTTTCATAGGATTGTGACCGGTCTTCATTACTATGAATTGGCCCTTTGGCATTGATTTTAACTCGTCCGGAGTCATAAGAGCTCGTTCTATCATCTGAAGACTTTGTGACGGATCGTTTTTCCCTCTGCTGACAGAACCTGACATAACCGTTTTGTTTCCCATAGCTTTGGATAATACTTCCGCTGATTTTGAGTTAGGAGCAAAACCGCCGAATATGGTAAGCTGCGTATTGTCGGTTATTATCTCAGCTCCTTCAGCACCATAGTTTTTGTTGAGTTGGGCAAAGGATTGTATGATTGGTACAATGCTGACTTTTCTTGAACGGGATGCACTGAACATCATTTCAGCGGATTCAATCTTAGGCAAAGTACCGAACTCATCTAGGTACATCATTACACGGTTATCCAGCTTGCCGCCTTTTTCATCCGCAACTGAAAGAATTTCTCTGTATAGCTGTTGGAGAATGAGGGAAACCATAAAGTATTTTGAGTTATCTTCTTCCGGCATAACGATAAATATTGCAGACTTTTCTTTACAAAATCGCTCGGCATCTATTTCTGTATCAAAGCACAGAATTTGTTCGAGTTCAGTATCAAGAAAGGTGTTGAGCCTTGACATTGCTGTAGACATAACGGAAAGCATTGACTGTTCACCTGAATTAAGGGCGGAGCCTGCAAACCATCTTGCCTTGTGTTCGGGAGGAAGTTTGTTTAAAAGAAGTTTAAACTGCGATTGTCCTTTCGCTTTTGAAGGTGCAAGCAGGTCCTGAATTACCTTAAATACAGAAACAATGTGTCTTGTCCCCTCTTCACCAAATTCTGAAACGAGTAAGATTGAAGATGTTAACAGCCCTTCCGCAGCGTCATAGAAGAAGGCGTTTTGACCGAAGTTTGCACCGTCCATACCGTTTAGGATTATTGTTTTAGCAATAATCTTTGCATACTTTTCTGACTTTGCTATATATGATATGTCTTCTTTTCCTTCTGTCACGCTTTTCTTGTACAAGTCCATATACTTGTTTACAAGGTGAAGCAGGTTGTTGCCATGAGATTTTGTCGGGTTACGCAAATCAAGTACAGATATTTTGTACCCATAATATTTTTGAGCGATGTCTCCGTAACTACGATAGATATCACCTTTTGTATCAGTAGATATGAATGACATTCCCGAAGCACATGCATATTCAATATTCGGGTAAAGGAAATATGCTGTTTTTCCAACACCTGCCGCACCGATCATAAGGGCATGTACATCCTGATCGTCGACAAGAGCTACCGTTTTTGATTTCCCTTTACATCCAACTATAATTCCTTGCGGCAACGGATTGCCGTCAGGCATAGTCGGCTGTTCACCGTTCTTTGCCTGCTCTCTCCATTTCTTTGGTTCATACAGGACATGCTTATATGTTTTTCGTATTTCTCTTTTATCTGCGAATCTTGCTGTACCGTGCTGACCATCACCGACAGTTCTTGCTTTAATGTTGTTAAGGTTGTAGATATGAGCAAGCAGAGATATTAAACCAAGTATAGTAAACATCACTGCAGCTGAGATTATAAGACCTGATGCATTACCCATTCTTCATCACATCCTTCCTGTTCGTTTGTAAAATTTTGAGTTTCTTCCATTTCTATGTGGGATTGAATTTTTAAGCTGTCGCAAGCAAGTCTAAGCAGATATATTGCATCCGTGTGTAAATCGCTTTCAATTCTTATCTGCGGATTTCCAAACAACTTTGAAACAGTATCCATATCGTTTTCAAGATTTCTTAACTTATTTGCATAGCAGGACTTCTCTGTATGAGGAAGATACTGTTCATAAAACGCACGGGTAAGTTCTTTTTCATCGGCTTTTATACAGTCCTTTGCCATACGCAGAGCGTCAACAGCAAGACGGTTGGCACAGCGTTCAGCAATAATTTTGTTTTTGGCCGCAGTAAACCTTTGATAATCGGCATAAATAGTTTTGAACGGATAAAGCATGGGTTTAGTGTTTGAAATTGTTCCCATCGCTTCATTCAACAGCGAACGCATATTTTCAAGATATGGATTAGGTACTGCAGGGAGAGGTTCAATACCGTTTTGTGCTTTCAGTATTTCATTCCAATCTTTGTACTTCGGTCTGATGAATTTAACATCGCTGTATCCCAACTCTTTGAGATGATGTCTTATTCGCCATTCCGATTCGATACCGGCACTGTCATTATCAAGGCAAAGATATATCTCATTAATTGTCGGATTATCATTTAGCATTTGGATAAGGGCGTAATCTGCTACAGAGCAGAGAGAAACATATGAGTGCTCCTGCCATCCGTTTTTGTGAAGAGTGATATAGGACAGCATATCTATCGGAGCTTCAAAAACATATATCCTTTTGCTTGTACCTGTATAATGAAAGCTGTATCTTGAGTCGCAGTTATCAACATTTCCTTTGAACGATTCACCCAGTGTATATGTACCTCGCTTGTGTGCATGTCTTGGAGTGCCGTCCTTATCAATACCCACAAAAACACAATTGTGATGTTCTTCACTTTCATACAGTAGTTTTTCGTGAGCAAAGTGTTTAATCACCTCACGGTCGATGAACCTTGCTTTTAGCAGATAAGCAAATACCTGACGCATATCTTTGTTGACTTTGGGTAATTCAAAATGCTTTTCTCTCTGTTCCCTTTGTTTGATTCTTAACGGTTCTATTTTTTCATCAAGAAGCATTTGAACAGCCTCAGTATAACTTTTGTTATAGAACCTTTGGACGAACTGAACAGCGTTACCGCCAGTCTGTTCGTATTGGCTGTACCACAGATTTCCTCTGATTGTTACTCTGCCGCCGTTTTCCCAAAGCATTTCCGAACCGCATCGTTTCAGACTTTCACCTTGGGACAACAAAAAAGCAGCCAGATCTGTGCTGACTGCCCTCAACTTCTGTTCTTCTGTGAACGGAATATATTCTGTTTGTCTTCTTATACTATCACCTTCCTATAAATTTGTATATTAAAGAACACAAAACATTTTGTGTTACTTTTTAAAATATTTAAGACTATATATGTAAAGGTATATTCATCTTGTTTCTCGGATGCTTTGACTTCAATATCTCACGAGTTTTGTTTGTGCTTATATGCGTGTATATTTGTGTTGTTGCTATTGAGCTATGTCCAAGGAATTGTTGAATATATCTTATATCCACATCTTCATTGTGGAGTTCTGTTGCGAAAGTATGTCTGAACATATGTGGCGTGATATGCAATGGTGCACCAACAGCGTTTGCGTAATCATTAACCATATATCGTATAGACTGCTCAGATAAGCGGTTGCCGAGTCTGTTTAAAAACAGATATTCTGATTCGTGGCAGCGAACCGATTGGTAATCGCTTATCGCCTTGCTTAATTCATTACTGATACACATAACTCGTTCTTTTGAGCCTTTACCTAAAATGCGTATCGTGTTATCTGTAAAATCAAAATCAGCGAGTTTTAGGTGTGAAACTTCCGATACTCTCATGCCGGTTGAAAACAACAATTCGAGGACTAAAATGTTTCTCAAGGTAGTTTCTTTCCGGTATTTTGTATCGGAAACAGTATGCTGATTGTATGCGTATATTAGCATCCTTTTGACGCAGTCAAGCGGGATGGTTCGCGGCAGTTTCAGCGGCTCTTTGTATTTCAAAATTATCTTGTGGAAAGGATTGAATACGATGATATCTTCAATTTCCATATACCTGTAAAAAGCTTTAACACAGGCGATCTTGCGTTTTGCGCTTTTGGGCTTGTACATACTGTGCAGCAAATTGATATATGAGTTTAGCTCATTTTTATCAAAGCAGTCACGGCTTTCCATAAACCCGCAAAATTGTGCCAGATCAATCCTGTACGCCTTAAGCGTCAGTTCACTAAGCCCTTTTAATGACTTGCATATAACTAAATATTTGTCTTTTTCATCAACTAAATCAAACATAAAAAACCTCCTTCAAATGATATGTACATTATGACGGAGATTTTATGAATTGTCGATATAAAAACAGATATTTGGAATTATCATAAAAAATACAATTTTCTTATTAATTTCATATTGCACTTAATAAAAATTAAATTTAAAATAAATATATGAAGAAATAAACAATAAAGGATAACTAATAATTATCAAAATTAGGAGGAGATTAGTATTAATAAATCTTGTTTTGTAATTATGGGTTTTGGAATTAAAAATAATATTGATCTTGATTTGACTTATAACAAGATAATAAAACCTTGCATATTAAAAAATAATTTAATCCCATTTCCACTCTATAAAGAAGAAAAATACAATGCTTTTAGATGTGACGAGATTTCTGGAACAACTTCAATTGACTATAAATTTGTAACTTGTTTAAATGGTGCCGATATAGTTATTGCCGATATTAGTACCATGAATAACAATGCTATATATGAACTTGGTGCCAGACACGCGCTGAAACCACGCTCAACAATACTATTGTGTGCTAAAGAAAAAGCTAATGATTTTAAATTCTTTGACATTACATATGTTCCAATTATATTTTATGACCACAATGGATTAAATTTAGATAATAGTGTTGTTAAAGAAACTAAGAGAAAATTGAATGATTTAATTGAGTTTTGTATAAACTCTACTTCATCTCTGCCTGACAATCCTATATATAGAGCACTCTTAGAAAAAAAAGAATATGATAAATTAGATTACAAAAGTGAAAAAGAATCTTCATATTCATTATATAACCGTAGCAGAAAAAAACTTGATGACAATAAATATGAAGAAGCATTGCCTTTGTTGGAAGAATTATACCATTCTAATCCTTCTGAAGAAAATCTTTTACTTTTAGCCTTATGTCAATATAAAATTTCAGAAAGCAAAAAGAGCTGCAAATCTTTAATAGATTGTTTAAATTTCATTTTAGACAATATTGATATTGATACATGCTGTTCTGAAAAAGTTTTTGGAAGATTAGCAGCAATAAGTTTAAGAATATACAATTTATCCAAAGATGCAGAATACTACTATTGTGCCTTGAAGTACTATAGAAAGGGAGCTGAATATAGTTCGATAAATTTGTATTGTCCTAGAAACTATTGTGCTTTACTATTTAGAATACACGAAATAACCGATGATCCTAATATTATTCTCGAGTACTATTTTACTGCCAAACATTATGCTAAGCTATTTGTTAATTCGGCGGCTTCAGCTACAAAAAACGGTAGTTACGAACAAAAACTATACTATTTTTATAATAAAAATGATTTAAATGCAATTATTTCAGGTGACTATAACAGATGTTTGACTTCACTTGACAGACTAAATGACAATGATGTGTCTCCGCGACAAGTTAAAACAGTTAAGGAGGGTGTACATAAACTAAGTGAAGATATAAAAAAGATGGAAGAATTAGTTAAACCTTCTTAAGATTCAAAAAGAGATAATAGTCAGTAACTTTTCCAACCCAAACAGAAATCTGCTTTTTTACTGTTTCATCATTAAAAAAATCATCAATGTTTGACAAATCAAATGATTTTGTTTTACTACTGAATTTGCCCCCTTTTATTATACCTTCCTCTCTTACACCCTCTTCGTTTATAATCAAAAGCGGTAGATCATTTAGTATTCCAATAGTACCTTCAATATGGCAGAAAGGACTAGTTAAAGCTTGCCCAGAAACATCTTCTTCTTTAGAATGAAAAAGAAGAGGGTTATTTATCGCATCTTTTTTCTTCATCCCTTGTTCAATAAATATTTGTTTAAATCCAACAATAACTATTCCATAACATTGTTTAATCATACCTTTTAGATAGTTAATTGAATCTGTCAAATCATAGTTATCAGCACGTAAAGTAATTGTTTCAATATCATGTTCTGATAAAAAATTTTTTAATTTAGATAAAAATATATCTTGATTTTCCAAAAAAGGATTTGGTCTGCTCAAGAACACTAGTATTTTTTCAGTTTGCATTTTATCTTCTCCTCAAACAACGGATAATTATTAGTTATCCTTTATTTAAACAATAAAAGCGATGTTACCTTATAATGTTTTTATACATATACAAAATAACAAGTACTAATTTGGTTGACATAGTTTTAGAATTTCTATAAAACAGAACATACTGTGTTTCACTATATTTCTTAAAAATTACTTCCTTATTCTCTAAATCTCATTGCTATTTTCTTATCCATTAACTTTCTCTTTTTCTTTCTGCCCATCCTCATATTTGACTTTTGCTTGTCGTCATCAAGTTTCCGGTAAAACAAATTGCAGGCATAACCGATGAGTCTCATTAGAGAAGTAACGGCAAGCATTCTCATATAGTCATCACAGTTTTGGAGGATTGCCGAGGCATAAATGTTACCTTGTTCTGCCGATGCTTTTAAAAAATATAATCCTTCCTTTTCAGTTTTAGAGATTTCTTTACCGAATAAAAGCATTTTACCGAGTAGCAGTTGAGCCCATTCATTTCCGCTTTGTGAAGCAAAATATAAGAGTTTGACTGCTCTTTCAGTGTCTTTTGTAACGGTATCGCTTTTGAGTAACAGCTTTGCAAGTGCATACTGTGCTTTGTCATCACCAAGCTGTACACTGTGTTCAAGCAGCCTGCTTGCTCTTACATCATCTTTAGGAATAAGCTCGCCTTTAATTAACATAAAGGCGAGCATTTTTTCTGCAGGAGCAAAGTTTTGTTTTGCTGAAAGTTCAAGTAGACGCACAGCGGAAATCTGTTTATCTGTATAATCTTCTGAAAAAAGATACTGACAAGCAAGAGTATATTGAGCGAATCTGTTCCCTTGTTTGCTAGCGTTTTTCAATAAATATATCGACCGCTTTCTGTTCCTTTCAATATCTCCGTTACCAAGATATTGTTTGCCGAGATAGTATTCTGCCCATTCGTTATCTTGATTTGCCGACTTTTCAAGCCAATATAAGCCTGAAGTAATATCTTTTTCGCAAATAATTCCCTGAACAAGAATTTTACCTAGCCGATACTGTGCAAACGAATTGCCATCTTCTGCAGCTTCCCACATTAGCGAAAGCCCTCTTTCTGGATTGTATTCGTCTGAAGTTTCATCAAGAAACTCTTTTGCAAGACGGTACTTTTCAAAAGAATTAAGCGAATAATATTCGTCCGGTATATCATCGGGAGGTTCGAATTCAGTTTCATCTTCCGAAAATATGAACGGTTCATCCGTTTCATCGTCATCAAACACCATAACTAAATCATCAAGTTGAAGAGCCTGACGGATTATCATATTGCGTATACTTTTGAATTCTTTGTTTTGAGACAGAGGATTTCTTTTCAACTTTTCATTAGTGTAGTTGCTGACAATCTTATCTTTTTCTGCATACCACAAGTTGTAAAATTGTTTAATGTGTTCGTCTTTTTCAAGTTCATCAACAATACTGTCCACCAAAACTTTGAGTTCCGGTTTAAGATAGCCGTAAACTTTCTTCCCTTTTACGGTTTTTAGTTTTCCGTTTAACTCAAATAAAAGTCTACATATTAAATCATTTTCGGGTAAACCGTTATGCAAATCTGAAATAATTTTATCCGCAATATCTTCGGCTCTAATCTTTATTTCATCACGATATTGAGTTTGTTCTTTGTATATATGAAGTAAATCGTCTTTGAAAATTTCTTTTGCAAGACAGGATTTGATGTTTCTGATACCGACTTTGCCAAGATATGCTTCATTAGGATGAGTAGAGTACGCTATCATATGGACATGAGGATGATGACCTTCATTGTGAAAAGCGGCATACCACTTGAAACTTTTTGGATCAATATTCATATTTGAAGCAATAATATTTTTCTTTGCTGACAATAAATCTTGCCACATTTTTACATTATCAAAGCCAAGACGGGCTGCGTCCTCTCTGCGAAGTGATATTATGTGGGTCCACACATTACCTTCATATTCGTTGAGTTCTTTTTCAACACGGGACAGAATTATTGGTTTCCCTGTATCAGAAAACAATCCATGCGTTGCAATTTTTTCTGCACCCGGACGGGTTGCCATGTACTTTGCGTAAGTACCAAACCCTTCTTCACTTGCAATAGATTCGAGAACTCTTGAAATATATTCGCTTGCATTACCGACAGTCGGCTTGGAAATGTAGTCGCTGTATTCCAAAAGTTCCTTGCTCAAAGGATAATCCTTTAGCATCTTATCTATGAGACTTTGCTGTTTCTTCGTAGCAGGAAGATCCAACTTTGTGTTTTTAGGAAGTTCAACACCTTTTCTTGTTGCAAGATAAACAGCATAACCGCCCATATTGTTTTCGCCTGATTTATAGAACGGACTGTATAAAATTAACTTTGCCATATCTATTCACCATTTTGATAACGGATGATATCTTCAAGATTTATGCCTCCATTGAGTTCCTTAACCTCCTGAATAACTCTGTGTTTCATACGACGTACTTTCTCATCATCAAGTTCAAATGCTCCGGCAAGGATATTCATAGTCGCTGCCATTTCAACAGCAAGTTTGAATATCGTGTGTGATATTCTGCATTCCGTAAGGTTTAGACGAGCGTCAATAACTGTTTCAACAGCAGGAGTCAGTATATCGGTTATATCTTCTTTGTTGAGATAACCTTCATAAAACTTTACCGCTTTTACTAAAAATTGATTACGGCTTCTGACATTGGCTCTTTCTAAATTCCGGTCACAGATGCCCAATATTTCTGTTGGAAGATAGAAAGATATTTTTTTCATTTGTTTTTCTTCCAAAATATGCACGCTCCTTTTTGGTATATATTCTTGGGCGTAAAAATGCGGTTAAAATACGGCGTAAACAGGCGCGATTTTTGAAATAGCGGCACCAAAATATGATTGCTCTTGGGCGTAAAAAATTTCGGAAAACCCTTGTTTTGGGCGCAAAGCAAATAGCCCGCTCGGCGTTGCCGTGCGGTGTTTTTCAGCCGGGCAGCACCGAAAGTGCGCCCGGCTTTTATCCTGCTTGGAATTCAACCGACCCTATTGTGCCGGTTGTACCTCTTTTCACGCGCCCAAATTCGGCTTTCTTTTTTGCTTGCGAGTGTTTTCCCGGCATTACTTTAATTCTGCCAAACAGGGGGAACAGCCGCCTCACATTTCCATATTAATGCTTTGAGACTCCGACTGATTTGAGCATATCATTTCATAGAGCAGGTACAGATTTTTAGAGACGGGATTATACCAGTCCCTTTCGCTTTCTACACCTATTACAACGATTTCTCTCTGGTCGTCATTGAGCATTGCATATGTCTCAGGTATTCCATAGGTGTCACAGAGTTTTTCAGCCAAAAGAATATCGAACGAATCGGGATGTTCTTTAGCTTTTTCCAACTCAATGAGCAATTCTTCATTACTGTTGTTTTTCATTGACATCACTCCTCGGCTTGTTCTTTGGATTTGATTTAGATGCACAGCCTGTCTCTGCACTTCTTTTCAGTTCGAAAAACTCACGCACCTGGGAAGGAACATTTTTATTGTAGAGACTGTCAATAAACTTAACAATCTCATCGCCTATATCTATTCCTTTCTTGCCAAGGCAGATTTTTATTGTTTCCAGTTTTTCTTCATCATACTGAACTGTTACAGATACCTTTTTCATTTTTTAATCACCTCACATGCTTTGCGTAGGACTTTCATCTTCGTCCGTTTCATCAAGCCATTCGCTTTCATCATAACTGCAGTTGTTTGTTACGGCTGCGAAAAGGTCAGTGCCGTCATTATCGACACCTTCCATACAGCAGCTGCTGAAATTTGTCCTTTTCACATTAGAATCAATAATCTCTGCATCTTTGAAATTTGAATGGGTAAAGTACGCATTTGAAAGATTGCAGTCAAGAAATTTCGATTCAGCAAAATTGGATTCTTCAGCTGTAAGTCCATTGAGATTGCAGTGCTTAAACTCCGCTTTTCTTTCATCAGACGAACACAGAGAAGTGTTTTCAAAATTGCAGTTAACGAAAACTGCATCGCTTAAGTCGGCGCCGCAAATATCTTTGTTTGAAAAGTCAATATTCAGAAGTTTCTTTCCGGAGAGGTCAAGTTTTTCACCTCCGGCATCGTGAAGATACAAAGTGTGTTTTGCACACATTACCTCTATATCGGTATAATCCTCATCGGTAAAATCAAAGTCTGTCGGTTCTTCATTAATGTTTAATTCCTGTTCAGCCTTGAGGTGCTTAATGATATCATCGGATAAAAATCCGTAATAACCTTCGGGACGTTTCATACCGTACTGAAGGTACTCATCATCAAGGTCGCTTTGAACATCTCTGAGTCCGTTTTTGGATTCGCCGGCTTTGAAGTACTTCCACTTATCGTTTTCATCAAAGATGTACACATACTCTGTCCAGTTGCTTTCATCATCAAGATCTGCCAGTGCCGCCTCACGGGCTTCTGTTCCTTTTTCACCTCTGTCTCTGCCGTAGGCAAGAGTTACTTCTTCCTGCCGTTCATCATAATCGAAACTGTGAGGTAAAGAAGGGTCGGGTTCAAGTCTTTCTGCAAGATATGAAATATCGCCAAGGGCAAGCAGTTTGTCAACTTGTTCAGGCGTGTTGTAATGATCTAAAAGCAGTGCGCCGTTGTATGTAAGGTAACCGTCGCTGTGACAGTAGATAGTGAGATATTTATCTTCACCGATTTTCTTTGCAATTAAACTTCTTGTACTCATAATAATCACTCCTTTACATTTTCATAGTCGGTTCTTCATCCAACTCATATTCGTTTGTTAAGTCTTCAAGACAATATGTTTTTTCATTGCCTGAATTTGTTCTGTATCTCAGTTCTCCTTTCTCAAAGTCGAAGCTGATAACAGACGCAACCAAATCATTGTCAATTTCTGTGTCCTGAATAGTTTTATGTATTACCGTGTCACCGAATTTACAGGCTATGCTGTTAAGGGACAGTGTAAAAACATCATCTCTAATGTTGCTGTTGTACATTGCAACAGCCTGATTTAAATCATAAGGACTGTTTGTTAAAACACAGCAGTCATCGTCACGGTCGTGAAAATTGATTATTGAATATCTGTTGTCTTCATCTGATTCTAAATCTGAAAAATCAAAACCGAAGAAGTCCATTTCTTCTTCGGTCATTTCTAAACGGTTTTTCAAGACATGCAATAAATCTTCTGAATTAAGATGTTCGCTAATCCAGTCAAGAGCGGACTCGGTTATCTTACCGAGCCGTTCTTTTGAAATTTGAGTCATTACTTATTCCTCCTGTTCTTCAATGTAGTTAATGTATGGTATCTTCAGCCAATGTGTCCAGCCGCTTGATGTGATGGGTGTTTTAATAACTCCGTCATATGTGTTGGCGGCATGAATCACATAACCATTTCCGATGTATATTCCTATGTGTCCGTCATGCCATACTGCAAGACCTGGAATATCGGGCATTGTGCTTATCGGACCTTTTTCAGTTGCGGCCGCATACATTCCGTTGGCGGTAACATCTTTCATGCCGTTTGTACCATACTTTATTGTTCCGCTTGCACTGTCATACCATCCGTAGCCTTTGATTAGACCTACACAGTCGGCTGTTCTTCTGCCGAGCCAGTGAGAACGGATATATTCTTCTTTTTCTGATACATTGTTTCCGAATACACTTATCAGTCTTTGAAGTTCTGATTCTGTAAGCACATCTCCGTGAGAGCCCCATACATAGCCCCATTTATTTTCATAGGCATACTCAGCCCATTTAACCAGGTCAAGGTTATTTTTTTCTGTGCTTAGCCCTGATATATCAATGACAGTGTTTTTGATAACGCTCATAAGGTTATTAAACTCATCAGCGTCTATGGACACGCCAAAGGCAGAAAAAATGACGGCTCTTAATTCATCATCGGTATTAGAATTTTCAAAACAGTCTGCATACTTAGAAATGAAATCGGGATCATTTTTCTCTGCATCAAAAAGGGCACAAGCGTATAACGCCTGTGCCTTTTTTATTGTGTAGTTATCAAGTTTTCTGTTTTGAAATTCCGTTTGAATATTATTCATAACCGTTTCAAGATGTGTAAGTGTTTCCTTATCTTCGACAGATAGATTTTGAATAACTATCTGCTGTGCCTGTGCCGTATCTATCTTGATTTCTTTCATGTTTCCCATGATACCCATGTAAACAATCAAAGGCAGAAAGAACAGCATAACAACTGAACAGATAATTACTGCAATTGCTGTCCGTCCTCTTTTGTCAGACATTACGGCAACAGCGGTTTTTGCGATAGCTGCTGTTGCAGCCATTTAATCACCTCCAAAACAAAACAGGAGTAATATGCTATATTACTCCTGTTTTTCTACAATTATTAAAATTAAGTAGTTGAACCTGAATTTGAATTTAAAATTTTTTCTAATTCGTTAGGACAACTATCATTCAAATATTCATATAATTCATTCATTTTTTCCAAAATTGTTTCAATATCCACATGAAAAACACTGTCTGTAGATAACATCATACCATTTAGACGCTTCATCAAACTATATTTCTTCATTGTGTGCATTAAATTGCGAATTTTCTCTTTTTTTGCACTTCGACATCATTAGACTTTAACAACTTTTCTGAAACCAAAAAAAGATAATCTAAAATTGAAATACTTGCATCTGTAAGTGCTCTAGATAAATGCTCTTTTACTGCAAAAGCTTGTGTTTCCATTTCCACTTCATCAATCGCCATTACTATGCGGCGAAAATGGAATAAAGAATCTCTAAAATTAGTGTAGCAACTAATAGGTAATTTTAAATTCAATATATCTGAATATTTTATAAATGTTTTCAAATATTCATGTGCTTTTACAATATTTTGTTCATAAATATTTTCACAAAATTGTTTCTTTTGAATCGAGTCAACCTGCTGATAAGACATATCAATTCTCCATCAAAAACAAAACTTGGATATGAAACCATTTGCGACATATTTATTTTTTTGAGGACTTTCTATTTGATTATCAAACGATATCGATAAATAGCCACCTCGGTCTTCTGCACTTTGCAATTGTACATGAGGACAGTCTTTATATAAATCATAAAGATTTATATACTTTTCAATGAGTTCATTATCCATTTTAATTTTGCTCTCTTTCTTCAGTATTTCTTATTAAAGATATCATATGGGGATATAACATTATTTGCATTTCTAATGTTTCTACATCTTCTTTTTCAATAAGTTCCATATACTTTTTGATTTCTTCTTTATAATCTATTGAATTGTTAATACTGTTCAAATCATTTATGAGATTCTTTAATGCATTTTCCCTTGAAATACGGAATTCCGTTTTTGCTTTAGCAATGAGAATTTCGTCGTCTTCTGAACTAGTGTATCTTTTCGAAAAATCATTTCTTAACTCATCAAACATAAAGAATAATTTCTTAAAAAACTCTGAAAAATTCTCTCCAGAATGATAGTTTTCCATACAAATTGTAGCTGCAACTAAATGACTTAAATACTCATTGGTTGCTAATACAATATATTCATATTCTTTCATTTAAACATAATTATCCTCTCTACTATAATATTATATCACTTCTTTTATACAGTGTCCACACAAAAATTTGAATTTACCAAATTCCGTTTCGGGTTTTAAAATTTTCATTTGTTCTACAGATGTTGCTTTTCCACAAATAGAACACTTTAATTTGTTTTCAGGAAGTGACACTGTTAATCCTATTTCACCTGGAATAACTTTGATATTCTTATTTTTTTTCAATTCGGTTGTAATGGTGTTTATAAAATTCATTCTAAAATCACCATTCGTGCAACAGAATTCGGAAGCAATTGCCAAACTTGGATTAGTTGCTTTTAATAACTTTAAACTACCATTGTATCCTAAGTGAGAATGTTTATCTTGAACACCTTTAACATCCTTTTTATATATGTCACTAACATTAAAAATAAGCATATTAACGCCAGAAAAGAACTCAGATAATTCAGGAAAAAAGCTTGTATCTGAAGTATAGCCTAAAGAATACTCATCGCCATAAGGGAATATTAGTTTGATACCATAAGTATCATTACTACCTTTAATGTGCTGAGTTCTAATTACGGAATATTTGAATTTTAGGCCTTTAACTGATATTTCATGCTCTGTGGTAATTTCATCACTTAAGTGAGTATATTCACCTATTTTATCTTCCAGTTTTCTTCCAGTTGAATCATCGACAATCCACTTAATTGAATGATTCTCTTTCCGGTTAACATTAAATACTGTTTCTGCTATTTTATGTTTTTTTACTATATACTTATTGTAGTCATATAACAAAGATGAAATTTGTTCAGAATCAGCATTATGATCCAAATGATCATGGGTAATAAAAACAACATCAATATCATTTATATATATTCCCTGCTTATGCATTGAATTTAAAAATTCAAGACCTGGGTCAATAACTATTCCTATGCCTTTATAGTTAACATACAAGCCTCCACCAGAACACTCTGACTCAAATGCCAAAGAGTGAATGGTGGGAGTTGAAGAAGAAAAACCTTTAAGGCAAAGCACTTTATTCTTCAAGTCAACATGTTCGCCAATGCTTTTCATTCTAACATTATAGTGGTGCATCTGGGATTCTTTTAAAAAATAATCCTCCAATTCATATGGCAAACTTTTTTCGCGAAAAGAGGTGTTTTCAATAATGCTTTTATAAAATCTATAAGAACATTTTTTACATACAGCACACAAACCGCATTTTTCTGATTTATCTATTGCTTTTTTCGCAGCTTCTTGAATTCCATTAACAGACGAATTTTCAAAATTGTCCAATGACTCTTTTAAAATTCTAACATGTTCCGGTATTTGAATCTGCTCTTTTTCTTCAATATAAGAACAACTGTATAATTCGCTAAAAAAATTTTTTATATTTTTTTTACAACTTTTAATTTTTTGATTTCTATATTTAAATAACTCTTCTTCTTTTAAAAGTTCGCCATTAAGAAAAGTTTCTTTCGAAATCACATCAGATATAGGGTCTCTAATTAATTCCCATAGACTTTCTAAACAAGTTTCCATAATGACCAGTTCTTCTCTCAAAGTACAATATTTAACATATATTGACAACTATTTTAACATAAATATCCAGATTTTTGCAGATTATTTATCAAAAGCACAAAAAAATTGTATATTTGCACAAATGTTGAGTATTATACACCTATACCTTTTGTTGAAATTTATCTACCTCCAGCTTTTCCGAACATTTTCTGTTTAAACTCAGGAGCGATGACTTGGAGCAGATACCTTTCATTACCGCAGCGATACAGACAGGTGCCTCTTTCGGGATACTTAATAAGTTCAAACTCTGACGGCTCAATCTGCATGATGTCAATGTATGTCTTCGGCTCAATGTTTCCGGCGTTGAACAGAAACTGATGTGTCGGTATAGAAAACAGCGGCTTTGTATATTCCTTGATACCGTCAAGCATAAAATCCTCAATATTCTGGCTTGCAAGAATTACTGAACTGTCTTTTTTGCGGACACGCTTTGATGCGTTTCGGATGTATTCAATTGCCGTCATATTTGTAAGGAACAAATACAATTCATCAATTGCCGCAACAGTATTACCCTTGCCGAGAAGTTCGTTTGTCATATACGAAAGCAGATTGAATAACATTGCATCCTTGAGCCTACGGTTGGTATCAAGCAAACCCTTAACACCGAAGCAAAGGAATTTGTCATCCACAATATTAGTATGTCCGTTGAAGTATTTGCTTTCAGTCCCTACGCACATTGAGTGCAGACCGAGACAGAGTTCCTGCAGAGTCTTTTCTCTGTATATGTTCTTCTGTGAACGGTCATATTCGTTGTACTCTTTTTCAAGCAGTTCGTACAGGTCCTGCATGGTAGGATAGTCGTCAGCACTCAGTTTGTCATAGTCTGTGTAATCGGTTATACCAAAGTTGCTGTATAACTTTGTGACGATTATTTCCAGAGTATCGAGCTGTTCGTCATCGAATTCTTTGTATGCTCTGAAAAAGTCTTTAAGATATGCAATGTGCTGTGAAAGCCGAGTAACTCGTCTGAATGCTTCAGGAGTAAACTGGTCATATTCTTTATCCGCTTCACCAAATGACTTTGGTTCAAGAGGATTAATGATGTATTCACCTGACATAAAGTCGATATAACAACCGCCGAGTGCCTTCGTCAGTTCCTCGTATTCGGCTTCGGGATCAAGTGAAATTATCCTCTTTCCTGACTCTCTAAGGTTTGTAAGAATGAGCTTGAGCAGGAATGACTTGCCCTGACCGGAGTTGCCGAGAATAAGGCAGTTTGCGTTTGTCTTGTCTTCTGCTCTTCTTTCAAAATCGACAAGGATGTTAGTACCGTATTTATCTCTCCCGATAAAAAAACCTTTAGGATCAGTCTTGCCCGAATAGTTAAACGGATAAAGATTTGCTACAGAGCTTGCAGGGAGCACTCTCTCAAACTGTTCTCTGAACATATTGCTGCCCACAGGTAAGGCAGAAAGAAAGCCTTCTTTCTGACGGAGCGTAAGTCTGTCCACCGTCATCTTTGAACGAGTGAGTTCCATTATGATGTCTGCCTGTAACTCTTTAAGTTTTTGCATTGATTCCGCCTTAAGTTCGAGAAATACAGCACAGTGGAGAAGAGGTTCTCGGTTTTTTCTAAGGTCTGCAATAAGAGTGGCAACATCTTTGAGATTACCTTCTGCAGTGATATTCTCAAGAGTGTCATCGGAACCTGTGTGCAGCTTGTTTCGCCTTGCAGCATTCTGAATTATCTTTCTCTGTTCAAGTCCGTCTACGAGTCTTGAATAAAGTCTCACAGTTACATTGTTTCTGTCGGCAAGCTGTGAAAACAATGCGAGTTCTTCAGTGGTGGGAGGATACTCCTTTATTGCCCATACACAGCGGTAACTGTCACCGATAATGTAGTGGTCGGTATAGAATTTAATTGTTGACGGAAGTATACGGTCAAAGAAATCTTTTATTCTGATTTCCTCTTTCTGTTCTTCCGTCAGTTCTACATGCTTTTTCTTAAATAACATTTGATCAGCTCCTTTTCGCAATTAATATCAGCCTTGAAGTATCGCTTGAATAATCACAGGTTGATAGTGTTAATAAATTATCCCCATATACAGCTTGTTGAGTGTTGCTGATATATGAGGATGTGTTTTTAATATGGGATATGAGTTCTGTGAAATTATCTTCGCTTACTTGACCTTTGAAAGTGTACCAGCCGTCAGAAGAGTCTACAACGCAGACGGCATATAACTTGTATTCGTTTGTGATACCGCCGACAGTCAGCTTGATATCCTGATGTTCCATACAATAATTCAAGTCCTTAAATTTCATAAGGTCTGAAAACATCGTTCCGTCTTTCATGTTGTGTCCGTAAACGATAAGGTTTTGACTTGTACTAACGGAACAACCTGCGTCAAGAAACGGTGTTCCCGAATATGAATACTCACCTTTATAGTTTCGCCTGAGATAATATTCGGGATTGCCAGGCTTCTGCATAACGGGATAATCAATATCTGTGCCGGGAATTTCAAGCCATGCGACACAGTATCTTATATCCTGAGTTTTCCTGCTTTGCGTTTCTTCGTCTTCAGTTTCAGTTGTTAAAACCTGATTCAACTCATTGATAGCGTTTTCAGAATTCCTTGACTCAATGTGCCAATTCAGTAATATTGCAAAACATACTGCGAAGACAATTACTGAAACAATAATAGCTATATCAAGCATTTTTGATTTCCAGCTTTTCTTCATTGAAACAGTCCTTTCCGTCAATGTCAGGTATCAATTCACCCTGCATAGATGCTCCGAAATATATGGCAAGAAAGCGTTTGATATCATCCTTGCTCATTCTTTTAACTTCAAATCCCTGTTCGGCAATGGCTTTTTCAACTCTGTTTATCTGAGTGAAGACTTGTTCTTCTTTTTCTCTTTTAAAGCGGATTACGAACATAAACTGCCTTGCGGTTGACATTTCTATCTGAATGTTTTCCAGATAGTCTATATCTTTTTCAAGACATTTCTTCACAAAAGGATTGGTTTCATCAGAAAGACGGTCAACCATAAATGATTTGTTGTCATCAAATCTTTCACAGGAGTCGAGACAGGTAATTTCTATGTCCGGCTGAGCCGATAAGACCATCATCAGATGCCATATCTTAGTCTGTATGTTTTCCGTGGAAAGAACCGATATGTTTGTGGGACTTATGCTGAAAAACACAAGCTCTCCGTTTCGTGTTTTAAGTCCTCTTTTAGAGAAAGTATCAATGCCGATTAACTCCTGAACGGAGTTCTTCTTTTTGTTTTTAGTTTGTTTTTGAAACATTGTTTCACCTCTTTAGATATTTTAGTCACAGGCAAAAGTTTTGCCTTACAAACTGTTTTGGTGTGCGAATTGAAAGCGGTATCATACCGCCCATTCGTAATATTGCTGTGTTGATATGAAGTACTTAACTGCGTATTTAATAAAGTCAAGTACCGTTGTGTCATCACTGCGGATACTTAAAAAGGCAAATGCTGCCGTGATAACCGCAGGAATTAATATGTGTGTGGTGGCAAGCACCAAGGCAGAAAAAAGAGCACCCAACACAATTATGGCAAAGTCTTTTAAAGACCACAGCCACAAAGTAGCGGATGCTCGCATATTCTGCGGATATATGAATTGTTTGTTCAATTTATACCTCCGATTTTTATTGTTTATTTACAAGTTTAGTCTGTATTAACTTTAGTGTTCGTCAATCCTTCCACTGCTAAACGCATACCCAATTTGAAACCTTCAATAAAGAATTTCATCTCACATTCGCTATGCTTTTCACAATCTGATTCTTTGAATTTTTCAAACTGTTCCCTTTGATGTTTTGTAAGCATATTTAAAAGACGATTTTCATTTTTTATAGCTATTCTCGTAAGATGTGCAATTTTGCTATCGTCATTAACATTTACTTCGCTTGGGTTGATATTTTCAAAGTATAAATTTTCAATTGTAGTCATTTAAATCGCTCCTTTTCAACACCAACACATACCACAAAGCAATGTAAAAGTCCAGAACTAATTGACGTGTTTTTAATATTTGATTTGAAGATATGAATATGAAAAAACGGCGCTCACAGTTTTCTATAAGTGCCATTTCCCTTTGGATTCAGTTCATTGATATTCCTTCGCTTTGCTGTAAAACATTGTCATATGCAAAAACAAGTATTTTTTCATATCGTGCGGAAATATATTCCTTGTAAAACTTCTTTTGCAAATCTGATATATATTCTACATTGTCAATGAAATCAAATATTTTATCAAGATCTATTTCTTCGGTGACTCGCTTAAGTGCAGCTTTGCAATTATCATCATCGCAAGTTGTTAGAAAATCGAAATAATTAATTTTCTTATTATCTTGCTTAATAGCTGATGTAGGAAATTGATAAATCCTTGCATTTAAGTCATCTGCATTTTCCAATACTTGCTTCATAACCTTGTCATCAGCCTGAGGCAAAAGACAACTTCCGCAGTCAAATACCGGGGCAATGTATGAAAAGCCGTCAGTGTCAACTAAAAATCCCCAATTGCCGTTATGTCTGTCAAAATTTCCGAGTATGGCGTCAATTACAAACATATCCCAGAAAAAGGTCATCAATTCTTGCGGATCAACAAACTTTTGCTTTTCAATAGTTTCAAGAATATCTTCCAGTTCTGTTCCGGCGCCCAAATGCTCTGAATCTATAATTGTATTCTTTATTGCACCAAAATCATAAAAAGTTTCGCCGTTTGATGTAAAATCCTTACAAGCACAGACAATTTTTTCTTTTCCATTAACAGTGTATGTTCCCAGCATTGTCTTTTGTGCGTTCATTCCTAATAGATTAAAAATACTGCTTGCTATATGTTCACTTATACAACTATTTGTATATGATAGTTCAGTTGGTTTATTGTCACCGGACGGTGGAAATTTAAGCATATAAAGTTCTCCGTTATATTCTACAGAAATTTTCTTTCCGTTTGCACCGCCAAATGCTTTGTTCAATACCACTCTGCAATTTGTAAAATCGATTCTGTTTTTCATATATTCACCTCCACAAATATTTTTTTCTTAAATAATCGGCATGCTCAGGAGTAATTATTCCGTCTGTTTTTTCTGCGGCATTAATACTCCCGTAAAGTTCTCCCCAAAGACAATCCATTAAAGACGAACCTTTTTTTAAGCCTTCTTTGTATGCATCTAAATCGTGCTGAAGATATTGCGGTAATCCGTATTCATAGGATCTTTCTCTTTCTTCTTGAATTTTAGAATCCTTTAAACACTTTTCTACAATTTCTTCCATTGGTATGTTTAACGCTTTTGATAATTTATATACGGTTAATGCAGAACACTTATCTATCTTTGTTTTACCATTGCATAAATCGTTAAGAGTAGCATGAGGTACTCCCGATATAACAGATAAGCGATATTTTGTCATGTTTCTTTTTCTTAAAATATTATCTATATACATAACATCACCTTCTACGGATATTATATCGGCATACCGAAATATTGTCAAGCGTATGCTATTTCCCAACAGCTTTAACAAGGTTAACAGCTGATGTCCCCATATGAACGGCGCTCATTACATTTACTCTTACGCTTGTATCAAGACCAAACTGTTGTGCAATGCGAGGCACTTCCGCAGCAGCCATCATAATACCGATAGCAAGCAAAATGTTGTTTGGGAATGTGAGGAGACCGAGGAATAGGAGAGTCGTCTGCAGAAAAGCTGTCAGACACAGAGCGATGACTTGCTTAACCCATTGATTGAAACCTTCATCATATCCTCTCGGAATACTGAACATATGTAATGAACCTACGGCTATCTGAATAAGTAAAATACCGCCTCGTTTTATGTTGTCAAAGAATATCTTGAAAACGCAAAAGCCGAGAGCAATAAGCATTACCAGCTCAAATAGACCAATAGGTATCATTGTACCGTTGGGATTGAAATATGACTGCATTGCAAACATTGCAACCTCACCAAGAGATGTTCCTTGCTGTGAGGCAAAAATCCTTGTTAGATCTCCTGACAGAGTGTTCTGCAGGGATACGCAGAATTTATATAACTCTATCGGCGTAATAGTGAACAGAGATACTGCCATAAAACCCTTAATCCAGTCTAAAGCCGTACTGCGTACATTTGCCCTGCCGTTTTGATATTCAACCGCAAGTTCAAATGCAGAAACGACAAGGCCCACAACAAAGAGAACCCAGCCGAAAAGATAAAACAGCTGAACGACAGCCTTGACCCAGTCAAGATCGAATATCTCAATTCCCATACCGCTTATCAAGCTGAAAAAGTCTGCAATACCGTCATAAATGACCGTAAACAGCCATTGAATAATGCGGTTTAAAATACCGTCAATAATTTTATCTGATACTGCCGAAAAGGCGTCGCCTATTGCATCGCCCATTCCGGAGATTATATCACCTAACCAGTCAAATATTTTAATCACCTCTCATTATCGGAGCCGCCTGTTAAACAGACAGCTCTTTTTTTTTACATTCCCACAATACCCCAAATATACAGCGGAGCAGTTAAAGTAAAGATAAGACAGGCAAAGAGAATAGCAGGAGCAGTAAATTCAAACTGACCGTGCTTTCTGTAATCCATGTATGCGGTGCCTACCTTAACAAAGAACAGTACCGCAAGTATCATGTCTATTACAGGGAAGACTACATTGTTGACAACGGTTTTTATCTGTCCCTGTGCCGTTTTCCAGGTGTTTTCAATTGCCCCGGCTACATCCCCGGCCGCATAAACGGTTGTTGCAGAAAAAGCAATAATTAATACAAGGGCAACGGCAAATATCAGCCAGTGTTTTTTCTTAAGTTTAATCAATATAATTACCTCCGTATACTTTCAATATTTCTTGACACTGATAATCATCTATGTAGTGTATAGGAATATCCAGTGCCATAGCATTTCTGATTTCTTCGCCCATACCGTCAGAAATGGTGTTTCCGAAAACCCATAAGTGATGGGAATTGAGAATTTGTCCAATTGATATTGAGATGCCTGTTTTTCTTTGAATCGCATCCGAATCGTCTAAGATTAGGGCGTAAAAATGGGACATTAATGGTATCATATTGCACCTGTTATACACAAACTTTGCATATGCGATGGCATTGTTTATGTTTTGCTTTTCGTTTCCGGCAAGAGGACTGCATATATAGGCTTTTTCCATTATTCTTCACCTTCCTCTTTTTTCGCCTTAATTTTAAGCACTAAGGCAGATACTGCAGCACCGAGGGCAATAGCGGCAAGACCTATCCATATACCATAGTTACGGTTGTCTCCTGTATCGGGAGTCTCTGGAACAGGTACTGTGATAGTGACTGTCTGTCCTTCATCCTCAATATCTGCGTGAGCAGCAAGTTCTGTGCCGTCAAGGTAAAGCGTCTCAAATACAACGATTTCTGTGTTTTTTGTTATTCCGCCTGCGTCGAAGGTAAAGGATACCTTGACCTCTCCGTTAGGCTTTTCGGGAACGAATGAAACTTCAGAAGTTATTTCTTTTCCGTCTACGGTGAAAGGCTTGTTGGTTGCCTTGTTCATAAGAACACCTTTAATGATGTATTCTTTGCCGGGTACGAGATGTTTGTACTCTACAATATCATCAATGGTAATCTTATCCTGTACCTCAACTTCTTTTTCGCCGTCTATTGAAGCTGTTGTTTTGAGTTCGGGAATCATATCGTTAACAGCATTTATCTCTATGATTTGTTCATCTTCGCTTACTGTGATATGGTGAATGTCATCACTGGGAAGATAATTTTCGGCAGGGTGAAGTTCTTTAACTATCCACTCGCCGTAAGGCACATTATCGAAAGTAAAGATGCCGTCCTTGTCCGACTCAGCGGTCAGAACAGCATTTTCTTCCGTGAATTCGGTTTCATCAGAACGGAACAAACCGAACACAGCACCCTCAATAGTCTTGCCTGTTTCTCTGTCTGTCTTTATGCCTTTTACCGTGCCGTAGATCAGTTCGTTTGCAATCGGCTCACCGTCATTGATGGCAATATCATAGATATTGACTGTCTGACCTTTGTACTGTGTTTCAAAGGCATATTTAGTGTCGCTTATTACATACTGTTCGTCCGTGGTAATCTCTTTTGCGTACCATTTGAAACCGATTGGCAAGTCACAGCTAAAGTTGATATTGCCGTTTTCGTCACAGCTTGCATAAGTAATGAGTGCGTCTTTAGGAATTAACGAACCGTCTGCCGCTGTGATGTCCTCATTTGCATAGATACCAAACTGAACATTTTTGATCTCGTCATTCATACCGATGCCGAAGGTTTCGTCCTGTTCGAGCGTTTTTGCAATGGAAACGGTTACTTTCTGTCTTTCGTTGTAGAGCGATAACGCTGTTGATGTAACGCTGACATTCTGCCCTTCATAGGTAAGTTCAACATCGTACTGCTCGTTTGGATTGTAGAAACCTTCTGTTGCCGTCTTTTCAATAACGGTGTACTTGCCGAGATAAAGCTCTTTTGACTTTGCTTTTCCGTCTTTATCGGTGGTAATTTCATCAACAAATTCACCCTGATAAGCTCTTACTGTTCCGTCAAGAGTGGTTATGTCCTCTGCGGCATAAATCTGAAAGACTGTACCGGGAAGTCCCTTGACTTCATATATAGGCTGATAGGTGATCGGGAAAGTTATTTCGTTGCCGTTCTCGTCAACATAACCGCCGCCGAGCATACCAACAGAATTAAAGACTTCTCCTGTCTTGCATATCTCTATGACACCTTTCTGTGCTATATCGTGAGCTTTTACCTTAACCACCGTCACTCCTGTGTCTGTTGAACTGTTTTCCTGTGTGATTGAAAACGGTATGGGCGTCGAGTCAAGCACATATCCGTATGGAGCTTCAACTTCAACAAGAGTGTAGTCGCCATACGGGAGTGTTTCGGGTGTTATTAAATATCCCTCGCTATTGGTATAGAATGTGTGAATTTCCGTTACTTCGGGATAAGTGAACTGCATTGTCACCCTGTGACCTTCGCTGTCGTAAATCTCAAAGCCTGCACCGGAATAAGCTATCTGTTTGCCTGTTTCGGCATCGAGTTTAACAACTTTGACATAAGACTCAAAGTTTGAGTTATTGATAAGGAATTTGTATGTTTTACCGTCTGAGTTGATAAACACATCAAAGTCTTTTATCTTTTCTCTGCCATCCCAGCCTTTTGTCTGGTGAACAGTATACACACCATAGGGGAGCATTTTTGAACTTGCAAAACCGTCTTCATCACAGACGATTGTATCTCTTTCGTCCTCATCTGCGTTCACGAACGATCCTGCGGATTTAAGATAAATCTGAAATTCAGCGCCTTTTTCGGGTGTCTCAATCTGTGTACTGCCGTCATCAGTATGTTTGATTATGGCGATATTGCCTTTGATAACCTGTTCCTTTACCTCGTTGTTTGTGGTGTTGTATTCAATCGTGTAAAGTTTGGGGTCAGCTCCAACTTTATACACCGTGCTGTTTACAAGGTATCCCTCGCTTGCATCAAGTTCTTTGAGTGTCCAGTCAGTATCACAAACATAGTAATCAGTAGTGAATGAAGCGTTTGCATCTGTGGTATATTTTGCAATTAATTCATCGCCTTTATACAGTCCATAGGTAGCGCCTGCAAGTGACGCATCGCCCTGAGCAGTTCCTTCTTCAAAGTCTGATTTAACTACCTTAACTCTAAACTTTTTGAGGATATTATCAAAGTTCACCGTTGCGGTTTCTCCGCCTCTGACTGTTACAGTCTGGGATTTCTGCGGCACATACTTATCAATTGATTCTTCGGTTACAGTGTATGTTCCGGCAGGGATATTCTCTTTAAGGAATACACCCTTGCTGTCGGTCACACCTGTGTAAGTCAGACCGTTTCCTGTAAGAGTAAACTTTATACCCTCGACTTCGCCGTCCTCTGATGTTTTAACTATTCTTGCGTTGCCTGTGGCGGTTTTAACTTTAAATGTTGCTGTTACAGGGTCGGTGAGTCTTCCGACAAGAGACTGGTTGTAGTCCTGATCATCAGGTACAAAACCTATATCAGCACCTACTGTTGTGCAGGTTTTCATCATAGTGACTGTTGTTGCTGAATTAATAGCTGAGGCTGAGTAAATCGTTAATGTGTTTCCTGATTTTGAAAACTTGAGGTTTGAATTGCCTGAAGTAATAGCAAAGTTTGCAAGAACACCGTTTGAATCGGTTACCTTTGCTTCATATCGGTTATTGCTGTTACTCCATTTAAGTTCAACAGTATCATTTCTAAAGGTTGGTGTTGTTCTGTGTGTCTTGATGCCGTTTAAGATACCTTTGTAAGCGGTCATTACATCGTCATACACAACTACGCCTGAGTCATAGTACTGTCTGCGAACATCAAATCCTGCGGCTTCAATAGCGTTCTCAATCTTTGAACTTGTGCCGTTTAAACCAGCTGTTGGATTGTTTCCGTCAGCTGATGTGCGATAGCCTTGTGAATATTCCCAAACTACAAACTGCGTTGCTACCTGAGCCGCCTCATTTGAAACGCCGTAATTAAAATTCGGATAACCATAAATTGTGGCACGGGTTATTCCGTTTCTTTGATTGGTGTTCATTTTCTGCCAAGCAGGAACGTCAGTTATGTCGGTAATGGTTTCTTCCTGACCGGTTTCTCCCATATCTTTGCCAAACTCAATACAGTATGCAACTTCGCCTTTGTGTTCGCCGTCTGCAACGGTAGCAAGATGTATTCCGTTTCGAGCGTTTGGGTATGCCCAGTTGTTCATATATTTGTAGTTGGTACTTGTGCGGATGTTGAGTTTGCACTGTTCAACTGAGGCAAACGAAGTCATTGCAGGCATCATGGTTGAAAGCACTACAAGAAGTGCAAGAAATACTGAAACCAGCCTTCTTGGTTTGATTTTTTTAATTTTTTTCATAATTACCTCCTTGTGAAAATAGAAAAAGCACCGATATAAATCGGTGCTTTGGTTCGGCTATTATCAGCCGTACATTACATATATGAAGTAACTGCCGTTACTTCTGTTTTCGATTTTGCAATACATATATACTGTACCATAGCCGCTTGCAATGCAGTCATTATACTCTGCATCTATCCAATCTTTTACTTCTGTAAGAAGTTGCTCTCTCGTTCGATTAAGTGTAGATATTCTGCCCGAATAACTTCCTACGCTTGAATCAACTATAATACCTTTGTTTCGCATATATGTATGTGCCTGTGACTGTACCCACTCTACATCACTCTTACTAAGCCCGCTTTTTTTAGTTGTGGTCGGTTTTTGAGTGGTTGTGGGTTTCTTCGTTGTGGTTTGCTTTTGAGTTGTTGTCTGCCGTTTTGTAGTAGTTTGCTTAGCAGATCCAGATGTTCTTTTGGTCGTTGAACCTGTTGAGGTTCTGTCATTTTGCGTTGGCTTTTGCGAGTCCTTTGCGTTAACTGAAGCCGAATTCTTTGTAGTTGTTGTTTCTTCTTTCCGCTCTGACTCTTTTTTCGCATCTGGTTTCTGATTATCTTCTTCTGCTTTTGATATTCCTTCTGCAGAGACGGCAGATGTTGAATTACCGCCTGTGACCGTTTCGCTTTTTTCTGATACTGAATCGGTAACGGTACCGGTTTCTTTATTCGCTGTCTGTGCGGTACAGCCTGTAACAGTGCATACTATCAAGACCGCCGCAAGAGCGACATATATTAACTTGTTTTTCATAACTTTTACCTCCCGATTTCACAGTACCAAATTATTTGCGGAAAGTCCAGACATTTTTTACATACTCATTTCCTGATCATCTGTTATCTCTTCAAAGTCCGATTCTTCGGACTCGTTTTCCGATTCCTGATCGGTCATCTTTTCGCTTTTAACCGGCTCGTTATCGGAAGTCTGCATCTGTGAAAGAACACGGTGGTACTCGTCAAGAACAACTTTGTTGAGCTGCATTCTTGCTTCTTTCTGAATCGGATGGAAGTAGTCCCTGTATTCATCATTGAACTTTCTTGACGGCATCTTAACAAAGAGCCCGTTTCTTCCATTCATTACAGTGATATCGTGAACAGCAAACTGACCGCCCAAAGCAACTGATGCTGTTGCCTTCACATTGCTTTTTTCATCTGAATTGATTTTGTGTATTTTTGCTACAAGTCTCATATTTATTTACCTCCTGTTTAATAATTAAATCCTATAAATCTTATACCCATATCCGACTTTACTTCCTCATCGGATATCTGTTCAGGCTCAGCAAACATTTCCATATATTTGTCTGCCTGTTCCTGTGTGAGTTCGGCAAAATCTTCACTGCCGTCATCACCTACTATAAGGATGGGACCTGCATATATGCTTTCCCCGATGTGCCTGTTTCCTTTCATTCCGATGAGTTTTGCCTCATCGTTTCCCACAACGCAGACCTCGTCATCAAAAGGATGCGTCAATTCAATGAGTCCGCCAACAGCATTATTCAAAACATCATACTCATTGATATTAAGTTTAATGTCGAGCGGTTTATTGCCGGGCGTGATGTATATGCACCTTTTTCCTTCCATAGGCTGGCATTTCGATGTATCAAAATCAATTGTTCTGTAACCGACATCATCACAGAAGAAGGTTTTTCCGTTAAGGTTATCATCCGCTCCCTCGATTACTTCAATTACATCTGATACCGAAAGCGAATATCCCATATATGTAGGAGGCTTATTCCCTACATTAAGTTTTTCGTAAATGTCTTCGAGATTGTTCGCTTCGATATCTCCGTAGAACACATTTTTATATCTGCTTTCATCAATGCCGCCGTGTTTCATTGTGAAATCATACCCCATAAAATGGTTTTTGTTTTCTTCGATGTTATCCATCTGATAAATCCTGACTCTCACTTCATCACCTCATTTCCATACCGCAGTCTTCATCAGACTCAGCGGTACTTTCTTTGATATCATACTTTTCTTTCACCCAATCGGGGACGAGTTCGTCTTTAAGGATACCGATGAAGTCCGAACGCCACCAGGTTGTGTGTTCGTCATCCTTTGCGAAATATCCCCACACCGAACGCCCTCTTGCATTAGGCTGACACCCGAAACCCGATGTTGCATAAAACAACTGATAATCGGGTGATTTGTATTCGTCTTTCAGACATTCGGGACGGAGAACAAGAAGTTTACCTGTGAGGTCAACTCCGCTCATATCCTCACAGTGTGAACTGTCCCAGAGATTAAGTGCTTTCCACGCTCTGCGTGCCTGGTCGATAAAGCCGTTTAACACAGCAGGGTGTGATTTAATCCTGTACTCTGTTCTGTCATTGCTTGACGGAACTGAAAAGTTATTGCCCCATTCCTTGTTGTCAGGCGAGTATCTGCCGTCTTCCTGAGAATGTTTGAGGTTAAGGCGGAGAAGATAATTCACACGGTCAAAACCGAACTTATCAATAACCGACTGCGCACAGTTCTCTGCCAGATGGTAGTTGTTAAAATCTTTCTCGATGGTTTCTTCTATAGCTCTTGCACACTCAACATTTGCTCTGTGACTCCCACGCCAGAGTTCTACCTCATTGCAATGTCTTGCGTTATCGAGAGAGAATGTGTAGAGTGACGGATAATCAGACATTATGATCACCGCCCTGCTTAGCCGCCCAGTTTGCTGAAAGATGAACGAGAGCGGTTTTCTGTTCTTCATCCGTTAATCCGTCAAGGAAGTCTGTTAATGAAATAGGTTCGCTGTCCATTGGGTCTTCATCGTAAAACGGGCAGTTTGAGTCGCATATCGTTTCACGCTTAACAACAACTGTATTGTTGTCAGCCTGTGTAAAAGAAAGCACATCGTTGTATTTGAAACCGACCTTCTGTCTGATTTCAAAAGGAATTGTGATTCTGCCTCTTTTTCCGAGAACACGGAGCATTTTAGTCAACTTCATCACCCCTTTCTTCGTTGTAGTCTTCAAGGAGTTTAAAGCAAATGTCCGCAATGCATTCACCGCAATTAGGGCAGCTGAAAGGACAGTCGCAGCATTCGGGAGAATCATCTCCCAAAATGCATTCGCCGGTTTTTTCCTCTTTTTCAATAATGATTTTGCCGTCAGTTATGGTTACGCTGCATCTGCCGCACTGCTCAAGTCCAAGCGCGTCGATGGCTTCAGCAGGAATTGGTATTTGTAAGATTTTCATTGAGTCTGTCATAGATTATTTTCCTTTCTCCGATTAGTTGGTTAGTGTAATTTTTAAATAAAGATAATTGAACACACGAGTTTAAAAACTCACATGTATCGTAATTTGATATGAAAAGTTCGGGATATTCTTTTCCGCTTTCATATCTCTGTGCAAGGTTTGAGAGTCTTGTTATACCCTCAATGAGGATTCCCGGTCTGTTATACAGCTCCCGAATTTCCTCGCAGTCATTGTACGAAAGCAAAAACTTACCTTTAATACTGCATAAGACATCGGCAAGCCGTTTATGATCTTCTCTGCCGAATCCGCCGCCCATATAGTAATTCTCAGTTTTGTAATACGGGGGATCGCAGTAAAAGAACGATTCGTCTCTGTCGTACTGAGTTATGAGCTTTTCAAAGTCTTTGTTTTCAACAATTACTTTCTGAAGCCTTGCGCTTGCCGCGTCTATCAACGGAAAGTCATTCCAGATGGAATGCGGCTGACTTGCAAAGTCTTCAGCGCCTGATCCGTAACTGTATCTGACAAGAGCGTAAAAGTACGCCGCTTTCTGTACATTCGTAAGGCTGTTTTCGGAATGTAAGGTTTCCTTGATGTACAGAAAATCACGGCGAGAGTTGAGCATATACCTGAGTTCTTTTTTTAGTTCGTCAGGTTTATCTCTTACACACTGATACAGATTGGTAAGCAGTCCGTTGAAATCGTTGTAGACTTCAAAATCTCTGCCGGGGAGTTTGTGAAAGAGCACCCATCCGCCTCCGCCGAATACCTCAATATATCTTGTATACTGAACGGGGAAACGAAGGAGTATTTCATCTCTCAGTGCTTTCTTTCCGCCTATCCATGAGATAAAGCTGTTGATTTTATCACCTCCTGAGAGGTGGATGCGTGTATTAAATGCATCAACAAACAAAAAAGAGGTGTCTTTGTGTGCATTCTTACACGCAAAAACACCTCAGATTATTTAGTTATTTATTCCTAAATGCCCATTGCTTTGTCAGCCTGTTTTGCCGCTATTGCAAGGCACATTGTGAATACTGTTAATATATTGCCGGCGAAGAGACCGACAACAAACCATACTGCTGACATATCGTCACTTCCTATTCTTTGATTTCTAATCTATAAATCAGTAATTCATATTCATCCCTTTGTTTTCGGTTAACTGCTGTTCAAACAGTTCTATGTATTTATCTGCAGCTTGAGCAAGGCTTTCGAAGTCGGATTGTACCGGCTGTATGTACCATTCATAACAGCCGTTATCTTCCCAAATATCGGGACAATTTTCAGAACCATTGCTTTCAGCAAAGTAATCTGAAAAGTGAAGAACGAGTGTGTCTACTGCTTTTTTATCAGCAATGGCACTAAGCCTTAATGCGTCATAGCGGTTATAAATATTTGCTTTGATATAGTTCGCTTTAACAATCACTCCGTTATCAAGAGGAATATATGCCGCTCTGCCGCTGTATTGAACATCTTCGCTAAACTTACTTAAAGTAAATATTGCTTTTAACTGTTCTTGAAAGAAGTTCATAACTGCATATTCACTCCTTCACCTTCACTCATATCTTCGTCCTCACTTGGGCCTGTGATATTGACATACTCGCCGATTATGTGGAGCGCTTCTTCATAACTTCCGGCGTCGTTGACGATGCGTGCTGTCATTTCGCTTGCCTCGTCTCTCAAGCCGTTTTGTTTAAGTGTTCTTGAAGCAATGCCCATAAGGTTGAATATGTTACCGTCCTGACCTATCAGTTCACAGTCGGGTTTTTCTCTTTTTTCGGTCTTTCCTTCTGTTTCTTCCTGCAGATAGCCTCCGAGTTCATTCGGTACGAAATCGGAAAGCCAAGTACCGTTAAACTGCGAATATGTTGTTATTCTCCACAATGCAAATTTTCCTATGTTAAGTTCCACATTTTCAAAAGGAAAGAGCAAGTTTGTATGTTCGTCAACATTGAACGAATATATCGTATCGAATTTTGACCCGTTGAGCAGAACGCCTTCGCTTGTCAGCAAAGAGTTAATACCGTCAAGCCAATCCTGAAGGTCGCCGCCGCAGCCTTGAAGTACAAGACCTTCCTTTTTGTTCATACGGCGCAGTTCGTCTGTTGTAATTTCTTTTACTGGCATAAATTCATACCTCCTGTCTGTTCTTCCGATTCTTCGATTGTAAAGTTTTCAGACACATAGTCATCTATGGAAATTATCTGTCCGAGGAAATTCGGCTCAGTTTCTTCCGTAAACTCGATGTATCCTTCCTCTCCAAAGTCGATGTTATCTGTTGTGATGACTGAGCCGCCGTGATTGACTCTTACTTCGGGTTCAAGTGCGGCGAATCTGTCATCGTCATCAGAGCGCCTGATATGATAGAGGTTGAGCCCATATGGGATATCTTCCGGTTTAAGTCTCTCGTCAACATAAAGAGCAGGCTTGCCGAAAAGTTCAATAAGTTCCTTGTCCTCATCCCCGGTATATACATAAGCTGTGCGGGGGATGTTTAAATGAAGACTGTAATCGCTTAAATCATAGTCCCAGATTTTTGCTGTAAACTCATACGCTTCTCTGCCTTCTTTCGGTTTAAAGAGATTTGTTAAATTACCGCCTTTAAAAGTATATCTTCCGCAATTGTGTCCGATATCTTCATCAGCGTATTCCATTGTAAATTCAAGGTCGGGATACATCTCTGACATCTTCTTGACTATGGGCAGGGGAGCGTCCCAGGCGGTTTGAAAACTGATACAGTTATTTTCAAATTCAGGCGGTGATCCATCATAACCGCAGGCATTCCATTTTGTACCCCAGTTTTTTATACACCACTCGTACCAAGTCGGAGCGTCATATTTAACTATGTTGCTTGCCGCTTTAACGCCAAGGTCCCAAATCTCTTTTTTATCGGGATTTAAAATTTCGTCGCCGTGCTTTTTCAAATCCCCAAAGAAATCATCATACGAGCCTTCCTTTTCCTGGAATTCTTTCGGCACATTTTTGAGATATTCTTTTACCATCTCTATGCCCTCATCCGTTTTGCTTCCGCACTCAATGTTCAGGGATTTGGGCATAGGTGCGATTTTGTTGAAATCAATTGAACCGAATCCTGCCTCATCGTCTTTGAATTTTTCAAGCATTTCTTTGATTTTGCTGTCTTCACCTTTAAAGTGAAGATTAATTTGTACCCAGTTCGGCACTATTTAACACCTCCGTAAAATATTCGTTTTAATTCTCTGCTAATAGCAAAAACGGCAGGAACCGTTACTGCGTTTCCTGCCATTTTGTAAAGTTGTGAATCGGACATACCGATTGCTTTCACCTTATTAAATTGTTCGTCCGTAAACCCCTGAAGTCTCCAGCATTCTTTCGGTGTGAGTTTGCGTATATATGCTATATACTGATTATCTTCCTCATCTGATAAAATGATGACCCCGGCGGTTTTATCTGTATTGCTTTCTTCTGCCTTTATACCGTTCAATTCTTTGATTTCATCCGGCGTTATTTCCTTTACAATAACAAGCACTGCCGAATGCTCGCCCTTGCGGTTACTGATGCCTGAATCCTGTCTTGCCGTTATGCACCTTGCAAGTTCGGTAAGCTGCGGACTCGGATTCATATCAATTAAGTATACGGCTAAAGTCGCCGTGGTAGTTTCTGTATGTGCTATTCCTTCACCTACACGACCGCGCCTTGTGTTATTATTGGCATAAGCAGTGTTTATACTGTCGCCTGAATGAGCGAATTGATATCCTATTTTGGTTTTTGACTTGATAGGAAGTATATACAGTCCTGTTCTTCCGCCGAAACCGCCTGCACTGCTTGTTAAAGTTATTGCGAGTCCGTTTGAGTCGTATACTCGATTACCTTCACGTCCGGGCAGTCTTTGCTTAAGAGTTTTAGGATTTGCTTGGCTGAAAGCAAATATTTCCCCTGCACATCGTCCTCTAAGAAATCCTGTAATGAACACTCGATTTCGGGATTGGGGGACGCCGAAATTCGCGCTATTAAGCACCGTCCATGAGACATCATACCCGATGTCATCCAAGACTTCGAGGATGGTTTCAAATGTCCATCCTTTGTCATGCGATAGAAGGTTTTGGACGTTCTCAAGGTATAGAAGCGCAGGTCTTTTAGCGGCGGCAACTCTGGCAACTTCAAAGAAGAGAGTTCCTCTTGTGTCATCGAATCCTCGCTGTTTTCCAGCAAGTGAAAAACTTTGGCAAGGGAATCCTGCGCAGATAAGATCGATATCGGGTAGGTCGTCGGGGCAGATATTTCTTGCATCTTCAAAGTACATCTCTCCTTTCGTATCGTACAATGTTTCATAGGCTTGCTTTGCGAATTTATCGATTTCGCAATAGCCTACACATTCAAATCCGCCGACTTCATCAAGTGCCGAGCGGAATCCGCCTATTCCTGAATACATATCAAGATATTTGATTGACATAGGGCCTCACAGCCCGTTAATTTTTTATCGCCTCCTGACTACATAGACATTGACTGACCGATTTGGTCTTCGACAATATCGTCCGTTGTTTCTTCTGTGCATATTGCATTGTTTTCTTCTTCGATCTCCTGCTCTGTGAGTTTTCTGTATCTGTCCTCACCGTAAGCAAGACCGAGAGAGCGACCGTTATCGAAGTTACAATGAACTGTTGCTAAATCGTCAACAAATTTCACAGTACCTCTTGTTCCGCTTTCTATGGGCCTGGGATCGTCACCCATACTGAGCAAGACGATTCTCGTACCCTTTGGATAATCTTCTTTTAACTGTTCGGCTATTCTTGACAGCCGTTCAAATTCATTCATAAATTTTCCTCCTTGTTTTTATATACACACCGGAAGTTGCGACTCTGTGGATTGCGACATACAGTTTTCCGGTGTGTTTCTAATCCGTCTGTCCTTGTTGCTTACGGTTTAACTCCTTTCTTCATTAGACTAGACTGACGGAATAGTTCTAATTGCTTTCAAGAAAGTGTAAACCGTATCTTGAAATATATACCGCACCGAGTATCACTATCAGTGAGTCGTTAGAGACAAGCTCTCTTTCACATATATCCGATATTGATATATTGGTGCATTTGGCAGCCATGTCTTCTGCTGTTTTAAACAGAAGATAAGACCTTGTTTTCGCTCCGTTTATGGAGATGTTATCAAAGTCGATATAGTTCGGTTTAATTTTGTATTTGCACTGTTTCCACAAAAACGCATCCGAAGACAGAATAAAAACAGCAGCGAGAAATCTGTTTGAAAGAATATACCCACGATTTATATATTCGCTCACTGTTTTTTCAAAAATGCTCTTGTGAACATCGTTGCGGAAAGCTGATGAAACGAATCTTCTAATCGCTTTCCTTGGATTCTTCGGTATTTGCATCATCTGTTTTTCAAGTGCTGATTCTGTGAAATATTTTGTCATAATGTTTCTTCCTTCCGATAATTTAAAAATGAAAACAAAAAAAGGGCGTGCAATGATTTGTCTTAAATCATTACACGCCCTAAACGCTTGAAGTAAACAGTACAGTCCCGATTTGATATTTAATTGTTAGTTTTGGGTATGAAAAAAGCCTTACAACAGAATTTGTTGTAAGGCTACAGGCCTAGTTTTACGCTTTCGGTTGCGAAGGACATGACCATGTATTTATTATTTCATAGTTTGATTCTATGGCTATAATTAACATAATATAAATATTTTTATAAGTATTTTCTAAAAATTCACCTCATCTATAGGATTAATCTTTTCTGCAATCGATTTAAATATCTCGTATATATATCCTAAATTCTTATCATTTTTTGATTCTTCATCTAAATCATTTAACTTATATTTCTTGTGTTCTGCATAATTTAGAAATTCTAGTATTTCTGAAGCCTTTAATTCATTATTATTTTGAGTTATTTTTATTTGTCTTCCTTCTGTGCTAGTAATTAATATATCTTTTCCTTCTTTAATTATTGTAATTTCAATTTGTTCCATATACTTTTAATCTCCTTTCTACTGCTTCTTTACCTCCATCTAGGCTTTCGCTAACTACTTCTAACAAATCATCATCTTCTAAACAGCCTGCTTTAATACTTAAAGCATTTTTTCTGTCTTTAGTTATATCTATTACATTATCTACATCTAAATTAACAACTAAAAGAGGATTATGTGTTACAAATATTACTTGTTTTTTATCTCGTACACTATTAAAATAATCTATCAAATAATTTTCTATTCTTTTCATACTTATATCATCTTCTGGTTGATCAATCAAAATAACATCACTATTAATTTCTCTTGATAACTGAAGTTTATAGTATGTTAAAGCAATTTCTCCGGGAGTAGTACCAATTTCATCTGTTCCGTTTTCATCTTTAATCCTAGTTTCTTCTCTAGTATATTCTGCAATAAATTTCTGAACATTAGAATTTAAACTTTTGTCTATCATTTCATATGTACTTGAACCTTTTACTGCATTGGCAAACTCATCCCTATTGTTAATATTCATAATCTTTTCTTTAGATTGGTAATTTTGAATAAATAAATCCTTATATAAGATTCTTTCTAAATTTGCATTATTATATTTGGCTTCTTTAATAAATCTAAAACCATATTTGGCTTTAACACTTGTTCCCTCAATTGCTTTTGGAAAATTAGGAAATTTCATTTCTTCATCTTTATTTATAATATAATTTTTTATTTTCAATGCAAAATCACGAATTTCTGTAATCATATCTTCATTTTCATTTTCTTGTGATGTTCTATCAGCTTTAATTTTTGTATTTATTTCATAAAAGACTCCTGTAATAACATTTTTAATTTTATTCTTTTGATTTATTTCATCTCGTTCTTTTGCAATAATTTTTCTTAAATCTTGCAATGATGTTAATATTTTATTTATTGCAACCTCTTTTTCTTTTGTATAAAATTTAGTATTAGATCTATATTCATTATAAAGTTTTGTATATATATCATTAATTTCAATATATCTATCTTTTGGATTATTTTCTTCAGTTTCAACATCTGCATTTAAAGATATATAATAATTTTTAATTTCTTTGAATTCTTTTATTCGTATTTTTAAACTATTGACTTTGTCTTGATTTTCTCTTTTCTTAATTCTTTCTTCTACATATTTTTTTAAGTTATTTACAAAATCAATGATATTATTTTTAAATTCATTTATTGTCGGAATTTCATCATAAAATTCAGAATCGTTATCCAATAAGTTACCTGACTTAACTTTTTCTATTATTTCTCCTTGGCTAATTTTATTTGTAGTTGGATTTCCAACTTTAGAAATTTTTATATTATTAATATCATCAATTTTTTTATATTTTCTGTCCTCTTCTCCGTTTAATTTTCCTAAAATATATGATTTACCTGCACCATTTTCTCCAATTATAGCATTTATACCTGTTGATAATTCATAGCTTTTATCTCCTAGTTTTATTTCATTTATGTAGTTTAAATTATTACCTTCATCACTTCTCTCAAACCTTGTTTCTGGTGAAGTTAAGCTTAAAACTAGTCCTTTAAATGTAGGTAAACATTTAATTGTTGTTAAATATTCTTTTCCTTTTTTTATTTTATCATCTTTATTAGGGTATGCAGACCATACATGACAATCACTACCTGTAATTGTTGCAAATTTTGTTTTCATTTCTTTTAAATTATTTTTTATCATTCCTTGAACTCTAGGCTTTTGATATTCTAGTGCATTGATAAAACCTGTTTTTATCCATTCTTTTGGATTCTCCACCGCTTCTGACAAACTATGGTGGTTTTTAAAAGTTTCTTTAACTTCTAAATCACTTTTTTGATGAGCTATTAACAATACACTTGTACCAATTTTATATAATATATTTTCAAATTCATTTAATGTATAATATTCATCTTTATTTTCTATTTTTCTTACTTCTTCTATTTTACTTTGTATCTTTGATATAATTTCTACATTACAGTCATCAAATATACAAATAATGTGGCAAGCGATATTACTGTTGTCTTCTAACTTGACATCAAATTCCACACCAGGCAAAATATTTTTTATATCTATGTATGGCCCTTTGCTTATTAGTTCTTTTATTTTTTTATACAGTTCATAATCAAAGCAATTATGATCTGTTATTGAAATTAAATTAACATTATTTTCTTGCAATTTAGATAATAAAACATCAACATTCTCTATTTTACTTTCATCTACATACCCATTCGCTTCTTTATATGCACTTGCTTTGGAATGAATATGCAAATCTATTTTGATATTACGATTTAACATTTTCCCCTCCATATTTTATATATCTTGCTTTAATGATTTTCTAGTGTTTTTCTTCGTAAATGTATTTTAAATTTTTCTACCTTAATTATAGTATTAATTGATATACTTAAATAATTATTTTATATTTATTTACCTTTACTCTTTAATCGAGTCTCTTATTTCCTTCTTGTTTCTTATATTTTCATCTAAACTTCATATTAATCTATTTACATTTTGTTTATGCATATAATCTATGCTTTGCAATAAATTCTTTGTATAGTCAATTGGATAGTTTTCTTTTTTAACACCAAATTTAATTTTTTCTACTTGCACCGTTTGTCTTCCAAAAGCGTATAAATTTTTAAGATGCTCAGTTTCGTCTAAGAATCTATACTATTTTTCTTTATGTCTTAAACATCTATTCCTAGTTAAGTTAACCCGTTCACAACGAATTGTATTTCATTTTGCCGTCTGTTGAATCTGTCAAAACTAAATACAAAAAGAATGTCAAATTTTTTCTGTGAAAACTTTATACTATAATGAATTATTTCTATGTCTTTTAAAACGCTTTACATCCTTGAATTCCGTTCTCTTAAATTCTTTTGTAACACACATCCATTTTGTCTTTCAGCAAATTCAAGGCAATCAGTTTTCTGAATTGAAATATCAACTTTATTAACTAGTACATTTGTTTATACTCTGTATAAACAATAAACTCATTTCATCATTTTATTTAATCGTCCACACATTCCTATTTTTTATTTGTGATTTCACCTATTCTATTTTCAAAGTACTCATATTTGTATATCTTGTATTTATTATACAAGATATATGCATGTTCGTCCAGCGAATAAAAAAATTAAATTAAACAATCTTCACATAAATGCTTATTTACAATAAATTAAAATATAAAGAAGTCAACCGTATCTTTTAAATTATAATTATAAAAAAACTTTTGATAATAAATTTTCGAAAATCAAATGTGAACTAACGAATAAATAAAAATTACAAGTGTTTTAGAATCTAATATTTTCACTTTTAATAACTTTTTGAATTTTTACTACAATTAAAAAGGAACACTATTTCCATATCTAAATATTAATTTGGGAATAAAAATAAAAGTTAATTATAATCTTCTCTCTGACTAAATCTATCGACTGATATTTCAATAAAAAATTAAAAACATTTATTAGACATATTAAATTCTTTTTATACTAAAAATAATGATAAAAAAGTGACTAATGATTTTTTATCAGTACTAATTATAATACTTGAAGAAATAAATACAATTTTCAATATTTAATTGCTTTTTTAATGTAAAAAACTAATAACAGTATTTGTTATTAGGCTGTAAGTATGTTAATCTCTCCAAACCTAAGGTTCGAATCCCTACAGTTTTAAAAAAACTATAAAAACATCTACGATTTTGTAAAATAATATTCTGCTTAATGGCAATAAAAAAAGCCCGATAAAT